>Ga0209235_1001201_pt1 | contig 13868 bp, 13 predicted proteins | sample GraSoi013_1_20cm_4_FD_185817 | JGI IMG/M metagenome (GOLD analysis project Ga0209235, IMG submission 185817) | Grasslands soil microbial communities from the Angelo Coastal Reserve, California, USA - Sample 09_25_2013_1_20cm (SPAdes) (version 2) | ecosystem: Environmental > Terrestrial > Soil >... | reverse complement strand
AATATCGCGGGGCTCATCGTCCCGTGAGAGCGGCGGGGCGGAGACGATGGTCGAGTTCGACCTCACGGATGAACAACGGCTCCTCCAGAAGACGGCGCACGAGTTCGCGGAACGCGAGATGCGGCCCATCGCCCTCGAGTACGACAAGAAAGGCACGGTCCCGTGGGACGTCATCAAGAAGGCGCACGCCCTCGGCCTCGACACGGCCTTCATCCCCGAGGCGTATGGCGGCGGCGGCATCGATTCGGCCCTCACCCACGTGGTCGTCAACGAAGAACTGAACTGGGGTTGCGCGGGCATGGCGACCGGGCTGATCGGCGCGGGCCTCGCGTACCTGCCGATCATCCACATGGGGACGGAGGACCAGAAGAAGCGGTTCCTGACGCGCTTCACCGGCAAGGAGGCGCGCCTCGGCGCCCTCTGCCTCACCGAGCCCGACGCCGGATCCGACGTCGCGAACATCTCGACGACCGCGAAGAAGGACGGCGACGAGTGGGTCTTGAACGGCGTCAAGCGCTTCATCACGAACGGCGGGATCGCGGACATCCACGTGGTCTTCGCGACGCTCGACAAGAGCCGCGCGCACTTCGGCATCCGGGCGTTCGTCGTGGAGCACGGAACGCCGGGACTGAAGGCGGGCAAGGTCGAGGACAAGATGGGGGTCCGCGCGAGCCACACGGCGGAAGTCATCCTGGACGACTGCCGGATCCCGGAGGACAACCTGCTCGGCTCCGACGAAGGCACCGCGTTCTATGGGGCGATGAAGACGCTCGAGTCCTCCCGACCGCTCGTGGCGTCCGGGGCCATCGGGATCGCACGGGCGGCCTACGAGTACGCGCTCGACTACTCGCGCAAGAGGAAGGCGTTCGGCACGCCGATCGCGAAGAAGCAGGCGATCGCGTTCATGCTCGCGGACATGAAGACGAAGATCGACGCCGCGCGCCTCCTCACGTGGCGGGCCGCGTGGATGCTCGACCAAGGCATGCCGATGAACAAGGAGGCGAGCATCGCGAAGCTCTTCGCGGCCGACATGGCGATGGACGTCACGACGGACGCAGTGCAGATCCTGGGCGGCGCGGGTTACATGAAGGACGAGCCCGTCGAGAAGTGGATGCGCGACGCGAAGATCTTCCAGATCTGGGAAGGGACGTCGCAGATCCAGCGACTCGTCATCTCCCGCGAAGAGATCGGGGAGCTCTAGGCTTTTCGAGCGAGCGCCTCGACCTTCCCGGGTTCCTCGAGGAGAGATCGCAAGAGCTTGCGATACTCACGCTCGACATTGAGGTACTCGGTGAACTCTTTGTCCGTCATCGTGAGCAACTTCGCGAGATGGGTGATTCCCTGCTTCACAAAGAAATCTACGTCTTCGAGGCCTGCGATCGCCTCGGCCCACTCCGGTTTCTCGCCGACTGCTTCCATCCGCTTCTCCAGCTCGACAATCCGAGCGACGACTTCGGGATCCGTCCGTACCCGCAGCCCGATCTTCGCAAGGGCCTGCAACGCCTCCGTCGCCTTCTCCGCGGCGTACGCCGGGGACATCCCCTCGCCGTGGGAGAGGTTGAACATCTCCGCCGTTGCGCGATAGTATGTCTCGATGAAGTGGTCCACGCGTTCCTCGCGAGCGACCTCGACGAGGTCCGCGTCGCGCATCTTGCGGATGTGATGATAAATCGCCTGCGGCGTGAGCCCGAGCTCCGCCGAAATCTGGCTCACCGTCATCTCCTTCGCTCGGAGAAGATAGATGATCCGTCTCCTTGTTTCGTCCGCGAGAAGCTGAAATGCTTCGGGGCTCTTGATGACCTTGAATGCCTTCATTGGCCGCCTCCGGAACAATGTATGTTTGTGCTCTATAATAAATGTTTCTATAACTAAAACAAAGGCTTTATTAACAGGCGTTGCAATTAGCCAAACATGCATTGGAACAAGAGAAATGGACGATTTACGAAGCCAACTGATGAGACGAACGAAGCCCTCCCGTCGGACTGCGCAGTCCGCTACGCTTGGGCGGTGCGCGGGGTGGATCCGTGGACCCGGAGGTCGCCGCAATGATGAGCATCCCACCGTACACCTCGATCGTCGCGGAGTTGCGGCGAACCCGGCCGACGGACCTCGACCGCTACGCTCGGTCCGAATTCGGGGACCGCGATGGGGGATGGCTCGCCGACGGAGTCCGCACAAACCTTTCGAACCGCGGGTCGTCCGAATCCGAGGACGACGGTCGCCTGCTACGCCGGTTGACGCAGGCGATCAGCACCTTCTTCTTCTAGATTTTTGACTGCCTATCGTCAGCCTTAAGCGCCCCATCCACCGTTGCGCGAACGTGGCGATCCCTCCAGTCGGCCAACTCCCCGAACCCCTCCGACTCCCGCACGGGAGCGTGCGAGGGGCGATCGCGGTTATCGTGACCGCGGCATATGGGTACGTCCTCCTCCAGGGAGGGTCCACACCGACCGTACCGACCGTCCTCGTGAATGCCGTGGTCGTCGTCATCGCCTTCTATTTCGGGAGCCGTGCCGTCTCGACACCGTCTGCGTTTGTGCCCGGCCAGACCGCTCCGCCAGCCCCGCACCATCCGCGGCTGGTCCGGATCCTCCTGTTCCTCGGATTCGCGAGCCTGACGGCGTGGTTCCTGACCCGGAATCCTTCCCTGCAGGGCATTCCGACCGACCTTCTGGCGGTCCTGCAGGTCCTCGGGGGTTACGTCCTCGGGGCCACGGCCTCCTGGCTCGTCCACCGTCGGGCACACGAGAGCCACATCCGTCATCGCCTCGCCACGATCTTCCGCGACATCGTCGCGGTCGGCGCACTCGGCTTGACCGCATACATCTGCTTCGCCCTGGTGACGAAACAAGGAGGGCTCTTGGCGGGCCGCGCCGAGCAAGCGCTGTCCCTCGTCGTGACCTTCTACTTCGGGTCGCGTGTGATTGGACATTGATTCCCGACGGGCGCTCCCGCCACGATCGCGGCCGCAAGACGCACGTCAGAGTTTCATTTTGGATAGGCAGCGAGGAACGTATTTAGTTCGGTCCGGGAACGACCCGACGTTCCCCCATGGATTCGATTGCGATCGCCGCCGTGGCGGTCTTTCTATCGTGCTTGGCTGGTTTCGCTTGCGGACGCCGTCAATCGTCCCGTACGGTAGCTCGGCGAGGCGACTGGCTCTGTCTCGTCTGCGGACAACGCAACGAGTTCGAGCTGGACAGATGCTGGAGCTGCGGACGTGGAGTCGGCAGGACCGTCCACGATCCGTCCCACATCCCGCTCGCGCGACGGTGGCCATGCACCACCTGCGCGGCGTGGAACGGCATCGCTCGGGATGCATGCTGGCGGTGCGGAAGCGCCCCCGCGGTTAGTGAATCTCCGGGGCTTCCTCGAGGATCTCGCGCTCCCGCATCTCGCGGCGCTTCCATCCCTCGAGCTCCCCGACAAAGTACGGGAGCAGACGCATGGAGACGTAGGAATTCATGAGCGGGATGCCGAGTTGCTCTGAGAAGACGAGCAGGTTCACGGCGTCGTTGTACCGGATGCGCATCTTCATGTTCTCCGTGTAGAGGTCGAAGAAGAAGAGGCCCCAAAGGGCCTCCTTGACGACCTGCAGGGCGCGCCTCCAGCGGCTCACGCCGTCCCCCGATCCGAGCGGATGGTCGGGCCGCCCTAAACGTTTTCCTTCGCGGGCCGGAGGTCTTTAGGGTGCACCCGCATTTCCGTCGGCCGTGGTGGATCTCGACCCGGGGCTCATCGCAGTAATCGTCGTCGCCGCCTTCTTTCTGGTCTGGTATTACGGCGCCTTCGTCTACACGCGGCGCCTCGCCCGGCGGATCGGGACGGAACTCAAGCGAGCCGTCATCGGCCTCGGCGGCTCCTCGAAAATCCAGTGGTTCGGGACTACTGCCTTCCGAATGAGGACAGAGGGAGCCAGTCCGCCGTTTCAGGAATTCTCCATCACGGTCACCCTCCGACCTCGCGAGATGCCCATTAACTGGGCGATCGGGACCGCTCAGGGCCGAAGGGATGCCGCGCTGGTCGAGGCCTCCCTCCGGAAGGATCCACGAATCGAGTTCGAGCTCGTGGACCCGCAGACTCGCATCGGCCGGCGAAGAAGTCGCTCGAAAGCGGGTTGGTCGACCGTCTCCATCGGTGGGAGGGACTTCCTCCTGTCCTCGGACGACGAACGGAGTGCCCGCCGAGTCCTGGAGAACGTCGACCCGGGCACCCTGGACCCGATCGCGGCCCTCCATGTGACCGCCGGGCAGCAGCCGGGCATCGCGGCCTCCGTCTCCGTGGCGCCGGGGGCTGCCTCTCGAGGAATCGCCGCGATCCGGGCGTTGGCGGAACGCCTGGCCGGCTAGTGGCAGCGTGTCCCCGCGAGGGGAGCCAAGAGCCCTTCAAGAAGTTCCGCCGTTCCCCGGTGCATGAACCGGAGATCGAGGAGACGCCGGGTCTCGTCGCACCGGTACGACACATGGAGTACGTGGTAGAGCTTCGTGCCCAGGAGGCCGAAGTGAGCCGACCCGAGCGTGCACGCAGCCGAATGGCCTCCGATCTTGCACGTGCCCGGGCGGGACGCATCGAACTTCGGGGGCGGAATCGATCCGCGCGAGGTTCGCACGGACAACTCGATCGCCCGCCGGGCTTGCGCGTCGACGAGGAGCCCCGCGGCCCGGCCTTCCTGGGCCCAACGCACGCCGTCGTAGGCGATCGTGTAGTCCACATCCATCGGATGGCGGCCAAGCCGGAGGTCCCAGTTGTCCGGAAGGCGAATCACCACAAAATTTGAGGGACCCAAAACGAAGTGCGTCGCGGCGACAACATGATCCCGCGTCTCGGGCTTCATGCAGCGCCCGTCAACTCGGCGGCGAAGGGCGGGGTATACGTCATCATGTCCTCGGAGACCCGACGGACCATGTCGACCCCCGTGACCTCGGACGAATACAACGGGATGTACGACCGGACGAGCGGACCCAAGTCGCGGTACAAGACCTTCATGTACGCGATCTGCTCGTGATACTTGTTCGCGAGGTATTCGCCTGCGCCGTCCTGCAGCGCTATCTCCGGACGGAGCACCTCGTTCACGACGACACCGCCGATCGGGATGTTGAATTTTTGAACCATGCCGATGAAACGGCGGACGACCGCAATCGGCAGCGCGAGCGGCAGAGTGACGAAGAAGAACGCGGTCCTTTCGGGATCCACGAGGACGCCTTTGGCCTTCTCGAACCGCTCGTTCATTGAGATGAGGTCCGCCATGAGCGGATCCTTCTTCACCTCCGCCATGACCTTCTCCTTCCGGAACGAAAGCTGAACGCGCATGCTCAGGGCTTCTTTGCGAGAGTCGATCATGCGGGTGAGCCAGAGCCCGTAGATCTTGCTCAGGCCGATCAGGCGCACCGCGTTCGCGACCGCCGCGGTGTCGAAGATCACGCGATCGTACGCCTCGCCCTCTTTGAGGATGTAGTCGACCATCCGGTCGAACATCGCGCTCTCCTCGAACGCGGGGTTCGTCGCGGCGATCTCGATGAACGGCCTTGCGTCAAGGGGGATGTCGGCCCACTTCAGGAACTCCTTGACCCGACCGCGAATCGAATTCCGGTAACGCTCCACGACCTCGGTTGTCTCGACTTCGACCGCGTGCACATTCCTCGCGCCCTTCACCTCGATGACCTTGCCGCCGGAAAGGCTCTGGCCGAACAAGCTCGACAGGGAATGGACGGGATTGAGAGACGCGACCAAGACGTTCTCTCCCTGGGACGCGTAGTGGTACGCAAGTCCGGCCGCGGCTACCGTCTTCCCAACGCCGCCCTTGCCGCCGGTGAAGATGTACCGCATCTTCGGTCGTTGTTCGATGAGTTCGGGAAGGGTCGTCACCTCGGATCACCTTACAGAGCTGGCCCGAACAGGAGGTCCTGGGACACCCTCTCGATCATGTCGAGCCCACGCGGTTCCCGCGGGTACATCGGCAGCATCGCCACGACCTTGCCCGAGAACTTCGACTTGATCTCATCGAGGTACTTGCGCTGCATGCGCGCGCGGTTCCGGAGGAACTCAACCGCCTCGCCGCCTTTCGCCTCGGCGAGCTCTGCGGGATACACCTGGTTCACGATCAGCCCGGCCATCTGGAGGCCGAGGGCATCGAACATCTCGAGAGCGCGTTCCGTGTCCAGGATCGCCATGCGCTCCGGAATCAAGACCATGAAAAACGAAGTCCGTCGCTGGTCGAGCATGAGGTCGGTGAACCGCGTGATCTTCGCCTGGATGTCCTGGAGTTCCTTGAGGACCTCGTCCTCAGAGACCTTCGTGCCCTTCAAGGTCGCCGCGACTGCCTCGTACTCTTGGGCTTTCTCCCGCGCCTCGGTAATCTTCCCGACCCACTTGCTCAGAATCTCCGCCATCGCGATCATGCGCACGCCGTGGCCGAAGGGCGGCATGTCGAACACGTACAGGTCGTGGCCACTAGTGGACACGAGGTCCGCCATCGCGTCGTACGTCGCGGACTCGTACATCGCTGGCTCGGCCGACGTCGAGTCGATGTATTCTTCGATCTCCGTAGGGAGCTCCGATAGCCCGTACATCGTCAGGATCTTCTGCTTGACCTCGCCCTGGTAGTCGGCCACTCGTCGGTCCGCGTCGATCTCGACGACGTCCAGATTCGGGATGACGGAGACGAGTCCCTTTCCGAAGATATCCCGGTCAAAAATATCGCTGAGGCTCGCCTGCGGGTCCGTCGAAAAACAGAGGACATTCCGCTTCCGTTTCGAAGCCATGTAGTGGCTCAGACCCGCGCTGCACGTCGTCTTGCCGAGACCGCCTTTCCCCGCGAAGATCACGATCCCCCTGTCGCCTTTCGTCTCGAAATAGGAGGCAAGGCCCATGGATCCCCTCAGAAGACTTGGTCGGTGAAATCCCGCTCCCGGAACACGCGCTGCTTCCAGCTCTTGATGTTCGGGACCGCGTACGGCAGGATCTTGAGGGAGTAGTACGGCGGGATGACGGGCACGCCGAGCATGTCCCCGAGGGTGATGAACATGAAGAGATGCTCCAGGTACATCCGGGTGCGGAGCGCCGCCGTCACGTGGCCATGGGCCGCCATCCCGTATAGGACGCCCTTCATTCCCTCCTTCACCTTTGCGCCGCGGCCCTTCCGACCCTTCGGGTCGGCCGCCTCTTTCGAATCGGTCATCGCCCCTCGCTGTTCGGTTCCAGATGCACGCTCCGTTAAAGAGCCTAGCGCATCAAGGTGATCACGTTTTCCTCATGCCGCCGTCCGCGGCCGCCAGGACCTTCGTCCGAGCCTCGGTCAAACTGACCCGGTAGCTCCGGAAGAGACGGACCGCCATGGACAGTCCGACGAGGAAGAGGACGGCGCCGACGACTACGAAGACCGCATTGATGCCGAGGGCCACGAGCGCGTAGGCCTTCACGTTGATCGGCGGCCGGACGTTCCGGAGGATCCACCCAACCGGATCCGGATTAGTACCTGGGAACGGGGTGCCCTGCAGGTACTGCACTGCCGAGTTCGTGAAAGACCATATCTGCCAGGCCAAGGCGGAAAGGGTCGTGACGACCATGAAGACGCCCGGGATCAGGGAGTATCTCGACGGGGCGCGAACCTTCGCCAGATGGATCGTGATCAACATGATCGCGAGTCCAGCGAGGAGCTGGTTCGCTCCGCCGAAGTAGAGCCAAAGGGCCCACCAGCTGCCGGAGACCGCGAAGGCCCATGGTATCCCGAGGCCGACCACCGTCGACACGTGTTTGTTACCGAAGACATGGAACCGGCCTTCGGACCAAGTCTCCGCGGCAACGAGGCGGAAGAAGCGCGTGACGAGCGCTTGGACCGTGAGCGCGTAGATGACGAGGACCAATCCGAAGAAAGTCGTGAGGACTGGCTGAGTCAGCCCGCCGAGGAATGGGGTCGTCAATCGAGTGGCGCCGTCGACCCACGACGGATAGTTGCCTGCACCGAATGAGCCCGGCGCGAGTACCATATATGCGATGAGCGAGACGAGCGCCAGGAGCCCTTCTGATAGCATTGCTCCCCCGCCGACCGGCAGCGCGTCCGTCTCAATATCAAGCTGCTTTGCGGACGAGGAGCTGCTCACAAGGCTGTGCCAACCGGAGATCGCTCCGCACGCGATCGCGACGAACAGGATTGGCCAAAGGGGGCCGAGATCGGAATTGAACCAGATGGGACCGGCGGGCATTTGGACCGGGATGTTCGTGAAGGGCGTCGCGAGGGCGCCGATCAAGAGCAGGATGATTGCCGCGTATGCTGGGTAGAACGCCAAGTAGTTCGTCGGCTGAATGAACGTCGGGGTTGGCAGCACTGCCGCGACGTACAGGATCAAAACCGCGACGCCGGCCCAGATGGGAATGTTCCATTCCCCGGCCGCTCCCACTTTGAAGGAGACCGGGAAGAGCACGCCCAAGTAGATGCTCAGAACAACGAGGGCAAGTCCGATCCCCGTCACCGCGAAGACGTTCATCTTGACGCGGTAGAGCAGTTGGCCGCAAAGCAGCCCGGCCACCAAGATGCCCAAAGTCGCGACAAAAGTCCCTGGGTACCGGTTCCAGAATACCGCAATGAGGGCGATGAAAGCGGCCGAAATGATGATCAGGTAGAACAGGACGAAAGCCAAGAGATTGGTTCGACCGCGCGCCCCTGTGAATTCATACGTGATCGGCCCGAATGAGCGGCCCTCCTTCCTTACGGAGAGCATCATCGCGCCGTAGTCCTGCAGCCATCCGATGAAGAAGTTCCCGCCGATGATCCACAGGAGGGCGGGAAGCCATCCAAATGTGATGCCGATGAACGGGCCCAAGATCGGGCCGAGGGCGGCGACGCTTTTGAACTGGTAACCCCATAGAACGTACCGACTCACGGGAAAGTACTCGACGCCGTCCATGTACATGTGCGCCGGCGTTGCTTTCTTCGCGTCAGATCGCCACACGTTCCGGTCCATCCACTTTCCATAGCCCCAATACGCGACTCCATACAGTCCGATCGTGACGACGACCCACAGAAACGGCGTTGACAGAATGTCGACCACGGTACCTCCTCCCGGCTCCCCGAACCCCATGTGAGGAGCTACCACGGGTATCCCTGTCAGGGCGCTTAAACGTCACGTTTACCGACCTTCGAACAGACCGAGGCAGCCTGGCGCCGGCCCCTCAACGCCGCGGAAGGCACATAGGTTGGTTCGCCCCTTCCGGAATCATGGTGACGCGGCCGCCGAGGGTCCAGCTCCTCGGGCTGCTCCCTGCGATCCTGAAGCCGTGCGGGCCCGCCTGCGCCCAGCCCTTCACGAATCGGAACGTCGAGGCGCTAAGGGAGGAGGAATGGCAGGAGACCCCGGCCTTCGTAATCGAGAATGCGGATCGAGCGCACCGGATCGCGGAAGACCTGTTCCGGGACTTCGGAGACCGCGTGCGGATCGAGGTCGTCGGACTCGATTCGCCGAGGGGCGTATGGCTGGGCCTCCGTCACCAAATCGGCAAGGGATTCGCGGTCATCGTGGACGGCCGCGAGGTGTTTCGGGATCCCAAGGACTCCGATCCCGTCAAGGACGCAGTCTCGCGGGCGCTCTCGACTCGTCCCGCGCTGGCCTGATGATTCACGACCGTTGGGCAGGGGCCCCATCCGTCACCGAGTCTCCGCGGAAGAGCAGAGGCAGCGCCGCCAGCCAGAGGATCTCGAAGACCAGGGAGACGATCGAAGGCAGAGTGGCAACGGAACCGAACACCGCGAACGCCAGGACGACCGTCAAGCCGAGATTCTTGAATGACGAGAACGCGGTCACGGCCACTCGATCCGCCCAGGGGATGCGAAGCGCCCGCGTGAGCAGGAACACGACCGAGCCGAGGAGGAAGGTCCGTCCGAACGAAAAGAGGGCCAGGGACGCGATGAGCTCGGGATGAGCCAGCAAGGGTCCGCGCGTGGAGCCGGCCGTCGCCACGACGAGAAAGAAGAAGGAGATGCTCACCGCACTGCCGCGGAACTCGACAGCCCGGGGGAACCGCCGGAGGAACCGGGACGCGACGAGAGGGATTCCAATCAGCAAGACCGTCTGCAAGACGAGCTCCCCGAACGGCGCCGCTTGGTTCGTGAACACGAGGGTGATTGCCGGCACGAGACCCAGGCCGAGCACATACAGGAGCGCCAAGGCGATCACGGCCCGCCGTGTGTCTCCTTTCAGAATGGACGTGATGGGCACGACCGCGATCGCCGGGGGGACCGCCGCCATGAGCACCCAACCGTTCCGGATCTGGGGATCCGAACTCACGACGGCGAACGCGAGGATCAGTCCGCTCAGGACGACGTAGCTCATCCCGAACGCGAGCAGGAACGGTCGCACCTCCGCTCGCGGGGAGATCCCGGCGATCGAGATCTCGGTCATCGCGAACGTCATCCCGAGGACGAGGGCGACCTGCGAAATCTCCTTGGAGTACGCGGGAAAGCCACCGGTCGCGAAGCCGACCACCAGGCCCGAGGCGACCATCGTCGGGAAGCTGCGCCACGGCCGGAACACGCCGGCCGGAGACGGAGCCTCGTTGAAAAGCTTGCCGCATCACAGGGTCGTGAGGAAGGCCCCGACCATTGCGAGACCGATCGCAAACTTCTGCGGGAACGTGAGCCGCTCGTCCTTCCAGAACCGCCGCACCAGGATCGCGACGATCGGGTACGCGGTCGTGAGCGGCACGACGATCGCGATCGGCCCGAGTCCGATGGCCAGGAAGATCGTAATCCCGGCGATGCTGAACAGGAACAGCGACGGGATCGCCTCGCGGATCCCGGCACGATCCCAGACGCCGCCCTCGCGCAAGCCTCTCGAAGCGACGGCCAAATAAATCGGGGTCGAAACGAGAACGTAAACCCCGGCATTCCCCGCGAAGCCGAGCGCATCGATCGACATGCGTTCCAGGATCCCCCACGCTCCCCACAGGACGATCGCGAGCAGCATCGGGGCGAGCCAGGCTCTCCCGACCGCGGCTTCGCCCGGGTGGTCGTGGAGCCCGAGGACGACCGCGCCGATCAACAGGAAGGCGATCGCGACGATCTGCACCGGGACGAGCGAGACGCCGAGGATGACGACGGCCGCCGCGACCGTGATAACCGGGTAGGCCGCGGTGAATCCACTGACGACGCTCGCGGTGCCGGATTCCATCGCGCGGAACCAGAAGATGGTCCCGAAACACCCGCAGACCGCGCTCGCGATCGCCACGGCCATGCCGATCGGCGTCAGGCGCTCCCAGCCGGATCCGAGGAAAAACCAAGCGGCGTAGATCGGGGCGCTACCGACCGCGTAGAGGACGAGCATGCGAGCTGACCCGAGCCGGACTGTCGGCTCTTTGGACAGGCCCTCGCCCACGCCGTAGCAGACGACTGTGAGCAGGGCGCAGACGAGCCAGAGCTCCATCTCTCGCCTCGCTTCGTTGACTGCCGGGTTCTTCTTCCTCGTCCATCGTTTCGCAGACTCCTTCGGGCCGGTGGCCCGCGTCCGCGCGGCTGGGCCTACTCCGAGGTTTTATAAAACTGTTCCGGACAAAAGTATCTCGCGCACGAATCAGGGCCGGCGAAATGTGGTTCCCATGGAACATCGCGAGCGACATCGGAAACCGAGACTCTCGTTCGCAATCGATGTCACAATCGTGAATGCGTGATTTCGGTTTTCGAAACGATACAAAGTAATCGACATTCCGCGAAAACTCCACGAAGTCCCGCCCGAGGAGTCTGGCAATCTATTTAATGGCTGGTAGGCATCCCTTCTATGGAGCGGGCCACGGGTTTTCTTGAGGCCCGGGCCAAGCGGGAGGAGTCGCGACGAAGTCTGGCCGTGTCGCCCTGATCTGTGGCCTTGTCGTTCTGGTCCTATCGATGCAGTCCGTTGGGGCCGCGCCGATTACAGGGGGAGGAGGTCCCACGCCAAAGGCGACCTCGGCGGATCTGCGCATCGGATTCCTTGAATCGGTCGACAGTCTGAATCCGTTTCAGGGGCTGAATGACCCGTCCTATCAGCTGTACGGCCTCATCTACGATTACCTCTTCTCGTTCGACCAAGACGGCAACTTCGTTCCCAACATCGCGCTGAGTGCTTCTTGTGACGCGGTCTGCATGAATTGGACTTACCAGATTCGACAAGGCGTCAAGTGGCACGACGGCACCCCCCTCACCGTGGACGATGTCGTGTTCACGATCAACTACAACAGCCAGAGCATCCTCCACCTTTGGGCTTTCGAACCATACATGAACCGAATCGTGCAGTGCAACGGAAAGCCCCCGAAACCAGGCTGTGGGGCTTACAGCTACTCCCCGTGGAACGTCACGGTCTTCTTCGATCGGCCATTCGTCCCTGGAAAAGGGTTGTTCGTCCCGATCATTCAAAAGGCCCAGTGGCTACCGATTACCCCGAAGCAGGCGCAATCCTCCTTCGCGAACCCGAATCCGATTGGAACGGGCCCCTTCGTCGCGGACGCGGCAATCTACACACAGTACCAGAATCAGCCGGCCCAGGCGCTCCACCTGTTCAAGAATCCGAACTACCACCCTTTGGGAAACCACATTGGGCCGTCACCAATTGACAACATCTATCTGCAGCAGTTCCAGGATGAAACGACGATGGCCATCTCCCTTCTCCGGGGGGACATCGATCTCGCCAAGATGACGTCGGCTCAGATCGGGACCGTCCAGGGGCACCCGAACATCGGGGTCCAAGAGGGACTCCTGAGCACCCAATATTGGAACGAAATCGGAATCGAACAGTCGGATCCAGGCAATTCGCCAACACCGCTGAATCCGGCCCGCTGGGATGTGAATGTCCGGCGCGCGATGGCCATGGCAACGAACAAAGACTACATCCTCCAAACGATCTACCAAGGCAAGGGAGTCCGCGGCGATTCGTTGGTGTCTCCGATCACACGCCAATGGTGGTACGACCCGACTACCGATCCTGGTGCCAATCTCACCTTCGATATCGCGGCCGCTAACGCGGTCCTGGACGCGGCGGGTTACAATGCCTATTGGACCGACACGACCGGCACCCAGTACCGGATGGCCAAGAATGCGATTTCGTTGAGCATCCAGACGAACGCGTGCATGTGCCCGAACCCTTCGAATACGACGAAAACCGTTCCGGCGGGCCAGCATCTCGAGTTCAAAATGGACGTTCGACTCGAGTTCCCACAGGAAATCCAGACCGGATATTACCTGCAGGCCGAGTGGGCGAGGGTTGGGATCAAGATCGACGTGAACCCACTTGCCGAGGACGCGCTTTCCGCGGAAGTCTACGGTGGGCAAACGGAAACGTACATCTGGTATTGGTCGGGCGACCCGGATCCGAACTATCTGTTGTCCATCGAGTCAGGCTATACCCTCGATGGTTGGAACGACAACTACTGGAACAACGCGACGTACAACCGGCTCTACGTCGAGCACCTTGCGGCGACGAACCAAGCCCAACGCGAGTCAATCGTCCGCGCCGCGGAAAAGCTCCACTACGAGAGCGCGGTGTACATCATTTACATCTTCCCGTACGGCGAATGGGCGTACCGGACCGACTTGTGGACGGGTTGGGGCGACTGGAACGCGCATCCGTACCGCCAGATGGACGCGTTCTGGGGCGCAAACCCCTTGTTCTTCGATTTGCAGTACGCGGGCTCCATCACGCCGAATCAGCCGCCCGTCAAACCAGTGATCTCGGGGAGCACCTTCCGAAACACGTTCACGAACACTACCCAGGCGTTCACGGCCACATCATCCGACCCGGAGTCCACCGACACCCTGACCTTCAAGTGGGATTGGGGAGACGGGAACGTCACGGTCGGACCACCCATGCCCGCGACCGGAACGGTCACGAGCACGGCAACGTACAAGT
>Ga0209235_1001198_pt1 | contig 13906 bp, 11 predicted proteins | sample GraSoi013_1_20cm_4_FD_185817 | JGI IMG/M metagenome (GOLD analysis project Ga0209235, IMG submission 185817) | Grasslands soil microbial communities from the Angelo Coastal Reserve, California, USA - Sample 09_25_2013_1_20cm (SPAdes) (version 2) | ecosystem: Environmental > Terrestrial > Soil >... | reverse complement strand
TTAATCTGTTTGATTGAATCAGGACATCAATTGCGCCTTGTCTTATCTTGATGTGCTTGATCTCTTCAAATACCAATGGTGTAGTAAAGCTTGTCTCTTGCGAAGAAAATGGTATTCCTGCGTAAAAGGACGTGGCATCTAAGATTTTAGAAGCCAAGCTTGCTCATCTGTCTTAGACCTTGTTTTTTGAGCCTTACAAAGACTGCCTGCTTTTTGTATTTTCGAATTGTAATCACATCGTCAAACCTAGCAGTTTTGATTACTTGGGCATCCATGATTATGTTTGAATCATGATTGCTTATGATCTCAACTTTCTCATCAGGGACTACTATAGATGGCAACTTGTTTACAGGAGCAACGGGAGTAATTATAAGAACATCAAGGCTTTCATGCAAGATTGGCCCTCCAAGAGAATAAGAGTGCCCTGTGGAACCGCTGGGTGTTGCCACAATTACTCCGTCCATTTTCTGTGTAGCCGTATCATTTTGAAATCTTATTTCAAATAGCGAGGTCTTGGTCAAGTTTTGTCTATTGATAAATATCTCATTGAGAGCTGGTGGAAAGTCCTCGTCATTACAAGAGGCAACCACTCTAATTCTCCTGTCCAAGAATATGTTGTCAGAAATTATCTGGTCAATGGCAGTATCAATCTGGGGCAAAGTAATTTCTGATAATATGCCACGGTTTCCGCCTACATTGATTGCCAAATTGGGAACTTCGTTTTCCAAATATCTGAATGTTCTAAGAGTCGTTCCATCTCCACCAAGAGTAATTGTCAGATCAAGCTTGGCAGTCCTCAGGTCTTCTAAATCACTAACTTTTTTTGTTCCTTTTACATCAACCGGAGATACGGTATAGACCTTGGCTTTTCTTGCAAGCAATTTCTTTGCAACTTTTCTTGCGGCATTCTCGGCTTGCTTTGAACCAAATTTGCTAACAACGGCGACATTATTAAGGTTCAATCAAAAAGTACTATTCTAATTTCACTTAAAAAGCATCTGATAAGAATAAAATATTAAGAACCCTTTACAGGAGACTAATTGGAGAGAAAATATGAATTATGTGCATCCAGACGTTCTCACTGATACAGAAACGGTTTCAAAAAATCTTAACAACAAGTCTATTAAAATCGTCGAAGTAGATTACGACCCAGAAAATGCTTACAGACAGGGTCACATCCAGGGAGCAAGTCTGATTTGGTGGAAACGCGATATAAATGACCCCATTTCGCGTGACATTGTAAACAAGACTCAATTTGAAGAATTGATGTCTAGAAACGGGATAACTTCTGATTCGGAGGTTATCTTGTATGGTGATTTCAATAACTGGTTTGCAGCATTTGTTTTCTGGATCTTCAAGTATTATGGACATGAGAAAGTGAAGATTATGAATGGTGGAAGAAAGAAGTGGGAAATAGAAAAGAAACCTTATACAAAAGATGAAACACAAACACAAAGAACAAAATATGTTGCTCAGCCACCAAATGAAGGGCTGAGAGCTTATTTGTTTGACGTAAAAAGAGCCGTTGACAGAAAAGATACCGTTCTAGTTGATGTTCGCTCTCCAAAGGAATTCTCGGGAGAAATCACTGCTCCTCCAGAATATCCAATGGAACACGCTCAAAGAGGTGGGCATATTCCAGGAGCCAACAATATTCCGTGGGCTTCGGCAGTAAACGACACTGATGGTACTTTTAAGGCAGTTGATGAACTTAAGAAAATTTATGAATCGAAAGGAGTTACATCTGACAAAGACGTAGTGTGCTACTGCAGAATAGGTGAGCGATCATCACACACTTGGTTTGTCTTAAAGTATCTTCTTGGATACCCACAAGTTAGAAACTATGATGGTTCCTGGACTGAATGGGGCAACATGATTGGAAACCCAATTGAAAGATAACAAATCAAATGTCGAGATGCCTATCCTAAGTAAAGGTATCTTTTACGCAATTAGGGACGGACCATCAGATATCATAATGGAAGACATGACAAAGCGAGGTTTGAACATACAGGAAAGATCAATTGACGACAAATACAATGTCGAAGCCGAGAAGGGAATGATATACGACATGGATGGAATCGGCCATAAGGTAGGTATTAGATGGTACTTTCCCAAGGACAAGTTTACATTTGAGCAGGTTTTCGATTATGCAAGATTGATGGAAGAAAGATACAGAAAGATAAGGGAAGAAACTTGCCCCGACTAGGAAGCGTTTTTAAACTCTTTTTATGATCATAAAAGCTAGATGTCGCTTCTCCTAAAAGACAAGGTCTACACAATCCAATCAGCCACTTCAAAGAGAGGAATATATCCATTACACAGCTACAAACTAGGTCTTTATCGTCTTCCAATAAAATTGGAAGACAAGTATGAAATTGATTCTATAGTCAATGGTTTTAAAAAAATCTTTGTAATGGATCAGTTCGCTGACCGAATATATGCAACTTATCGATGGAAAGAAGCGAACATGCCAGACCCAGATGCTCGAGGATACAAGGAGATTGAACTTGAGGTCCAAGTCGAAATAGTAACAGGAGAAGTCGTTGATATGATCTACCAAATATATCCAATTGAAAAATACGGGGATGGACTCTGGGTTAAAGACTATAGAAAGAAAGCTGACGCAAACGCCAAGATGATAATTGATACCATATTGCGAAATAGCATACTTGCTGACAAGATGATAGAATATCTTGTAAAGACTAGACAACTCACACAAGAACAAGCTGTCAAAGAATTAGAAGAGATGACTCCTTTGGCTCAGATAGTTCCAAACGCAAAACCAAAACCAAAGCCAGCTGCTCCTCCCACAGGACAAGAAGCAGCGCAGCAAGTAGAAGTTGAGACTCCCTCAGGTGCTAAAGCAGGTCCTATAGATGTTGAGTTTAAGAAAACGCTAAAGGTAACCGAGACATTCACAGCTCCATCCAGTGGTTACAAGATAAAGATCTTCGGTCAAAGAAAAGGAAATGAAGTATTGGGAATATGGGGAGAATACGTTTCAGTCGACTATGATGTTTGCATAGCAGACGGTGCTTGCATTGACGCCTGTCCTGTTAAGGTTTTCGAGTGGGCTGAGTTTCCTGGGAACACATCTTCTGACAAGAAGCCACTGATGTCAAGAGAACCTGATTGCATATTCTGTTTGGCCTGCGAAAACGTTTGTCCTGTTCAGGCAATAAAAATATCGAAGAAGGGATAACTAAGGGTATAGCGGTAGGGCTATAAAGACTTGTGAGTTGAGAGACTCCTATGCTGGTGCACACACTCCCAAATCCATTGACGCAATTTTTGTGGAGTCTGTTTATCACTATAGCAATTGTCATAACTCTTTACACCTGCAACTTCTATTATCTGGTCATTTTATCTAGGCAACAAAAAAAGAGTAAATCTGTTGAACTAAAGGAAGCTCCAACAGTAACAATTCAGCTGCCAATATACAATGAAAAGTATGTTGCAGCTAGGCTAGTAAACGCTGTTTGTGAGTTAGACTATCCAAAAGAGAAACTATGCATCCAAGTACTTGATGATTCGGATGATGAAACGCATGATATTTTGAAAAATTTAGTGATAGATTATCAGAAGAAAGGCTTTGATATAATACACGTAAGAAGGGGAGACCGAAAGGGGTACAAGGCAGGTGCATTGCGATATGCGATGAAGTTTGCCAAAGGTGACTTTATTGCCATATTTGATGCAGATTTTATCCCGCCTGCATGGTTTCTCAAAAAGGCGCTGTCGTATTTTTGCAACCAAGAAATAGGACTTGTGCAATGCAAATGGGGTCATGTAAACGAAAAATATTCTGCCCTTACAAAGGCCCAAGCGCTCAGTCTTGATTTTCATTTTCTAATAGAACAAAAGGCAAAAAGTAACACATCACTATTCATGAACTTTAATGGTACCGCAGGCGTATGGCGGAGACAATGCATCGAAGACTCGGGCGGATGGCACACATCTACATTGGTCGAGGACTTGGACCTAAGCTATCGTGCTCAGATGAAAGGTTGGAAGTGTGTCTTCATACCAGATATCGTAGTAAACGCCGAATTACCAGTCCAGATGAATGCTGCAAAGAGACAGCAGTTTAGGTGGGCAAAAGGATCTGTTCAATGTGCAATAAAGTTACTTGGTGATCTTGTAATAAAACGAATTCCAATCAATACCAAGATTCAGGCCTTTGTTCAGCTTACAAGACACATTGTTCACCCCCTGATGCTAATTCAATTTCTAATCTTGCCAATATTACTTGCAGCAAAAACAAACCTCTATGTGATAAACGGGTTGCCGGTCATTACAATAATCGCATATCTTGCGATGGGTCCAATTGCTTACATAATGATAATACGTGGATTATGGGAAAAGAGTTGGAAATCAAAGACGCTGTCTTATCTGTACTTGGTATTCTATTCCGCCGGGATGTCAGTGAATAACACAGTAGCCATATTTGACGCTCTGTTTGGAAAAAAGAATGAATTTTTGCGTACTCCAAAGTTTGGAATTGTAAAAAACAGCGACGATTGGAGGGATAAAGCATATGCCCTACCTTTTACAAAAACTACGCTTCTTGAGATATTCTTTGGTATCTACGGAATCATTGGTATCTTTGTTGCGATCTTTTCAAATAACCCAGTATTTGCGCCAATATTAGGAATCCAGGTTGTTGGATTCCTATCCATAGCCTACCTCAGTATAACGCATTCAATATTCAAAAAAAGCAAATCAAGAAATATACGAGTAGAAACAAAGACTGAGAGGATGGCAAGTATATACTATAAGATCGCATTAGGAGGAATAATTGGCCTTATATTAGTAGGTGTAGTCGCGGCTTTTCAGGAATACAATGCCACAATATATCAACTAGATAAAGCAAGAGGAATTCTCTATAGAATTCAGACTACATCAGATCCACAAGTTATACACAATGGCGTTATTATCATACAGGGTCTTCTCCCGCAGACTGGCAACCCTGTGTGGATATTTCCAACTGATTCGACTGATTTCAAAAAAATTCAAAATGATCTTGATAATATGTTATCAACCGTAGACAAAATCTCAAACGTGCCCCCTGATAGTGCCGCATTTCATACAGGAATGGAAGTCATTCATTTGGAGGCTTCCATAATGTACCAAAATCTGCTTGATGCTACACCATACATGTATGTTAGCGTTTCAAACATCTTGTTTGGCTGTATATGGGTTGCAGTAATAATCGGAATCTTTGCTATCCTAAAGAAGAAAAGGGATAGATTACAAGCCTTCGAAATAGCTGACCAAAATTAAGATATATTTAGTTCGTGTCTTACTTCGTCGACAGCTCGTATTCCAAAAAGATCGCGAACCTGTTCCATTCTAATTGATTCTTTTACAAGATCAGAACCTAGTTCAGTTATCAAAAGCCTAAAGACATCTGTGAATCTAACTTCCCATCTGTCAGCACAATCGAGGATCTTTGATATACTCCACTGTTTTACCTCAAGTGGCAGTGGCATTTTTGTTTCTGTCTCTACTGAGAGACGGTCAAACAAGTTTATCATGTCAACTGATTGGGCTACCATCTTCTGTATATCCTCTAACGTTCCGTACTTTGATTCAGAACGCATTCTGATATTGGACTGAAATTCTGATAACCGCAATAATCCCATTACTTCCCGCGATGTACTCTGGGAGGTCTTGTGGGTAATACCTCGAATCTCTTGTAGTTGCTGAGCGATTTCATGAGTCTTTTTATTAAATTCCGATATGGATGCAGAATTTCTGTTTAGCAACTCTGCAAAGTCTGACATTTTTTCATCCAACTCTTTGGTCCTGCCAAGTACATTCTCCCTGAAACTACCAAATTCGGCATTGACATTTCTAATATCGTCACTTAGAGAAGAAAGGGAGTCAGTTTTCTTTATCAGAGAATCAATTTCTATTCCAACATTTCTTATCTGAGAATCAAGGTTAAGAAGAGGCTCTGTCTTTGTTGACATACTACCAATATCACTTTTCAGATTCGAAATAGTTTCTTCCAAATGCGCCATCTTTTCGGTTTCGCTTGATACGTTCTTCAGTTCCTCGCGTATCTTTTCAGTTTTTTCTGACATATGCATAATCATCTTGGTGTTATTTCTAATAGAATCCAGGTTGTCAGCAACACTTTGCATTATTTTATTGGTGTCAGGAATGGATTCTTGTTTCTGGCGAACTTTGCCCACCTGATCTTGAAGTCTATTTACTTGATCATTGATTTTTTCGATCAGCGAAGAATGCGTTTTTACTTGAGTCATTCCAGAAAAGAGTCTCTGAGTGTCTTCTTCAAGAATATTCATCTGTCTAGAATTCTTTTGAATTTGTTCTAATGACGAGTTAACCGCATCTACCATACTCTTCAAAGAAATCAATATTTTCTGATTTTCTGCAAAAATCTTCGACATCGATTTTACTTCTGAAGCCAGAATTTTGGTGGCATCAGAAATCGAACCCATTTTCTTGAGAACATCTGAAGGTGAGTCTTTATTCCGTTTAGATTCTGCACGTTTCGATTTAGTCACTTTTAATTAGAACAAAGCTAGCCGATAAAAAAGTTCGTTTTTAATTTTTGTGTATATGCAAAAAAATAGCCCAGAGTCTAGTTATTGACTGTCTCTGGGTCATGAAGAACTTCATGAAACGTCTTTTCTACCAAGCCGTTTGCAGTTTCGAAGAACTGTCTTGGACAAAATTCACAGCTTAACATGAATTATGGTACTATACGGTACTATTAACGTCGGGGGTAAGTTCAGTATTACCAGTATGAATACTCATTTCTTTTCAAGATTCAGTGAGGCAGAGTTTATGCAGTATCGTAATCCTGTAGGAGCTGGTCCATCATCGAATACATGACCCAGATGAGCGCCACAATTCTTACAAAGAACTTCTGTTCTTGACACGCCGTAGCTTGTGTCAGTTTCGCTTCGTATGTTATCAGCTATAGGTTCCCAGAAACTTGGCCATCCTGTATGAGAATCAAACTTTGTTTGAGAACTAAACAAGGGTATCCCGCAACACACGCAGTTGTAAGTTCCCTTGTCTTTGCACTCGTAGTATTTTCCGGAAAATGGAGGCTCCGTGCCTTTCATTCTGCAGATAGAGTATTGTTCTGGCGTTAGCTTGTTTTTCCATATGTCATCTTTTTTTTCCAACACAAGTCCTTAGCAATTTTGAGATATTAATCTTTAAACTACAATGAGCGTGGATTGGTTTAACCTGTGAGATTACGAGATATGTTAGTCTCACTTAACGTGACATAAATCTTGAGAGCAGTCAGATACCCCAGGTATGATTCATCACAATCAGCAATACCCAATCATCATTCTGCCACTTGTCTATCTCGTAATACCTTATAATCTGACTTGTTTATAATAGGAAATAACTACCTCATTTGCAAATCCTATCAGTGAGAGGATGAGTAAGAGGCAATAATTTTTCACTAAATTGTCCGTCTACACTACGTGGGGTATTAAATAAAATTTCATGGCAAATCGATACATGGCCAAGGATATTCTGCAGAGAATAGTCTCTTCGGGAATAAAGGGTATCAAGAAGGCTGACTTAAAGAAAGCATACAAGGATTGCGACAATATGCTTGAGAGACTAGAGAAAAACGGACAAGTATTTATCGAAAAAAAAGGTACTGCTTATTTCGTATGGTCTAAAGAAAATTATATTGGATACCTCACACAGAACGACCCAAGATGCAAGCTTGTACTTGATATGGTAACTGGCCCGAGCCAGTCAACTGCCAAAAAGGCACACACAAATTTACGAGAAGCGCAAACCATTTCTAACGATTTTACAGCAAGAAATAATGATTTCCAAACTATATTCAACAAGTGTCTCAACGAATCGGGCACCTCGATGGGGTGGACCTCATTTGACAAGGTTAGGGAAAAAATCTGTGATATACACAACCTCTCAAAGGAAAAATTTTACACGCTAGCTTCAGACCTTATTGATAAAAACAGGGAAAGATACGAGGTTTCCTCAGGCGGTCAAGAGGGAATAATCGTCCGAGGACTAGTTCATGGTTATGTGAGGAATGTCTAGTGTACGCATATCGATTAGAAACTAATCCTTATCCTAGCAGCCCTACACCAACCCAGATGGATGCAAAAATTCTTGGCGGCAAAAGGCACAAGGAAGCAAAATCCGCAATACTAGAATGTATCAAAGAACTGCACGGAAAGGTATGCGGACGAGACGCAGCAACAGGGGACTTTAGAGTAATTACTGTTATTCAAGATGTTGGTTCTGGCAAGACACACTTGGCCTTGCACATAAAAAACCTGCAAGGTAGGCACAATATTGCGTGTTCCTTTGTTGACCTATCTACCATATCGCCTAAAACCATGTCGAGCATTTACAATGCGATACTAAAAGGATTTGAGAACGAATTTTTTGTTCAATTACGGGCTAAATTTCTAGAATACCTGCAAGAGCGGGCTGAACAGGGAGATAATATAGCAAAAAAAGCCATTGATTATACCTTTGTAAACAAGCTTACTGGTTTAACTATAAAAGAAAAGGTAAATGATATCATAAAAGGAAAAGAGCAGGTCTCTGTTGCACACTTGAACACGTTTCTACACCAGCGATTAAATAATTTTGAATCAACTTTTATTAAAAGTGTAATAACAAACTCGTTCTCAAGTATAAGCAATTTAGAAGAGTTGATAGGCATGATGTCTTCAATATCAAAACTAACTCAAAGGTTCCTGGGAAAGATTGTCCTCTTTGAAATGGACGAGTTTGATGGAAACAAAGAGTCAATAGAGTTTGTCAAGGGAATTATAAACGCACATATTCCAGCATCGATACTATTGTTGATATCAACGCCTTCTGGATACATCGAGGTGCAAAACGCAAACCCATCTGTCTTTGATAGGCTGGAAAAGGCAAACTACAAGATAGACCTTGTTGGTTCCAATTCCAAGGAGGAACTTGCAGAAATTGCAGTAGAATATATCAAACACAATGATAAAAATGATAGATTTGGCTCAAAAGAGCAAGAAGAGCTCTCGGAGAAGATCCAGCTACTTTGTGACCAGTTTCCAGAATTTCGAAACGTTCGCTCTCTTATTAACATATTATACCATACCATGGAAAAGTCTGACGAGCTAGAGTTGCAAGAAATTGATGAAAGTGCGATAGATGATGCAATAAAACAGACCTATCCAGGACTAAAGGTTCGGGGAAGCATAATGGGTATTCCAATATCTGACTTTATAGCTATTGCAAGAAGCTGTGATAACAATACAGAAAAAGAACTCAAAGAAGCTGTAAATAATCTCACTAGCTTTGCCTGCCAGATGGGTGATATTTGCAAACTAGAAAAGAAAAGCTTGCCACTTGATCTAGTGTATCAGGACTCGTCTGGAGCCAAGATAGGACTGGCTATATCAAATAACGATTCTGATCTAGACGAGATTTCTAACGTGTCAAGATCTCTAGTAGACAAGCTGGTAATACTGACAAATAGAAAGATATCTAGTCCAAATAACGCAACAATAGTAAACGTGGACAAGTCCAAGATGGTTGACTTGATATACTTTAACAACAAGTATACCAGAAAAAAGATCGAAGAAGCAGACAATGAAAAAGCAAAGAATCTTGCAAAGACTCTTTGTATAATCTAGTCAATTCTGTATCCTTTTAAAATGATAACCTGTGATCTTGTCCTATGATAGATAGTGAGCTAGAAAAAATGTTATCACAGCGGCACAAGGAGTTTGTCCTTTTTGATCTTAATGATAAAAAGGTCCCTTGTATCATACTGGAAGAAACAAGGTTTGATAATATCATGAGATCCGTGGCTGGCAGGCCTGTCTCAGTTGAGACTAGCCTGAATATACTTCAAGATGGGCTTGGGCATGTCTTTGTAAAGATGAGACTAGATTTTTCACTTGGCGGTATCACTGAAGAGTTTTTGTTATATGCAAACGAGTCTTTAGGGTTCTTTGAAGCGCTTGCAGAATCCTCAATGTTAGCACTGTCTTCTCCTCACTCGGAATACGGAAGTTCCAATGTATTTATGATTCAGCTACCACAACCTGAAAGAGCCATAAGTGCGTTAGAAATTATAAAAAAAGGGCTGAACAAGTAAATGCGGGGGTAAGGATAAGGCGCTTCCGTTTGACTAAGAATGGAAGTATATACTAAAGCTAGAATCAATGTAATGTTGAAAAAGATCGCAGAATTTTTGAATATAACGATCATCCTTTTAACTTGGTTCTACGGCGTAACACAAGGTTAGGTGGTGGTTGGTGGTCTGTTACGATACAGGCAAAGACTGGGTGTAAGAAGGGAAATAATAAAATGAAAGACCCATTCTCAAAAGTAAATCATATTTTTTTCCTTGTGTTAGTTTCAAGTCTGTTAGCTTCTTCCTTCTCATTCATTCAATCTGCATCTGCAATTGGTGTCACTGCCACAGTAGATGTCGGTCTTACCTCAGTTAATGTTGCATATGACTCTGCCAAGGGAGAGATATATGCTACTAATCAAAATGACGGTACAGTTTTAGTCATAAACGATACCACAAATACCGTTTCTGCTACGATTCCAGTCGGCACTGCTCCTGAGGGAGTTACATACGATTCAGGAAAAGGCGAGATATTTGTTACCAATAATGACGGCAATAAAGTCTCAGTCATAAATGACACAACAAACACTATTTCTGCAACAATCACCGTTGGCGCTAGTCCTAGCGGGATTGCGTATGACTCTGCAAAAGGAGAAGTATATGTATCCAACAATGACGCAAATACCGTTTCTGTTATAAATGATACAACAAATACAGTCACTGCTACCATAGCCGTTGGTTCAGGTCCTGACGGGATTACATATGACTCGGGAAAGGGTGAAGTGCTAGTAGCTAACGTGGATTCAAACAATGTATCCGTGATAAACGCCACTACCAATACTGTTTCAGCTACAATCATTGTTGGATCTGCGCCGGAGGGAATTACGTATGATTCCGCAAAAGGCGAGATATACGTCAGTAATTACCATGATAACACAGTATCTGTTATAAACGATACAACAAACTCAGTTATTGCTACAATATCAGTTGGTATTACTCCAACTGGCATTACCTACGATTCAGGAAAAGGTGAGATATTGGTTGTGAACGAAGATTCTAACAATGTCTCTGTCATAAGCGATTCCACAAATACAGTCTCAGCTACAGTGACTGTTGGTGTTAGACCAACAGAAATTGTATATGATCCTACCAAAAGTGAAGTATTTGTTGTGAACGAAGATTCTAACAATGTCTCTGTCATAAGCGATTCCACAAATACAGTCTCAGCTATAGTAAATGTTGGCCTAACACCTGACGAGATTGCATACGACTCTGTTAAAGGTGAAGAATTCATCAGCAATTATCACGATAACACGGTGTCTGTGTTAAACGATACCACAAACGCAGTTATTGCTACGGTACCTGTAGGCTCTTCTCCTGCAGGAATTACATATGATTCCGGTAAAGGTGAAATATTTGTTGCTAATGTGAATTCAAACAATGTATCAGTGATAAACGCCACTACCAATACTGTTTCAGCTACAATCACTGTGGGCTCTGCCCCAGAAGGAATTGCATATGATTCCGCAAAGGGAGAGATATTTGTCACAAACAATGGCGCAAATACAGTTTCTGTCATAAATGATACAACAAATACAGTGACAGCCACCATCGCTTCAGGATCGGGCCCTGAAGGAATAGTCTATGACTTGGCAAAAGGAGAGATATTTGTCACAAACAATGACGCAAATTCGGTTTCTGTTATAAATGCAACTACCAATACCATTTCAGCTACAATCACTGTAGGTGCTAGTCCTAGTGGTATAACATATGATTCAGGAAAGCAAGAAGTGTTTGTTGTCAATGTTGATTCTAACAATGTATCTGTCATAAATGATACAACAAATACTGTTTCTGCTACAGTAGCTGTTGGTCTTACTCCTGTCGAAATAGCTTACGATTCTGGAAAAGGTGAGGTGTATGTTGGCAATCAAAATAGTGATACAGTATCTGTAATAAGCGATTCCACAAATACTGTTTCCACTACAATAGCTGTAAGTCTTACTCCTGTTGAAATAGCGTACGATTCTGGAAAAGGTGAGGTGTATGTCAGCAATCAAAATGGCGATACAGTATCTGTAATTAGTGATTCCACAAATACCGTCTCTGTCATCATCGATATAGGATTAACTCCAGTCCAAGCTGCATATGACTCGGCAAAAGGTGAGGTGTTTGTTGTCAACGAGGATGCTGATAATATATCGGTGATAAATGATACAACAAACGCAGTTATTGCTACAATATCGACCGGTCTGACTCCTAGCGGGATCTCCTATGACACAGGCAAGGGTGAGATATTTGTATCAAATGAGGGCTCAAATAACGTCTCTGTCATAAGTGATTCCACAAATACAGTTGTTGCCACTATAACAGTAGGCTCTGCACCGATAGGAATTGAATATGATTCTGGCAAGGGCAGTGTTTATGTAAGCAACAATCAAGACAATACTGTTTCAGTAATAGATGACATTACAAATACAGTTACTGCTACAATATCAGTAGGTCTTGGTCCGACCGACATTGCCTACGATTCTGGAAAAGGAGAAATATTTGTATCAAATGAAGGCTCTAACAATGTATCGGTCATATCTGATGCAACAAACACCGTTTCAGCTACCATAGCAGTGGGTTCCAGCCCAACTGGAATAACGTATGATTCTGGCAAAGGTGAGGTTTATGTTGCTAGTGAAGGCTCAAACAACGTATCTGTCATAAATGATACAACAAACACAGTTTCTACTAGTATTAACGTAGGAACAACTCCTGTCGAAATAGCATATGACTCTGGAAAGGGTGAGCTTTATGTTGGAAATCAACACAGTGGTACAGTATCTGTCATAAGTGATTCTACAAATACAGTTGTTTCAACTGTCTCTGTCGGCCTTGATCCTTTAGAAGTGGCGTATGATTCCGGCAAAGGTGAAGTATTTGATGTTAACGAGGATTCCCACACTATATCAGTCATAAGCGACACAGATTCGGTCGCACCTCATGGTGGAGATTACTCCACATCGCATCCCGTATTTGCAGGAGGTGCTGAATTTGCGAGTAATAATTTGTATCCACTATACATTGATGGAAAAGGGATTGAACTGCTACAATATTCTAACATAGTACCTACCACAGTGCTACATACCGGTTCTCCTGTAACAATTAGAGTCGAAGCCTACGACAACGAAGGACCCCAGTCAATACAACATGTTGGCTTGTTCATGAACCTACCAGGAAATGATACCAATCTCTCAGACAGCGATACCCAGATAGTATGGGAAAAAGGCCAACCCCTTGAATTGATAGATCCGCATCATCTTTTCAGGAACGCAGATGTTGTCTCTGTACCAAAGAACAACATCCTTGAGCTGGACTTTAACGTTACATTTGCAAAACCGATGTCGACTTCTTCCATCGTAATTCGCATGTGGAATCAATATAGGTCCTCAACCGATGTTCAAGTCCTTGATGCAATCCAAGTTGTGCCACCAAATACCTCAAGTACCTTACAAGAACAAATTTCAAGCGATTTAACACAGGACAACAAGAAAGAAACTACATCTACACCACAATCTGATATGATGACTATCATAAAGGAATGGGGAGGATACCTGCCTCAATCAGTTTCTGATTCACAACTGCTTAATTCGATGGGAATCAAGGGAGACCACATACCCTCATGGCTTATGAAGACAACAAAGTGGGTGGCAGATGGTTCTTTCACAGTTGGGGATTTTGAAAATGCCGTTGAATATATGCATGATAAAGGAATCATAAGATGAAAAATTTGAAATAAAGTGGATCTAAAAA
>Ga0209235_1001191_pt1 | contig 13931 bp, 20 predicted proteins | sample GraSoi013_1_20cm_4_FD_185817 | JGI IMG/M metagenome (GOLD analysis project Ga0209235, IMG submission 185817) | Grasslands soil microbial communities from the Angelo Coastal Reserve, California, USA - Sample 09_25_2013_1_20cm (SPAdes) (version 2) | ecosystem: Environmental > Terrestrial > Soil >... | reverse complement strand
GATCGCCATGCTCGACGCGCCGGTGCTCTTCGTCCACGGCCGCCAGGACAACGTCATTCCCGCGGAGTGCTGCCGGCAGGCCAGGGCGGGATTCCGGCGTGCCGAAACCCGGTGGCTGGACGACTGTGGACACTTTCCGCAGCTCGAGCATCCCACCGTCGTGAACGAGTGGCTCGGAGCGTTCGTGGCCGAACGACCCGCGCCACGCTGAGGAGCGGCCGCCATGGACGAGATCACCCCCCAGCAGCTCAAAGACCGGCTGAGCGCGCCCCGGCCGCCCGTGCTGGTCGACGTGCGGCAAGACTGGGAGACGAAGCTGTGCCGTCTGCCGAACGCGCTGCACATCCCGATCGAGGAGTTCGAGCTGCGCGTCGAGGAGCTGAATCCGGACGACGAGATCGTCCTGTATTGCCACCAGGGAGTCCGCAGCGCCGCCGTCGCCAACTACCTGCGTGGCCTCGGGTTCCGTGACGTCAAGAACCTCGAGGGTGGGCTCGACCTGTGGTCGCGGACGGTGGATCCGACGATGCGCAGGTACTGATGGCGGCGGCATTGCAGTGCGAGCCGCGGGATGGCGTCGCCTGGTGCACGCTGGCGCGCCCGCCGCTGAACCTCATCGAGCCCGGCCTGATTGGCGCGATCCGCGAGACCTTTCAGGCCCTGAGCGCCGATCGAACGATCCGGGCTGCGGTGGTGACTGGTAGTGGCCGCGCGTTCACCGCGGGCATGGACGTTCACGTTCTGGCCGGGCTCGACGTGGCGGGTGCGCGCGCCCTCATCACCGCGCTGCACGACGCGATCGAGGCCGTTCATCACGCGCCGTTTCCCGTCGTCGCGGCTGTCAACGGCCCCTGCCTGGGCGCTGGCTTCGAGCTGGCGCTCGCCTGCGACTTGCGCGTTGCTGGCACCACGGCGACCTTCGGGCTACCGGAAGTGCGGGTTGGCGTCCCGTCGGTGATCGAGGCGGCCCTGCTGCCACCGCTCGTCGGGCCGGGGCGCGCCGCCGAGCTCTTGCTGACCGGCGAGGCGATCGACGCCGAGCGGGCGCTTTCCTGGGGACTGATCAACCAGGTCGTGCCTGCGGTCGAGTTGACGCCGACCGTCGAGGCTCTCGTCGCGAAGATCCTCGCCGCCGGGCCGACCGCGGTCCGCCTGCAAAAGGAGCTCATGCTGCGCTGGCGGTACACGGACCTGGGCACCGCGATCCGCTACGGGATCAACGCGTTCGCGGCCGCCTACGCCAGTGGGGAGCCTGCCGAGGGCGCCGCCGCCTTCCTGGCGAAGCGCGCTCCGAAGTTCGAGGCGCCGCGCTGAAGATCCGGACGATCACCGTCGACTTCTGGGGCACGCTGCTCTTCGATGGTCCCTCCAGCGACGACCGTTACAAGCGCACGCGGTTGAACGACTTCGAACGCATCCTCACCGGAGCGGGCACGCCCGTGAAACGGGCCGCGCTCGACGACGCGTACGAGGCCTCGGGCTCGTACCTCGGTCGCATCTGGAGCACGCGTCGCGATGTTCCGGTGCAGGAGCACGTGCGCGCGATCCTCACGGCCGCCAACCCCGCCCTGAACGATCGGCTCACTCCTTCACTGGTGCGCGATCTCGTCGAGGCGTACTCACGGCCGATCTTGATCGTGCCGCCCTCCGTGGACGTTGGCGCGCGCGCCGCGCTCGAAGCCCTGCGCGCACGCGGCCATACCCTCGCGCTGATCTCGAACACGATGCGCACGCCGGGGGTCACGCTGCGCAAGCTCCTCCAGCAGTTCGGACTGCTGGACTGCTTTGCCCACACGACGTTCTCGGACGAGGTCGGGATTCGGAAGCCCGACCCGGCGATCTTCGCGCTGACGCTGCGCGCGGTGGGCGGCGAGCCCGAGTCCGCCGTTCACGTGGGCGACGATTCGGTGCTCGACGTGCGAGGCGGGAAGGAGGCCGGGATGCGCGTCATCCACGTCGCCGCGAGGGCGCGAAGCGGCGCAACGCTCCGCCCCGACGCCGTGATTCCGTCGCTGGCGGCGCTTCCGGGCGCCATCGCCGAGCTCGAGGCGCGCTGAAGACACGAACGCCGCCGGCAGACGCCGACGGCGCCGTGGCAGCAGGTTGAGGTTTTAGCGCCGCCGCAGGTAGCGAGCGCCGAGGAGCCCGAGCCCAACGATGAGACCCGCGAATGGCTCCGGCGTGCCGAGTCGGACATCGAACGTCCCGTTTCCCGGCTGGATCATCCCCGAGCACTCGCCGGCGTTGCAGGTGCCCGAGAACGTGTGATCTCCGAACGTGCCCGAGACGGGGCCATTACCACCCTTGCCGCCGCCGCTAAACGCGAAGGCCTGTGGAGCGATCGCGAGAAGCGAGATCAGGGTCATGAACGTGATTTTCTTGACCATGCTGACACCTCCTTCCTCGGTGTCGGTATTACTCAAGCCTCGTGCCGGGCTGTAAGTAATGGAAATGTCGGATCTTCGATCGCAGGATCTGCAAAACGCTGGACCAGCGCCACCTGCATACATGGCAAGGTCGTGCAGGCCGGGAGGGGGGGCTTACGAGGAGGCTGAAGCTACTTCGGCGAAACTAGCCGGCGCGGAAGGCGGGCTTACGACCGTTCGAGGCCTTGCCCATTCCGACCTCTTCCAGATAACGCCGCACAGGGTCAGTGTTGCGGTCGCTGTAGGCCTGGAGCACCAGGTGGGAGATGCCGCGATGGTAGCCTGCCGGCTGGGGGCCGGTGCGCCGCCCGAGCACTTTCATCGCTTGCGTGGTCCGGTGGCGCAGGATGACGCCGAAGGTGCCGACGCCGGAAAGCCACGCGTTGGGGTCCTGGGCCGTCACCTCGGTCACATCGCTCACGGGCTCCCAATCGGGAGCGAACTCTCCCAGCGCCCCGAGCAGAAATCGCTGAGCGTCCTCGCGGCTCAGCACACGGCTTCCTATACCGCCATCGCGTGACGGCCAAGGTCGGCGCGAAGCGTTGCGAGGGCCGTGGGATCACCGCGCATGCTTCGACTCACATCCCACGCCGAGAGGTGGTGAAGGCTCACGCCGCCGTTTGCCGACGCGACCGTGACCCGGTAGGTCTCGGCGTCGACTTCGACCGAGAGGACCTTGCTTCGGGAGGGCAGATCGATCAGCAGACCCGCGATGAAGTTGACCATCTTGACGGGTGCCAGCTTGTTCGTACCGATTGTCTGTTCCATTAAAATGGGCCCACTGGCGGGAGCAAGGGGAGTGCCATACGAAAATACGCGATTTCCCGGGCTGTTCACGGCGGTCGAGTGTTGTTGCGCTGACATGTGGACACCCATCCCGTGTCAGCCTGCGCACCACCGTCCTTGTGCACCCCTGGCAAGGCCGGTAATATACGGCCCGCGATGGAGCTAGCCAGTCTCCGAGCCAAGATCCGCGACATCAAGAACTTTCCCACGGCGGGCATCCTCTTCAAGGACATCACCACCCTGCTCAAGGACGGGCCTGCCTTTCGGTACGTCGTCGACCTCCTGGCCGAGCGCTATCAGCAGGAGAAGATCGAGATCGTCGTCGGCATCGAGTCACGGGGATTCATCTTCGCCGGCGCGCTGGCGCATCAGCTCCGTGCGGGGTTCGTGCCCGTGCGCAAGCTCGGGAAGCTACCCGGGAAGACCATCGAGGTGGAATACGAGCTCGAGTACGGCCGCGACGCCCTGGCCATGCACGAAGATGCCATCCAACCGGGTCAACGCGTGCTCGCCGTCGACGATCTGCTGGCGACCGGCGGGACCATGGCGGCGGCGCTGCGACTCGTCGAGCAGGTCGGCGGCCAGGTCGTCGGGGTCGCGTTCCTGATCGAGCTGGCGTTCCTGCACGGTCAGGACAAGCTCAAGAACTATCCGCTACACTCTCTGATCGTCTATGACTAGAATAGGGCTCGTGGCTCAGATCAGCCGTCTTCGACTGGCCGCCGTACTTGGCGCGCTCGGCGCGCTGGGCCTCGTCAGCCCCGCCGGGGCCGATGAGGCCAAGACACCGATCAACGCCTCCCTCTTTCTGAGCATCATGAGCGCTCCGGTCGAGCGTCGCGAGGCTGCCTTCGATGAGGCTTTGAAGGGAAGCGGTCCGCCGCCGCTTGAGCGGGGCGGCGTCGTGCAGCCGGACGGCAGTGTTCGCTACGGCAACGTCAGCGTGACCGTGAAGAACCCGTGCCCGCCAGGGACGGCGCACTACGAGGCGCCGCCATTGCCGGGCCGTCGTCTCCGCAACTAGCCCGCGTCCGCCTCGTCAGCTCGGAGGACCAATGCCCATCACCAAGGTTGGTGTTCTCGGCTGCGGGCTCATGGGATCCGGCATCGCCCAGGTGTCGGCCCAGGCCGGCTTCGTCACCACGGTGGTCGAGGCCAACGACGAGCTGCTCCAGCGCGGCCTCGGCAACATGAGGAAGATGCTCGAAGGCCTGGTGTCGCGCGGCAAGATGGAGGCGAAGGCCAAGGACGACGTGCTCGCTCGCGTCGTGGGGACGACGAGGCTCGAGGACCTCAAGGATTGCGATCTCGTCGTCGAGGCGATCACCGAGAACCAGCCGCTCAAGAACGAGACGTTCGCCAAGCTGGACCGAATCTGTCCGCCCGGCGCGATCCTCGCCTCGAATACCTCATCGTGCAACGTGACCGCGATGGCGGCGGCGACGCGGCGGCCCGGGCAGGTGCTCGGCCTTCACTTCTTCAACCCGGTGCCGCTCATGAAGCTGGTGGAGGTCGTGCGAACGATCCTCACCGACGAAGGGGCGGCGAGGGCCGCGACGGACTGGGTGAGGGCAGTCGGCAAGACCCCGGTGCAGACCAAGGACGCGACCGCCTTCATCGTGAATCGCCTTCTCGTGCCGTATCTCCTCGACGCCATCCGCGTGTACGAGGGCGGCCTCGCCACGCTCGAGGACATCGACCAGGCGATGTGAAGCTCGGCCGGGTATCCGATGGGGCCCTTCACGCTGCTCGATCTGGTGGGCCTCGACACCGCGATGTACGTTGCCGAGGTCATGTTCGACGAGTTCCGTGAGGCGCGTTACGCGCCGCCGCCGCTCCTCAAGCGGATGGTGATGGCGGGGCACCTGGGGCGGAAGTCAGGCCAGGGGTTTTATAAGTACTAGGTCAGGCGCACCGTGAACGAGGGGGGTTTGGGGGGAAGCGGAACGGGTCCCCCCAAGTTAATAATCAAGCGCCTGATAATTACGCGGCGTGTGTGCGCGCCGTCGGAAGCTGGGTGTAGCGCGCGCGCAGGCTCTCGAACCCCAGCGAGCGGACGAAGCCCCGCATGTGCAGCAGGTAGCGGCCGATGAGTCCCAGAATCTTCAGCCCGTACACGGCCGACGCCGTGAAGCTCGCCGACGACGCCTCTGGGAAGTAGCGCGTGGGCACCGCGATCTCGCCGATCCGGAAGCCGGAGGCGACGACCTGCGCCACGATCTCTTGATCGAAGATGAAGCCGTCCGAGTTCATCCGGAAGTTCACCGTCTCCAGCACCTCGCGCCGGAAGGCGCGGTACCCGGTGTGGTACTCGGAAAGGCGAAGACCGAACGCCGTATTCTCGACCCAGGTCAGGAAGCGGTTCGACACGTACTTCCACCACGGCATGCCCTGGGCCAGCGCGGAGCCATTCTTGAGCCGCGAGCCCAGGACGACGTCGGCGCGGCCCTGCACGATGGGCTCGATGATCTGCGGCACCAGGCGGGGATCGTACTGATAGTCGGGGTGCACCATCACGACGACGTCGGCGCCGGCGCGAAGCGCCTCCGCATAGCACGTCTTCTGGTTCGCGCCATAGCCGTAATTCCGGTTGTGGACGAAGATCTCGAGCCCGAGCTCGCGCGCGATGTCGAGCGTCTCGTCGGTCGAGCCGTCGTCGACGAGGATGACCGCGCTCACGGTGTCCTTAGGCAGCTCTTCGTACGTCATACGAAGCGTCCGGCCCGCGTTATAGGCTGGCATCACGACCACGACCTTGGGTGCGCTGAGAGGCGTCATGCGGGCAGGATTTTGCACAGCGGGTGCCAAGGGTCTCGATTCTGGAAGATCGAGGACTTCGGCCTGAAGCGCCCCGACTGGACGGGCTGGCGCGTGCCCCGCCGTCGTCGCGCCATGACGAAAATCGTCAGTGAGACCTGCTATCCTCTAGTACGTGATCACTAGGACGCGATCCGCGGCTGTGATGGTGGCGATGGTGCTCATCGTCGCCACGACCACGTTCGTGCACGCTCAACCGCGCCCGGACGAGCTTCCTTCGTTCCGCTTCGGCGGAGGCCTCGTCGACATGGGCGTCAACGTCGGGCCCTATCGTCTGCTCGAGCCGAGCACATCGGTCGGCTTCGACCTTCGCATGCGCTGGCCGTCGCCGGCGACGCTCGGCGATCTGTCGGCGTTCCAGCCGTACTTTCTGCTCGGGCCGACCTTCGTCATGACCGACCCCGATCACATCACGAGGACCCTCGATCCTCACGCAGACACGACCTACGGCCTCGGTGTCCGGGCTGGCGCCGGCGTGAACTGGAGCCTCGATCCCAACTCGACGCTCTACGGCGAATACCACGTCACCCGGGGCGGCGCCGAGCGGCTCTTGCCGCTGGGACGAAGCGCGACCGACGTCAGCGGCTTCGATCTCACGTACGGCGTCCGCGTCAAGTTCTAGACCTCAGCCGATCTCTCCTCAGACGATCGCCCCTCAGGCCACGGCGACCCCGAAGACCGTCTTGGCGAGCACGCCGATCACGTAGGTCACCGAAGACGGTAGAGCGAGAGGTCGAACAGCTCGTCGAAGAACGAGCGCGCGACCGAGCGCGGCCGTCGTCAGCGCCGGTTCTCGAGAACGGCGGAGACCTGGTGTTCTTTCCCGTCCCGCTCCACGACCACGTCCACGCGGTCGCCTGCGCGATGGCCGCGCAGCGCGAAGGTCAGGTCCTCCAGCGTCTTCACGTCCACGCCGGCGAATTTCACGATGATGTCACCCGCGCGGACGCCTGCCTTCTCAGCCGGGCTCCCGGCACGCACGCCGGTGATCTTCACGCCCGGTCGGTCGGCGTCGCCGAAGTCGGGAATGACCCCGAAGAAGGGGCCGTATCCGCCCCCCTGGCCGCGCACCGGCGCCTCAATCCTCACGTACGCCGGCGGCGTCGCCTCGCGCGCCACCGCCGACACCACGCGCATGGCCAGTGTCGCCACGCTGGCGAGCCCGGGCGCGTTGATCTTCTCCCAGGTGTCGGTCGGCCGGTGATAGTCGCCGTGCGCTCCCGTGAACAGGAAGAGCACGGGCCGGCCCGCCGCGTAGAAGGACGTGTGATCGGACGGCGAGAAGGGATCGCCACGGAGCTGGAGCGTCAGACCCAGTCCGCGCGCCGCATCGTCGAGGACCTGGCGCAGCTCCTTGGCGCTGTCGGCGCCGCCCACGAAGACCTTATCGTTGCGGAGGCGGCCGACCATGTCGAGGTTGACCATGAGGACGGTCCGGTCGAGCGGCAGCGCGGGATGGCGTACGTAATGGGCCGAGCCAAGCAGTCCCATCTCCTCGCCGGCGAAGGTCACGAAGACCAGGGTGCGCGGTGCGCCTCCCGCCGCAGCGAACGCACGGGCCAGGCCCAGCACGGCGGCCGTGCCCGACGCATTGTCGTCGGCCCCGGGATGGATGGTCCCGACCTGGTCGGGAGCCAGTGAGCCTTCGCCTCCGCGGCCGAGGTGGTCGTAGTGCGCGCCGATCACGATGGCTTCGTCGCGCAACTTTTCGTCCGTGCCGGGCAGGATGCCCACGACGTTGGCCGCGGTGCCGCGCTCGCGCTTGAGGCTGACGGTCAGGCGCACGCGGACGCCCGGCAGCGTCGACGATTGGGGCGCCAGCTTCTTGTCGATCTCGGCGGCCAGGGCGGCGAGGCGCCGTCCGCTGGGCGCCAGCAGCGTGTCGGCGACTCGGCCGGTGAGGGAGCTGGCCAGGATGTTCCATGGCTGGGCGATGCCACGGAGCGAAGGCAGTGATTGCCGCGGCGCTTCTGGGTGCGCGACGAGCAGGATCGCTCGGGCACCGTGCTCGCGGGCGTTGATGATCTTGTGGCTGCGCTCGGAGTAGTGGTACGCCTCCGGCCGTCTGAACGGACTGCTCGCGTCGTTGGAGCGCGGCTCGCCCGTCATGGCCAGCACGATCTTGTCGCGGACGTCGAGGTCCGCGTAGTCGTCGTAGTTGAGGTCGCGAGCGGTGATGCCGTACCCGACGAAGATCACGTCGCCTTCCGCCGACCCGTCGGCCGACACGGCCAGCGGCAGGAACTCCTTCCCGAGCGTCAGGTCCCGAGTGGTCGGCGCGACGATGGCGAGCGCGTTACCATTGCCCAGCGTGATGCCGGTCGAGACGGGGAACGACTGGAAGAACGTTCCGTTGTCGCCGCCTGGCTTGAGCCCAGCTTCGGTGAAGACGCGTGCGATGTATTGCCCGGCGCGCTCGGCGCCCGGCGTTCCCGAGCCGCGACCGTCCATCTCGGGCGCCGAGAGCGCCTTGACCTGCTCGAGGAACCAGGTCGCCGGCGGCAGCGTCGGATCGGCGGCGAAGACCGCAGTGACGGTGAGAAGGACGAGGGCGTGGGCAAGAGACCGGCGGAGAGCCTTCGATGTCATGCCATCGATTTTACCTGCTGACCGCGGCGCCAGCCGCGCCGTTACATGCGATCGGGGACTTCGATGCCGAGGAGACCGAGCAGGAGCGCGAGCTGGCGGAGCGTGATCTGGGACAGTCGCAGCCAGGAGGCGCGCCGCCCGGGGTCGCTTTCACTCAGGATGTGGCACTCGTGATAGAAGTGGCTGTAGAGCTGGGCCAGGTTGTAGGCGAAGTCGCAGAGGACGTTCGGCGCCCGCCGCTCATAGGCCTGACGCACGGCATCCCCGAGGCTCGTGAGCGCCAGCATGAGGTCGCGCTCACCGGCCGTCTGCGGGGCGATCAATGATCCACCCGCGTCCTCGTCGGAGATCTCCGCCTTCCGAAAGATCGACTTGATCCGCACGGCGGCGTACTGCAAGTACGGCCCGGTGCGCCCCTCGAAGCGCAGGAAACGGTCGAGGTCGAAGACGTAGTCCGACGTGCGAACGTTGGAGAGATCGCCGAATTTCAACGCGGCCAGTCCGACCTGGCGGGCCAGCCGCCGTCGCTCCGCCTGGGAGAAGGCCGTCGCGATGTCCGAGTCCTGCATCCGCTGGAGCGCCGACTCCGTGACCATCTCGATCAGGTCCTTCAGCTTCATCACGCCGCCCGCGCGCGTCTTGAAGGGCTTGCCGTCGGGACCATTCATCGTCCCGAACGCGAGGTGCTCGAGCCGGGCGTTGCGGGCCAGGCCCGTCTTGCGCGCGGCGCGGAAGACCTGGGTGAAGTGCAGGCCCTGGCGCTTGTCGACGACGTAGAGGATGGCATCTGCGCGCAGATCGCTGGCGCGCTCGTCGACCGCGGCGAGGTCCGTGGTGGCGTAGGTGTAGCCGCCATCCGACTTGACGAGGATGAGGGGCGGCATCTCCTGCTGGTCTCCAGGTTCGGCCACCGGGATCACGACGGCGCCCTCGCTCAGGATGGCGTGCTGCTGGGCCAGCAGACGCTCGACCAGTCCTGGGATCCGGTCGCTGAAGTGGCTCTCGCCCAGCCAGAGGTCGAAGCTCACACCGAGCGTCTCGAAGTCCTCGCGCAACGCGGCCACCGAGACGGCCACGAGCTGACGCCACAGCTCGCGATACCCCGGCTGATTCTGCTGCAACCCGACGGTGGCTTGCAGCGCCTCGCGCAGGCTCTCGTCGCTGGACCGGGTCTGCGCCGCGGCGGCCAGGTACATCTCCTCCAGGTCGTGCACCGAGAGCGTCGCGGCCGCCCGCGCGGCGGTGGCGTCGTCGAGCGTGGTGATTCCCCGGCGGTGCTGGAGCTCCGCGATGAGCATGCCCATCGGCGTGCCCCAGTCGCCGAGATGGATGTCGCTGACGACCTTGTGTCCGGCGAACCGGAACAGGCGCTGGAGCGAATCCCCGATGATCGTCGAGCGCAGGTGCCCGACGTGCATGGCCTTGGCGATGTTCGGCCCGCCGAAGTCGAGGACCACCGTGCCCGGTTCCGGAATCAGTGGGCAACCGAGGCGCTCGTCGCGCCCGACCTGCTCGAGGAACGACGTCAGGAACTCGTCCCTCACGGTGAGGTTGATGAAGCCGGGCGGCGCGAACGAGACGTTGGAGAACAGGTCACTCGGCTGGAGCCGAGCGATCACGTCGTCGGCGATCGCCTGGGGCGCACGCCGGTGCTTCTTGGCCGTCGCCAGCACGCCACTGCACTGGAACTGCCCCAGATCAGGCCGCTGCGACGACACGACCTCACCCAGCGCAGGGTCATATCCCGCCGCCGCGAAAGCCGAGGAGACCTGCTTCGTCAGGACGTCTCTGAGTGGGGTCACCTGCGCTGGATTCTAGCAGGCGCCGGCGGTGCCGCCTCCGGAAGCCTGCCGCCGCCGATGACCGCTGGGGGGAGATCAACCATGCCATCTATGCACGTGACGCTGGCCTTTGTGCTCATGTTCTCAGCCGGGCTCCTCGGAGCCACGGCCCTCCAGCTCATCCGAGTGACCCGGTCACTCGTGGGACTCGAGGCGTCGGCGCAGACCCTGCGCTCGCGGATGGCCGTCGTCCGGTTGTTCTCCGAGTAACCGGGCCCGAGTGCCGGCGTCGCATCAGCGCCGGCGTAGCAGTCGAAGCAAGGCCGCGGCGAAGCCGAGGCCGGCACCGAACGCGAACGCCGAGCGCACGCTGATCAGGACTCGCAGGCCGTCGCCTTTCACCTCGTTGGCGACGAGGATGCCAATCGCGCTCTGACGGACCTGGGCCTGCCGCGCCAGGACGACGCCCGCCGCTGCCTGATCCAACACCGCCGTGTCCCGTGCGATCACCGCCTGGGCCGCCGCCTGTTCGAGCGTGGCTTTCTCCGCCATGGCGATCCCGATACCGCCCTGGCTCAACCGCACCGTGCCGCCTGTGATCTGTAGCGCGCCGCCTTGTCGGATCGCAACGTCCTGCGCGGTCACGCGGCGGGCGATGCCCTGCCTGATGGTGACCGCCGGGGCCTCGACGTCGTGTTCCTCATGTGCCATGGTCGCCCTCCTCCCTGCTATAAACGATCGCATGAAAATCTACCTCGCGGTGTTCGCCAGCGTCTTCATGGCGGAGCTCGGGGACAAGACTCAGCTTGCCACACTCACCTATGCGGCGAGCCCGGGTGCCAGCCCGCTCGGTGTGTTCGTTGCCGCAGCGGCCGCACTGATCCTCTCGAGCGCCCTCGCGGTGCTGATTGGATCACGGATCGAGCGCTGCGTCGCGCCGGCGCAGCTTCAGCTCCTCGCCGGCCTCGCGTTCATCGGCATCGGGACGTGGATGGTGCTCACGCGGTAGCTGGCCAGACGTTTCTCGCGTCCGATGGTTGGCTCTTGACTGCGTCTGATCGCGGGCGTATTGATGGAGGTGACGGAAGACGAAGGCGCCAACTTTCCGTCGTGGTCGAAACCGGAGCGGAGGTCATGATGGAGACACCACCGGGCCGGTCGGGCGCGCTGTCCAAGGAGTGATCCGGCAGCGCGCGGTTGTAGAAACACCGTAACACCAAGATCCCGGTGCACACCGGGACGCGCAGCTAAGTCTGCGCATACCGCAAAAGCGACGAGCGCTCGGGGGTCGGGACACCGGTGCCCGCCCCCGAGCCGTCTTCTTCACTTCCCCTGTGCGATTATGAGCGCGTGGGTTTTCTCCTCAGGGTTCTGATCAACACCGTCGCGATTTACTTTGCGGCGACCGTCGTGCCCGGCCTCACCATCAGTGGAGTGCTGCCCGCGCTCGGGGCGGGACTCGTCCTGGGACTCATCAATGCGATCGTCCGGCCGATTCTCGTCGTGCTCACCCTGCCGGTGACGCTGCTCACGCTCGGCCTCTTCCTCTTCGTCCTCAACGGCCTCTGTCTTTGGCTCACCGCTCAGCTCGTACGCGGCTTCGTCGTGTCGGGATTCTGGGCGGCGGTGTTCGGCGCTCTCATCGTCAGCGTGGTGAGCTGGCTCCTGACGGCGTTCGTGAGTGACCGCGGTCACGTCCAGGTGATCACGCGTTCGGACGCGCGAAGGTTGCCACGCTAACCAGGTCGCTGGCACCCTGGTTGCTCCATTCCGCGTCCATGAACACTCTGCGCGCCCTCACTCTGACCGCCATCCTCGCCCTTGTCACCGCCGGGACCGCCGTAGCCGGCGAGCCCACCGATCAGGTCCGACGCAGCGTGGACGAAGTGCTCAAGATCGTGCAGAGCCAACCCGATGGGCCCGCGCGACGGACAGCGGTCCGCCAGGCGGCCAACCGTCTCTTCGACTTCGAGGAGACGGCCAAGCGCGCGCTGGGGCCGCACTGGCAGCAACATACGCCGACCGAGCGCGAGAAGTTCGTCAGGCTCTTCAGCGATCTCCTCGAGGCGGCGTATGTCGGCAAGATCGACCTCTAGCAGGGTGAGAAGATCACGTACGTGGGCGAGACCGTGGACGGCGACCAGGCCACGGTGAAGACGCGCATCGTCACCAAGCAAGGTAACGAGGTGCCGGTGGACTACCGGTTGCTGCGCGAGATGGACGGCTGGCGCGTCTACGACGTCATCATCGAAGGTGTGAGCCTGGTCGCCAACTACCGCACGCAGTTCAACAAGATCATCCAGACCTCCTCGTACGACGATCTCGTCAAGCGGATGCGGGCCAAGGACTTCTCGGCGCCCGAAGGGAATCGCGGCCGCCGCAGCTGAGTCGCGCGCCATCGCTCACGTGCTCCGGCGCTCCGTCGTGAACCCTCGACGACGTGGAATTGACGCGGTCGAGCGGCAGTGGTATTTGTCTAGACAATTTTCAGCCGGAGGCCACCCGTGGAATATCGTCCAGGCGTGCCCCGCTATCTTCAGATCGCCGACGCTCTCCGTCGCGATCTCCGCGGTGAAGGAGAGCGGATCCCTTCCGAGCACCAGCTCTGCGCCACCTACCAGGTGAGCCGCCCGACGATCCGACAGGCTCTCGACGTCCTCGTGCAGGAGGGGTTGCTCTACCGCCACGCCGGCCGGGGCACGTTCTCGACCCCGACGCCGGGCGGGGGGGACCGCAAGCTGCGTGTGATCGGATCGGTCGGCGACATGGTGGCGATGGGCGAAGAGACCTGGTTCAAGCTGCTGAGCCGCGAGGTCGTCCCCGTTCCGGCCAACATCGCGCAAGCCCTGAGGCTCCCGCCAGGGTCCACGGCGTTTCGCGTCGTTGGCGTCCGTCACGCCGACAACGGCCCGTTCCAGCACGTGACGGCGTACGTCCCCGAAGCGATCGGTCGTGCCTTGAGCGATGAGGACCTCTCGAAGACGTCGATGATCGGCGCCATCGAGCGCCACTTCGCCACCTCGATCAAGTTCATGGAGCAGGTCACGGAGGCGACGCTGGCGCCGCGCCACGTGGCCGAGTTGCTCCAGATCCGGCCGCGCACACCGCTGTTGCTCTTCGAGCGCACCTACTTCGCGTTGAGCGGTGAGCCCGTCGAGCACGCCCAGACCTATCAGACCAGCCGGCGTTACCCCTATCGCATGGTGCTGTCCCGGGCGGAACGCCGGAGCTGAGGGCGGATGCCGTACCGGGTTGGATTCGACGTCGGCGGTACGTTCACCGACTTCGTGCTCCAGTCACCGACCGGCGAGCTGACGACCGCCAAGCGGCTGACGACGTATCCCGATCCTTCCGCTGCCTGCCTGGCCGGCCTCGACCAGCTGATGGCCGCCGTCGGGTGGGACGAAGTCGCCCAGGTCGTTCACGGCACCACGCTCGGCTCCAACATCGTCATCGAGCGCAAGGCCCGCGGCGTGGGATTGCTCACCACGCGCGGCTTCCGTGACGTGCTCATCATCGGACGCGAGAAACG
>Ga0209235_1001189_pt1 | contig 13939 bp, 19 predicted proteins | sample GraSoi013_1_20cm_4_FD_185817 | JGI IMG/M metagenome (GOLD analysis project Ga0209235, IMG submission 185817) | Grasslands soil microbial communities from the Angelo Coastal Reserve, California, USA - Sample 09_25_2013_1_20cm (SPAdes) (version 2) | ecosystem: Environmental > Terrestrial > Soil >... | reverse complement strand
ATCAACGGAAGCTCAAGGAGTTCCTCACCGAGTACATCGCCGGGGGAGGGACCGCGTTCATGGCGTCCCACCTGCTCGACATCGCCTCGAAGCTGTGCCACCGAGTCGCGGTGATCCGGAGCGGATCGATCATCGCGACGGGGACCGTCGACCAGATCCGAGCCCACGATGCGGACCTGGAGTCCGCGTTCCTCAGGCTGGTCGGGGCGTGACGATGAGCTGGCTTCTTCGCCTCATGCTGAAAGAGGAATTCCGCGTCCATGCGAGCTATTCCGGTCAGACGATGTTCGTCTCGTTCCCGTTCATCATCACGATGTTTAGCCTTTCGATCGCCGTCACGAGCGGGAGGTTGTTCGCGTACACCCCGCTCCCGGACGCCATCCTCCTCCTGCATGTCAGCGTCTTCCTGTACGGCCTGAGCGTCGGCGCGTTCGGATTCCTCGGTCGACAGTACCTCGAGCGGACGACCGGGACGCGCAACTACCTGGTCGCGATGCCCGGGATCCTCCCGATGCGGTTCCGTCGGACGTTCTTGGGCATGTTCCTCCGCGACGCGATCTTCTACATGGTGCTGCTCCTCGTCCCCGCGACCGTCGGCCTGGCGCTGTCCATCCCCGTCACGCATTTCCGGCTCACGAGCATCGGCGTGCTCTTCGGGGCCGCGCTGCTCTCGTTCCTCCTCGGCATGTCGTTGAGTTTCTTCGTCTCGACGGTGTACATGCGAAGCCGCGTGGGATTCGTCGTGGCGGTCGCGGGTGTGTCCGCCCTGTTCGCGGCCGCGGGAGCCGCCCGCGCGATTCCGTTCTCTTGGATCCTCCCGAGCCTCGCGGCGCACGAACTCCTGCCGCCCCTGGGCGCGGACGCGGCGGGAGCCGCGGCACTGCTGTCGCTCGGGCTGGGAATCGTCGCGGCCCTCATCGGGGGAGCTGTCGTCCTCGTCCCGGAGCGGTTCGAGCCTCCGAGTGTGGCGGCCCGCAACGAACTCCCGGGAATCATCGCCCGGCTCGATCGATTCGAGGGGTACAGCGCCCTCCTCGGGAAGGAACTCCTCGATTTTCAGCGGAGCGGGACCTATGCGAAGATGTTCTTCTCCTTCGTGACGCCGCTCCTCCTGTTGTCCTTCACGGCGTGGTTCGTCCGGTACGGGCTCCAAGTCCCGGTCGGCTTCAACACGGTCTTCTACGCGGGCATGGTCGGCTTCTTCGGCGTCATCCTCTACAATTGGATGAACAACGTGGACGCGACCGATTACTTGTCGACGGTACCGGTCTCCGTCCCTCAAGTGATTCGAACAAAGCTGATCGCGTTTCTACTCATGACGACCGGGATCGGCGTCGGATTCGTCGTGATGATTGCGTGGCTGAACGCGGACACGCGATTGCTGTGGCTCGCGATTCCGATCGTCCTGGTCACGTCGCTGTACATCGTCGTCATGACGGCCTACCTCACGGGCCTGCGGACCAACTCGTTCCTCTTCGACCCCGGCGTGCTCGCGCGGTTCAGCGTGATGTCGATGCTCCCGGATTTCGGGCTGACGATCCTGTCCTTCACGATCGATCGGGATCTTCGGCTCTCGGCCATCGGCATCGGAATTGTCCTCGCGATCCTGGGCGCGATAACGTATATCTTGCTCAAGGGCATTGACGCGAAATGGCGCGGCACGGAATTCGGCGAGTGATGGCCGCGGGGTCAACACCATGGACGGCAACGCCGCCTTCCGTCGAGCCATGCATATCGTCTCGCCGGTCTTTCTGTCGTACTACCTGCTTCCGGAGGATCTCCGTCCCGGCAGCGGCGTCACCCGTACGAGCGTGACGCTCCTCTTTCTCGGGACCGCGGCATGCATCGAAATCGCGCGGATCGCGCTGGGCGTCCGCCTATTCGGCATGCGGCCGTACGAGGGTCAACGCGTCTCGGCATACGCTCAGGGTGCTCTCGGCTTGGGGCTCGCGCTCTTCCTGTTCGGAGATCTCCTTGGAAATCGAGCTCCCTACTTCGTCGTTCCGGTGTTCCTCGGGATGGCGTGGATCGATCCGCTTGCAGCGCTCGCCCGGAGACGCTCATGGCCTCGGTCCGTGGTCATCGCCGCGTACTTCGTGCTCTTCCTCGCGACGGAATACGCGATGCTCGGGGCTCGCGCGTGGAGCTGGCAGTTCCTGTTCGCGGTGCTGGCGACCGGGTCCGCGATGATCGTCGAAGGCCCGAAGCACGCTCAGTTGGATGATGATCTGCTCATGCTTGTCGTGCCGCTCGCGGTCCTCACCGCGGTCGTCATCCTCTTCGGGCCGCCGGCCCTACTTTAGGACCTCGAGCTTCCCGTATCGGCCCGCGCTGACCTGCATGTTGCCCCGCCACTCGCGGACCCACCCGTTCGTGATGCGGATCCGGTCGTTCGCCTGGACCCGTTCGATCTCGTCGTTCCAGAGGCTGACCGAGACCTCCGTGCCCTCGTCATCGACCGCCTTCGCATCGGCAACTTTCCCCGTGGAGCCGCTCCGGCTCGAGAAATCCCGCGCATCGCCCTTCTGCCGGATCGTCAGCTCGATGACGTCGACCTTGCTCTCCGGGCGCAGTTCCTTGACTTTCATTCGACCTGCGCCACGAACGTCCCGGTTTCGCTTAAACATTTCCGCAGGCGACCGAGACGCCAAATCATGGAGAGGGAGCGAGGCGTTCATCGAGCGGAAGCGCAGGTCGTTCCGCTGTCTTCCTCTTAAGCGAGGAAATTCTTTCGGGCACCGAAATAAAACTTATAACGGCACCGCCGGATATCGAGCGCGCGGGTTTCTTTGAATCGCATCAAGGTTGTGAGCGAGGTCGCCGAACTGGTTCCGATTCTCCGGGCGGTCGATACGGAGGTCAAGAGCGAGGTGTTCAAGGAAGTGTCTTCGGGCTGGAAGACGGCCCGGGAGATCGAGGAGAAGTTCGGCGCGACCGGTTCCGACGCCCTCCGGTTCTTCGAGAAGATGAAGCTCGTGGAGACGAAGTGGCAGACCGGTCCGACCGCGTCCCCGGAGAAGGCGTACCACGCGTTCTACTCCTCCTTTCACATCAATGCGACCGCTCCGGTCCCCGAAATCTCGGACGTCCTCCACGCCGCGATGATGTCCGAAGACGCCTACGCGGTCGTCGAAAAGCAGATCTTCGAAATGGTCGGGGCGGACGGCAAGTTCTCGGGCGATGTCGCCGATGCCCTCAAAGTGACGCAGACGAAGCTGAAGGCCCTAGTGAAACGCTCCCCTCGCCTCGACTTCCGCGGTCACCGGATCATCCGGTTCGAGGACTGACCGGTGATCACCGTCCTCCGGTTGGGGCACCGTCCCGCTCGGGACAAGCGGGTCACGACCCACGTCGCCTTGACGGCACGCGTGTTCGGTGCGGACGCGGTCCTCATCTCGACACGGGATCCCGCGCTCGAGCGGACCGTCCGAAACGTTGTGCGGCGATTCGGGGGCTCGTTCCGAATCGAGACGGGCGTGGCCTGGCGGGGCCTGTTGCGGAATTGGAAAGGTCCGAAAGTCCACCTCACGATGTACGGACTCCCGATCGACGACGTCCTGCCGCGAATCCCCCGGGATGACTTGTTGGTCGTTGTCGGCGCCGAAAAAGTCCCGCGTGACGTCTACGATTTGGCGGACTTCAACGTCGCTGTCGGGAACCAACCACACTCCGAAGTCGCGGCGCTCGCGGTGTTCCTCGACCGCCTCCTGGGGGGTCGGTCGCTCCAAGGCGAGCCGACGGCCCGCATCCGGATCCGGCCGAACCCGCGGGGGAAGTCCGTGGAGAGCGCGACCCGTTGAACGGTAGCCCTCATCGAGAGCCGGCGAAATAGTCGACTCCACCTCGAACGGCTCGGTCGGACCGCGCACGTGATTATCTCAGGTCGTCCAAGTCCGTCGGCCGGTCCTCGAGCTGGATTGTCAGGGTGTGCCGCGACGTCTTTGGCGGGAACAGGTCGCCCGTCCGACCACGGCGGATCACGTCTTCCTTCGTGATGACGGAGACCACCGCTTCGGGCCAGGTTCCGAGCTCCACGACATCGGAAAAATAGTCGACGAGGTACGCGGGGATCCTGCGAGCGCCGAGTGCCCGGACCGCCTCCACTCGGTGGTGTCCATCGAGGATGACGAAATCGACGTCGGCCACGAGGATCGGTCGCCGGAGATATCCGTCGGTCCGGATTTGGTCCGTGAGTTCCTCGAGGAGAGCGGGTCGGACGCGCTCATGGCCATGGAGCCTGCCGATTTCCAGCACCTCGAATCGGACGCTCGGGGCTTGCCGAGCCAGCCGGCTGCGGCGGGCCATCGGTAGAGCAACGGGCCTGCGGGAATAACGGTTTCGCAGCGGCGCGCGGTCCTACTTCGCGGCGGCCGCGATCGGCGGTGCGGCGCTCCCCTTCCGCAAGGAGACGCGCTTCGGGAAGTATCGCAGCACGACGATATCCCCGACGCTCTGCACCCAGCGGTACGGAACGCTCACTGCGCGGCTCCCCTCGACGAGGAGCGGATTCGTCTCCCCGACAAAGATTCCATCGACCGCGCCGTTGTCCACATCCACGACCAAGTTGTTCACGTTTCCCAGGAACACGCCGTTATGCGTGTAGACCTGGAGCCCGATGATTTCGGACAGCTCTTCGAGCAAAGAGTCACCATCCCTTCTGTTGGCGCGTATCTGAGGAGCCGTTCTTAAACGCTTCGGTGAGGCAGAGAATCGAGTGCGACGCCATCCACGTTCGTCGTCAGAGTATGTGGCTGACGATGTCTTCGAGCTCCCGGTCGCAGTACTTGCAGACGACGCGGAGGGGGTTCTTCGATCGCACAGCGAACGACGATTCGATCGGCTCGCGGACGTTCGAGATGCAGTTCGGATTCGCGCATCGCAGGATGCCGACCGCCCATTCCGGAAGCGCGAGAGGTCGTTTCTCCGCGACGTTGTAGTTGCGGATCACATTCACGGTGGCGGTGGGCGCGATGAGGGCGATCTTCTCGAGTTCACGGCCGCCGAGCTCGCGGTCCTCGACCTTCACGATGTCCTTCCAACCCATCGCCTGACTCGGCACGTGCATCGCGACGGTCACCGTCGACGTCACCGCGTCCCCGATCCCGAGAATCTTCAGGACCTTGAGGGCGAGCCCCGCGGGAATGTGATCGATCACGGTCCCGTTCTTGATCGGGGTGACGCGGAGTTCCCTCATGCGCCCTCTCCGAGGATCAGGTCGAGGAGCGCCATGCGGACCGGGACCGCGTTGAAGGCCTGTTTGAAGTACACCGCGTGTTTCGTGCGGTCCACCTCCGGCGCGATCTCCGTCACCCGCGGCAGCGGATGCATGATGATGAGTCCTCGTTTCGCGTCTCGCAGGACCTCCATGTCGACGCGGTACGAACCGGCGACCTTCTCGTACTCCTGGGGGTCGGGGAACCGCTCCTTCTGGATTCGGGTGACGTAGAGGACATCGGCTTCGCGGATCACCTCTTCGAGGCGGTGTGCCGCCCGGAACGAGAGACCCTTCTCTTTCACCCGCTCCAGGATTTCCGCCGGCATCTCGAGCGTCGGTGGGCTGACGAAGGTGAGGTGGGCGCCGAGTTCGGCGAGCGCATATGCGAGCGAATGGACCGTCCGGCCGTACTTGAGGTCCCCGACCAGGACGACGTTCTGGCCCTCGAACGCACCTTTCTCGTCCCAGATCGTGTACAGGTCGAGGAGAGTCTGGGTCGGATGCTGGCCTGCGCCGTCGCCCGCGTTGATGACCGGCTTCTCGGTGAAGTCCGCGGCGAGCCGGGCCGCGCCTTCGTGCGGATGGCGCAGGACGATGGCGTCGCTGTATGCCTCGACCATGCGGATCGTGTCGGCGAGGGTCTCGCCTTTTTGGACGGAGGTCCCCTCGGCGCTGCTGAATCCGAGGGCACGCCCGCCAAGCCGCGCCATCGCACTTTCGAACGAGAGCCGGGTCCGCGTGGAGGGTTCGTAGAAAAGCGTCGAGAGGATCTTGCCTTCGAGAGATCGGGACCGTTTCTCACCGGTGGCGATCGGGACCATCTTGCGGGCGGTCCTCAAAACGAGTTGGATGTCGGCCGGAGTGAAGTCGCGAATCGAGAGGACGTCTCGCCCCCGGAAGCTCGACATCAAGTCCCTAATTCGTAAGTTCGATTTAAAGCAATCCGCGGACGGAAGGATGGAAAGGAGAGTGCCGCGCAACCGCCCGCGGCCGGCCTATTTCTTCGGGTCTCTCCGCCCCAACTGGGTGACGTTCGAGGGAAGGATCACAATCCCGCCCTCGGCTTCCATGTACCGCTTCCATTCCTTCGTGTTCTGCAGCGCCTGCTTGGCGCGCTCCACGGCGATCGTCGCGACGACCTTTCGCACGACGTCATCGACGTCGACGCCGAGGATCTCGCGGAACAGGTACTTCATCCGGTCACGGTCCATGGTGAGCCGGACCATCCGAGGCGGCCGTATTTGAGAAAATTGTCAACGGTCTCAGTTCTGAGAGGACGGCCGGCACCGTCCGACGATGGGCGATTGGCGGCTTTGTCAACTGGGCCTCTACAGGGGTCCGAGCCGGCAGGTCCCCTCCGCTCATGGCAAGAATAAAAAAGGCAGGACGAGGGGTTCTCGGTCCTGCCTGTGGGTTGTGGAGGAGGGGTTATTGGGTTGGGTATTGTGTGGGGAGGCTCGGTTCGACGACGTCCACGGCTCTCCAGTCGCCGCCGAAGTCCCTCGTGATCCCGGTCGCGAGCTGGAATCGGACCCGCAGGCGGCCGTTCTCGAAGAAGATGTACGCGTTCTTGAGTTGGGACATGTAGAGCGAGATGCGCTTGCCCTTCTGCGTCAAGGCGCGCTCCGTGCATCGGATCAGGCCTGCGCGCTCGAGCGAGTGGATCCTCCGGTAGCAGGCGGCGATCGGGATGCCGTACTCGCGGCTCAGGTCGATCGCGGACTTCGGCTTTTTGAACGTCGCTACGAGAATCTTTGCCGAGTACTCGTCCGTTACGAGTCGCGACGCTTCAAGGGGGTCCATCGTCACATCCTCCTCGTATGGAGGAATCGACGCGATGGGCGCTATTAAAGCGAGGAGAGCCGATTATCTGCGCTGATTCTCAAACCTGAAAGTGCCCGGATGGACGACGGGGACTAGCCGCCGCAGCAGCCGCCTTCTTCCTCACGAGCGCAATTGCAGTTCGGCCCGCACGAGCCTTCGTGCTCTTTGTGGACGACGGGAAGGACCACCAAGGATTCGGCGGGCGCCGCGGGGGCCTTCTTTTTGCTGGCGAGCATCTCGATGAGGCTGCCCATCAAACCCCTCGAAGGATTCGGGCGGTATTTCTAACTGTCGTCACGCGAGTTGCTTTTTGACCCGCTCCTCGAACGGGGCGCGGGGCATCGCACCGACGACTTGATCGACGAGCTTCCCGCCTTTGAAGAAGAGGAGGGTCGGAATGCCCATGACCATGTACCGCTGCGGGACCTCCGGATTCTCGTCGGTGTTCAGCTTCGCGAACGTCACCTTGCCGGCATACTTCTTCGCGAGGTCCTCGACGATCGGGGCGATCGCGCGGCAGGGCACGCACCACTCCGCCCAGAAATCCACAATGACGAGTGGTTTCTCTTTGATGACCTGATCGAAGTCCGCATCGGTCACCTTGATCGGCTTGTCTTCCATGAGAGTCACCGGACATTCGCCATACGGGGCGGTGGAATTTAAAGTTCCGCGCACAACCGTTTGAGCGAGACGCGGCACGCTCACGCCTTGCGGGCCTCGATGATGAGGAAATTCGGTACGCGGAGCTGGTCCGCGAACTGCCGGTATCGCCGTTTGATCGCCTCCGGAAGAGGACGGGGCTCCTCCAGGCGGGCGATCGCGAATCCGGCCTGTCGAAGCCCCTCGGTGAAGTCACGGAGCGGTCGATGAAAGCCGACGAGCTCCGGCTGTCCGCTCGGGCCCCAGTACAATGCGACGCGATCGAAGTACCGGTCCACCGCAATGAACGGACGTTCCTCCGGTCGGTCTGTGTCCGGAGGTTCACGCACCCAGCGCGCCGGTGGAATGTCGAATGCGGGATGGGTGATGCTGAAGATGAGTCGGCCGTCCGACCGCAGGACCCGATGCAGTTCGCGCAACGCAGCGTCCAATCGGCGGACGTCCTGGAGGACCACGTTCGAGATGACGAGATCGAACGCGCGGGTCGCGATTGTGAAAAGTTTCGCGAGGTCGCCCCGAAGGAAGCGGATCCCGAGCGGGTCGCGAGCTTCGTACGCCTTCGCCACTTCGAGGAGCCGGGGAGACACATCCACGCCGACGACCAGGGCTCCTCGTCTCGCGAGGATACGCGACAAGTATCCGTTTCCACAGCCCGCGTCGAGGATCCGCTGGCCTCGAACGTCCCCGGCGATCGCCAGAAGGACCGGGTCGATGACCCACTCGCGGTTGACGTCGCCCTTCTCGGTATACCGTTGGACCCACCAACCGGCCACGTCGTCCCACCCCTGCCTCACGGTCGCATCGGAGACGCGGCTCGTCGGACCGACGCGGCTCGTCCACCGCTCCGGAATCTCGTCGGAACGGCTCATCCACCGCCTTCGTCCGAAATCCTTGGGATGGAGCTGCCACGGATGCCGGCCCTCGTATTCGAGGCGGTCCAACGCCGGGTGAAAGCCGGCGTGCCACGGACATCGCAGGGAGAAGTAGTATGACCAAGCCCAAAATCCCCGACGGACCGCGCGTTGTTCCGGCGAACACTCGACGCATACCAGGGCATCGCGACGCGGACAGTAGGCGACCCCATGGAAGATCCTCGGCCGACCGCACCGATCACACACGAACCGCCAGTGATAGTCGCATCGGGGGAAAGGAGATCCACGGGCGTGCGCCGCGCGTCGAGCGCGGTACGCGGGATCCCTCTCTCGGATTTGAACGCAGTAGCGGCACCGGTCTTCCGTCACGGACCCTCGCGGAATCCTGCGGGCCTAATAATCCCAACGGTCGGGCGCGGCCGCGCCATCGCAATGGATAAGCGGGTGAGCGCGGTTTCGCGGACGAGGGGCAGACGAACGCAAAAGCCTGAGCGACGAAATGGGTGCGAGGAGGTGGCTGGATGAGGCTCGCACAGAAACTGAATCTGAAAGACGGAATGAAGGTCCGCGTCGTGGGGAAGCCGGCCGGCATCGATCTCGACGACGTTGTCGTCACGTCATCCGCACAGGCCGACGCAATCCTTGTCTTCGTCAAGACGGTCGCCGATGTTGACAAGATGCGCGGTCCCGTCGTGGACGTCGCGAAGGCGGACCGTCTTGCTTGGATCGCATATCCCAAGGCGAGACAACTCGGCACGAACCTGAATCGGGACATCCTCTGGCGACATCTGCTCAAGCAGCACATCCAAGGCGTCCGCCAGGTCCCCATCGACGATGTCTGGAGCGCGATGCGCTTCCGACCGGGGAAGTGAGCAAAGGGACCCGCCATCGCAAAGCTTCATCACGCACGAATCGACCGTCGATTCGAGGCATCGTTCCGCACCATTGAGCGTGCTCCGGATGTACCAGGCGATCAACGACTGACCGGGCCCGGCGAGGACAACACTCATATAGAAGTCCTATCATAGGACCGCCGGGAAATCTCATGATGGGCGGTCAGCAGATCATCATCTTGAAGGAAGGGACGGAGCGCGAGAAGGGCAAAGGCGCGGTGTTCAACAACATCGCCGCGGCTCGCGCCGTGGCCGACGCGGTCAAGTCGACGCTCGGCCCGAAAGGGATGGACAAGATGCTCGTAGACTCCCTCGGCGACGTGACGATCACGAACGACGGCGTCACGATCCTGAAGGAAATCGAGATCGAACATCCGACGGCCAAGATGCTCGTCGAGGTCGCGAAGACCCAGGACGACGAGGTCGGTGACGGGACGACGAGCGCCGTGATCCTGGCCGGGGAACTCCTCAAGGAAGCGGAGAGCCTAATCGAGCAGGAGGTCCACCCGACGCTGATTGTGAATGGCTACCGGATGGCCGCCGCGGAGGCCGTCAAACTCCTACGAGAGCTCGCCTTTGCCGTCAAGCGGAACGACAAGGAGACGCTCCGGTCGATCGCGCGAACCGCGATGTCCGGTCGAAGCGTCGGGACGAACGCGGATTTCCTGGCCGACATCGCCGTCGACGCGGTCCAGGCCATCGTCGAGGAAGTCGCGGGAGAGACTCGCGCAGACGTCGACAACATCCTGGTCCAGAAGAAACACGGCGGCAACCTCACGGACACGACCCTCATCGACGGAGTCGTCCTCGACAAGGAGCGCGTCCACCCGCGAATGCCGAAGTTCGTCCGCGACGCGAAGATCGCGCTCATCAACCGCGCCCTCGAAGTCAAGAAGACCGAGGTGAACGAGGAGATCCGCATCCGCGATCCGGCAAAGCTTCAGATGTTCCTCGATGAAGAGGAGAAGACCCTGCGGACGATGGTCGAGAAGATCAAGGCGTCCGGCGCGAACGTTGTTCTATGCCAGAAGGGAATCGACGACGTCGCCCAGCACTTCCTGGCCAAGGAAGGCATCTACGCGGTTCGACGTGTAAAGGAGAGCGACATGAAGAAGCTCGCGAAGGCGACCGGTGCGCGGAGCGTCACGAACCTCGACGACCTGACGTCGAAGGAACTGGGCCACGCGGACCTCGTCGAGGAGCGAAAGGTCGGCACGGACGACATGACGTTCATCACTGGCTGTAAGAAGGCACGCGCGGTGTCGATCCTGATCCGAGGCGGCACCGAGCACGTGGTCGACGAGGTCGAACGAATCCTGCACGATGCGCTCCGCGTCGTCTCCGCCGCGATCGAGGATGGCAAGGCGATCCCCGGTGGCGGATCGGCGGAGATCGAGCTGTCCCTCGCCCTTAAGAGCTACGCCGCATCGGTCGGTGGGAGAGAGCAGCTCGCGATCGAGGCGTTCGCGGGCGCACTCGAAGTCATCCCGCGGGCCCTCGGCGAGAATGCGGGCCTTGACCCGATCGATGTCCTGATCAAGCTTCGGGCCGCCCATGGGAAGAAAGGCGGAAAGGCGATGGGTGTCGACGTCACGAGTGGTGAGCCGCTCGACATGCTGAAGGCCAACGTCGTGGAGCCCCTGCGCGTGAAAGTCCAGGAGATCGACTCGGCCGCGGAGGTCGCGAGCATGATCCTGCGAATCGACGACGTCATCGCCTCGAAGAAGTCGCCTCCCCCGCCGCCGGGAGCCGGTGAACACGGCCACGGTGGCATGGGCGGCATGGGCGGTATGCCCGGCATGGGGATGTAGGATCCTCATCCGGCGGGCGGCGAGCCGCCCGCGAGGCGCTCTGTAACCCTCTGCCGAAGGGCCTGAGCCTCTTCGCCGTCCCGGGAGGCCGACGACTCGACGATCTCCGTCCATTCGAGACCACCTTCTGCGCCCGCCGGGTGTCGGGTGACCTCGATGCGGAAGCGGCTCGGGATTCCCTCCGCGGTGACGATTCGTGGCGGGTGGTCGGACCGAGACTTGACGACGTCCACCCGGGCCTTCTTGCCGGACGCCTCGATCGCCTCTCGCACCGCCTTCACGGCCTCGTCGACCGATCGGCGGGAGTAGACGCTGAAGCTCGCGGCTCCTCGGCGCGCCAAGCGCGGCAGGAACACGAGGATGGCGAAGACGAGGAGGAACATCGCGATCGCGAGCAATGCCACGCCTCCGTTCGCGGCGTCGCTCCCGAACGCGGTCACCGCGAGGAGACCCAATGCCAGCAAGACAATCGCGAAGGCCAGGAAGACGAACGCGATCCGGCCGTCGTTCGAGTACGTCCACTCCGCCTCGCGGACGGCCATTCAGGGAGCCTCCACCAGGAGCGCGCCGAACTTGCCGCGGGACACGTCAAGTCCGAAGCTCGTCCGCTTCACGTAGCAGTCCAATGCGCGGACCGTCGTCCCGACCGCAACCTTCCCCCGCTCGACGAGCCCGACGTCGTCGTCCCAGAGCGCGAATCGGCACGATCCGGTCTCGTCCCGCAGCTCCAGGTTCGTAACCCGCCCTTCGCTTCCGTCCTGGCGGGTGAACGTTCGGATCGGTGAGATCGACACGACCGTAGCGCGGAGGTTCGCCTCCATCCCTTCCTCGATGTCCGCGACTCTCGTGAAGGCGGCGACGCTTCGTCCGAGCCGCTCGACGACGACCATCGCGGCGGTCTCCCGGTCCAGCAGCCCTCCCCACTCCTCGATGACGGAATCCAGCTTCGCTTCGAACGCTTCGGGGCTCAAGAGGTCCTGCACTTTTTCGTAGTGCGGCCGGCGCACGCCGGTTCAATGCGGGTGCACACAAAAGGTTTGCTGGGTCACCAAGCAGGTATAGAAAACGGCTGGGAACGGAGATGGCGGAGTCTGCCCCGGGGCGTGAACGGAGCTTAACGCGAAGGGACAAACCGTGTCTCGATCGTGGATCGGAAACGATCCAACGCCGCTCGGTCCCGCGACCGGGGAAGCAGGAGGACGGTCGTCAAAGAATCCAACGGCGACCGATAGATGCCGATGAAGCACCGCGGTTCTTCGATGCGGAGGATCGGGTCACAGCCGCGGAAAAGTCCGCCCCGGCCGACATCGGAGCGCGAGGCGAGGGTCGGGTGTGCGGCCCGCGCCGCCTCGATGACGGCTCCGGCGATGCTCGCTGGCTCCGCCCGAATCTGGAGGGCCCACACCGGGTGCGTCCGTAGTCCGATCCCGAGCCAGGCGAGCGGAAAGAACGCGCTCAGCGCGAGAAGCGCCACCACGAATTCCGGCTGGCCGAATTGGTAGGAGAGCACGCAGGCCAACCAGAGGGCCGCCGACAGGAAGAAGAAGAGGAGCACCGCGGTTCCGGGGACCCGTCGGGTCCACCCCGAGCGGGCGGCGCCGGCCGCCTCAGACATCCCGACGCCTCACTTGAGTCGAATCGTCTCGAGGTTCATCGGCGCCCGCGTCTCGAGGCCGAACTTCTTGTAGAGGCCCGATGCGAGATCGGAACACTTGAACTCCTCGCCATGGTTCACGATGACCCGTTCCGGCCGGGGCTCCATCGTCCCCACGTAGTTCAGGAGTTGCAGCCGGTCCGAATGGCCCGAGAAACCATCGACCGTCTCGACGTCCATCTTGATGGGCAAGGTGAGCGGCTGCCCGCGATCCGTCAACGTGATCTCGCGGGCCTCCCGCTGGATGCGACGGCCCAACGAACCTTCCGATTGGAACCCGACGAAGACGAGCGCGTGCAACGGGTTGTCCGCCCAGCCTTTGAAGTATTCGAGGATTGGACCGCCGGACATCATCCCGGAGGTGGCCAGGACGATGCAGGGCTCGACGTCATCAATGATGTTCGCGCGCATGTCCGCCGTTTCCACCCGTTTGAAGGTCGGAGAGAGGAACGGATTCTCGCCGGTCTGGAAGATCTGCGTCCGGAGCTGGCTGTTCAGATACTCCGGGTACGCCGTGTGGATCGCGGTCGCCTCCCAGATCATGCCGTCCAGGTAGATCGGCACCTCCGGGATCTGGTGGTTCCGGATCGCGTCCTCGAGGACGAGCATGACCTCCTGGGACCGTCCGACCGCGAAGACGGGCACCAGGACCTTCCCGCCGCGGGTCAGAACGCGGCGCAGGACCTCCTTCAACTGCTGGGCCGCCTCATGGCGAGACGGCTGGATGTCGTGGTATCCGCCGTACGTCGACTCGAGGACGAGCGTCTCCAGCCGCGGGAACTTGTTGACGGCCGGGTTGAAGAGCCACGTCTTTTCGAACTTGATGTCTCCTGACATCGCGACGTTGTACAGGCCGTCCCCGATGTGGAAGTGCGCGACGCCGGAGCCTAGGATGTGGCCCGCGTTCTGGAACGTGAGCCGGACGTCCGGCGCGATGTCCGTCGTCTCGCCATACTTCAGCGGGATCGTGTTCGCCACGGCCTTCCGGATATGGCTCGACTCGTATGCGG
>Ga0209235_1001188_pt1 | contig 13939 bp, 13 predicted proteins | sample GraSoi013_1_20cm_4_FD_185817 | JGI IMG/M metagenome (GOLD analysis project Ga0209235, IMG submission 185817) | Grasslands soil microbial communities from the Angelo Coastal Reserve, California, USA - Sample 09_25_2013_1_20cm (SPAdes) (version 2) | ecosystem: Environmental > Terrestrial > Soil >... | reverse complement strand
TGCTCCTGACCGCCGGTCCGCCCGACCGCCTGTCCGCCCAAGTCGACCGGACCAAGCCACCCGCACTGCTGCCTCCCCCGGCGCTCAAGCTTCCCGCCGTGCAGACCACGACGCTCCCGAACGGCCTCACGCTCGCCGTCGTCGAGATGCACAAGGTGCCGGTAGTGGACGTCCAGCTCCTCGTGGACGCGGGCGCGGCGCGGGATCCGTCGGCCGCTCCCGGGCTCGCCACCTTCACGGCGACGATGCTGCAGCAGGGAGCGGGCGCGCGCAGCGCCCTCGACGTCGCGGACGAGGCCGCGTTCCTCAGCGCCCAGCTAAACACGGCGGCGAGCTTCGACGCGGCGAGCGCGTCGATCCACGTGCCCAAACGACGACTCGAAGGCGCGCTTGATCTGCTGGCGGACGTCGTGCTGCGGCCCAGCTTCGCCGATTCCGAGGTCGCGCGGCAGCGGCAGCTGCGCGCCGCGCAGCTGGTGCAGCAGCGCGACGAGCCGGTCGCGGTGGCGAACGTCGTATTCCCGGCGATCGTGTACGGTCCCGAGCACCCGTACGGGCACCCCCTGAACGGCACCGACAGCGCGACGGCCCGGCTCGCCCGCGAGCGCGTCGCGGAGTTCTACCGGAGCTATTATCGGCCGAACGGCGGGCGCATCCTGATCGTGGGCGACGTCACGCTCGCCGAAGCGCGCCGCCTCGTGACCGCGCGGTTCGGCGGCTGGGAGCGGGGGGACGTGCCCGCGTTTCCGAGGGCTCCGGCTCCGGCGTCCGCGGCACGCACGGTGTACCTGATCGACAAACCGGGGGCGGCGCAGTCGGTGATCCGGATCGGCCATGTGGGGCCCGTGCGTACGACACCCGACTGGTTCGCCCTCGAGGTCTTGAACACCATCGTGGGCGGTGCCTTCACCTCGCGCCTGAATCAGAATCTGCGCGAGACCCATGGCTACACGTACGGCGCCTTCTCGCAGTTCGCGCCGCGCCGCCTCAGCGGGGCGTTCGTGGCACTGGCGTCGGTGGTGACTGCCAAAACCGACAGCTCGCTCGTCGAGTTCCTGAAGGAGCTGCGGCGCGTCCGCGACGAGGCGGTGGACCCGCCGGAGCTCGCAAAGGCGAAGGCGTACCTCACGCTCGGCCTGCCGGGGGACTTCGAGACGACCGGGGGCGCCGCGGCGCGGTTCCGCGAGCTGCTCACGTTCGGCCTGCCGCTCGACTACTACGGCCGCTACGTGGATCGGATCAACGCCGTCACCGCCGCCGACGTCCAGCGCGTCGCGCGGCAGTATATCGACCCGGACCACTTCGACATCGTGGTGGTGGGCGACAAGAGTCAGATCGAGGCGGGCATCAAGGCCTTGAACGAGGGGCCGATCGCGTACCGCGATCTCTGGGGACAGGAGATCAGGTAGTCACCACCGGATCGCCGCGCTCGCCCAGGTGAACCCCGAGCCGAACGCCGTCATGATCAGCAGGTCGCCGCGCTTGAGCCGCCCCTCGCACAGGGCTTCGTGCAGCGCGATGGGAATCGAGGCGGCGGTCGTGTTCCCGTACTTCTGGATGTTCACGTAGACCTGGTCGTCGCGCAGGCCGACGGCTTTCTGCACCATCTCGAGGATGCGCAGGTTCGCCTGGTGGGGGACCAGCAGGGTGATATCGGCGGGGCTGAGGCCGTTCGCCTGGAGCGCGGTCGCGACCGACTGGGGCATGAGCACCGACGCGAACTTGAACACCTCGCGCCCTTCCATTACCGCGCGGTGCTTCCCCTCCTGTATCAGCTCCGCGCTGATGAACGGGTCGTGCGCCAGGCCGGGGGCGTCCACCCACAGCTTCTCGGCGTGGCGGCCGTCGGCGTAGAGGTGGGTCGAGAGCACGCCGCGCCGCGGGTCGTCGGTGGGGCCGAGGATCGCGACCCCCGCGCCGTCGCCGAACAGCACGGCCGTGTCGCGTCCGCGCGTCGTCCGGTCGAGCCCGCGGGAATGCACTTCGGCGCCCACGAGCAGCACGCGGGCGTACTGGCCGGCCCGGATCCAGGCGTCCGCCACCGACAGCCCGTACACGAATCCGGCGCACTGGTTGCGCACGTCGATCGCCGGGATGTCGCTGATCCCGAGCTCGCGCTGCAAGAACACGCCGTTGCCGGGCTCGAAATGGTCGGGAGTGCAGGTGCAGTAGACGATGCAGTCCAGGTCCGACGCCTTCATGCCCGCTTTGGCGAGCGCCTGCAGAGTGGCCCGACGCGCCAGCGTCGCGCCGGTTTCGCCGTCCGACACCCAGTGTCGCGTCTTGATCCCCGAGCGCTGGGTGATCCACTCGTCGGAGGTCTCCATGATCTGCGAGAGGTCGTCGTTGGTGACGACGCGCTCGGGGACATGGAACCCGGTGGCGATGAACTCGGTGCGTGGCATCGGTGTTCCTTGCGGGAAAGGGGCGCCGGGAGAAGATTTCGCCCCCGAGCCGCCATTGGCAAGGGAGGCATGGATCTCACGGTCAGCCGCGCGCAGTACGAGGCCGTCCGCGGGGCGCGGCACCTGCCCGACGTCCTCACCAAGGTCCTGGACGGCGCCACGCGATCAAGCGGGGGCCGGGGCGGCGACGCGGGGGGCTACGTCCTGCACCTCACGTACGAGGAAGCCACGGCGCTGAACGAGCTGTGCGCCTGGAACGTGCACACCGACGCGAGCGGGGCGGTGACGGCCGAATCGCAGGTGTTCGATGACCTCGTGAAGGCGATCCTCACGCACCCGGACTACTGACGAGGGACTGTCGGACGGTCGGACAGTCGGACGGAAAGGCGATATGATGAAAAGACTGCTCGTCCTGCTGGGATGCTTCACCTTTCCCGTTTCCCTTTTCCCGTTTCCCGGCCTTGCCGCGCAGAAGCGCGCGATGACGGTCGACGATTATCTGGCGCTCAAGTCGGTCGGCGACCCGCAGCTCTCGCCCGACGGCAAGTGGGTCGCGTATAGCGTCACGGAGAATTCCCTCAAGGACAACCGCGGCATCGCCCGCATCTGGCTCGCGGACGTGTCGAGCGGGCAGGTGCGCCAGCTCACCGCGGGCCCGGGCTCGGATCGGCAGCCGCGCTGGTCGCCCGACGGCCGCACGCTCGCCTTCGTGTCCACGCGCGAGAGCGGCGCGCAGCTGTGGGTGCTTCCGATCGCCGGGGGCGAGGCGCGGCGCGTGACGAGTCTCGCCGACGGCGTGTTCGACCCGCTGTGGCTGCCCGACGGCACGGGGCTCGTCGTCACGAGCGACATCAAGTGGCCTGCGCGACAGGAGATCGACGGCCGTAACGGCGACTTCCCCACCGACGCCCGCCTCTGGACCGGCCTCCTGTGGCGGCACTGGGATGATTGGCGCGCCGGTAAGCGGCAACACCTGTTCGTCGTTTCGCTCGCCGACGGGAGTGGGACGGCGAAGGACGTGACGCCCGGGGACCACGACGTCCCGACGATCGCGACCGGCGGCGATGGGGACGTGAGCGTCTCGCCCGACGGCCGAGAGATCGCGGTCGCGATGCATGGCGATTCGACGGTCGCCGACAATACGAACGTGGACGTCAACATCATGGGGCGGGACGGTTCCGGGATGCGCGCGCTGACTGCGGGACGCGGAGCCGACAACACACCGCGCTATTCGCCCGACGGCAAGTGGCTCGCCTACCTCTCGATGGAGCGGCCCGGCTTCGAGGCGGATAGGCTGCGACTGATGCTGGTGGGACGGGCGGACGGTCGGACGGTCGGACCGAGTGTCGAAGCGACGAAGGGCTGGACGCTCTCGGTCGGCTCCTACATCTGGTGCCCCGATTCGCAATGCCTCTACGCCGTCGTCGAGGAGCGGGGGCGAGACAACATCTACCGGATCGACCTGCCATCGTTCCACCGGTCCGTCGCCGTTGGCGGCGGCGGCGTGAACACCGGCGTGCAGGTGATGCCCGACGGCCGGGGCCTCGTGTACCTGCACCAGAGCGACACCCAGCCCAACGAGGTCTGGGCCTCCGGCCGGCAGGTGACTCATCACAACGACGCGGCGCTCGAGGCCCTGGATCTCCGGCCGCTCGACGAGTTCGGCTTCGTCGGCGCCCTGGGGGACTCCGTGTTCGGCTGGATCCTCAAGCCGCCCGGCTTCGACCCGGCGAAGCGGTACCCGCTCGTCTACCTGATCCACGGCGGGCCGCAGGGGGCGTGGACCGATTACTGGGGGGCGCGCTGGAACTACGCGATGTTCGCGTCGCGCGGGTACGTGGTGGCCGCCGTCAACTTCCACGGCTCGACCGGCTACGGTCAGAAGTTCACGGACGCCATTTCGCAGCACTGGGGCGACTATCCGTACCAGGACCTGATGAAGGGCCTCGACGTCGCGGCACGCCTCCCCTACGTCGATTCGACGCGGATGGGCGCGGCGGGCGCGTCCTATGGCGGCTACATGATCTACTGGATCGCCGGGCACACCGGACGGTTCAGGACGCTGGTGTCACACGACGGCGTGTTCAATCCGGTCAGCATGGCGGGCAGCACGGAGGAGCTGTGGTTCGTGGACTGGGAGTTCGGCGGCACGCCGTCCGCGAACCGCGCGCTGTACGAAAAGTGGTCGCCGCTGAATTCCGTGCAGAACTGGAAGACGCCGATCCTGATCGTACACTCCCAGCTCGACTATCGCGTGGACCTGTCGGAGGGCTACCAGGCCTTCACGGCCGCGAAGCGGCAGGGCGTGCCGGCCAAGTTCCTGTACTTCCCCGACGAGGGCCATTGGGTGCTGCGACCGCGGAACCGCCGGGTGTGGTGGGGAACGGTGCTCGACTGGATCGATCAATACTTGAAGCCGGCGCCTCCCCCGGCCGGGGGGGGGGCCCGCTGATGGGTGGGGGGGAGCCGTTCCTCAAGACGCTGACGCGAAGCACCGTGGTCGCGGGGGCGCTGGGCATCGTGTTCCTCCTCGCCTTCGCCCGGCACGCCTCGCTTGCCTCCGACTTCGTGGACGCCTTCACGGTGGCGTTCTGTTTCACGTTCCTGGGCCATTACGTTGATCGGCTGTTGCTCGCCTTGCCCGGGATCCGCGCGGGCGTGGGACCGGTCGTGCGCGTCGTCGGCTGGTTCGCCGGAGGGCTGTGGTGCGGCGTCATCGCGCGCTGGCTGTGGATGCAGTACGGGCGGGATCTGGGGGAGCTACCCGGCCTGATCTGGGGTGGGGTGTTCATGGTCATCCTCGAGCTGGTCGCGAGACGCCGGGAAGCTGCGTAAGCGCGCTTTGGACCACGCCGTCATGGTCTAGTCCACACGTTGTTCCCCCGTCGCACATCCGGGAAATTCTGCCCCGGATCGATCTCGACCTTCACCACTTCGGCAGGGACGAGTCGTCGGAAGGTGTAGTGACTCCCCTGGAACCAGATCTCGACGGGGAGCCGCACGGCCTCCGTGACGCCGTTGGCGTAGGTGAGGCGCAGGTCCACGGGCATCGGTAGCCCGCCCGGGCTCGAGAGATACACGAGCGCGGCCGTCCCGGTGGAGTCCGTGCGGGAGCGCGCCGAGTCCACCGCGAGGTCGACGACGTCCGTACGGTAGAACCAGCCTCGCCAGAACCACGACAGGTCTTCCCCCAGCCCGTCCTCCATGGAGCGGAAGAAGTCCGCCGGGGTGGGGTGCTTGTACGCCCAGCGCCGGATGTATTCCCGGAACGCGGCGTCGAATCGCGCCGTGTCGGCGAGGATGTGCTCGCGCAGCAGATAGAGGCCCGTCGCGGGCTTGTTGTATTCCGCCTGGCCCAGGAGCGGCGGGGGAACCCGATCGGCCAGGAGCATCGACGGCACATCCAGGCCAGTCGCGGCGAAGCGCGCCCACTGGATCGCGTTGCCGCGGTCGCGCGGCGCGGTGTCCCGGTAGAACGCGACGGTCGAGTAGATGTTGATGAAGGTGTTGAACCCCTCGTCCATCCAGGCGTACAGCCGCTCGTTCGACCCCACGATCATGGGGAACCATTCGTGGCCCAGCTCGTGCGTGGTCACGCCGAACAAGGCGCGGTCCCCGGCACGGTGCCCGCAGAACACGATCATCGGGTACTCCATTCCGCCCACAGGACCGGCGACGTTGATCGCGGTCGGGTAGGGGTAGCGGAACCACTTCTCGGAGTAGTGCTTGATCGAGTGACGGGCGTACTCCGTGGAACGCGCCCAGTCGGCGTTGGCCTCGGGCGGATAGAACGACTGGATCAGGACGCCGTCGTAGCCGCTCGCGTCCCAGATGAAATTGGCCGCGGCGGCCCAGGCCACGTCGCGCACGTTCCTGGCCGTGAAATGCCACGTGAGCGTGGGCCGCGGGCTCGCGGGCCGGGTGAACGGCTGACCGACTTCGGCCTTCGGGATGATCGCGACCGTCGTGTCGGACCGCGCCGCCTGGGCGAGCCGCGCGCGCTGGGTGGGCGTGAGCACCTCGACGGCGTTGGTGAGCGTTCCCGTCGCGGCCACGATGAAGCTCTTCGGCACGGTGATCGACACGTCGCAGTCGCCGTACTCGAGGTAGAACTCGCCCTGGCCGAGGTACTGCTCGGTGTTCCAGCCGCGCACGTCGTCGTACACCGCGGCGCGCGGGTACCACTGCGCGATCTCGTACAGCCAGCCGCCGGCGAACTGCTCTCGCCCCATTCGGTCGGACCCGTGCTCCGGCACTTCGAAGCGGTACGCCAGCTCGAGCTCGGCCCGCCCGCCCGGCGCGAGCGGCCGGTCGAGCTCAACGCGCAGCATCGTGCCATTGCCGGTGGTCGCGAGGGGAATCCGTCCGGCCGCCTGCCCCACGCGCCGGACCGCGCGCACGTATTCGATGGTATAGCCGCCCTCGAATCCGCGGCCCGCGAACCGCGCGTCGGTCGGGTTCAGGGCGGCGCCCCGGCTGTTCGCCCTGTAGATGTTCTGGTCCAGCTGCAGCCAGAGGTAGCGCAGCGTATCGGGGGAGTTGTTGGCGTAGCGCAGGGTCTCCGAGCCGGCGATCGTATGCGTCGCGGTGTCCAGCGTCGCCCGGATCGTGTAGTCGGCGCGCTGCTGCCAGTAACGCGGTCCCGGCGCACCTGAGCCCTCGCGGATCAGCGTGGGCGTCGGGAGCCCGAGCCGCCGGAAGGGCGACGTGTCACTCACTTGGGGCGGCAGACCTGGTCCGGTCGGAGCGGGGACGGGGACCTGCTGCAGCGCGACGAGCGCGACGACGAATCCGAGCATCGACATCTCCTCAAGGCTGGGGGGAGGTGTGCCTGGCTTCCTGGAGGTACCCTCCGGCCACCCCGGCGACCACCATCGTCAGCCCGAGCCAGCCCAGGAGGGACAGATGCTGGTGGAACAAGAGCAACGCGAGTACGGTGCCCACCACCGGCTCGATCGTGGCGGCGACTGCCGCGGGCGCCGCTTCGATGCGCTTCACCGCGGAGAAGAAGAACAGGTTGGCCGCGAGCACCGATCCGGCCGTGAGGGCGACGAGGCCGCGCCATGCGGCGAGCGACGGCGGTGGCGTCGGCGCGCGACCTGCCAGCGTGAGCACGATGCCCAGGATCACCACGCCGCCGATCGCCTCGAGGAACAGCACGGGGACGGCGCCGTAGCGCGGCACGGCGAAACGGGCCATGAGGGTCGTCAATGCATAGCTCACGGCGGAGAGCAGTCCGCCGGCGATGCCCGCCCCAAGCCCGAGTCGGGCCGCCTCGGCTCCGGCGTTGCTGCCCCCGGTGACGGTGAGCGCGACACCCGCCATGACCAACAGCGAGAGCAGCAACCGGACGGGGGTGAGCGCCTCCTTCAGGATCAAGCGGGCGAGTACGGCGACGATGACGGGCGCCGTGTAGAGCATCGCCGCGGCGCCAGCTACGCCCGCGCCCGCGATCGCGAACTGATAGGCGACCTCGAACAGGGCGACCAGTGCTCCGCCGCCCAGCCCCACGAGCAACCAGCCCGTCCGATCCACGCGGAACAACTCCCGGCGGAACGCGAGGCCCCACAGCGCGAGGCAGACGGTGCCCAGGAGGACGCGCCAGAACCCGATGCTGGTGGCGGGCAGGAGCGCGTACAGCCCCGTAGAGAGCGGGCCGGTGGTTCCCCAAGTGGCGCCGGCGGCGAGCGCGAGCAGGTAGCCCGCGAGGCGGCTCGCGCGGGGGGTCGAGGTCGTTTGTGGAGGAGGAGTGGCGGTCATGGGCCGAAGCATAGAAGCCTCGGGCCCGATCTGGCTAGTCTAAGTCCTTGCCTCGCGCGCGTTAACCACCACTCCCTTCGCCGTCTTTGCCACGCGCGCTCCAAGCGCAGTGCCTTATTGGGCCCACTCTTGCAGAGTGGGAACATGAAAAAGGGAGTCGGCGAACCTAGTGCGTTTGCACGGCGGCGCGGATCGCCTGGGAGACCGCGTCCGGGTCTCCCGGCCGGCCCCACCACTCGAGTGCGAAGCGGCCGAACGCCATCAGAGCGAGCACGGCGCCCAGCAGTGCGAGGGCGATCCGGAAGCCCGGCGACTGCGGCTGGAGCTGTGTGGGGACGAGCGCAACCACGAGGCAGACGATCGCCGGCGCGAGCCAGATCGGCAGCAGTGCGCGGGCGAACAACGTCATCCGGAAGCGGCCGTCCAGCACCGTCTTGCCGTCGCGCTCGCGGAATCGCCCGATGAAGGTGGGCCGGAAAATCGCCCGGTACTTGGCTGCGTCGCGATAGTAGAGGACAACGCCGTCGCCGCGGATCCAGCCGTCCAGTCCAGCCGCGTTCCACGGCCGGCCGTCGATGGCGGCCTCGAGCCGCGCCCGGGCCTCCGCGACCGAGCCGCCGCAGGGGAAGGTCACCGGCTTCATGACAGGAGCTCTCCCCGCAGCACGGTCACGGCCTGCCCGGCGAGCATGACGCGGTCGCCTGCGAGCCGCACGCGGATCACGCCGCCGCGGGGCGAGGCCTGATACGCGGTCATCTCCGTCCGATGGAGGCGCTCGCTCCAGAACGGCGTCAGCGCGCAGTGGGCGGAGCCTGTGACGGGGTCCTCCGGCACGCCGCTCTGGGGCGCGAAGAAGCGTGACACGAAGTCGAAGCCCGGCGTCGTGGCTCGGCTCGTGACGATGATCCCGCGAGCGTCCACCCGCTCGAGCGCCGCCAAATCCGGCTTGAGGCCGCGCACCGCGTCTTCGGAATCGAGCTCGACGAGGTAGTCGAACTTGGATCGGCCCACCCAGCGGGTCCCGACGCGGAGCGCGGCCGCGAGGCCGGGCGGCGCGGGTGCCGACGTCGGTGGAGTGGCGGGGAAGTCGAGCTCGATCCAGTCGCCGCGGCGGTCGGCCGTGAGGAGGCCGCTCTGGGTGTGGAATCGAGCCTGGCGGCCAGCCGGGAGGCGGCCCTCCTCCCACAGCACGTGCGCGCTCGCGAGGGTCGCGTGACCGCACAGCGCGACCTCGACGGTGGGGGTGAACCAGCGGAGCCGGTAGCCGTCGTTTTCGGGATGGAGGAACGCCGTCTCGGCGAGGTTCATCTCGCGCGCCACGTCCTGCATCCAGCGCTCGTCCTGCGGCGCGGGAAGGAGACACACGGCGGCGGGGTTGCCGCTGAACGGGCGGCTCGCGAACGCGTCCACCTGCACGATCCTCAGGCCCATGTCTCTAAGGTAGCCTGCTTCGCGCGCGGGTGGGGTCCGCGGCTTCAGCCGCGAACTCGATGATCACGACTTGGCCTTCGGGCAGGCGTCCGCCTGCAGACGGGCCCCCTGGTCGCGCAACAGGCGGCGCGCGCGGGCGCGCGCGACGTTCCAGTTGCGCCAGTCGTCGCGCTCGAGCTCTCGGAGACGATGGAGCAACCGTTCGGCCACGGAGCAACGCGCGCGGCCGTCGATTCGCGGCAGCGCGTCGAGCAAGACCGGCACGGCATCGGCGCTGAGCGAGGCGGCGTACCAGCCGTCGAACGGCACCTCGGCCGGAGGACGCGCCAGGTTGGTCCGAATGATGAGCGCGTCGGGATTGACGAGGTGGAGGCCACCGAGCACCGCAAACCCCTGGACCAGCGCCCCGAAGGCGAAACGCCGCCGCTGCCCGCGCAGGGTGGTCCACGCGAACCAGGCGAAGACGCCTGCGAGATACAGCATGAAGGCCGTCGAGTAGACCCGGATCTCCGACAGTCCGTATGCGCCGACGTAGAGCCGCATCCGCTCGAGGGCGGAGGCCATGACGACGGCGAGCAAGAGGAGCAGCACGACGGCGAGCTGCCGGAACGTCCGCTGGTGCTCGCGCGACTCGTTCCGTACGACCCAATCGGCGCCGGTCAACAGGGGGAGGACCAGCCCGCTGGCGGTCACGAGCTCGAAGAAGCCCCGCCGCGCGTACTCCGCGTACGTGAGGCCCGTCGCGGCGGCGATCAGCTCCACACCTCCGAACAAGTAGCGCAGCTGGATGACGACGAAGAGGAGGAACAGCAGATCGACGAGGCCGAGCGCCGTCGCGACCGGAATGATGCCTAGCGACAGCGTCGAGTCGCCCTCCGTCAGCAGATGCGATGGAGCCGCGCGGAGCAGCGCGCCCCGCAGATACCCCGCGGTGAGGGCCGCGAAGATCCCGAACAGCGCGATGTGCCCCAGCACAGCGCCGAAGTCGATCGCGAACAGGTCGGCCACGACGTCGTGAAACACTGCGTCCGCCGAGCTGAACAAGCCGCCGAAGACGACGAGCAACGGGAACGCCAGCGTGCCGCCGAGCGCGACGGCCCGTACCTCCCTCAGCCGCCCGGGGGGCAGCTCGCTCCAGGTCACGTCACGGCTGAGCAGCGGGAACACACCGATCCACGCGCTCACGGCGGCGTCGCAGCCGGCCCGCACGTAGTGCCAGGCCTGGCGACCGCGCAGCCCCACCCCCTGGATGCTCAGGAAGGCGACGGCGAGGAGGATGACCAGGCCGATCGTGTCGAATGCCTGGAGGGTGCTCGAGTCGCGCGCGACGAAGTTCGAGCCGATGAGCAGGGCCGCAGCCGCGAGCCAGGGGGCTTCTGGGCCGACCGCCGCGCGGTGGCGACGCGCCAGCCACGCCGCGGCCGCGACGAGCCCGGTGGTGCAGAGGAGGGCATTGAGCCCCCAGGGCACGGCGCGCAACAGCGCGTCGCTCGCGACCCCTAAGCCCGCGCCCGCGGCGAGGATCTCGAGGCCGAGCCGCGTCTTGCCGCTAACGGCGCTCATCCCGCCGCCGCTTCCGGCAGCCCGCCGAAGCGGCGCTCCCGCGCGTGAAACTCGGCGACGGCTGCGGCGAGCTGCGCCGCGCCGAAGTCGGGCCACATCGTGTCGGTGAAATACAGCTCCGCGTACGCGCACTCCCACAGCAGGAAGTCCGACAGCCGCTGCTCCCCGCCCGTGCGGATCAGGAGATCCACGTCCGGCAGGATGGCCCCCGCGTCGATCGCCCAGCGCGAGGAGTAGTCGACGGCGAGTCGCAGATGGAGGCGCGCGCCGCGGGCCGTCGCGCGCTCCGCGGCGTCGATTGCGGCGACCAGCGGCACGGGCAGGCGATCACGACGCCCGATCAGCTCGAGCCGCACGCCGTTCTCCACGAGTCGCGGCGTCTCGGTGCGGAGGTAGCGGGCGAGGAGGCGCATCAGCGCGGCGACTTCACCGGGCGGGCGCTTCCAGTTGTCGGCGGAGAACGCATACAGTGTGAGCGCAGTGACCCTCGAGTCCGGGGCGGCCTCGACGGTTCGGCGCACGGCCTCGGCGCCGGCGCGATGGCCGGCAACCCGAGGCCGGCCCCGGCGCCGGGCCCAGCGCCCGTTGCCGTCCATCACGATCGCGACGTGGAGAGAAGAGCTTTGCGGCATAAAGTCTGTCCTCAAAAAAAATGCCTCACCCTTGACGGGTGGCGTGAATCAGCGCTTCCATGTGGTCCAGGTAGCGCTCCAGCGCGCGCCGCCCGGCGGCCGTGAGGCGATACTCGGTCCTCGGAATTCGCCCCTCGAACGACTTGGCGCACGCGATGTACTGCGCCTCCTCGAGCCGGCGCGCGTGCACGCTCAAGTTGCCGTCCGTGGTCTTGAGCAGCGCCTTGAGCTGGTTGAAGCTCAACGAATCGTTCACGGCGAGCGCGCTCACGATGCCGAGGCGCACCCGCTCGTGGATCAGCCGATCGAGCTCGGCGGCGCGTAATCCGGCCCCACCGGCCCGCTCGCTCTTGAGCCCGTGCTCGACCGCTTCGGTCCTTCTCGCCGCGCTCTGCTTAGCCACCGTACCTCCGGGCAATGATCATGCCGAACCCGATGTGCAGGCCGCCGAACCCCGCGGCCATGACCCAGTTTCCCCACGCCGCCGGCCCGAACAGCGCCACGGCGCCGGCGAGCATGAAGCAGATCCCCATTACGGGGACGATCCGGACGGAGAACGCGCCCCCCGTCACGAACCCGGTCCCGTACAACAGCAGCCAGGTGCCGGGCAGCGCGTGCCACAGGCCGGCGCGGTACAGCGCCACGGTCAACAGGCCGCCCACGACCATGGGCGGCAGGAAGCTCAGGCCGAACCGTCGCCCCGGCCCGGACAGGATGGGATCGTTCACGGCGTACGCCTTCCGGACCATGGCCGACCCGCCGATCGCGAGCGCCACGATCGCTTCGCCCAGCCAGGTGGCGAGCCACAGCTCGGGGGTGGGCTGGCGCGCCGCGAGGAGCGCCGCCGCGAGCGCGGTGGCCCCGACCGCCACCTGGCCCCAGCCCGGCACCGCGGTGAACGACCCGGCGCGCTCCATCGTCTGTCGGATGAAGCGGAGGTTGTCGAGCGCGCGGTCGTGCAGCGGCCGAGGAGCGACCATGACACACACAATGGCACGTCGCCGAGCCGTTGTCAAGTACTTTGCAATACAAAGTAAGCGCGCGAGATAGCTTTGACCCGATGCGCGTCTATATCTCCGTCGACATGGAAGGGATCGCCGGGGTCGTCCACGAGTCCCAGACCGACCCCACCACGCCGGCGTTCGCCGCCGAGTACGGGCGGTTCCGCCGCCTCATGACGGCGGAGGCGAACGCCGCCGTCGAGGGAGCCGTCGCGGCGGGAGCCACCAGAGTGGTTGTGAACGACAGCCACTGGCACATGCGCAATCTGCTCGCCGAGGAGTTGCACCAGGCGGCCGAGCTCGTGTCGGGAGATCCCAAACCCCGCTCCATGGTGGAGGGGATAGATGGGGGAGGCTTCGACGCCGCGCTGTTCATCGGCTACCACGCGCAGGCCGGCACGCGCAACGCGATCCTCGACCACACCTATGCCGACCGCATTCACGAGGTGCGGTTGAATGGGAAGCCGGTCGGCGAGCTGGGTCTCAACGCGGGCGTTGCCGGTGTGCACGGCGTGCCCGTCGCCCTCGTGAGTGGCGACTCCGCCCTCGCGGCCGAGGCGAAGGACCTGCTGGGGGACGGCGTGGCGACGGTGATCGTGAAAGAGGCGGTGAGCCGCCACGCGGCGAAGAGCGTCGCGCCCGCAGTCGCGTGTCGCATGATCCGCGAGGCGGTTCCGCGGGCGCTCGCGCGGAAGCATGCGCCGTTCACCCTCCGGGCGCCGGTGACGCTCGAGGTGGACTTCGCGATGACGATCCACGCGGACATGGCGGAGCTTTGCCCGGGGGCCACGCGCAGCGCCGGTCGCACGGTCGCGTTTGCCCATCAGGACTACGGGGAAGTGTTCCGGGCGTGGCGGACGCTCCTGAATCTTTCAGCTGCGGTGTAGGGAGCGCCGCCTGACCGCCCTCCTCGCTCGTCTGCAAGCCAGCCTCGCGGACCGCTACGCGATAGACTGCGCGGTCGGCCGCGGGGGGATGGCGACGGTCTTCCTGGCGGCAGACCTGAAACACCACCGATCGGTTGCCATCAAGGTTCTCCATCCCGAGCTCGCCACGAGTCTCGGCGTCGAGCGCTTCCTGCGTGAGATCACCACCGCGGCCGGGCTGAACCACCCGCACATCCTCGCGCTGTACGATTCGGGCCAGG
>Ga0209235_1001184_pt1 | contig 13950 bp, 16 predicted proteins | sample GraSoi013_1_20cm_4_FD_185817 | JGI IMG/M metagenome (GOLD analysis project Ga0209235, IMG submission 185817) | Grasslands soil microbial communities from the Angelo Coastal Reserve, California, USA - Sample 09_25_2013_1_20cm (SPAdes) (version 2) | ecosystem: Environmental > Terrestrial > Soil >... | reverse complement strand
CGCGGCGGCGGCAGGAGCTGCCGTGGGTTCGGATCGACAAGGAGTATCGATTCGAGACCGACAAGGGGAGCGCCTCGCTGGCAGACCTCTTCCGAGGGCGCTCGCAGCTCCTCGTCTACCACTTCATGTTCGGGCCCGACTACACGGCGGGGTGTCCATCCTGCTCGGCGATCGCGGACGGGTTCGACGGCTTCGTCGTCCACCTGGCCAACCACGACGTCACGCTTTCGGCGGTGTCGCGGGCGCCGCTCGCGAAGCTGCAGGCGTACAAGCGGCGGATGGGGTGGACGTTTCCCTGGGCGTCCTCGCTCGGCAGCGACTTCAACCTCGACTTCAACGTCTGGTTCACCGAGGAGCAACAGCGCGAGGGGCTCGTCGAATACAACTACGAGCGCGGCGGCCACGCGCTGGACGCGAGGCCGGAAGCCGCCGCCGAGGGGCCTGTCGCCTTCGCGGCCATGACCGGAACCGACGTGGCCACGTACACGCGCGAGAGGCCGGGCATGAGCGCGTTCGCGCTCGAGGACGGCGTCGTCTACCACACCTATTCGACCTATGCGCGCGGAGTGGACGGCCTCTGGGGCATGTTCCAGTGGCTCGACCGCGCCCCCAAGGGGCGCAACGAGACGGGCGTCTGGTGGCGCCGCCACGACGAGTACAACAAGGGCTGAGCGAAGTCGTGGTTGTCGAGGCGTAACTGCGGAACTGGAGATCTCACGACGCATGGCTTCCGAGCGACATCTCCTGACGAGTTGGAGCATAGCCGCAGCGCGGTGGGCCACTCAGGTGGGGTAGGTCGCGGCAGCGCCTGTGCCGCTCAGGCGCCACGTGCGGGGTGGCACCGGCCAATGTCGATTTCGGCCGGCCTCGTTCGACGTATCAGTAGAGGCAGAGTCCGGCGGAGCCGGTTGCATGCCGGACGAGAAAGGGAGGACATCCATGGGAGCGAAGACGGAGGCGCTGGCGAGGCAGTTCGAGGGGAAGGCCCGGGATGCCGTGGCGACGCTGGAGAAGCTTGGCGACGCGGACTGGAAGAGGGTGACCGCGGCGGAGAGATGGACGGTGGGCGTGACCGCGCACCATCTGGCCGGGGGGCTGGAGGCGGTGGCAGGCATCGTGACCGGCCTCGTGTCCGGGGGCCCGTCACGCGGCACCTTCACGCGGGCCATGCTGGACGAGATGAACGCCCAGCATGCGAAGGAGCACGCCGGCTGCACGCGGGCGGAGACGCTCGCGCTCTTCCAGAACGGTGCGGCGAGGGCGTTCGCGGTGGTCCGGGGCCTGAACGACGATCAGCTGGCGAAGAGCGGAACAGTGTTCACCGACGCGCCCCCGATGACGGCCGAGCAGCTCATCATGCTCGGCCTGCTCGGGCACATTGACGAGCACATGGGGAGCATCCGGAAAACCGTCGGCATGTGACGCAAATCGCCCGCGGCATGCGGCTCACGCTGGGTGCCGCGGGCACGGCCGCTGGTGGGGTCGAAGATCAGGCGCCGCTCGTCGGCCGCGCTCGTCGGGGAAATGCCGGTGACTCCCAGACGGCCCCGGCTCGATCACGGGCCGACCCTCAGGCCACAGGGCAGTGACGTCGTCCGTCGGGTCGCCTGCCTCGGCCAAGTGCAGGAGCAGCCGGAAAGGCCTCGCCTGCCTGCGGCACGTCACTCGTCATCCCTAGCCCGTATTGCCAGCGCAACGTTGGCTTCATCCAAGGTTCACACAAGTCCTCTACTCTGATTGCGCTAGCCGGCAGCGTGGACGGATGCAGGCGACCTTTCAAGTGGCGCAGACCCGCCGCTCGGCCGCGGTCATGTTCATCGCCCCGGGCAATCCCGGCTGGGACCTGACCGACGGGACGCGGGCACCGCTACGCGACCCGAAGACGCTTGTTGCAACCGACGGCCAGTCTGACGGCTATCACGAGTTCCTTCGGCTGAGTTCGGGTCGCCAAAGTGGGTCTCCGTCGCGAGGTCGTGGTCATGCCGCGGGCCTCGAGTTCCCGGGATTCCTTTGCTCTCTACCGCAAGGACCTTGCGCCAGAAGAGGATGGCAAGCGCCCATGAGGGTATTTCGTAGGCATCGGGGGGCATCATTCTCGACCTCCTCCATCCTTCCCTTGGGACGCGGGGGCGCGCCGATAAGGTTCATTGAATGCTCCCTCACCCGGTATCGTCCAACATCTTGAAAGTGAGAGACGTCATGAGAAAACTTTCATCGATCGCTCTCGTCGGGGTCGCGATCGTTCTTGCCGCCGCATCACCCAGCTATGCCGTCGCGGGGCATGGCGGCCATGGATTCTCTGGACATTCCGCCGGCGGGCACATCGAAGGTCATCATGGATTCGAAGGGCACCACGGCTTCGACGGCCGCCATGATTTCCACCGAAGGGGTCATGGCGGGGTATTCATCGGCGCGCCGTTCTACTTCGCGCCGTACGACTACCCACCCGCCTACACGTACTCCCCTCCGTCATCGACCTACTGGTACTACTGCCCGAGCTATGGGGCCTACTACCCGTATGTGTCGAGCTGTCCGGAAGCGTGGGTTCCGATTCCGGCCTCGTAGAACGTGTGGACGCGGTCACGGAGTGTGCGGGTTCGGCGCTCCGTGACCGCATGAGACGCGCCCGGGCTCCCGTCGGTCACTGGAAGTCATTTCAAAACCGAACAGCTCCTGACAACGCTCTCGAAGGCGTCGCTGGCCGGGCATCTGCTCCGGCACGGTGTGGGCGCGGCAGTGGTGATGGAGGCGAGCGGTTTCGAACGCGGGCTCATTGCTCGCGCAGCGACCTCAGCGCCCCGCCCCACGCGATCACCTGATCCAGCACGTCGTGAACCGACTTCTCATGATGCGGTGCCGGCTTAAAGACGCAGAAATTCTCGAAGTCGGTGTAGAGCGAGAGCGCGACTTGCGCGCGGACGTCCGCGAGCATTAGCTCTCCCATGACGAGTCGAAGGTGTTCGACGGCTCGGGTGCCACCTGCGTCGCCGTAGCCGACGAAACCCGCCGCCTTGTTGTTCCACTCGTTGTAGAGGTAGTCGATCGCGTTCTTCAGCGCGCCCGACGTGGCATGGTTGTACTCGGGCGTCGCGAAGACGAACGCGTCGAAGGATGCGATCTTGGCCGACCATGCCTTCGTGTGATCGTTCGAGTATTGGCTGAGGATCGGCGAGACCGCCTCGTCGAGCAGCGGGAGATCGTAATCCTTGATGTCGCCGAGCTCGAACTCGGCGTCGCCGCGCGAGCCCGCGATCTCGTAGACCCAGCGAGCCACGGCCTCGCCCTTCCGCCCCGGGCGCGTGCTTCCGACGATGATCGCAACTCGGAGCAAAACATCGTTCATGTATGTACAGTTGAGAGCGACACAATCAGAGTGGTGAGGTGACAGATGGATATCGGGCGCGGGAGATCGACGATGAACGTCGCGCTGTGGATCGTTCAGGGGCTGCTCGCGGCCCTCTTTCTGTTTGCCGGTGGCGCGAAACTGGTCCTGCCGCTCGACCAGATGGCAGGGCCGGTGGCGCTGCCGGGCTGGTTCTTGAGGTTCCTCGGCGTGGCCGAGGTGCTCGGCGCGCTCGGCCTGGTCCTCCCCGGGCTCCTGCGCATCCGCCCCGGCCTGACGCCGCTGGCCTCGGCGGGGCTGGTGATCATCATGATCGGAGCGACGGTCGTCACGTGGGTGGGCGGTATGGTGGCGGTGGCGCTGATCAACCTGGTCGTGGCGCTCCTCGCTGCGTTCGTCGCCTACGGCCGCTGGCGGCTGGCGCCGTATCGCGACTCGTCCCGCCCGTCGGTGCTCCGGCGCGCCAGCTGAGCCCGAAGCAGGCTTCTCGGTCGGCACCCCGGTTGGCTGTGAAGGTGCTATGAAGTAAACCGACCGCATGAGCCAAGACGCTCCAACTCGAGCGATCCGCACTTGCCGAGCGCGGGCAGGTTGACGTGCCACGAGGGCGGCACCGGACCTCCCGCCGACACGAGCAGGGAGGGATACCGACGGAATCCCTTTCCCGCTCGCCGGACCTCTTAAGGCTGGTAGATAGGACCAAGAACGAGCGGAGGAATCGGTTCATGATCGGACGAACAGAATCCACCCGATTGAGCGATCGCGTGCTGGCCCGCGTTGCGGGTCTGCTCGCCCTTCTGGCTGTGCTTGGCTGCTTCGCACCGGCCGCCCCCGCCCTCACGCCAACGCCGTCCGGCCAGTTCGTGAGCGACACGGGATCGGGCGAAGAAGCCGCTCAACGGAGCCGGTTCAACGATGGGCAGCGCGGGCTCCAGCTCGCGCTGAGGGCCCAGGACGCCTCCGACCGCGGCGCCTACGAGGAGGCGGAGCTGCTCTACCAGCAAGCTCTCCCTCTCTTCGAGCGTGCTCTCGGGCCGGAGGATCTGCGGCTGGTCGGGCCGCTGGCCAATCTTGCAGACGTCTACCGCGCGCTCGGCAAGTTCGACCGGGCCGAGGTTCTCTACGCGCGGTTGGCGTTCCTCATGCACGAGGCCTTCGGCCCTTCGGACATCCATCTGGGCGCCGCCCTCGCCTCCACGGCGGAGGCGGTGGCCAGTCAGGGTCAATATGCTCGGGCCAAGAACCTCTACCAGCGTGCGCTCTCCATCTACCTGACGTCGCTCGGGACGGAGGATCCACGGACGGTTCGACTGGTCAACGAGTTCGCGGAACTTCTGGTCAAGCTCAACCGTCGCGACGAGGCCGAGGCGCTCAAGGCGGGCGCGCTTCTCGGTCGTCCGGGCGCCTGAGGACGGAGAGTGGCGTGATGGATCTCAAATGCCTGAAGAGGCCGGCATCGGTTGCAGTCGTCGTGATCGCGATCGTACTTGCGGCTGCGGCCGGCGGCCAGGCGCAGGGGATGAGCAGTCACGGAAGTCATCCAGAGGGATCGGAGGGGCACCACGATTCCGACGGACATCACCTTGGAGGCTCAGAGGGGCACCATGATGGCGACCGGGACCGACACCAGGGCTTCGACGGTCGGGGTGGAATTTTGATCGACCCTCCGTACTCCTACTCGCCTCCGGCGCCAACGTACTGGTACTACTGCTCAAGTTACGGGGCCTACTACCCGTATGTGCCGAGCTGTCCAGAAGCGTGGGTTCCGATTCCGGCCTCGTAGAACGTGTGGACGCGGTCACGGAGTGTGCGGGGGTCGGCGCTCCGTGAACGCGTGAGACACCCCGGGTTCTCGGATAGGCGAGGGCCGGGCACGCCATCGAGCGCTGACGGCGGCAGATCCTCCACCACCTCCACCACGCTGCGAATCGCGCTTGACTCTGACCGTGCGGTCTCCTATAGAGGCGGCAGGCGTGATCACGGTGAGGTTGTAAGTCGGCTCCCACCCTTGGGAGGGCCGCATGGCTCGCGGGTCGCAGAAGCCCCGACGTGACCACCAGGTGGTCGCCCCGGGGCTTTGTGCTTCGTGCGACACGGTGAAAGGAGGGTCGCTTGCCCAACACGTGAGCAAGGCCGACAGCGGGCTCTAGAGCAGACTCCTGATCAACCGCCTACCGAGGAGGTGCGCCGTGTGCTTCGTTCACTCAGACATCTCGAGGAGAACGTTTATCGAGCAGATCTCTCTGGGGGCGGCCGCTGCGGCCGCGGTGGCCGGCGTCGGCACGAGGTTGGCGACAACCGCGGAAGGAGTCCCGGCGGCTGGCGTGGGCAGGCCGGATCTGGTCGTGGCGCAGGCGCCTCCGGGGGCAGCTGGCGCCAAGACACTCGACGGGTTCTCGAGGGTCATGCACAACCGTTTCAACCAGGACATCCCGGCCGCCATCACCGTGCAGGAAGGTGAGGCCGTACAGTTTCTATGCCGGGATGCCCTCGACATCGGGACAGCGGCGAGATCCCTGACGCCGGACGGCATTCTCACCCTCGACCTCGCCAAGGTCCATCCCCTCACGGGGCCGGTCAGCATCGAAGGCGCGGAGCCGGGCGACATGCTCGAAGTTGAGATCCTGGATGTTGCGCCGCTCGTCGACTTCGGTTACGTCACCATCGGGCCGGTGCTGGGCCTGTTCGGAAGCCTGCAACCCGACATCCTCGCGCCGTTCCACGCCTTCACCGAGGCCTCGCAGCTCAGCGATCCGACGCCCGGGAAAGTGACCGGCGCCATCCCCGACAATCAACCATTCAACACGGGCGCGCCGTTCGTCCAGATCTTCACGTTCAGCAAGGGGCAGAACACCGGGTTCGCGAGCTTCGTGGGGAAGGACACGGGGAGGAAGGCCCGGATCCCGATCGCGCCATTCATGGGTGTCTACGGTGTCGCCCCGCTGCGCAAGGGCATGTACCGAACCGTCCCGCCGAACGTCAGCGGCGGGATGGGCGGGAATACCGACATCAAGCAGTTCACCAAGGGATCGAAGCTCTACTATCCGGTGTATGTGAAGGGCGCGAAGTTCTCGGTGGGAGACGGGCACATGGCGCAGGGCGACGGCGAGGTCTGCGTGACCGCTATCGAGACCTTGATGGGTGTCACCTGTCGCTTCAAGGTCATCAAGAACACCATCATCGAGTCACCGCAGGCGATCGTCCCCCTCGCCAACCCGAGTGACTTCGCGTTGACTCCAGAGATGCGGGCCAAGGGTTTCTACCAGACGACCGGGGTCGGGCCTGATCTGATGTCGGACGCCAAGCATGCGGTGAGGGCGATGATCGAGTGGCTGGTGCGCGATCAGGGCCTGAGCCTGCACGAGGCGTACGCCATCTGCAGCGTTGCCGGCGACCTCAAGATCAGCGAGATCGTCGATGTCCCGAACTGGGTGGTGTCCATGACGGTGCCGCGGGGAATCTTCGAGTCCTGATTCCGCCGTTCCGCAGGCTGCCGAAGGAGGTGTTTACGTAGAGGGGCGGTGAGCCGAATGTGGGCGCGACCCCTTACGGGATCACGAAGGTGAGGATCCCCTTGTCGAGGGTCTGGTGGTTCGCGTTGACGAGCTCGATCAGGACCTTGTGCGGCCCCGCGGGAAGACCGTTGATGATGAGCGGCTCGCCGCTCGCGTCTGCCCAGCGCCAGGGCGCATCATCCACGGTCACATGGATGTGCCCGATGCGCGGCAACACATCGAGGGCGTTCGGGCCGAACACCGGCACGATTCTTAGGTTAACGGCGCGATACTGGATGACGACCCGTCCGTGGACGAGCGAATCCGCAAGCGGAGGATCGATGACAATCCTCGGCGCGGGCTCACTGGCGAGCGGCACAACGGGAGCGGGTCCACGGATGTCCCTGGCGGTCTGCGCCATCGCGGTCGATGCGCACAGAACGGCTGCTGCTCCGATCAGGCCAATGAATGCATGCCTCATGACAGTTCTCCTGGATAGCTGAGGATAGACCAACACGAGGCAACGGATCGCAACGTGTCCCTCGAGGGCGAGCTGGCGGTGGCCGCCGAACAGGAAGGGGAGGATCAACCCCTTGCCGCCGGTCGAGGTTTTGGCGAAGGACGGCCACATTTCACGGCCCGGGTCGATACGAAGCGGTGGGAATCATCGGCGACGTCGATAGCGTGACCTGAAATCTTCGGTTCTCGTGTTGCAGTCGTCGAATCGCGCGTATGCTGAGCGGCGTCCGAATCGGGGCGCACCGCATACCGGCCTCAACGAAAGGAGATTCATCTCGCATGCGCGCGATGACCTGGCCTGCTCTGCTTTCGGCTCTCGCCGTGTTCCTGATCGCTTCTCTCGTCACGCCGACGGTGGGGCAAGACAAGAGTGGCACGCTGCGCTTCGGCGTCGGACCGCTGCAGCCCACGCCGACCGAGACGAAGAAGGCGTACGAGCCGTTCTTCGCGTACCTCGCGAAGCAGCTCAACCGTGACTTCGATTTGGTCGCCACGACGGATTGGGCAGGAATCTCCGTCGCGCTCGCGAATCGTCAGGTCGACCTCGCGTGGATGGGGCCGTGGGGCTACATCCTCGCGCACGACGACTCCGACGTGCGCGCGATCGCGACGGCGAAGTATGACGGCAAGCCGATCTACCACGCGATCGTCGTGTGCCGGCCAGGCGCGGTGAAGGGCTGGCCGGACGGCGCGAAGGGCAAACGCGTGTCGTTTGCCGATGTCGGCTCGACCTCCGGCTGGCTGATCCCGACCGCTTGGTTCCGCACGAAGGGCATCAACCCGAAGGAGTACTTCAACTACTCCGACGGCGCAACGCACGCGGCGAACGAGATCTCGGTCGTGAGTGGCCAGGTCGACTGCGCGACGGATTTCGACCGGAATCGTAACGCGATGATCGAGAGCGGCAAAATCGACCGAAGCGCCACCGAAGTCATCTGGCAATCCGACCCGTTGCCGAATGACGCGATCGCGGTGCCGAAGGATTTCGATCCGGCGCTGGCGGAGCGCATTCAGAGGATCCTCGTGGCGATCACCGACGCCCAGGCGAAGACGATCCTGCCGACGCATTACACCGGGTTCGTCGCGGCCGATCACGGCAGCTACAAGATGATTGAGGACGCCGGCGTGCTGGTGGGGCGCATCAAGAAGAAGTAATGGCGACCGGCGCGGGCGCCTACCCCGAGCCCGTCATTCCGTGGCTGTCGAAGAGTCGGCTCCGGCTCGTGGCGGTTCTCGTGCTACTCGCCGCGTTCTACTCCGCGAGCTGGCATCTCGCGAAGGTCGATCCGGCGAAGCTTCTCAGTGGTCTGCCGAGGATGGCGTCGTGGACCGGCAAGGCGTGGCCGCCTGCGATGGACGAGCTGCCGGTGTTGCTGCAGCGCACCGGCGAGACGATCGCGATGGCCGCGATCGGCACGACGGCCGCGGGACTGCTCGCGCTGCCGCTGAGCGTGCTCGCCGCGCGCAACGTCACGCCGAGCATGGCGGTGTACTACCCGGCGCGCTGGTTTCTGAACGCGCTCCGCGGCGTGGACTCGTTCGTCTTCGCGCTCTTGTTCGTGGCCGCGGTCGGTCTCGGTCCGTTCGCTGGCGTGCTTGGCATCGCGCTGCACACCTGGGGCAGCACGGCGAAGCTCTGGGCCGAGGCCATCGAGAACATCCCGCTCGGGCCGCTGGAGGGGGCCGCCGTTACCGGCGCCTCACGCCTGAAGGTACTGGCGTTCGCGCTGCTCCCCGACGTCGCGCCGAGCATGGTGTCCGTCGGTCTCTTCTGGTGGGAGTTCAACGTGCGCGCCTCGACGGTCCTCGGAGTCGTCGGCGCGGGCGGCATCGGTCAGGAGCTGAAGAACTCGATGGACCTGCTGCTATTTCCGCGGCTGCTCACGATCCTCGTGTTGATTCTCGTGACCGTGACCGTGATCGATCAGACCAGCGCATGGCTGCGGCGCAGACTCGAATAGCCGCGACGGCGGTGAGCGACGGCGCGGTGATCAGCGCGACCGGGCTGACGAAGCGATATCCGCCCGACGTCACCGCCCTCGCCGGAGTGTCGCTCGCGGTGCGCCCCGGAGAATTCGTCGCCGTGCTCGGTCCGAGCGGCGCCGGCAAGACGACGCTGTTCCGTTGCCTCACCGGTCTCACGCCTCCGGATGACGGCTCGGTCAGCATCGACGGTCGCGAGATCCGGCGCCGTCACGTGTTTCGCGGGACGCGCAGCGACGTCGCGCTGATCTTCCAGCAGTTCAATCTCATCCGGCGCCTGACCGCGATCGAGAACGTCCTCGTCGGCCGGCTGGCGCGGGTGGCGACGTGGCGGGTGCTGGTGCGTCGGTTCGCCCGCGCCGATCGTCAACTCGCGCTGCGCTGCCTCGACACGGTCGGCCTGCTGGACCGCGCGTACACGCGCGCGGATCAGCTCTCCGGCGGGCAGCAGCAGCGCGTCGCGATCGCCCGCGCGCTCGCGCAGGACGCGACGGTCATCCTCGCGGACGAGCCAGTGGCGAGTCTCGATCCGGAGTCCGCGGCGACCGTGCTCGAATGTCTTCGCGCCGCCGTGGCGGCCGGCGTCGCGGTCGTCGCAAGCCTCCATCAGGTTGAGTTCGCGCGCGCCTACGCCGACCGTATCGTCGCGCTGCGCGCCGGCCGCATCGTCGAGGACGCACCGGCGGCACAGATCGACGAGCGGACGCTCGAGCTGATCTACAGCAAGAACGGCGGAGCGCAGGCGTGAGGGCGCGCTGCACCGCCGACGTCGAGTGGGACGCTGGGGATCTTGGCTGCGGCGATCTCGTCCTGGAGCTCATGATCCGTGTCACCGCGATGGCGCCGGGCCAGGTGCTCCGGCTCGTCGCCCTCGACCCTGGCGCCCGCGCCGACATCCCGGCGTGGTGCCGGATGACGGGCCACACGCTCGTCGAGGAGCAACCACCGCTGTACCTCATCCGTCGAAGGGGGACCTGACATGGCGAACAAGTTCTGCGTCAGCATCACTCACGCGAAGGACAACACGGACAAGGCCACGGTCGGCTTTGTCGTCGCCAACGCCGCCGTCGGCTCCGGCAAGGAGACGCTCGTCTTCCTGTCCGTGGAAGGCGTGCGTCTCTCGCAGAAAGGATTCGCGGACAGCATTCACGAGCAGGGCTTCGCGCCACTCAAGGAGCTGATGGACAACTTCGCCAAGGCGGGCGGAACCATGTACGTGTGCTCGCCGTGCTTCAAGAAGCGCGCGCTCGACGAAAACAGCCTCGTCGCGGGGGCGGCGGTGGTCGGCGGGGCCAAGCTCGTCGAGTTCCTGTCCGACGGGAGCCCCTGCATCAGCTACTAGGAGCGTCATCGTGCAGCCGGTTGAACGACACCCGTTCGCGGCCGACGTCAGCTTCGACGGCGGTGACCTCGACTGCGGCAACGGCCTCCTGCTGTTGATCCGCCAGCACATGGACCCGATGGCGCGCGGGCAACTTCTGGAATTCCGCTCCACGGAGATCTCGGTGGACGAGGACTTCCCCGCGTGGTGCCGTATGACGGGAAACGAGCTGGTGTCGTTCGTCCGGCAGGGCACGCAGCGTAGCTTCCTCGTGTGTAAGGGTACGCTCGTCGAGCGCGTCGCGTCGGCTGCGCCGGCGCGTCGCGTGCGCGTGGCGCCCGTCGGCCGCGCGCCCGTGGCGGTGTGCATTCCGACCACGCTGCCGCCACCCGCGCCCGCGCTGGCGGTCGCGTCGCTGTCGGTCATGGGCATCGGGAGCTGGCCCCGGCCGCGCTGGATGCTCCGGGCCCTTCACGAGCATCTCGAGGGGCGGCTTGGTGACGACGAGTTCGAGGCGACGGCGCGCGACGCGGTGCGCCTCGCCGTCGACGCGCAGGTCCGCGCCGGTGTCGACGTCGTCACCGACGGTGAGCAGCGCCGTGACAACTACGCGAGCTTCGTGGGCGGCCTCCTCGACAACTGCCAGCTCATCCCGCTCGTCGACCTCCTACCGCTGGTCGACGACCCGGCGGACTTCGAAGCGGAGCTGCGCTCGCTCGACGTCCCCGCGTCCGAGGTGCGTCATCCCGCCGTCTGGGGGCCGCTCGGCCGCAGCCGTCCGCTGGCCGTCCACGAGTACGAGTTCGCGCGGACCCTGACCGACCGTCCCGTGAAGGTCGCCGTTCCCGGGCCCTATCTCCTCACGCGCACGATGTGGATGGAATGCATCTCGGATCGCGCCTACCGCTCGCGCGAGCACCTCGGCGAGGACGTGGTGCGCGTGCTCCGGGAGGAGCTGCACGCGTTGCTCGGCGCGGGCGTCGCTCTCGTGCAGCTCGATGAGCCCGTGTTGTCAGAAGTCGTGTTCACCGGCGCCAAGAACACTCGCTCCTTCATGTGCGGCGCGCTGAGCGAGAAGAGCGACGCGGCCACCGAGCTGGCGTTCGCGCGTACGTTGCTCGCGCAGGTGGCGGCCGGGCTCCCGCGTGACCGCCTCGCGCTTCACGTCTGTCGGGGCAACTGGACGCGTGATGAGCACGCCGCGCTCGCCGGTGACTACCGTCCGCTCCTGTCGTTCTTCGCTGACGCGCCGGTGGGCACGCTATTCCTCGAGCTGGCGACGCCGCGCGCCGGCGAGATGGACGTGCTCGCCGACCTGCCGCGCTCGCTCCGCATCGGCGTCGGCGTCGTGAACCAGAAGCGCGAGCGCGTGGAGCCGGCCGAAGAAGTCGCCCGCCACGCGCGGCGTGCCGTCGACGTGTTCGGAGCCGAACGCGTGCTGTTCACGCCGGACTGCGGCTTCGCCACGTTCGCCGACAATCCGGTCGCCAGCGCGACAGTGGCGGAGGCGAAGCTGCACGCGCTCGTCGCCGGCGCCGCGCTCGTGCGACGCGGTTGAACGTCGAGCTCCGGACAGAGAAGATCGGTGGTGTATCTCCCTCTACCCCGAACGGAGTCGCCCCATGCCGAACTGGAACGAGCTCGAGCAAACACTGACGCGTCATCTGAACCTGGACCGCGCGCCCGTTGCGATCACCTTCTGCGATGCCGCGCCGGCCGGCGTGCGAAAGTTCGACGGGTCGGTGCCGTCGGGCTGCACCTTCTGGAAGGTCGCGGCCACGGCGCCCGCGGGGCGGGGGGCGTTCTACACCGTGGCGGCGGATCACCAGAACTGCCCGATCGGCGCCCATACGCACAACGTCCTGCAGGTCGATGGCGGCAGGATGCTGAACGAGATGCTCGGCATGATGGCGGGCCTGGGCTACGTCAAGATGGAAGAGGTCCCACAGATCCCACGCTGGCCTCGGACGCCGGCCGCGGTGGTCTACGCCCGGCTCGGCGAAGCCCCTCTCGCGCCCGACGTGGTCATCTTTGCGTGCCGCGCGTCGGCCGCGATGTACCTGGGCGAAGCCGCTCGCTCCGTCGGGGCGGCCTCAGCGCTGCCGCCGCTGCTCCGCCCGACGTGCATGGCGATTCCCGCCGCCGCGGCGCACGGGGCGACGATGTCGCTCGGCTGCATCGGCAATCGCGTCTACACGGGGATCCCGGACGATCACGTCTACATGATGGTGCGCGGCGCCGACCTGGGGAACGTCGCGGACGCTCTCGATGGCATTATGAACGCCAACGCGCAACTCACGACGTTTCACCAGACCCGTCTCCCGACGCTCACCAGCGGAGAAGCGGGACGAGCGTAATCATTCACGGCCCGCTGCCGAGCGAAGACGCGGCTCTGGTCCTACTCTTCACCCTCGTAGCGAGCGGGAAGATCGAGTTGCGCAGGACCGACGGCTGACGGAAGATCGCTGCGGTGCTCAGCCAGCACGCGCCGGTAGCCGCATGACCTGGGGACCGGGGCTCGACACGACCGGAGGTCGCGAATCTCCCTGCATCAGGAGGTCACCATGCGAAGGATCGTCGCGTCGCTAAACGCAGTGCTCATGCTGGCCGCCGTCACCGCGGTGGCGCAGGAAAAGATGAAGGATCCACCCAAGGTCGGCCACGAGGGCAAGGCCAAGGCCGGCGGGGCCAAATCCGCCGCCGCCGTCATTGCGAAGGCGACGAGCGCCGCGCCGCCGGACATCGGCCGGAACGCCGCGGTCATGGGCATGGGCGCCGACGGCAAGATGAAGGAGCTGCGCGCCGGCACCAATGGGTGGACGTGTATGCTCGATCTCGCCGGCGACTCGATGTGCCTCGACAAAGAGTGGCAGGCCTGGGGCGACGCCTGGATGAACAAAAAGGACCCGCCGAAGCCGAAGACGGTGGGCGTGGCCTACATGCTCAAGGGCGACAAGGGCGCCAGCAACACCGATCCGTACGCGACGAAACCGACGGCTGACAACCAGTGGGTCGTGAGCGGACCGCACATCATGCTCCTTCCGACGGACGTCAGTCAGCTCGACGCGTATCCGACGGATTGGACCAAGGGTGGTCCGTGGGTGATGTGGAAGGGAACGCCGTACGCTCACATCATGGTCCCGACGACGTCGATGGCGAAATCGGCGTCCAAGGCACCGGCTGAGAAGAGGGCCGCCGACAAGAAATAGACGCGGCGAGGCAGGACGCGCGTGGCGGCGCTGCTCCTGGCGCTCGGCCCGAGAGCGGCGGCCACGCGATCCTCGAAAGCG
>Ga0209235_1001182_pt1 | contig 13965 bp, 23 predicted proteins | sample GraSoi013_1_20cm_4_FD_185817 | JGI IMG/M metagenome (GOLD analysis project Ga0209235, IMG submission 185817) | Grasslands soil microbial communities from the Angelo Coastal Reserve, California, USA - Sample 09_25_2013_1_20cm (SPAdes) (version 2) | ecosystem: Environmental > Terrestrial > Soil >... | reverse complement strand
CCCACGCGGGATCACGTTTATCACCAATACGTACGACGGCAACGGCCGGGTGGTCGGCCAGGCGCAGGCCGACGGCGGCGTATGGAGCTTTGCCTACACGCTCGAGGGAAACGTCGTCACGCAGACCACGGTTGCCGATCCGCGAGGGAACCCGACGACGTCTCGCTTCAACAGCCAGGGGTTCACGCTCTCGACGACCGACGCGCTCGGGCAGACGACGACGTTCGACTACGCCCCGGGCTCCAATCTTCTGCTCGCCACCACCGACCCGCTCGGGCGTGTGACCCGCTTCGGTTATGACACCCTCGGCAACCTCTCCTCGGTGACGGACCCCGCGAACCACACGCGGGGCTTCACCTATGAAACGACCTTCAACCGGGTCACCTCGATCACCAATCCGGTCACGCCACCGACTCAGTTTGCCTACGATGCGGACGGCAACCTCACGACGATCACCGATCCGCGGGGCAAGCGGACGACGCTCACCTACAACACCGCCGGCCAGCCGCTCACGATCGCGGACCCCCTCGGCCACACGACCACCTTCACTTACGACGCCCAGGGGAACCTCGCCACCACCGCCGATCCTCTCGGCAACACCACCAGCTTTCAGTACGATGTCGTCAGCCGGCTCACGCGCCAGACCGATCCGCGGGGCAGGGCGACGGGGTTCGCCTATGATCCGTTGAATCGGGTCAGGGCTATCGCCGACGCCCTCGGCGGCCGCACCGGCTTCACCTACGACGGGAACGGGAATCTGCTGACTGTCACCGACGCCCGAACGAACTCGACCACGCACACCTACGACTCGATGGACCGCCTGGCGACGCGCACTGACCCCCTGGGGGCCAGCGAGTCTTTCGTCTATGACCTGACCGGGAACCTCACGCGTCGGATGGACCGCAAGGGCCAGGTCAGCACCTTCGTCTACGACTCCCTGAATCAACTCACCACCTTGAGCTACGCCGACGGCTCGGGGACGAGCTTCGCTTACGACGGGGTCAGCCGCCTGGTCCGTGTGGACGATTCAATCGGTGGGACGCTGACCAACACCTACGACACGCTCGACCGGCTCCTCGCCCAGAGCACGACGCTCGGCACCGTCGGCTATGCGTACGACGCCATCGGCCGCCGGACGCAGCTCAGTGTTCCCGGCCTCTCGCCTACGACCTACGGCTACGATAACAATTCGCGCCTGACCCAGATCCTCCGGGGCACGCAGACCGTCAGCCTCGACTACGACGACGCCGGCCGGCGCACCCTCCTGACCCTGCCCAACGGGGTCAGCACTGAGTACCAGTACGACACTGCGTCGCAGCTGATCGGGCTGATCTACCGCAATGCGGCGGGGACCCTCGGGAACCTGACGTATCAGTACGACGCCGCCGGCAGCCGCACCCGCGTCGGCGGGAGCTTCGCCCGGACGCTCCTGCCGGCGGCCATCGCGAGCGCCTCCTACGACGCGGCCAATCGCCAGCGCGCCTTCGGGCCGAGCCAGATGACCTTCGACGCCAACGGCGACCTGGCCACGATCAATGACGGGACCCAGACGACCAACCTCACCTGGGACGCGCGCGATCGCCTGATCGGCCTCGAGCAGCCCGGAACCGTGGCCAGCTTCGCGTACGCCTTCGGCCGGCGTCTCGCCAAGACGGTGAACGGCGCGGCGACCCAGTTCCTCTACGACGGCCTCGACATCGCCCAACAGCTCGAGGCCCAGCGCACCACGAGCTATCTTCGCTCGCTGGCGATCGACGAGACCCTCGGCCTCAGCAACCCCGAGGGCACCTTCTTCCTGACCGCCGACGCCTTGGGGAGCACGGTGGCGGTCAGGGACCCCTCCGGAAGTGCAGTGACGGAGTATACGTATGATACGTTTGGGTCAGTGAGCACCACGAACCCCGCGTTCCCGAATCCGTTCCAGTTCACCGGGCGAGAGAATGACGGCCTCGCCGGCCTGTACTACTACCGGGCGCGGTACTACCACCCCGGGTTGCAGCGGTTCGTCAGCGAGGACCCTATAGGACTCCCGGGGGGCATCAACGCATACGCGTACGTCCGGAATAGTCCACTTCGATTCACCGACCCGAGAGGACTTCAGGTGCCATGTTATCCGGGCCCTCTGATGGGGCCTGAGTGTTCGAATCCCGATTCGGATCGAACTCCAGGTTGCGACGCTGCATGCCAACGCGATTGGATCGAGCGCAACCAAGAGCCTCTCGCCGACATCTTTTTGAATCTGTTGTGTGCGGTAGGCAAGATCCACTGTGGTGCACCGGTGCCCGGTTTGCCACCCTATCCATCTCGCCCGACTCCTGGCGGAGCCCTGCTGCGCGGTTTGCCATTGTTTCCGTTCGGCGCGGATCCCGCAGAAGCAGTAGGGCTGGCTAAGCCGGAACCGAAGACCAAAACGTCCGGTCGAAAGGATTTTTAGGTGTCGCTCTCCGGTTCAGATTTGTGGTGGGGTTTTGTGATCGTTCTGCTATTGATCGGAGGCTTGAAATCGGAGCGTTCAAGCGGGAATCCTAGGCCCCTTGTCGCGCAGCCCTGGAGCTACGGCGATCTGTTGCTCATATTTTCGTTGTGGGCAGCTATCAGTCGCCTTGACCTGATACCGGCTATCGCCGGATTGCCTGTCTTAGCGACGACGGCGGCAGTGCTCATTTGCCCTGCTGGGGTCGTGCTCAGTGCCATTTGGTTCCTTCTGCGTGTCAGGTACCGCGCATCTTTTGGAGTGCTGGGGTTTGGAGCTCCGCATCGCTGCTACTACACGGCATGGTCCTTCATGGTCGTCGGGGCTTGTCTTTCGGTTGCGGCGTCGGCAGCGACATTGTTCGTCTGGATTACTCAACCAAACACGTCACTGGTAGGACTCCCCGGTCCTCCCAATCATGCCTCGCCCCTGTACAGATATCTTCATCAGCCCTCTGCCGACCTCGCTCTTAGCCTTGTCATCGTATCGTACGTGGCCGTCCTAGGGCCTCTGTTTGAGGAGATCATGTTCAGAGGTTTGTTCCTAGGTCCATTCGTTCGGCGGTTCGGTGTTCCCATAGCCTCGACTGTTTCGGCGATCCTATGGTCCTTGGGACACTCATGGACTCCAGCAAAAATGGTAGCTACGTTCGGCTTCGGGCTGGCGTTTTCCCACATCTACCTTCGTACGGGCTCTCTCCTTCCATCGTTAGTTCTACATACGTCAGGGAATGCCTTTGCCGTCGTTCTCCCGGTCTTCTTGGGCTTCACGAAATGGCAGACTCTCTTGCTGCCCATCACCCTACTAGGAATGATGCTGTTTGTTTCTTCTCGGGTCCTTGTCCGACGTCTGGTACCGGTCGAGGCCGCAGTTCGACTTGCATGGTCTGGAGCCTCAGTCGTGCAAGAAGGACCGACGTGAGGTCGGCGTGGTCCTTGTGGAGTATGCCCGAATTGCGCCCTCTTGATCACTCCAGCGCACTCTGGCGCACTCTCGCGCATTCGTCGCGGCAGACCACCCTCACGTACGCCACGAAGGGCAACGTCACTGTCAACCTCCATGTCGAATCCCGACCCGATCAGTAATTGCTACCCGCATCGGATCCGCCCTCGATGTTCGTTAGCCCCGCGGTGGGGGTTACTGTAGGGCGCGGTACTACCACCCCGGGCTCGCCCGCTTTATCAGCGAGGATCCGATTGGGCTCGCGGGAGCTGACCTGAACTTGTACGCGTACGTCAGTGGCAGCCCGACAAACTACGGAGACCCTTCAGGTCTTCGCATCGAGTGGGCACCCAGTCGCTGACAAATCCCATAGTTCGAAGCAATCTGACAAGGCTGAACGCAGAGCTCATCCGACTCGGCAAAGCCGATAACTCATTTGTATTGACCGTGACAAGTGGCGACCGATATATCGACCGGCGGGGTCAAATCAGGGAAATCTCAACGAACGCGATCGTCCCCAATTCCAGCCGAGTTAGTGAACACCTGATCGAAAACGGGGCCCGAGGCCTGGATCTCAGAGTCCAGGGCGTGGATAACGACACGTTCGATAGGGCGTTGGCGCGCACTGAATTTTCGCCAGCGAACACGAATAGGACTTATCGTGATCTACACACGCACATCGCATTGCCGAACCGGTGGCAGTATCACTCCCAGTTCGCAATTGACCCAACCTTTTCATCAACCGACTCGGGGGCCGGCGTTCCTAGTGCCGACCGTGGGACGCCGCCACTCGCAGGTAGGAAATAGGAGGTCTCATGAAGCGTCTGGGAATTGTACTGCTCACTCTCGTCATCTGTCATACGCCGGCTGTGAGCGAGCCATCGGTAACGATGCCAGAAGAGCTTAGCGCCTACGCCATGAGTAAAGGTTGTGAAGAAGTGCGCGACTTCTTTAAGAGGCCCGGCATGATAAATCCACCCTACGTATACGGATACTTGGAAGGGCGAAGAGAAGGGAGCGCTGTCTTGTGGTGTGAACGGCGGGAAGGTGAAAGCCGTCGGTTTCGGCTCATCGTAATGTCTCGCGGCAAGACGGAGCCGCGGTGTCCGCTAGTGCTCGAATGGCAAGGCTATCCAGGAGGGCTTTCCGTATTCAGTGACCGTCGCACAACTCTAGATAGATTCGTTTACGTCAACGACCCCAAGCGGCAGCCTCCGCCGAATCTTCGACTAACCGAGAACGCGATCCTGAGCGAATATGACGGGGTGCAAAACCTTCTGTATTGCTACCGAGGAGAGTGGGTAGTTCGCCAAACCGACTAATGCTGTGCCAGCGGCCTCACCCCGGCCGAGCTGCGGCGGGTGCGCGAGCTGACGCGGGAACACGCGTCTACCTTCGTGGAGCGGTCGCATGAAGTCCTTGGTCGTTAGCGCCCCGGACGCCCGGGCACGCCGAGTCTAGTTCATCCCGGACGCGCTGGTGGTGCACCTCGAGGACGGGCGGTCGCTGACCGTGCCGCTGGAGTGGTTTCCCCGGCTCGGGGACGCGCCGCCCGAGGCCCGCAGCCGCTGGGAGCCGATCGGCCGCGGGCTGGGCATTCTCTGGCCGGACCTGGACGAGGATCTCTCCGTCGCCGGGTTGCTCGGCCTCGCAGACTGAGCGCGCTTTCTCCCCACCCTCGTCGCCGCGTATCATCGTCGTGATGATCACGCCGACCCAGGCCCCTCCTGCCGCGTGCTCGGCCCCTCGCGCCGCTGCTCGACGCCGATGCCGGCCGGACTCGCATCAGGGTCGGTGTCGATTTTCCGGCCAGACTTGCGGTGGGCGCTACTGTAGGGCGCGGTACTACCACCCGGGGCTCCAGCGCTTCATCTCGGAAGATCCCCTTGAGTTCGCCGGTGGTGATGTGAACTTCTACGCGTATGTCCTCAACAATCCGATGAGCTGGGCAGATCCACTCGGACTGAAACTGTGTGCGCTAAATTTGCCCGGCATGGGGGATACCTACTTGGACGACTCGATAGCGCCTCTTGTCGAGGATTTCATAAGAAGAAACACTGCCAATGGTATCGACGTGAGGTTTACTGAGGCGTTTCGTCCCACCTCCTATCAAGAGGCGTTGACTCAGAACCCAAACGCAACTACTCCGGCCCCTCCGGGCACGAGCCTACACGAAGCTGGCTTCGGCTTCGATATCCGCTGGCGGCAGATGCGACCTGAAGATCGACGCACTGTGGTCGAGAATGCACGATTGGCTGGGCTTCGATGGGGAGGAAACTTTAAGAAGCCCGATCCCGTTCATTTCTACAAGGAAGTCCCCGGTGGTCGAGCACAGCGATCCATCTACATCAAGGAAGCCCAGGGCGATTTCAAGAAAGGGAATGTTCCGGTCTGCCCGTGAGGGAGACACCATGAGAATGGGGAAGGCGTCTGTATTCTTGGTCTTCGTGCTGCTCTACGGTGCTTCCTTAGGCTCCGCCGAGGAGAAGAAAGTTAAACAGACGGGGACCTTTTCCAGTCTCACTTACAATCGAGAAGGAGGAGACGTGGTCGGCGCTGAAATCAAGATCGTAGCGACGAGAAAAGGTTTCCAGGGAGCTCTTCAAATAGCAGAAGGAGGACCGAGCCCGCTGATGGTAGTCGATGTGCTCTTTGAGAAGGACCGGGTCAGGTTCAAAATTCCCGAGTCTTACCCCGAATATGGAGGAGGAGTTTTTGAAGGGCAAATCGATGCGAAAGGAATAAGTGGCGCCTTTACGTTTAGAGGGGTAAGAGGCGACAAAGAGAACCTCATCCGTGGACGCAGTTACTGGGATAAGTAAGCCCTGCCCAGTTCCCGCTGCGCGCCCCGCTGTCCTTCCGTCCGCTGAAGCTGCCGAGCTCGGGCCCACCCCGGCTCTCCTGGCCAGGATTTTGCCCTCGCCCCAGCGCAAGTCTGTGAATGGCGGTCTGGTGGAAGGTCTTACCCTGCTGCTGTGTATTGTCTTGACTGCTGTGGCGTGTGAGGGAGCTTCTTCGGCCACCGACCGGTTTCGCCAGTATTTCCAGCTCGGTGAAGGGAGGGAGCTCGCACCGGGGTCTGCGCGTGAAGCGCTGCTGGCGAAGATCCCGCGGGGATCATCGGAGCAAGAGGTGTATGAATTCCTCAAGAAGGCAGGGATCGGGTCGGACGGGCTAAGCTCTTTTTACCCGGCCGATAAGTACGGCGTCATTGTGTGTAGAATCGAATTCGATCGGAAATCGGCCGGCGTGGTGAAAGAGAGCTATGGAGTGTTCTTTTTGTTGAACGAGCAGCGTCAAGGACGTGAAAGTCGAGAAGTGGTTGACTGGGCCCTGAAGAAGGAAGGGAAATCGCCTCGCCACAGGGCATAATGTCACGAGGACAGACTCCCACGAGGTGAGGGCCATGGAGTTTCGCCGAATCACGGTCGATCCCCGGCAGATGGGCGGCGTCCCGTGCCTGCGCCGGCTGCGCATTCCGGTGGCGACGGTCGTCAGCATGGTCGCGGACGGGATGAGTGAAGAGGACATCCTGCGGGCGTATCCCGACCTCGAGCGCGAGGATATACGGGAAGCACTGCAGTACGCGGCAGCAGCGGTCCGAGAGCGAGAGATCCCGATCGTCCCGGGTCCGTGAGGTTTCTGATCGACAACCGCTGTCACCCCTCGTGGCGGCCGGCTTGCGAGACGCTGGACACGATGCGGTCCACGTCCGCGACTACGAGCTCCAAGAAGCCGACGACGTCGTGATTTTCGAGCGTGCCGCCCGGGAAGGCCGCGTCATCGTCTCGGCCGACACCGACTTTGGGACCCTCCTGGCAGTGCGGCGCGAGGCTGCACCGTCCGTGATCCTCTTCCGCCGCGGGGCGCCGCGCATACCCAGTGCGCAGGTCGAGCTCCTGGTGGCGAATCTGCCCAATGTGAGCAAGGCGCTCGACGCGGGCAGCGTCGTCGTCTTCGAGAAGGCGCGGGTCCGGCTGCGCGCCCTCCCCATCGTAGGGGAGGAGTGACGGTGAGTCGCCCGCGTCTGTCAGGAACTCGCGTCAGCGGGTCGTCCGTCGCGGCGGCATCTTGCACCCGGGCGGCCGCGCGGCGAAGCCACGAATCGCATCCGAGAAAATGCCGACGTGCACGGCGAACGCGCGTCGGGTGCTACTCTTGGGCGCGGTACTATCACCCGACGCTGCAACGATTCATCTCGGAGGATTTGCTAGGCTTGGAAGGATCCGGAGGCAATCTGTATGCGTATGTCGACAACAATCCGACAGTACACACTGATCCCACCGGGCTTGTGCTCAATCTTCCCGAGTGGCATCCGTGCCGGGCGCCGCTGTTCGGCCGTAAGTCCGTGCTCGCGTCGATCACGAGTGACATGGTCTGCTCGATCCTTGCGACACCGCCTACGGGGATCCTCGTCGGTCCGAGGTTCGTCCTGGGCGGGCTGGGCCGGCCCGGTGCTGGGCGCGGTGTGTTAGAGTTTCCGGGGGGCTCAGCTGGAAGAGATAGGCTCTTCGAACAGTTGAAGCAGGGAGGGAAACCGTATACTCCCCCAAGGGGGTCTTACCCCGGGGACTTATACCAACTACCCGACGGGACTATCGTTGGGTCTCGACCTGGAAGCAATGGAACGCCGACGATCGATCTCAATCTGGGCGGCAAGGGCAACGTAGAGCTTAAGTTTCCACCGGGCTTCTGACAACGCTGGCATATCGCTATGGCAAACTACGAGAAGCTCCGGACGCAGCGTGATCTTCGGGCGGCGAGGGACGCGTTCCACGCGCTGTTCCGCAATGGTCTTTCGTGTGACCAGCCCGTCCTTCATCCAGGGTCTGGAGTGATTCTGTGGGGCATTCGCAACGAGCTCACTGAGAAGCAGTACCGCGTTCTGACCGATGCTGCAACCGCCGAGGGCGACACCGAGGCATATGTCTCATTTCTCGGTGGTTACAAAGGGGGCGATACGAGCAGCGATGAATTGCCGCCCGATTTCGAACTCGCCGACCATCTTCGCTTTGACTTAGAACTCTACCCTCCGCGTGACTTCGGTGACGACTGGTGGCGCATCATCGAGCACGTCATCTACTCGCCGCAGGGAACGTGGGGCGTGATGATATCCCTCGAGCTACACGGGATCGCTGTCGGATCCGCTGCGTTTCGATCACACCTCCTCGCATCGCCGCTCTTCGCTGACTCGCTGCCGCAGTTTCTCGCGTACTGTAAGGATGCCCGCGATCGGATCCAAGGGCGCACGTCCTGGGTCCCAGCATTTCTCGACAACGTCTATGGTGGCGGTCCAGCCGAGAAAATCCTTGCGGAATTCCGGGAGCCCCGTGAGACGTGGTTTCGCAATGGATGATTCGCACACAACGTTTTGCGGAGGTCATGCCCTGTCAATGACGCTGCCACCGAGCGGCTTGACGAGTCAGTAGCTCCTGCGAGCTGACGTGGGCGCACGCGCCGACCTTCGTGGAGCGGTGGCATGAAGTCTTTGGTCGTTAGCGCCCCGAATGCTCGGGCGCGCCGGGTCGAATTCATCCCCGACGCGCTGGTGGTGCACCTCGAGGACGGGCGGTCGCTGGCCGTGCCGCTGGAGTGGTTTCCCCGGCTCCGGGATGCGACGCCCGAGGCCTGCAAGCGCTGGGAGCTGATCGGCCGCGGGCTCGGGATCCACTGGCCGGACCTCGACGAGGATCTCTCCGTCGCCGGGCTGCTCGGCCTCCCGGACTGCGCGCACTTTCTCCCCGCCCTCGTCGCCGCGTATCATCCTCATGATGAGCCCGGCGACACCGGCCCCTCCTGCTGCTTGCTCGGCCCCTCGCGCCGCTGCTCGACGCCGGTGCGGCCCACACTCGCACCGGCGCCGTCCCCGATTTTCCGGCCAGACTCGCGGTGGGCGCTACTCTCGGGCGCGGTACTACCACCCGGGGCTGCAGCGTTTTGTCTCGCAAGATCCGGTCGGCATACGGGATGGAGAGAACCTTTATGCCTACGTCGGCGGGAATCCGCTGGTCCGTGTCGATCCCTTTGGGCTCTCTTGGGAGTATTCGCAGTCGGATGGCATGTTGATACATGTCGACGACGAATCCGGAATCAAGACAGCTGAGGGGTGGGGCTATGCGGGCGCTGGAGAAGGGCTCAACAACCCGGCAATGCAGCACGTCAGGGATCTGGGACCGCTTCCCCAAGGTTCGTATACGATCGGGCCGCAACGGGAGAATGTCATCTTGGTGAGGAATCAACGAGTGAAGCTTCCGGGATCGATGAGGCTGACGCCCACTGGGGACACGAACTTGTTGGGGCGGCCGGGCGGCTTTCTCATTCACGGAGGAGACTACGAGAGCATGAGTTCATCCCAGGGTTGCATCGTCCTGCCGCCGCAAATTCGCGATCGAATCGGTCGTAGCGGAGATAACGTGCTGAGAGTGGTGCCATGATGCGTTTTCAGGGCCTCGTGATCTTTGCTCTCATTTTGATGATACTTGCTCCAGCAGACGCGGCCGAGACCGTAGCGATTGCTGACGTGGGCGTGACGACATTGCGTGCTCAGGTGGGGAAGCGCAGTGTCGAGGCTTCCATCACCACAGAAAAACGGCGAGCGGCATTGCATGAGGATGAAGACGACTCGACAGCTCCGGAGCGAAGTGTGGTTCGAGCCATTACCATCAGGATGAACGGCCAGAAGATCCCTGTTCCCGGCTCCGTGTTCTGTGATCTGGTTTTACCGAATCGCGCCGAACTTGGACTCGGACCTGGAATCTCGGTACTGACGATCCGGGGCGGCGACGCGTCAGCGTCCTATATCGTCCGTGTCGAGTTCGATTCAGACCGTGTTAAACGGACAACGTTCGCGAGTTCGTTGATACCTGACAAGCCGCTACAGATAATAACTTTCTATGAACGCACACTCGAGGACCGACCGCTGAAGAAGCGTTAAAATCCACCAGACGTACGAGGGCGCCGGCCTCTACTACTTCGGGGCGCGGTACTACGCTCCCGCACTTCATCGTTTCGTTTCGGAGGATCCCCTCGGCCTCGTGATGAGCCGCCTGTCATCGCTCAATCATCGTGAGCTTGGGAGCAGTTGCGTACCCGCTGTTGGCTCAATACAGGATTCCAATCTCTACATTTATGTCACCAATAACCCGCTGATCTCGGTCGATCCCTTTGGACTGAAAAAATCGCCGGCCGATTGCTACAAGGTCTACGGCACATGTCTGGCCGACTGCGCGATCATACCCGGGTTCACGACGTACATTACGACGGCCGGTGAGACCGCAGGTGCATATTACGCCACGAAATCCTTCATCTATGCAGCGGCGAGAAATCTGACCGTTCCGGCCAGATCCTTAACGTATCGATCACTGACATGGAGGGCTGCTACGCTTGGCCCCGTGGCGCAGCTAGCCGCTCTGAACTACTGCATTTTCAGTTGTCTGGGTCCGGAAGCTAAGTGTGCGGGGCTGATTGAGTGAGGCGATCGTCAACAGCTGGTCCCGGACGCTATGACAAGCTCGCCCTGATTGCGTCAGCGATCGTTGTAGGCGCTATTGCGTTTGCACTTGTGCTCTCAACCTATCAGCTTGCCGGGTCATCAACTGGACGTTGGATGCCCATCGTTGGCGGAGGGTTTACCTACACAGTAACCGCACTCTATCTCTATGCACGGACGTATCCGAGACGTACCCGTACCGTCGTTCGAACTCTTATTGCGATCGCTTGGCTCGAGATTCCCGTTTTGGTCCTTGTGATCGCCGTTTACGTCGGACTCATCACGCCGCCGTCCTTCATGTGGCCTTATGTCTTGGTGTCCGTGTTTCTTGCACCGATCATGGTTGATGGCTTGCAATGGTTCTTCGCGTTATCCAGGCACGAACAATAATCTGACTCGGTGTTGTGTCGGCTACAACCCGCGATCCCGATCGAGGTTCAGAATTGTTCGGGCCTTCGTGAAGCGAGTCCGTCTCAAGGGAGCGCGGCAAGCGCGCTGCACTGGCGCCAGACGGTTGCAGAGGCATCGCGTCATGGACCGAACACGGCGCGACGTTCGTGATTCCATCGAACCTCCACGGCTATGCGGACCTCCTCGAGCTCATCCGTGAGCGTTCAGTGAACTGCTCTCAGTTCGACCTGCGGCCGCGGTGGAAACTCGACGCGTCGGAACAGTAATAAAAGACGATAGCCCTCCCGACACCGGCTCCCTCGAGGTGACTCACTGCCGGCTGTCCTGACTCACGAGTCCCCACGTCACGTCGCGGCCTTGCGTGGCAAGTGAGGGTGAGGGTGAGCGCTCCCTGGAAACTTCATGCCAGAAAACACGCCGACGTCGCCTAAGATGCACGCATCTTGCCGCGCGTGTCTGCTATCATGCGTTCGATGGCGCCCCGGGGGCGTACGGAGGGCTGAGATGAACCAGGAGAAACACGACGTGCTCGAGTTGATTCGCCGACTCCCCGACGACGTGACGACCGCCGACATTATGGAGGAGCTGTATTTCAAGCGGCAGGTGGATAAAGGGCTACAGGATGTCACCGAGGGCCGGGTGCTGTCCCATGAGGAGCTCAAGCAGCGAGTTGCCCGATGGCGGAAGTCCGCTGGTCGCTGACGGCCGAGGCAGACCTGCGGGCGATCGAAGACTTCATTGCGCAAGATTCGGTGCTGCATGCCGTGGATCTCGTCGATCGGCTGGTCGAAGGCGTCGAACACCTCAGCGACGCGCCCCGAATGGGGCGCGTCGTGCCTGAATTCCAGCGAGAAGATCTCCGTGAGCTGCTCTTTCGCGCGTATCGGGTCGTCTATCAGGTACGTGGGGAGATGGTGACTGTGCTCAGAGTCGTGCATGCAGCGCGGGACTTGGCGCGCTTGGTGCGCCGAGAACCATGGGTGATCGAGTGACGCGATACCTTCTCGTCCTAAACGCGATCGCCTCGGCGATTGCGCGAGTTGACGCGCGAGACGCGTCCACCTTCGTGGAGCGGTGGCATGAAGTCCTTGGTCGTTAGCGCCCCGGACGCCCGGGCGCGCCGAGTCGAGTTCATCCCGGACGCGCTGGTGGTGCACCTCGAGGACGGGCGGTCGCTGACCGTGCCGCTAGAGTGGTTTCCCCGGCTTCGGGACGCGACGCCCGCGGCCCGTAAACGCTGGGAGCTGATCAGCCGCGCGCTCGGGATCTACTGGCCGGACCTCGACGAAGATCTCTCCGTCGCCGGGCTGCTCGGCCTCCCAGACTGAGCGCTCTTTCACCCCACCCTCGTCGCCGCGTATCATCCTCATGATGAGCACGGTGCCACGGCCCCTCTTACTGAGTGCTCGGCCCCTCGCACCGCTGCTCGACGCCGGTGCGGCCCACACTCGCACCGGCGCCGTCCCCGATTTTTCGGCCAGACTTGCGGTGGGCGCTACTCTTGGGCGCGGTACTACTATCCAGGGTTCGCTCGCTTTCTCAGCGAGGATCCTATCGGACTTGCTGGTCAAGGTAATCTGTATTCGTACGCCTCCAACAACCCAATCACTTTCATGGATCTACTTGGCCTAACGACATGGCCTGGCAGGGGACCAATCACCTCCCCATATGGTCCTCGACCCAGTGGTTTCCATCAAGGCGTAGACATCAGCAACGCCAACGGACAAGCTGTAGTGGCCTCGGACTCTGGAGTGATAGTACCTGTAAAGCAGGGTGGCCGAGGCGGTAACCAGGTTGCGATTCTCCATCCAGATGGTTCCGTTACGGTGTACTCCCATACGTCATCCAGCGTGAAGATAGGCGACAAGGTAGCCGAGGGCGAGCCTATCGGCTGCACCGATGCCTCTGGTAACGTCCGCGGCGGAGGCAATCATGTGCACTACATGTACTTCCCCAGAGGACTTGGCCAGGCGGCAGGCGATCCGACGCCTCGCCTTCCACCGAAGAGCAATTACCCAAAGAACATCCCTTCAAGTGTCTGTGGGGCCCATCGATGAGGCGGTGCAGATGTGTCACGTCTTCGGGCTTCAGTTGCCGTCGTGTCGCTAGGGATGGGGCGCGCTTTTTTGACTAGCATTCAGCGCGGCTTCAGAGTGAGTGCGGTGACGTGGTTTCTGCTCCTGGCCCTTTCGGGCGACGTCACTGGTTCGGATGCTCCTTGGCGGTGGATCGCTGGTCAGGTCACTCCATCAGGCTGGTTCACGACTCAGGGAATAGGCACAGTAACCATCACGGAACGACGAGTCAGTGCGAAGCTGTTCGACGGAGAGGATACCAGCCGTCTTCGAAGGACCGTCGAGGGAGAAATTAGCGGTCAGCGGTTTAGTGCAACTGTGATTACGCAAGATTCAGATGTGGGACCCGACAAGATGAGCGGCAGTTATTCACGGCGAGTGCACGGCGAACAGGAGTTTCAGGCATTTATCGTCCACAATGAGTGGGCATTCCTGGCAATGACACGGACTCTTCCGCGGCCTAAACGGTAGCTGCGCTCCGATGGCGCTGGAGTCAGCCTTCTGCCCGGTTATGCATAACACCGAGTTTGTGTCCGCCTCTAAACAGAGCCTCGGTGACTCTCGAGTCACGCAGG
>Ga0209235_1001178_pt1 | contig 13989 bp, 13 predicted proteins | sample GraSoi013_1_20cm_4_FD_185817 | JGI IMG/M metagenome (GOLD analysis project Ga0209235, IMG submission 185817) | Grasslands soil microbial communities from the Angelo Coastal Reserve, California, USA - Sample 09_25_2013_1_20cm (SPAdes) (version 2) | ecosystem: Environmental > Terrestrial > Soil >... | reverse complement strand
CGGGATGTTCCTCCCCGGGCTGGGCGCGCCGATCACCCCGTTCGGGTCCGGTGACGGGTTCTGCATGCCCACCCGCAGCCCAGCGTCGCCGGCGAACGCGGACGGGGACCGGGTGCCCGACTCGGTGCGCATCGCGTTCACCGACTGCGGGTTCTCGATGGGGACCGAGGCCGACACCGTGCGCGGGACGATCGACATCGTCGACCCCACCCCGACGGTCGCGGACCGGTCGGTGAAGACCGTATACACCGATCTCACCTGGGTGCACGTGCGCGACGGCAAAGTCCGTTCTCTCGTAGTGAACGGCACGCGCGAGACCGATCGAGACGCGTCGGTGATCTCGCAAATCGAGCAGGACTTCAAGAGCACCTACACTTTCCCCGACGGCAGCACGGCGAGCCACGACCGCTCGTGGAGCAGTACGTTCACCGCGGACGTCCCGGGCTCGATCCAGCCCGACGCGCGCCTCCCGAGCGGCACGCTAAGCATCGACGGCACGTCCACTTGGACGCGCGGCACGAACACGTACGCGCTGGCCGTGTCGACCGATCCGCTGCTCCACTACAACGCGAGCTGCGCCGTCCGGCCGAAGTTCGATGCCGGGACGTTGCACGTAACCGTCACACGCAACGGGACCGCGTCGAACGTGACCATCGCGTTCACCGCCTGCGGGCAGTACACAGTGACGCGGTCCTAGGGCCGCGCCAGTCCCTGCCGCTCGGTCGACGAGCCCCGCGATCGCCGCGCGATCGCGGGGCTTTGCGTGTCACGCGACAGCGGTGCAGCTTATCGGACCCCTCGCTCCGAGGATCGCTATGACGCAGGCCGATCACGACCGGCAGGTCGACTATATCGAGTTCGGCGCGACGGACATCGGCCGGACCAAGCAATTCTATCAACAGGTCTTCGGCTGGCGGTTCGAGGATTACGGACCCGACTACACGAGCTTCCAGGACGGCCGTCTGAGCGGCGGCTTCACGAAGGACGCGCCCGTCCGGCCCGCCAATCCGCTCGTGGTGATCTACGCCGCCCGTTTGGAAGAGGTCGAAGCGAAGCTCATGCAGGCGGGTGGGAAGATCGTCCGCAAGACCTACACGTTCCCTGGCGGCCGTCGGTTCCACTTCAGCGACCCGAGCGGGAACGAGCTGGCCGTGTGGACGGACCGGTAGGCAGCGGGGCCGGTGCCGCGTGCCGCACGCGCTGCGGGTCGCTGGTCCGCTGCGTGGCAAGCTCCTCATCGACTGCACGAACCCCATGTCGCCGTCGGACGACGCCCCGGCCGTGGGCCATCGCGTATCGGGCGCCGAGCTCGTGGCCCGGTGCGTGCCGGGGAGCCGCGTCGTGAAGGCGTTCAACACGGTGCCAGCAGAGTTGCTTCAGGTCGGTCCCGACGTCCTTCCCGAGCGGCCGGCGGTGTGCTATTGCGGAGACGACCCTCGGGCCAAGCAGGCCGTGGCGCGCTATCTAGAGCCGTTCGCGCTGCTGGTGGCGGAGCTCGCCTACAAGCAGCGTCGGCGTCCCGAGGTCGGCGTGCGCTTTCTCCGCCCCCGCCGCCAGCGTGGCAAGAAGAGAGACTGAGGTCCTTCCGGTCGCGCTCGTCACGGGCGCGAACCGCGGCATCGGGCTCGAGGTGTGTCGCCAGCTGGCGCAGCATGGCTACGCGGTGGTGCTCGGGTCGCGTGACGCAGGCAAAGGCGAGCGTGCCGTCGCGGCTCTCGGCCCGGAAGGGCACACGGTGCGGCCGTACCAGCTCGACGTGACCGACCCCGGCAGCATCGAGCGGGCTCGGGCACGCGTGGCGGCGGAGGCTGCCGGACGATGGGCCGACCGGAGGGTTCTTCCGCGACGGCCGGCCGCTGCCGTGGTAGCGTGTCACCCGCTCGCCCCGGTGTACCGCTTCAGGGCCGCCCGCCAGACGAGCCGCGCGAGCGCGAACGCCACGCCGGCGACGAGGGCGGCGACGAGCCCGATCTCGGGCCCTAGCCGGCCGGTGAGCGCGGACGCGGGGATCGTCGTGGTCCACGCGATCGGGATCAGGTACACGAAGAGGAACCGCAGCGCCTCGGGATACGCCGAGACGGGATAGCGCGCGCCCTCGTACACTGCGTCGAATAGCACCGACAGGTTCTCGACCGACACGAACCAGAACGCCAGGCTCATCAGCACGACCCAGAGGGCATACACCACCACAGCGGCAGCCGCGAGGGCCAAGCCGAAGGCCGCAAGTTGTGCGAATGACGGCACGCGCCCCAGCCGGTGCAGCGCGTAGCCCGCGAGCGCGAGCCCGAGCACGACGTCGGTCAGCCGCCAGATGTTGAGCCGCCGGAACGAGACGAACGCCTGGGGGTCCACCGGCTTCGCGAGCACGAGATCCAGGCCGCCGCTGCGCACCTCGCCCGCCAGCCGGCCGATCCCCGGCCGCAGCACCGCCTCGATCACGCCGGTGAGCGCGTTGAACACACCCAGCAGCACGACGACCTCCCAGTAGTCCCAGCCGCCCAGGCGCGTCGTGTGGGAGAAAAACACCGCCAGCGTGAGCAGGGCCGTGACGATCCAGAACAGGGTGCCGAGCACGCTCGCCACAAAGTTGGCGCGGTACTGTAGCTCCTCCGCGAGGTTGAGGCGCCAGAGGGCCAGAAGAATGCGGAATGCGGAGTGCGGAATGCGGAATGTCATGATGGGTTTCGTGCCTCGGGCTTGGCCTCGTGGCACGACCCTCCACTGAAATTCCGCACTCCGCATTCCGCATTCGGCACTGGTCTCATCCCCCCACCGCCCCATACCGCCTCAGCCCCCGGGTCCACGTGACGTGATACGCGGCGATCCAGACCCCGAGCCACACGAGCTGCCCTACGAAGCCGCTCACGATCGCCGTGCCCTGCGCGGCGCCGGTCAGGAGCTCGACCGGAAACGCGAGCATGTACGGGAACCACGAGAGCGCCGCCGCGCTGGCGACCGCGGGCGGGAGCAGCGCGAGCGGCGCGAGCCGGCCCGAGAGAAACAACGACACGCCGGCGTGGAGCTCCATGATCGCGGTCGCGCGGGTGGTCCAGAACGCGAGCAGTCCCGTCGTGAAACTGATGAAGAAGCGCATCGCGGCGGCGAGCAGCACAGCGGCGGCGGTGAGCGCCCACCGGCCCGGCGCGAGCGGCAGCCGGACGGCCGGCCACACCAGCGACACGACCAGCCATACCACGAGGATCATCCCCGCGGTGCGCGCCTTGTAGGCGATGTTCTCGGCGACCGCCTCGTGCGCGGGGTGCAGCGGCCGCGCCAGCCGGAAGTTGAGCTCGCCCTCGCGGATCCAGCCGTCCAGGTACCAGGAGTCCCACGCGATGGTGAGCTGGTTCACGAGCATCAGGGCGAAGAAGTAGCGAGCGAAGTCGGCGCGCGCGTAGCCGGCGACCTGACCGTCCCCGGCAATCGCCCACCAGATACCGAGCGCCACCGCCGGCTCTGTTACGCCCCACAACAGCCACAGCACGATGGACGCGCGGTATTGCAGGTCCACGAGCCAGGCGTTGCGGATCAGCGCCGCGTAGCGGCGCCCCCACTCGGCGACCCGGTGGCTCAATCGTCCTCCGCGAGGCCGTGGGCGAACGCCAGCCGGATCACGTCCTCGATCGGCGGGTCTTCGATCGAGAGGTCGGCGACGGGGAGCGCGGCGAGCAGGCGCGCGCTCGTCGCGGCCGCCTCCTCGCGCGGCACCTCGAGGACGGCATTGGGGAAGCGGAACTGCTTCACGTCGCCGAACGCGGCGAGCGCGTCCGCCGTGACGCCGTCGGCGAGGACGAGCTCGATCCGCTTGGTGCGGGCGATCCGCGCCACCAGCGCGGCCAGCGCCCCGTCGTACAGCAGCTGGCCGCGGTTGATGATGAGGACCCGCGACGCGAGCGCCGTCACGTCCTGCATGTAGTGGGAGGTGAGCAGCACCGTGGCCCCGTGGCGGTCGCGGTACTGCGTGAGGAAACGGCGGATCGCCTCCTGCGCGGTGACGTCGAGCCCGAGCGTCGGCTCGTCGAGAAACAGGATCGGCGGGCGGTGCAGCAGGGCGGCCGCGAGTTCGCACTTCATGCGCTCGCCGAGCGACAGCTGGCGCACCGGCTTCTCGAGCAGGTCGCCCAACTCGAGCAGCGCGACCAGCTCTGCGAGGCGCTCCCGGTAATCGCGCTCGGCGATGTCGTAGATCGCGCGGTTCAGCTGGAATGTTTCCTCGGGCGGGAGATCCCACACGAGCTGCTGACGGTTGCCGAGCACCAGGGCGATCCGCCGCTTGAACGCGGACCCGCTGCCCCACGGAGTGAAGCCGGCCACGGCGACGCGACCGCTCGTGGGGTAGAGCAGGCCGGCGAGCATCTTGAGCGTTGTGGTCTTGCCCGCGCCGTTCGGGCCCAGGAACGCGACGATCTCCCCCGCGTCGATGTGGAACGTCACCTCGCGGACCGCGTGGACGTCGCGGTAGCGCGGCTTGAGCAGCGCCTGCAGCGCACCCCTGAGCCCGGGGTCCCGCACCTTGACCTGGAAGGTCTTGCTGAGCCGATCGGCTGTGATGGCGGGTGGCATGGCTCGAGAAATTTAGCGGCAGGTGCGAACCGGCGTTGTGTCAATCGTCCATAATTACGCTGTCACACGTCGATTACGCTGTCGCACACAACGTCGCCGGTCGCGATTGATCCGCCGGTCGCCCTACCCTTGCCGGCCGAAAGTCCCGCGACTACGTTGCACGACGATGATCGGATCCGTCACGCTGGCCCTGGGGTGTTGTCGCTCGCTGCTCATGTGTCGTGAGCGGGAGCGGACGATCTCGCCGTAAGGCCCGGGGGGGCGGGCGCTCGAAGCGCCAAGCATGCGAGATCGGCCGCGATCCCTCACTGGGTGTCGCGGCCGATTCGATTCTTACCTTGCGGCAGGAGGGCGAGCGTGACACCCGTGAGGCTGCGCGCGGTCGGCATCTCCGGCAGCCCGTCGGCGACGTCCAAGTCCCGCGTCCTGGTCGGGCACGCCCTCGCGCAGCTCGAAGCGAGCGGCGCCGCAATCCGGCTCGTGGACCTGGCGACGCTGCCGGGGGACGCATTGCTCGGCCGGGCATCGGCGGCCCAGGTCACGGACGCGCTCGCCCGAGTGGCGGAGGCACGGATCGTTGTGGCCGGGACACCGGTGTACCGCGCCACCTACAGCGGCCTGCTCAAGGTCTTCTTCGACCTCCTGCCGCAGGACGGGCTGGTGGGCAAGGTCGGGTTCCCGATCGTGACCGGCCACGGGGTGGCCCATTCGCTCGCGGTCGATCACGGGCTGCGCCCGCTGTTCGCGAGCGTCGGCGCGACGGTGGTAGCGAACGGCGTGTATGCGACGAGCGAGCAGTTCCGGGACGGGAAGCCTGACCCGGAGCTCTGTGCCGCCGTGGAGCGCGCGGTGCGGGAAGCGATGGCGCTGGCCAATGCCACTATCGACTGAGGAGACGAAATCACCAGTGAGTGCGACCACACACCGTCCCATCGCGATCTACTACGAGCACCCCGACTGGTTCCGGCCGCTGTTCCAGGAGCTCGACCGCCGGCGGATGCCGTACGTGCGGCTCGACGCCGTGAGCCACCGCTTCGATGCAGGCGACGGGCGGCCGCCGTACTCGCTCGTCTTCAACCGCATGAGCCCGTCGGCGTATCTGCGCGGGCACGGGAACGCGATCTTCTACACGCTGCACTACCTGGCGTACCTGAAGCGCCACGGCGTGCGCGTGATCAACGGCTACGACGCCTACGTGACCGAGACCTCGAAGGCGCTGCAGCTGTCGCTGCTCCATCACCTCGGCCTGCCGTACCCGCGCGCGCGCGTGCTCAACCACGCCGCGCAGGCGGTCGCTGCGGCGCAGGGGCTCCGCTTCCCGGTCGTCGTGAAGCCCAACATCGGGGGGTCGGGGGCGGGCGTGCGGCGGTTCGAAGCGCCGGTCGAGCTCGAGCAGGCGGCGCGCGCCGGTGCGCTGGATCTCGGGATCGATCATACGGCGCTCGTGCAGGAGTACATCCCGGCCGACGCGCAGCGCATCGTGCGTGTGGAAGTGCTGGGCGGGCGCTACCTGTACGCCATCCGGATCTACACGCCGGGCGACAGCTTCAACCTCTGCCCCGCGGACGTGTGCCAGACCGTCGCGGGCGCCGAGCTGGTGCGAGCGGCCTGCCCCGTGGACGCGCCGAAGAACAACCTGCGTGTGGAGGGCTACGAGCCGGTGCCCGAGATCGTGGACCAGGTCGAGTGCATCATGCAGGCGGCGCACATCGACGTGGGTGGCGTCGAGTACCTGATCGACGCGCGCGACGGGCGGCTTTACTACTACGACATCAACGCGCTCTCGAACTTCGTGGCCGACGCGCCGCGCGTGGTGGGGTTCGATCCCTTCGCGCGGCTCGTCGACTACCTCGAGCGCGAGGCGGAGTGATACGATGCGCTTCGGCTATTGGCTCCCGGTATTCGGCGGCTGGCTTCGCAACGTGCCCGACGAAGGGATGGAGGCGAGCTGGGAATACGTCAGCCGGCTCGCGCGGCGCAGCGAGCAGCTCGGCTTCGACGTGACGCTCATCGCCGAGCTCAACTTGAACGACATCAAGGGACCGGATGCGCCCTCGCTCGATGCCTGGACGACCACGGCGGCGCTGGCGGCGGTCACCGAGCGGCTCGAGCTGATGATCGCCGTGCGGCCGACGTTTCATCCGCCGGCGCTCGCCGCCAAGCAGGTGGCCAACATCGACCAGATCAGCGGGGGACGCGTCACGCTGAACGTCGTGTCGTCATGGTGGGCCGACGAAGCGCGCCAGTACGGCGTCGAGTTCGACCAGCACGACGCGCGCTACGCCCGCACCGCCGAGTGGCTCGCGGTGGTGAGCGGGATGTGGGCCGAGCCGCGGTTCCGCTTCGCGGGGACGTATTACCGCGTGGAGGATGCGATCCTCGAGCCGAAGCCCGTGTCCCGGCCGCGGCCCACCCTGTACGCCGGCGGCGAGTCGGAGGCCGCGAAGGAGCTCATCGCGCGCGCGTGCGACGCGTACCTGATGCATGGCGACCCCCCTGAGCGGATCGCGCCGAAGGTGGGAGACCTGCGGGCGCGGCGCGAGCGGTGGCCGCTTCCGCCCCTCAAGTTCGGGGTGGCGGGGTATGTCGTGTGCCGGCCCACCGAGGCCGCCGCCCGCCGCGAGGTGGCGCGGATCACGGACGTGCGGCAGAGCGCGGCGGGCTACGCCAACTACCAGGAGTGGATCGCCAACACGCAGCTCGAGCAACGGGTCAGCCTCGAGGACTACTCGGTCTCGAACCGTGGGCTCAAGGCGGGCCTGGTGGGGACGCCGGAGCAGGTCGCCGAGCGCATCGCGGAATTCGAGCGGGCCGGCGTCGACCTGCTGCTGCTCCAGTTCAGCCCGCAACACGAGGAGATGGAGCGGTTCGCCGCCGAGGTGATGCCGCTCGTCGGGGGAGTCTTGACAACCCCGGGTCCGCGGGGGTAACCTAGCTGGCCACGACCCACATCCGGACAGACAGACTCGTGATGCCGTTCGCGCTCGTGCTGGTCCTGCTGATCGTCCTGCTGCTGAGCATTCTTGCTCAGCAGGGGTCCAGCGGCGCGCGCGCATCGATGACATGAGCAGCTAAGCGACTAGAGCAGGGCAGCACCACCGCCGCGGACCCCGACAGGCCCGCGGCTTTTTGTTGTCACCTCGTCGATCGGGAAAGGGAACGGAGCGGCCGCTATGGCGAGAGACGTGATCATCTTCGACACCACGCTGCGGGACGGCGAACAGGCGCCGGGCAATTCCATGACGCCGGAGGCGAAGCTGCGCCTCGCCGGCCAGCTCGACGCGCTGGGCGTGGACGTCATCGAAGCCGGGTTCCCCAGCGCGTCCCAGGGCGATCAGCAGGCGGTGCGCGCTGTGGCCGAAACGGTGCGGCGCTCCGCCGTGGCGGCGCTGGCGCGGTGCCACGACCGCGACATCGATCTGGCCGGGGAGGCGTTGCGGCCCGCCGCGCGGCCGCGCGTCCATGTCTTCATCGCCACGTCGGACCTGCACCTCGAGCACAAGCTCAAGATCAGCCGCGAGGACTGCGTCGCCCGCGCCGAGGCGGCGATCCGCCGTGCCCGGCGCTACACCGACGATGTCGAGTTCTCGGCCGAGGACGCTACGCGCACCGATCTGGAATTCCTGTGCCGCGTGGTGGAGGCCGCCCTCGCGGCGGGGGCGACCACCATCAACCTTCCCGACACGGTGGGCTACGCGCTGCCCGACGAGTACGGGGCGATGTTCCGCGCCGTGCGTGAGCGGGTGCCGACCAGCGACCGGGCGGTGTTCAGCGCACACTGCCATGACGATCTCGGTCTGGCCGTGGCCAACTCGCTCGCCGCGATCGAGGCCGGCGCCGGCCAGGTGGAGTGTACCATCAACGGTATCGGCGAGCGTGCCGGCAACGCCGCGCTGGAGGAGATCGTCATGGCGGGCCGGGTGCGCTCGCACGCGGTGGCGTTCAAGTGCGGGGTGAACTCGAAGGAGATCTTCCGCACCAGCCAGCTGCTGTCGCATGTGATCGGCGTGTTCCCGCAGCCGAACAAGGCCGTCGTCGGCCGCAACGCCTTCGCCCACGAGGCGGGCATCCACCAGCACGGCCTGCTCCAGAACGGCTTGACGTACGAGATCATCCGGCCGGAGGAGGTGGGCGTGCCCCGCTCCACGCTGGTGTTGGGGAAACACTCCGGCCGGCACGCGCTGGAGCGGCGCTACCAGGAGCTCGGCTACGAGCTCGACGAGGCGACGCTCGCCAAGCTGTACGACGAGTTCACGGCCCTGGCGGACCGCAAGCGCGAGGTGCTCGACGAAGATCTCCTGGCCTTGCTGCACGGCCGCTTTCACGACGCGCCCGAGGTCTACGGGCTCGCGCACCTGGAGGTGACGTGTGGCTCGGCGCCCGCCTCCGCGCAGGTCCGGCTCACGGGCCCGTGGCCGGGTGAGCGCAGCGCGGCGGGGAGCGGCAACGGACCGATCGCCGCGGCCATCGCCGCGATCGGCGCGGTCGTCGAGCGCCGCATCGAGGTGTTGAACCTCGCGATCCAGTCGGTCACACCGGGCGGCGACAGCCTCGGCCAGGTGCTGGTGCAGGTCCGCGTAGCGGGGAAGTCGCTGTCGGGCCACGGCGCGTCGACGGACATCGTCGAAGCGAGCGCCCGCGCGGTCGTGCACGCCCTCAACAAGGCGAGCTACGCCGACGAGCTCGAGGACCGCTCGCTCAACGCCATCTATCTCTGGGGAGTCTGAGCCGATGACCGAAATGCTCACGGGCGCCCAGATCTTGTGCCGCTCGCTGGTGGAGGCCGGGGTCGACGTGATCTTTGGGTATCCCGGCGGGGCGATCATGCCGTTCTACCACGCGCTGGGAGACCACCCCCGACTCCGCCACATCCTGGTACGGCACGAGCAGGCGGCGGCCCACGCGGCGGACGGATATGCCCGCGCCAGCGGGCGCGTGGGGGTGTGCGTGGCCACGTCGGGTCCGGGAGCCACGAACCTCGTGACCGGGCTCGCGACGGCGCACATGGACAGCTCGCCGGTCGTGGCGATCACCGGCCAGGTGCCCCGCGCCATGATCGGGCGAGACGCCTTCCAGGAGACCGACATCATCGGCATGACGCTGCCGATCACGAAGCAGAATTACCTGGTGCAGGACGTCGCCGAGCTGGCGGGGGTCGTGGCCGAGGCGCTGGCGATCGCGCAGGAAGGGCGGCCCGGCCCGGTCTTGATCGACGTGCCCAAGGACGTGCAGAACCAGAAGACCGAGTATCGCTCATCCCAGCCTTCCCAGGATCCCCGGGCTGGCGCCCGGGGTCAGTCCCTGGGGAGTCAATCACTGACCCCGGGCGCAAGCCCACTGACCCCGGGCGCAAGCCCGGGGAACGTACAGGACGGGGTCCGCGAGGCCGCGCGGCTCATCGCCGCCGCGGAGCGCCCGTTGCTGATGATCGGGCACGGCGTGATTCTCAGCAGTGCCTACCCCGAGGTGCGGGCCCTCGCCGAGAAGACCGGCATCCCGGTGATCACCACGCTGCTCGGCATCAGCGCGTTCCCTGAAGGTCACCCCCTCTTCCTCGGCATGCCGGGGATGCACGGCGAAGTGCGGGTGAACCGCGCCATCCAGCACGCCGACCTGATCGTCGGCATCGGGCTACGGTTCGACGACCGCGTCACCGGGAACACCGCCGGGTTCGCGCCGCGCGCGCGCATCGTGCACATCGACTTGGACCGCGCGGAGATCGGGAAGAACGTCCCCGTCGCGGTGGGGATCGTGGGCGACGCCCGCGAAGTCACGCGCCGGCTCGCCGCGGAGGTAAGCCCGAGGACGTGCGAGCGCTGGCTCGAGGAGATCCGTGAATTCACGCGGCCGCGGCCGGCGGCGTTCCGCGGCGACCTGGCGCCCGAGACGATTCTCGCTTCGCTTTACGAGGCGACGGGCGGGCGGTGCACCATCGTGACGGACGTGGGGCAGCACCAGATGTGGGTCGCCAAGCTGTATCCGTACCGGCGGCCCAACACGCACATCACGTCGGGCGGTCTCGGCACCATGGGGTTCGCGGTCCCCGCCGCCATGGGCGTGCACCTGGCGCGTCCGGGTGAAACAGTGTGGGCAATCTCGGGCGACGGGGGCTTCCAGATGAACATGGCGGAGATCGCGACCATGGTGCAGGAGAAGCTGCCCGTGAAGATGGCGGTGTTCAACAACGGGTATCTCGGGATGGTGCGCCAGTGGCAGCAGTTCTTCCATGGCAAGCGCTATTCGTGCACTCCCATCTGGAGCCCCGACTACGTCAAGCTCGCCGAGGCCTACGGTATCCCCGGGTGGCGGGTGAAGCAGGCGGCCGAGCTGTGGGATGTCGTCGCGCAGGCCAACGACCACCCCGGGCCGGCGCTGGTCGAGTTCGTGATCGAGCAGGAAGCGAACGTGTACCCGATGATTCCCCCCGGCGGCTCGCTCTCCGAGCCGATCGAGGCGGAGCCGGCCACGGCGGCCGGCGACTGAGCGTCCCCCAATGCCGGCCTCGCACAACGTGGCGGTGCTGCTCGAAGACGGGCTGCTCACCCTGAACCGCGCGGTCGGCGTGCTGCGCCGGCGCAACGTCCCGATCGAGTGCCTCGCGCTCAAGCCCAGCGGCACTGCGGGGGTATCGGAGCTGACGTTCGTGCTGAAGACCGACGCCGCCACCGCCGGTCGAGTGGTACAGCAGATTCACAAGATCATCGGCGTGCGCGACGTCGTGCTGGTCGCCACCGAAGATTCCACTACGGAGGTGCAATCATGAGTCCGTCAGGAGTGCGCGTCTTCTACGACGCGGACGCCGACCCGGCCCGGCTGCGGGACCGTGTGGTCGCCGTCATCGGATACGGCAGCCAGGGCCACGCGCACTCACTCAACCTGCGCGACAGCGGAGTGCGCGTAATCGTGGGGCTGCGCCCGGGCGGCGCATCGTGGGAGCGTGCCCGGTCGGAGAAACTGGAGGTGCGGCCGGTCGCCGACGCGGCAGCCGCCGCCGACGTCGTGATGATGCTCGTCCCCGACCAGGAGGCGCGGGCCGTGTACGAGGCGGGCGTCGCCGGCGCGCTCGGCCGCGGCAAGACGCTGCTGTTCGCGCACGGCTTCAACATCCATTTCGGGGAGATCGTGCCCCCGCCCACCGTCGACGTCGCGATGATCGCGCCCAAGTCGCCCGGCCATATGGTGCGGAGCGAGTACCAGGCGGGTCGCGGCGTGCCGGCGCTGGTCGCGGTCCAGCGGGACGCCAGCGGTCACGCGCTCGACGACGCCCTCGCGTACGCTGCGGGGATCGGCTGCACCCGCGCAGGCGTGCTGGAAACGTCGTTCCGGGAGGAGACCGAGACGGATCTCTTCGGAGAGCAGGCGGTGTTGTGCGGCGGCGTGACCGCGTTGGTCCAGGCCGGCTTCGAGACGCTCACGGACGCGGGCTACGCGCCCGAGATCGCCTACTTCGAGTGTCTGCATGAGTTGAAGCTGATCGTGGACCTGATGTATCGCGGTGGGATGGGGTTCATGCGGCGCTCGATCAGTGACACCGCTGAATACGGCGACTACACGCGCGGCCCCCAGATCGTCACCGACGAAGTGCGGGCTGCCATGCGGCGCATGCTGGCGGACATCCAGTCCGGGAGCTTCGCGCGCGAGTGGATCGCCGAGTGCCGCGGCGGCGCGGCGCGCTTCCAGGCACTGCGCCGGGCCGAGGCGGAGCATCCCATCGAGCGAATCGGCGCCCGGCTGCGTGCCATGATGCCGTGGACTGAGGAAGGACGACGGGCGGCCGCGGCAGCGGCGACGCCGGCCAAGCCGGCAACGCCCGCCACACCTCGAGGAGCGGCCGTGGCGCCGTGACCGCCGTTCCACGGACGCTGTTCGAGAAGGTGTGGGACGCGCACGTCGTCTACCGGTTCCCCGAGGGACCGGCGTTGCTGTACGTGGACCTGCACCTCGTGCACGAGGTCACATCGCCCCAGGCCTTCGCGGGCCTGCGGCAGGCCGGCCGCCGCGTGCGCCGGCCGGAGCTCACGGTCGCGACGGTGGACCACAACGTGCCGACGGGCGACCGCGCGCTCCCGATCGAGGACCCGGTGGCCGCGCGGCAGCTCGACGCGTTGGCCGAGAACGTGCGCGACTTCGGGGTGGAGCTGTTCGATCTGCAGTCACCCAACCAGGGCATCGTGCACGTGATCGGCCCCGAGCTGGGTCTCACCCAGCCGGGGATGGTCATCGTGTGCGGCGACTCGCACACGTCGACGCACGGAGCCTTCGGGGCGCTGGCCCTCGGGATCGGCACGAGCGAGGTCGAGCACGTCCTGGCGACCCAGTGCCTCGTGTGGTCCAAGCCGCAGACGATGGAGGCGCACATCACCGGTGCTCCCCCGCCTGGCGTCACGGCCAAGGATCTCATCCTCGCCCTGATCGGCCGCATCGGGACGGCCGGCGCGACCGGGCACGTCATCGAGTACACCGGAGATGCGATCCGTGCGCTCTCGATGGAGCAGCGGATGACGGTGTGCAACATGTCGATCGAGGCGGGCGCGCGGGCCGGCATGATCGGCCCGGACGAGACGACCTTCGCATATCTGGCTGGTCGGCCCCGGGCACCGACCGGAGCGGCATGGACGCACGCCGTGGAGGCGTGGCACGAGCTCCGCACCGACCCGGGCGCCGCCTACGACCGGCGCGTCACGCTGGACGCCGCCGCCGTCGCGCCCCAGGTGACGTGGGGAACGAGCCCGGGCATGGTCACCGACATCACCGGCGCGGTGCCGGATCCGGCAGATTTCCCGTCCGACGACGAGCGGCGCGCCGCCGCCCGCGCGCTCGAGTACATGGGGCTCACTCCCGGCACCGCTCTAGCGGGCCTGCCGATCGATCGGGTGTTTCTGGGCTCCTGCACCAACGCGCGGATCGAGGACCTCCGTGCCGCCGCCCGCGTGGTGCGGGGCCGGCGCGTGGCGCCGGGCGTGCGGGCGCTGGTGGTCCCGGGATCGCAGCAGGTGCGGGCCCAGGCGGAGCGCGAGGGGCTGGACCGCGTGTTCCGTGAGGCGGGGTTCGAATGGCGCAACGCCGGGTGCTCGATGTGCCTGGGGATGAACGCTGATATCCTCCAGTCCGGCGAGCGCTGCGCCTCCACGTCGAACCGCAACTTCGAAGGGCGCCAGGGGCGCGGCGGTCGCACCCATCTGATGAGCCCGCCGATGGCCGCGGCCGCCGCGGTCGCGGGCCGGCTCGTCGATGTGCGCGCCTGGGCGTGGGAGCGGGAAGGGGAGCTCGTCGCGCCGTGATCGAGCCCTTTGTGCGTCACACCGGCAGCGTGGCCTCCCTGCCGCGCGCCGACGTCGACACCGATCAGATCATTCCCAAGCAGTTCCTGAAGCGGGTGGAGCGCACCGGCTTCGGTCCGGCCGTGTTCTACGACTGGCGGTTTCG
>Ga0209235_1001173_pt1 | contig 14024 bp, 9 predicted proteins | sample GraSoi013_1_20cm_4_FD_185817 | JGI IMG/M metagenome (GOLD analysis project Ga0209235, IMG submission 185817) | Grasslands soil microbial communities from the Angelo Coastal Reserve, California, USA - Sample 09_25_2013_1_20cm (SPAdes) (version 2) | ecosystem: Environmental > Terrestrial > Soil >... | reverse complement strand
TCGTCGGCATGCCCTTCTTTTATGCCTGGAATCCACTTTTTCATCTGAAGATGGCGGGCGTAGTAGTAGCGGGAGCGACTCTGGTGTTGTTCAATTGCACCTCCGCTTTCCGCAGTTGGGCGACGTTAGGACCCGGGGAAGATCCGCCTGCAGTTGCGAAATTTATTGCAGCAAGTTCGTTAATCCTGTGGTTGGTGATCATCGTTCTGGGCCGCTACCTTCCGTTGACTCAGGAATCTCTGAGGGCTGGGCCGTAACGCTGAGCGGCACGCAAAACGCGCGGTGATCGTCCTGGGCCGTTATCCTTCGTTTGAAGAATTCTGAGGTGACAGCCGGTTCTTCGTCTTATCGCTGGTTCACCGGCACCCACTTCAAGTCCGGCGCGGGCCCGATATATTCGGCGCGGGGCCGAATCAGGCGGTTATTGGAATATTGCTCCAGGATGTGTGCGGTCCAGCCCGACATGCGGCTCACGGCGAAGAATGGAGTGAACAAATCGATCGGCATGCCGATGACGTGGTATGTGGTGGCGGAATAGAAATCGACATTCGCGTTGAGCTTCTTCTCTGACTTCATGATCTCCTCGATTCGCGCCGACATCTCGTACCATTTGGACTGCCCGGCGCGGTCGCACAATTCTTTCGACATGCGCCGGAGGTGCGTCGCGCGCGGGTCTTCGGTGTGATAAACGCGATGCCCGAATCCCGGAAGCTTTTTCTTTTGCGCGAAGAGGTCGTGGACATACGCGTCCACTCGGGAAGGCTCGCCGATCTGCTTTAGCATTCGCATGACGGCTTCGTTCGCGCCGCCGTGCAGCGGACCTTTCAAAGCGCCGATTGCGGATGTGACTGCTGAGTAAATATCGGAAAGAGTCGCCGCAGTCACGCGGCCCGCAAAGGTCGAAGCATTCAGCTCATGATCGGCATGAAGGATCAATGCGATGTCCAGGGCCTTCGTCATCGTCTCATTCGGCAGCGTGCCGTTGAGCATATAAGCGAAATTGGCGGCGTGGCTGAGATCTGCGCGCGGTGCAACCGGATCTTTGCCGTTCCGCATGCGATCGAAAGCGGTAACGATTGTCGCGGTCTGAGCAGTCAAGCGAATCGTCTTGCGAAGATTGGCTTCAGGTGACATGTCCTCGGTTTCCGGGTCAAACATCGACAGCATCGACACCGTCGTCCGCAAAACTTCCATGGGAAGAGCCTTCTTCGGAAGCGTCTTCATGAAATCGATGACTTGCTGCGGGACCGCGCGGGCAGATTTGAGTTTCTTCGTCGTGTCGTCCAGTTCGGCTGGTTTCGGCAGACGTCCGAACCATAACAAGTGGCAGGTTTCTTCAAAGGTGGAATTCCCGGCAAGTTCGTGGATGTTGTATCCGCGATAAGCAAGTACACCCTTCTCACCATCGATGTAACAGATACCGGATTCACCCGCTATAACGTCTTCTAATCCCGCGTTCATTCTCGTCCTCGTCGGTTTTTTGCCCGCAACTCAGGCGGACCAGCCATTCTATTGATTTACAAAAGGAGTTTCTAGCTCGATTTCGGAGCCGATAGCGACATTCAGCCGATCCGCCGCGGATCCCTGGTTCAATGCCAGCTCGATATAGCCTGTGCTCCCCTCAATCGCAAAAAACTCGCCGGGCTCCGCTTCGGAAAAGCTCGAACACAAACGCGTGATGGAGAGGCCTCGAAGACGAATCGAAAACCCCCGGCTCAGATGGTTCCGCCGCAGGTTCGTCACAATATTCCCGAATTTGTCGACGCGTAACACCGTACCGACCAGCCTGTCTCCTTGGGGGCGCGGCGTCGGCAAAGCTTTCTTGACGAAATCGACGATGCGAGGCCCTACCGATTCGATGGGAGTGCCGCGCGCGAGATGCGCCGCGATGGGGGCGAAAATATCGCGGCCGTGAAACGTTTGGCTGATCGAATTCAGGAAAAGACTGCGATTATTGATCCAATGAACGGAAGGGGCTGAAGCGGTTGGATCGCTTTGAAGGACACACGACAAAACGCCGTTGTCCGGCGCCACAAAGATGTGCCCGTTGGCTCGAGCGGCAATAGGACGCCGCGCCGACCCAACACCGGGATCAACCACGACGACATGAACGGTTGCGTCGGGAAAATAGCGGTAGGCACTATCGATGATGAATGCAGGCTCGAGGACGTCGTAGGCGCGGATGTCATGTGTAATGTCGACCAATTGCGTGTTTGGCGCGATGCCTAATATGACGCCCTTCATGATCCCAACGAACGGATCGGCACTCCCAAAGTCTGTTGTCAGCGTTATAATCATTTCTTTAGCGTCGGGCCACCGTCCGGATCGCTACGGTACGCCGCTTACGCCGGCCGGTACCCCCGCGCCCAGAAACAATGCGACGCGTCTATTTAGATAGTAACGCAACGACTCCCCTGCGGCCAGAAGTCGTGGCTGCCATGATGCCGGTGTTTACGGAACATTTCGGAAATGCGTCGTCGATCCACTGGTTTGGACAGCACGCCAAGTCCTTGATCGATGACGCGCGCCAGCACCTGGCGAAATTAATCAACGCGGAAACGGCCGAGATTGTTTTCTTAAGCGGCGGAACCGAGGCCGATAACCTCGCCATCCGGGGTATCGCGGAATCGCAAAAGTCCGCAGGCCGGCACATCATTACGTCGCAAATCGAGCATCATGCGGTTCTGCATACCTGCAAGGACCTCGAAAAGCAGGGATACGAAATTACGTGGCTGCCGGTATCGCACGACGGTCTGGTGAATCCCGCAGATGTTCGAAAAGCAATCCGGAAGGATACGATCCTGATCTCGATCATGCACGCCAATAATGAGATTGGAACGATCCAACCGATTGACGAAATCGGCAAGATTGCCGCTGAAGCAGACGTCTATTTCCATTCCGACGGTGTACAGTCGACAGGCAAGATTCCAGTTAACGTCAAATCGCTTGGCATCGACTTGTACTCGATGTCTGCACATAAGATCCACGGGCCGAAGGGCGTCGGGGCATTGTTCGTGAAGAAAGGTACGGCGCTGAAGCCAACCATGACCGGAGGAGGCCATGAACGAAACCGCCGGTCGGGCACCGAAAATGTAGCGGGCATTGTGGGTTTTGGCGAAGCGGCTCGCCGGGCGCGCGAAGGGTTGATGCAAGACATGCCGCGAGTGGGCCAGCTGCGGGATCGGCTCGAAGCCGGCTTGCAATCGCACATCGAGTTGATCCACGTCAACGGCGGAAATGCGCCGCGACTCCCGAACACGTCCAACATCATGGTCGATTATGCGGAAGGCGAAGGCCTGGTTATTTCTCTCGACCTGAAGGGAGTCGCCGTATCGACCGGCTCTGCCTGTTCATCCGGATCGCTCGAACCGTCGCACGTGCTCACCGCAATCGGGAAAACGCCGGACGAAGCACACGGAAGCCTGCGCTTCAGCCTCAGCACGATGACGGCCTTGGAGGACATAGACTACGTTATCGAGGTGTTACCGGGAATCGTCGACCGATTGCGCGAACTGTCGCCATATTACAAGAAGGTCTGATCTCACGAATGGCTTATTCGGAAAAGCTGCTCGATTATTTTCAGAATCCGCGGTGCGTGGGCGAAATCCCCGATGCCGATGCCGTCGCCGAAGTATCGAACCCCGTATGCGGGGACGTCATGAAGCTGTGGGTGAAAGTCAGTGATGGCCGCATCCAGGACGCGAAATTCAAAGCTCAGGGATGCAGCGCTGCCATTGCAACGAGTTCCTATGCGACGGAGATGCTGGTTGGAATGAATGTTACCGAGGCAAGGCTTATCACGAAAGATCAGATCGCGAAAGCGCTTGGCGGTTTGCCTGCGTCTAAAATCCATTGCAGCGTGCTTGCGTCGGACGCCATCAAACAAGTTCTCCAAGGTTTTTAGTTCAATGATTGCTGTTGCCATGAGCGGCGGCGTTGACTCATCAACAGCCGCTGTTTTATTGAAGGAACGCGAAGAGCAGATCATGGGTCTGTCGATGCAGCTTTGGCGCAACAATGGCCGATGCTGTTCGTTGGATGATTTGTGGGACGCCCGCCGTGTGGCCACGCAGCTCGGCATTCCTTACTACGTTCTCAACCTCGAAAAAGACTTCGAGAACACCGTCGTTGCGCCTTTCGTCCAGACGTATCTGCGAGGCGAAACACCGAGCCCGTGCATCCTGTGTAACAACTATGTGAAGTTTCACCATCTCGTCGAAAAGGCCGCCGGAATCGGTGCCGACCGGGTCGCGACAGGACACTACGCCCGCGTCAAGTACGACGAAGCGCTCGGCCGATGGCTGTTGCTCCGTGGCAAGGACCGAAACAAGGACCAGTCGTATTTTTTGTTCGGACTGACTCAAGAACAGCTTTCAAAGACATTGTTTCCGCTGGGCGAAATGACGAAGCCCGAAGTGCGCGAAATTGCCCGGCGTTATGGACTGGCGACATCGGAAAAGGCCGAGTCGCAGGAAATCTGTTTCGTCGAAGGCCGGTCGTATGCCGATTTTGTCGAAGAATATGCCGGAACCGAGACCCGATTGCCCGGCCCGATTGTCGCCGAGAGCGGTGAAGTGGTCGGAACACACGCCGGAATTCACAGATACACAGTCGGCCAGCGCAAGGGCCTGATCGCGGCGGGCCGCCCGCAATACGTCGTCCGGATCGATCCTGAGCTGAATTGCATCGTTATTGGAGATGATCCGCAGCGCCGGCGATTCACCGTGCGCGATCACAGCTGGATCGCCATCGAGACGTTAACCAGTCCCATTCGATGCGACGTTCAAATCCGGAACCGATTCGAGCCGAAGCCGGCAACGGTGTTTCGCAAGGAAGGGCTGGTCACGGTTGAATTCGACGAGCCGCAGCGCGCCATCACGCCCGGCCAAGCCGCGGTGTTTTATTGGGGCGATGTGGTTGTCGGCGGCGGATGGATCCAGAACTAGATTACTTCAATTACTTCACCGAAATTGAGCGCTTCTTTCAAACGAAGCGTCGCTCATTCACTCTCGTCTCTTGTCTGGATTGGGTTCTCATGGAAAATTGGCTCGAACAAGGGATCCCGCTAGATGTCGTTCTCAAAGGCATTGAACGAGCCTTCTCAAATCCAAATCGAAAGCGCGATATCGGCTCGTTAGCTTATTGTGTCAAGTCAGTCGAGCAAGTCCGCGATGAACAAAAGGACCTGCTGGTCGAAGCTCCCAAACTGCCTGACTTTCAGGACCAGGAGGTTGCGGAGTATATCGAAAAACTGGCAAACGAGGTCGCACCCGTCGATTCAGCCATTGCTGAATCAATGCGCGCCATCGGTTGTAAGGATTTGCGCGCCGCCGAACAAGCCTTGGCGGCACTGGAAGAAAAATTGATCGCGAAACTGAAGGTCACGGCAGACGACAAGACGATGATCGACCTGAAGCAGGCCGTCGATCGAGAATTGAACCCATTCCGTTCGACCATGACGGCACCCCAACTCTCTATGCTCGAGCAACAGATGTGGCGAAGAAAACTGCTCGAGCGATTTCAGGTGCCGCGCCTTAGCTTGTTTTATCTGATTTGAAAGTAACGGAAAGCATTCCCCTCCTCGCAGAGGAGGGGTGGATGCGCCGAGCGGAGCGGAGGCGCAGACGGGGTGGCGCGCCAGCTTCTATGAAGCTGTCGCGCACCCCTCATCTGCGAGGAGGGGGAATGCTTTGTGCAACATCATGCGTCTCACAATCGAGAAACTGGTATACGGAGGATCCGGTTTCGCGCGTACCGATCAGGGTGTCGTTTTCGTTCCGAGGAGCGCGCCGGGAGACGTCCTCGAAGTGGAGATCGTCCAGAAGAAGAAAGACTACGCTACTGCACGGATTATCAAAATTCTCGAGCCCTCGCCTGACCGCCAAGAGCCGGACTGCCCCAATTATGCAACGGCCGGATGTTGCCACTGGCAACACATTCGATACGACCGGCAGGTCGAGTACAAGGAAGCCATCATCCGTGAAACCCTGCGTCGCGTTGGACACTTTGAGTGGGAAGGCGCAATTGAAAGGCTGACTGGGCCGGATAGAAATTATCGGCTGCGCGCGACGTTTCACGTGACGAACGGCCGTCTCGGCTTTCTGAGGGAAAACACAAATGTAATCGTGCCGATTCGGGAATGCCCATCGCTTGTTCCGGAGTTGAATCAATTCATCGGATCAGTGGATCCCGGTCCTGCGCGGGAAGTACATGCGATCAGCGCGCCTGAGGTCGCTCGAAGCTTTGTGTTTGCTGATGGCACTATCCAACGATCGGGCCGCGCTACGATTCATGTTGGAGAAAATCGTTACCGAATTACTGCCGACACGTTTTTTCAGGCGAATCGATTTCTATTGCCGGCAATGAACCGTAAGGTACTGGAACAGGCTGGTCCCTCGCCCGGAAATGTTCTGGAACTCTACGCCGGCGTGGGATTCTTTTCGATACCCCTCGCGCGTGCCGCGAAGGAAGTGATCGCTGTCGAATCCAGCCGCTTTTCGGTTCGGCTGGCGCGGGAGAATGCGCGATCAAACCAAACGTGGCCATTACGGTTCGTGGAGGGGCCTGTCAGTGCCGCTTTACGCGGCGGCAGTCTGCACCCCAATGTGGTCGTGTTAGACCCACCCCGGACCGGCTGCGGTACCGAAACGGCCGATCAGATCGTTGGGCTGAAACCCGAGCGCATCGTCTATGTCTCCTGCAACCCGGCGACATTTGCGCGAGAGGCGGCAAGATTTGTGTCCAAGCAGTACGAGTTGAAGCAAGTCACCTTGGTTGATCAGTTTCCCAACACGTTTCATATCGAGATCGTTTCGTCCTTTGCAGTAAGATAGAAACGCCCTTTGCAGCTCCCAAACGAGGCGTTCAATGGGGCTGCTTTTAATCCCCCTTCTGATTGGCATTCTTCTGTCCCCGTATCTAGACGAGAGATTCGTGTGGGCGGCAATTCCTGCCGCTCTTGTGACCCTCACCTTCTCTCAAGGCTTCGCCCTATTGGGCTCGCGCTTCGCGCCCTCTCCCAGAGCGAGAGGGTGGACTTTGTGGTTGCTTGTCGCGCTGATTGGAGCGGCGGATGCGTCGATGCTGCCGGCAGTTCCTCCGATTCCCGAAGATACGGCCGTTCGTGTCGTTGGGAAACTCACGAAGGCGCCCGAGTGGCGCGGGCTCGGAACCTATTTGGATTTGGAATTGCAAACCGTAGACAGGCTGCCGTACCGCGGACGGGCACGTCTTACGGAGTTTTTGAACGATTCGGACCAACGCGAATTGTTCGACAAGTTGGATCTTGGGTCCGGTGATCGTGTCGAGATCGTGGTCAAGCTACACCGGCCGGTGGTCTATCGAGATCCCGGGGTGTTTGATTACCGCCGCCACCTGGAGCGACAAGGCATCTATTGGACCGGCACGATCCGGAATCCCCGCCTCATCACGGTTCTGGACCGAGGGTGGCACGGGCGTGATCGAATCCAAAAATGGATTCAGGCCAAAGTTGAAGCACCATTTGACGCGAGCCCTGACAACCAGCCTATCAAGGGTTTGGTCAGCGGAATGGTTCTTGGACACAAGTACGGCCTGACAGCTAAAGTCGAACGGCAATTTCAGGCGGGCGGCCTTTACCACCTGGTGGTCGTTTCCGGCTTCAAGGACGATCAGAAGCCGTGTTCGGCGTTTTGGGTTGTTCGATGGATTCCATGGAAACGCCGGACACGGCTTCTGATCGTCCTTTCATGCGCTCTGGCTTACGCAGCGATCGTCGAAGGGCAGTCGCCCGTGTACCGGGCGACACTGATGGTGTCGTTCCTAGTTTTGGGCCGCCTGCTCGATCGCGGCTACTCTCGAGCGAACACTATTGCGGGAACCGCATTCATCATCTTATTAGCCGACCCGAACGCGCTCGAAGATTCGAGTTTTCAAATGACATTTGCGGCTGTGTTCGCTGTCGTGTGGATGGGAATGCCGGCCAGCGAATGGGCTTTCGGCTGGCTCCGGGAGGCGTTGAAGGATTTCGGCGATTCTTCGAAGGACAGCGAGCTGTCGGTGCGGGCATCCGATTGGCGTGTGTCGCGGCGGATATGGTGCGAACGCTATGGACTTCCGACCTGGATTGTCACGCTGCCATGGAAGGTGATACTCGTCCTCGCCGAATCGCTAGTGATTTCCTTCTCGGTCGACGTGATCTTTGTTGTCTTCATGGTCGAATCCTTTCATCGGCTGTCGCCCCTCTCGCCGCTGATAAATGTTCCCGCCGGAATTATCGCGGCGCTGGTCACTCCGTTATCGCTGTCGCTAATTTTCCTTTCAGGACCCGCATCAGCACTGGCCGGCTGGATTGTTGCCGCGCTACTCCATTTAATGCTGACGATTCTCGATCTGGCATTGCGAATCCCAGGAGCGACATTCCGGGTTCCGTCGCCGCCGGTATGGTTATGGATCGTTTACGGCATATCGGCCGCATGCCTGTTCCTGGCCATGCGGAACAGATTGACGGTTCTGTGCTTTGGCAGCTCCGCAGCCATTCTCGCGCTGCAGGCGTTGATCGCTTTCAAAGATTTTTCGCCGAGGCCTCCGGGGTCCGTAACTTTAACGTTTCTCGATGTGGGACAAGGCGATTCTACGTTGATCGAATTCCCCTCCGGCTATCGCATGTTGATCGATGGGGGAGGCGTGGCTTCCGGACGCTTCCTCGACTTGCGCGACGAAAGCACGTTCTCAATAGGCGAGAGCGTCGTCTCCCCGTATCTGTTCTCGCGTGGCATTCGGCAACTGGATGCCGTCGTTCTGACACACGCGCATCACGATCATATGGATGGTCTCTTCAGCGTGATCGAGAACTTCCGGATCGGCGAATTTTGGCTGGGGCGTAATCCAATGATTCCGAGATACGGCGAATTGATCGAGCGCATTCAGGAGAAGCAGATCCCCATTCGATGGGTGACGGCGGGGCAAACCATCGGCTCTTTCACCGTGTTACATCCACCCGCGAATTGGACCCCGCGAAGGAACGACCAGAACAATGATTCGGTGGTCCTGCTCTTAGATTCCGGTCGGGGAACGGCCCTGCTGACTGGGGATATCGAAAGAAGTATTCCAGTACCGGAAGCGGTGGACGTGCTGAAGGTTCCACATCATGGGAGTAAAGGCGTCCATGTCCGGCCTAACGCCAGGGTGCGCGTGATTTCAGTAGGAGCCAACAATCCATTCGGGCATCCGCATGTTTCGGCCTTGCCGGCGCTCCGAACCGACCAACTCGGTGCGATTACCGTAGTTTTTCCCGGTCAGAAACCGAAATCTGGCGTACCCCGGCTCCGGATCTTTAGTGCGATTGAGTGAATCGTGGAACAACAGGAAGTTTTGTTTTATCTACTTGTGAAGTCCCGGCTCCTGTGCTTTAGTGCCATTTGACTGAAGCGTGCTCCTCGTGTAAGCTGGCTACGCTTTTAGAAGCCACTATTCACAAGGACCTTAAAAATCTGCGGATTAGTGGCTTTTTTAGTCTATGGAGGTGTTTTTCTGGTTCGTTCGAATCGGATTCTCATCTTGATGTTGCTTGTTGTGGCGGCTTGTACCAAGGCTGTCCCGAGGCAGGTGGTAAGAGTAGCACCTGCTACGCCGCCGCCCCCTTTATCTCATATCGAGCAACACGTTGAACCTTTGGTGGCTGCCATCCCTGCCGAACTACCTCAAATCAGTGTGAACGATCCCATCGACTTAAAGATCCTTGAAGCGCGACTGCACTTCGAGCGGGGTGAAAATCTTTACAAGCAGGGGTTCCTGAGGGGAGCCAAGGAAGAATTCGACCGAGCCGTGGATCTCATTCTGGACGCCGCTCAAGCGTTTCCAAAGGATGCAAGGCTTCAACGTGAATTAACGGATTTGACCGCACGCGTCAATGCCATGGAACTGGCAGCGCTGCGGCAAGGCGACGGCTTCACGGACCAAAAGGAAGAGCGCGCCGCCATTGATGACCTCGTACACGTCGAAACCTTCCCTGCCTTGATCGATCCGAAGCTCAAGAAGGAGGTCGAAGAGGACGTCAAAGAGACCAGTCACGATCTGCCGATTGAGATCAACGATCGGGTCCTCGGATTTCTCGACTACTACCAGAACGGACGCGGCCGGGGGGCCATCGAAGTAGGTCTGCAGCGGGCCGGCCGATACCAGCCCATGATCGAAAAAGTCCTGAAGGAAGAAGGCGTTCCCCTGGACTTGATGTATTTATGCCAGGCGGAAAGTGCTTTCCAACCGCGAGCGGTGTCTCGCGCCCAGGCCAAGGGGATGTGGCAGTTCATTTCATCGCGCGGAAAAGAATACGGTCTGCGCCAGACATGGTGGATCGACGAACGTTCGGATCCGGAAAAATCGACTCGGGCCGCCGCACGGCACTTGAAAGACCTGTATCAGGAATTTGGCGATTGGTTGCTCGCAATGGCGGCGTATAACAGCGGGCCGGTGCGTGTGCATCGCGCGCTGGAAAAGACAGGCGCCGACAACTTCTGGACTTTGGCAGAGAAGAAGGCGCTGCCAAGGGAGACTATTAATTACGTTCCCACCGTCCTGGCGCTCGCCATCATCGGCAAGAATCCCGAAAAGTATGGATTCGAGATCACGCCGGCTGCCCCACTGGAAACCGAACGAGTGCGGGTCGATAAGGCTACGGATCTTCGAGTCATTGCTGAGGCTATCAATCTGTCAGTGGAAGAGCTGCGGGAACTGAACACGCATGTCCTGCGCTGGACGACGCCCCCGGACGACCTCGACTTCACCCTCGTCCTTCCCAAAGGCTACGCGGACAAATTCAACGAACAAGTTGCTTCGCTGCCGGAAAGCAAGCGGGTTCTCTTCCGGGAACACATCATCAAAAAAGGCGACACGCTGGGTGTGATCGCCAAGAAATACGGAACTACAGTTGCACAACTGGTGCAGGCGAACAACCTCGGCAAAACTCCCGTTCTTAAGGCCGGGCGGTCGCTCATCATTCCGATGAGCGGGGCAACACCGCCGCAGCTCATGTCCAGAAACCAGCCTCCAGCCCCGTCGAACAGAAGCACTGGAACAAGCGCTCGAGCCAACGCGCGGGTGACGTCCTATACAGTCCGGCCCGGCGATACTCTGTTGAAAATTGCCACGCAATTCAATACGACTGTTGAAAAATTGAAATCATGGAATCATCTCACGTCCACCCGGCTGGTGGTCGGCAAGCGGCTGATTGTCGCTCCGCAGCCAGTCCAGGCAGCCTCGGCGGACCCGGCGGCCGCCAAAAAAGTCATCCACCAGGTGCGTGAGGGAGAGACGCTGTATCAGATTGCCACGACCTATCACACCTCGGTAAATGCTATACTTTCCTGGAACGAATCCGAAGACCTCTCTGTCATACATCCCGGAGACCGGATTACAATTTTCTTGGGCGACGGTAATAATTAGCTTGCCGCAACCTTTTGAAATTACGGGCGTCTAAACTGCTCGTAACTATGGAAGCTATATTGAAGAGGACCGCACAACGAGTTCACGAGTCCGACGACGAAAAGCTGCTTATCGAGCAGGCACAAAATGGTGATCGTGAAGCATTTGAGCAACTCGTCCGAAGGCATGACCGGGACATCCTGCGATTAGCGTTCCACATGCTGGGGAATCGCGAGGAGGCGCGAGAAGTTTTCCAAGAGACGTTTCTCAAAGCTTATCGATCGCTCAGCCGTTTCCGATTCGAGTCCAGTTTTTACACCTGGGTTTACCGGATCGCGACGAACGTCAGCCTGGATCATCTTCGAAAGCGTCAAACCCTGAAGGAAGAGATTTCCTACGAGTCCGATACGGAAATGAATCCGGATCGGCCGGCGCTTAAAGAGACCTTGGCCGCTACGACCTACTACAGCAATCCCGAGCGCCGCCTGTACGGGAAGGAAGTCGGAGAAAAAATACGAGAAGCGCTAAAAACTCTTTCCGAAAAGGAGCGTCTTGTATTTGAATTAAGGCACTATCAGGGGCTTAGGCTGAAAATGATCGGTGAGATTATGGGAAGCACCGAGGAAACTGCCAAGAATTATCTGTTTCGAGCTACTCAAAAACTTAGAGCGTATTTAACACACGTATGAGCTGCAGAGACTACCAACATCAAATCACGTTACTCCTGTATGACGAACTGCCGGAATCCAGCCGGGTCGAACTGGAAACGCATCTTCAAAGTTGCCCGAATTGTCATGACGCGTACGAGTCCGAAAAAGCCATGCATTCGGTTTTGGCCGAAGATGCAGCGCGCTGGTCCGATATTCCATCGGATTTGTTGGTCGAGTCGCGAAAAGGTCTTGCCGACAAACTGGACCGCATCGAGAGAAACCGGTCTCGGTGGCGCCTACCGGCATTCTCAGTGGTGTTCACGCCGATGCGTCTGCTCGAGTCGGTGGCTCTTATTGCGATGGGGTTGGCGCTCGGCGTTTATGTCAGCAATCAGCGTCAGGTGATTCCACAGGTTGCTGGGAATCCAGCTCAAGATCAGATCTCCGTCATTCCGCGGAATGGCACCATCTCCAATCTTCAAGTCGTGAGTGCTGATCCGGTGACCGGACAAGTCGAGCTGGCCGGCGAAATTTCCCAACCGCTGCGCTTCCAGGGAAAGATGGAGGACGATACGGTCCGCAGCCTGTTGTTCAGTGCTCTTCGCGATGCGAATAATCCGGGATCGAGACTCAAGGCCGTCGAGATGTTGGCTCAGAAACCGACCGATGAATCGATCGAAGAGGCATTGATTAACGCGCTCATCTACGACCACGATGCCGGCGTGAGGATGCGTGCAATGGAGGGCCTGCAGAGGTTTGCCGACGAGCAGCACGTCCGGGCAGCATTCATGCACACGCTTGAAAACGATACTGACGCAGGAATCCGCGTCAAGGCGATTGATGCCCTGATGGCACGCAACTCGAGAGACGTCGAGTTGGCAAAAAGCCTTGAAGCAGTAACGAAGAAGGACGATAACCCGTATATTCGCTCAAAGGGGTTGGAGTTCGTAGGCACGGCGAAATGATGCGTGTAATCGGCGTTATTGGCGGCTCGCTTCTTCTTATCAACACATTCACGGCTTCCCCCCTTCTGGCAAAATGTCCCGTTTCCGACGGGGCGGTTCTCTTTGTAAGAGCTCCTATCGGAGATGTGCAAGTCGATACCAGCAGCCGCGAGGCTGCCGTTGATGTCCAGGTCGACAACAGCTTCATTCAAGTCCAGGAGAACTGCGGTAAAGATATCGAACTCACAAGCAATGTGCCGGACCCCGCACAGGTTCGCGGAACCATCCTCTGGCGGATCGTGGTGCCTAGAAACGTCAATCTGGATCTTGTTGCGACTGCCGGCAATATCAACGTTGGCGATGTCGATGGAAATGCCATTCTCCGCACCACCGGAGGTCACATCACCGCCGGCCAGATCAAAGGCAAGGCCGCCATCATCACTCAAGGCGGCTTTGTTAAAGCCGGAAATGTGGGCGGCGACGCCGAAATACGCAGCCAGGGCGGAACCCTCGAGGTCGGTGATGTCGGAGGAAATGCCGAATTTCACACGACGGCCGGTCAAATCCGCGCCGGCAGTATTTCCGGCTCCGTCACTGCAGAGGGCGGCCGAGCCATTTTCATTATCAAAGCCGGCGATGTTCAAGCCATGACCAACGCGGGCGATATCTCGATCGGAGACGCCGCCCGAATTAACGCCAAGACGGCCGGCGGATCCATCACCAGTCGCCATGTGCGGGGTCCTTTCCAGGGTCACACCGAATCCGGCGATATCCGGCTGGATAGCGCGGCCGCCTGGGTCGAGGCATCGACGGGAGCTGGGAATATCGTGGTCCATCTCGTTCCAGAAAATATCGACGGCGATCTACATATGGATCTTCAAGCCGGTATTGGCGACGTCACCGTTTACGTGCCCCCACGTCTCAAAGCGATGATCGATGCCACCGTACAAAGACCGGCCTTCCTAACGCAGCAGATTATTTCCGATTTCCCCATGAGTGGAATCGCGCCGGGACGACCTGTCCAGGGATT
>Ga0209235_1001171_pt1 | contig 14030 bp, 13 predicted proteins | sample GraSoi013_1_20cm_4_FD_185817 | JGI IMG/M metagenome (GOLD analysis project Ga0209235, IMG submission 185817) | Grasslands soil microbial communities from the Angelo Coastal Reserve, California, USA - Sample 09_25_2013_1_20cm (SPAdes) (version 2) | ecosystem: Environmental > Terrestrial > Soil >... | reverse complement strand
CATCGTCCACCGCGCCGTCGACGAGCCAGCGATCGAACATCGGGCGGTTGATCGCGTAGCCCGGAAGGCGGGTGATGTAGAACCAGGTCCCGTTCGGCACGATGCATTTCGCGCCGGAGACGCGCTGAGCGACCCACTCATCCCGGGGTCGGAGGCCATTCGACGCGAGTCCGAACTCACTCACGCCTTCCGCGCACTGGACGGGCTCTCCAACGACTCTCTTCTTTTCGAAGATCGCGGTTCGGAAGCCCGCGGCGGCGACTGCCCGGGCGGCCATTCCTCCGGCCGGTCCGGCGCCCACCACGACCGCGTCGTACATTCACTGATGGTGAGGGAGTCGGGGCTATTTCGGCGTTACGCGGTCGCCTCGGCCGGGAACCGAACAGCGAGGTCTTCGCCGTGGGCCGTCGGGCGGTACACGTATGGGGGCACGCCCCGTCGAACCGCCGGGCCGCGCTGCTTGGTGATCAGCTGCACCGCCATCAAGACCCGCAGGCTGTTGACCGTCGTGTACTCGGAGAGACCGAGCTCCTCGGTAACTTCGGTCACGCTCGCGTCCGGGTGGAGGTGCAGAAAGCGAAGGATCGTGACCGTGTTCCGGTCCAGGACCTCCGCGGTCTGCTTCTGTTCCGGCCGCGGCTCGAGCTCGAGTCGCTCGTAGACGCGCTTGCCTTGTTCGGAAGGTGAGACGACTACGTTCAGGAGCGCGGTCTTCTCGATCTCCAGTAAATGCTTCGCGACGGCCGCGGGAGCGATGCCCATCTGGGCCGCCAGCTCGGGGATCTTCGAGTCCCGATTGCGGTACACCTTGTTCTCCACGACGATTGTGAGGACCTCGCGCTGACGTTCCGTGAGGAGGCGAGACCAGTCGGTAGAGTGCATCCGGCCGCCGAACGTCGCGACCGGACTTAAGCGTTTTCGTGGAAGGCCGCCGGAGGGTCTTTGTCTGACGACATCGGCGTACGATTCTGCGGCACCCTTCGCCCCGTCGGACACGTGCGGCATGCTTGGCGCTCAAGGCTATATCGACCGAACCGATTCCGCCCTCAGGTGTCCACGTGCCCGGCAACGTCATCGACGGCAAGCGGATTGCGGACGACGTTCGGACCGAGCTGAAGCCGCGGATCTCGAAGCTCGCGGGTGAGGGCGTGGTCCCCGGACTCGCGGCGGTCCTCGTCGGGGAAAATCCCGCATCGCAACTCTATGTGAAGATGAAAGGGAAAGCCTCCGAGGAGATGGGCATGGCCCACTGGACGATTGAGCTCCCCGGCGATGTACCCGAGGGGCGTCTCCTCCAGGAAATCGGACGATTGAACAGCGATCCGAAGGTCCACGGGATCCTCGTCCAGCAGCCGTTGCCCGACCAGATCTCGGTAGACAAGGCGGTCTCCGCGGTGAGCCCGCTCAAGGACGTGGACTGCTTCCATCCGGTGAACGTCGGCCTCGTGCTGATTGGCCGCCCGCGGTTCGCGCCCGCCACGCCCTCCGGCGTCGTCGAGCTCCTCACGCGGAGCGGGTACGATCCGAGCGGGCGGGACGTCGTGATCGTGGGCCGAAGCAACATCGTGGGGAAACCGCTCGCCGCCCTCCTGATGCAAAAAGGCCCCAAGGCGAATGCGACGGTCACGGTCGTCCATAGCGGGACGCACGAACTCGCGGCGCACACGGGACGGGCCGAGATCCTCATCGCGGCGATGGGCTCCCCGCGATTCATCAAGGCGGACATGGTCAACAAGGGCGCCGTCGTCATCGACGTCGGGATCAATCGAGTCCGCGATGAGAGCGTGAAGAGCGGCTATCGTACGGTCGGCGACGTGGACTTCGATGCCGTGCGTCCGAAGGTGGAGGCGATCTCGCCCGTCCCGGGGGGCGTGGGACCGATGACGATCGCGATGCTCCTCTCGAATACAGTGTATGCGGCGGAGCTCGCCTTGAGAGCCGCCGGCCCCGCCCCGACGTAAGGACTATCCCTCGCAAACCGATTCCTCCCGCCTCGGAGGGGGTCCGATGATCACGGGCGTTCAAGACGTCTACTACGAAGTCCAGGACATGAAACGCGCCATCGCGTTCTACCGAAATGTGCTGAATCTGGCGGTGACGGAGGAGAGTGCCGACTGGAGCGCCATGAACGTGGGAGGTCTCCGCGTCGGGCTCGATTCGACCGACGGCAAGCCGACCCCGAAGCGTGCCGTCTTAACGTTGAAGACGACGGACATCCGAGCCGACGTCAAGCGACTGCGAGACAAGGGCGTGAAGTTCGTCGGGGAGATCGGAGACTATCCGTGGGGCAGTGTCGTGACGTTCGAAGATTCCGAAGGGAATTTCCTCAAGCTCATGCAGCCGCCGAAGTGATCCAGATGTTCGACGCGAGTGCGCGAAACTAGAAATCCCGAGGGCCGCTTTCTCCGCATCGGATCATGAAGGTCCTGGTGGTCGGGGGCGGAGGCCGCGAGCATGCGATCGTCGAAGCGCTCCATCGAAGCCAGGCGGACGTCTACGCCGCCATGTCGAACCAGAATCCCGGCATCCGTCGGCGCTCGAAGGACGTCCTCCTTGGGGACGTGACCGACGTCGAGCGCATCGTCTCCTGGGGGAAGGGGCACGGGATCGAACTCGCGGTGATCGGACCGGAGGCGCCGCTCGAGAAAGGCATCACGGATGCCCTCGAGGCCGCCGCGATTCCGACGGTCGGCCCATCCCGGGAAGCGGCTCAGCTCGAGACGAACAAGGAATTCACACGGACCCTGATGCGGGAGCATCAGATTCCCGGGGTCCCGCCATTCTGGGCGTTCGACAATCTCGCGGGCTTCGAAGAGTTCGTGAACGACTCGGACTTCGAGTTCGTGATTAAGCCCCTCGGCCTGACGGGCGGCAAAGGCGTGCGCGTATGGGGCGATCACTTCTCGAGCAAGGCGGAGGCGCTGGCGTACGGCCGCGAGATCCTCGAGAAGAAGATCGGCGGCGTGGCGCGATTCCTCATCGAGGAAAAACTCGTCGGGGAGGAGTTCTCCCTCCAGGCGTTCTGCGACGGCCGGGCGCTCGTCCCGATGCCGCTGGCCCAGGATCACAAGCGCGCGTATGAGCGGGACAAGGGACCGAACACGGGGGGCATGGGCTCGTACAACGACGCGGACCACCGGTTGCCCTTCCTCACGAAGGAGGACTTCGATCGCGCACTTGAGACGATGACGAAGACCGTGGAGGCGATGGCCGCGCGCGGCACGCCGTTCAAAGGAATCCTTTACGGCGGCTTCATGGCGACGAAGGACGGTCCCATGCTGTTGGAGTACAACGTCCGTTTCGCGGATCCGGAATCGATGAACGTCCTGCCAATCCTCGAGACGGACTTCCTCCAAGTCGGTTCGAGCCTCACCGCAGGAAACCTCCCGTCCGGCGTCTCGTTCGCCGGCAAGGCCACGGTATGCAAGTATGTCGTCCCGATGGGGTACGGCTCGCACCCGAAGGCGGGGGAGCAGCTGAAAGTCGACGAAGAGAGCATTCGCCGCACCGGGGCGAAACTCTATTACGCGAGCGTCGACGAGAGAGGCGGACACCTGTACACGACGTCCTCTCGGTCCCTCGCGATCGTCGGGATCGCGTCGAATCTCGCGGACGCCGAGTCGATCTCCGAGGAGGCCCTGGCCTTCGTCTCGGGGAGCTTCTACGCGCGGCGGGACATCGGCAAGCCCGAGGTCATTCAGCGCAAGGTCGAGCGGATGCGCAAGATCCGCGAAGGTCACTGAGTCCGAGGGCGGAGAAACGGCGCCATCTTCGCGCGACCGGACAGCAACGGAGACTGAGGCGCTCCTCGCGCATCTCCATAGTTCTCGTACTTTCCGCGCCCCTCCCGAACATCGTTAAATACCCCCGCCGCTTCGACCGGCCCAAAGGTGTCATCATGGCAGACCGACCAAAACCCGGAGCGATTGTGCACGTCGAGTTCCACGTCAAGGAACCGAAGAAGGTGGAGAAGTTCTATGAGAGCCTGTTCGGTTGGAAATTCCAAGAGGTGCCGGGGATGAACTACTCGTTGTTCCAAGCGCCGAGCGGCCCGGCGGGAGGCATCGGTGGCCTGCAACCTGGGAACTGGCAACCGGGCGTCATCAACTACATTTTGGTGAACTCGGTCGACGAGCACGTCGAGAAGATCAAGAAGGCGGGGGGCAAGATCGTCGCGCCGAAGAACGAGGTGCCGGGCCAGGGATGGTTCGCCATCTTTGAGGATCCTTCGGGGACTCGCTTGGCTCTCTGGCAACAGAATCCCAACGCCCCGCAGATGTAGCCGCTAGGCGACCAAGCCACCCCGTCCGTCGACTTGAGTTCCGGCGCCAGACGAAACCTTAAGACGCGCGGGGCACGTCCCTCCTCGTGGAGAAGTTCGACAAGTCGAAGCTTCGGCAACAGCTCTCGCCGTTGCAGTACGACGTCTGCATCAACAAAGGGACCGAGCGACCCTTCACCGGAGAATACTGGAACAACCACGACCCGGGTGTGTACATCTGCGTCGTCTGTGGGCGAGACCTATTCGCCTCGGACACGAAGTACGACTCCGGGACGGGCTGGCCGAGTTTCTGGGCGCCGGTCCGGAAGGAAAGCATCGATGAAAAGGCGGATCGCAGTTTGTTCATGCGGCGGACCGAGGTCGAGTGCGCCAACTGCGGGGCCCACTTGGGGCATGTGTTCGACGACGGTCCGAGGCCGACGGGTCTCCGGTATTGCATCAATTCAGCTGCGCTCAAGTTCCGTCGCGGATGAAAGGGCCCGGGCTAATCCTCAAATAACGGGATGGGCCATCCTCGCGGCGTGAAGAATCTCGATGACGTCATCTCCGAGATCGAGGGCCGGTTGGACGAGAAAGACGAGGTCCGAGAGCTGACGATCAAGTCGTCCCGCACGATCGCTCGGCTGAGCGGGAGCGCGATCCAAGCGATGCACCGTGGCCAGGATGTTGGCACGGCGCTCCAGGAGACGCGCGAGGAGATCCTAAAGCTCCGGAGCCTTCTGAAGGACCATCCGGACCTGTACCACACGGGGATCGTCGAGAACGCGATGCAGGAAGCGGGCGAGGCGTTCCTCGTCCATGCGATCCTGGAACAGGATCCCCTTCCCAGTCCGAGGGACCTGGGCCTCACCGACACCGCGTACCTCCTCGGCCTCGGAGACGTCGTCGGGGAGCTCCGCCGATTCGCGCTCGAGCACCTGCGTCGCGGGGATGTGAAACTGGCGTCCGCCTTCTTGGAGAAGATGGAACGGATTCTGGACTCCCTCATGCGCTTCGACTATCCGACGGCTTTGGTCGCCCTCAAGCGCAAGCAGGACGTCGCGCGCAGCCTGATCGAGAAGACCCGCGGCGAGGTCGCTGTCGCGTCGCGGAGCCAGGAGCTCGCCGACAAACTCGACTCGGTCCGCGAGAAACTCTGAAGCGCACCGGGGATACCCGCCAGGAGTTGAAGCCCACATAAGGGGTTCACTCTCGATCCGGTGACGATCGGACAGCCGATTGTCGGCGGTATTGGACCTTGCACGGACGTGCGGAGATCCATCGACATTCGGGTCTAGGCAGCCTACGACTCGAGGATCGGATGGAAATCCGAGTGTCTTCGCTTCGTGCTCAGGTCGGCGAAGAAGCCGAGTCGGCTGCTCGACAAGTACCATCCATAATTGGTTGCAGAAAACGAGGCGTTGCCCGGAGACGGGAAGCAAGGCATCGTGTGCGGCGTCGCTAAATGCGCGTCTCGCGGGCTGCAAAAAGGGTATGGTTCTGATCGTGATTACGTCGAACGTGGTATCATCCGTCTTCGCCAGCCGGGAGTGCGGGCTTTTGCTTGGAGACGCCCGAGAAGTGCTCCGAACCCTGGCTGAAGATTCCGTGGACTGTACCGTCACGAGCCCGCCGTACTACAGCGGACGTCGGCACGTCGGCGACACTGTCGTCGAAATCGGAAGCGAAAAGACCGTGGAGGAGTACGTTGAAGCCCTCGCGTCCGTCGGGAAAGAGTTGTACCGTGTTACAAGGCCAACGGGAAGTTACTGGCTCAATCTCGATGACAAGTGCGAACGGAAGGAATGGCTGGGAATCCCATGGCGCGTCGCATTCGCGATGCGAGAAATCGGATGGAAAATCAGAAGCGAGGTGATCTGGCACAAGCCAACGCATGTCCGTAACGCGGCCAAGGACCGACTGACTCCTGCCCACGAGCTGCTCTTTTACTTCGTGAAAAGCAAAGACGCGTACTACGACATGGATGCGATCAGAAGACCCTCATCGCCACCGATTTGGGGGAAGAATGGTGTCGTGAAAACTCGGAGGGGCAGCGTGCCGACGGATGTCTGGACCCTTCAAATCGAGGACTCCACTTCTCCTGAGAATCCCTATGCCGCGTTTCCTGAAGCATTGGTTGAACTGCCAATCCGAGCCACATGCCCCCGAGGCGGAACGGTGCTCGATCCTTTTGTCGGGAGCGGCACGACGGCAGTGGTCGCACTGAGACTCGGGAGGAAGGCCATCGGGATCGACGCCTCAGCCGATTGCCTCGAGTTCACCAAGAAACGAATCCTGGAGGTCAGGGGACAGCCCGCAACTCCTCGACAAACCGCGTTCAATCATGCCGTGAGGGTGAGCCATGGGCGCATGCGCTGAGTGCGGAGCGGAAACACGGTTCGAATGGGTCCGGCCGGATGTTTGGAAGCAGAAGATCGAACAGGTCGGACCCGAGGACATCATCTGCTTGCGCTGTTACACCCGCCTCCATTGGTCGTAGGACGAATGGGGTGAACAAGCCCGTATGGTCGCATGAGCGCGTATTTCAGAACTGCAGGCGACGGTGAAGTCATTTGAGAGCTTTGAACTCATTCGTTGAAGCCTATGCTCTCTGCCTTGGGCTACCGCGTGCGTATCGGTACGGTATACGTTATCAGCCTCGATTCCGGGGTCGGAATTCATTTAAAAAGCCGCAGGCATCGAATCGCGCATTCTACCCAGCGAGGGCCCGCCCTCCCGACAGAGGGACCGGCACCCAGGGGGAACATGACCATGGCGGACATCGAGAAAGTGGCGAGCGGGATTCCCGGACTCGACGATCTCATCGAAGGCGGATTCTGGCCGAAGTCGACCGTCGTCATCTTGGGCTCGAGCGGGACGGGTAAGTCCACATTCGCGATCCAATTCCTGATGGAAGGCATCGAGCAAGGCGAGCAGGCGCTGTACGTCACCCTGGAGGAACCTCCGGAACAGATCATGCGCGAGGCCGACCTGATGGGCTTCGACATGCGCAAGTACTACGAGAAGAGCCTCTTTTTCATCCATCTCAAAGGCCGCAATTTCAAGAAGATGATCGAGGAGCAGCTGCCGCAACTCGTCAAGGCGCGCGCGGATTACAACATCAAGACGCGCGTCGTGATCGACCCAATGACGCCGGTCATCTGGGCGACCGCGGAGAAGCTCGAGCAACGCGAGCTGATCGGCAAGCTGTTCTACACGCTCAAGGAGCTCGGCGTCGTCCTGTGCACCGTCGAGGAGCACGCGAAGCCGGGCGAGACAATCGGCGAGGACGTGCTCCTGCCGATCTACCTGTCCGACGGCGCGATCCAGCTCGAGTACTATCCGATCGGCGGGGCGTTCAACCGGACGGTGAAACTCCTGAAGATGCGCGGCGTCCACCACGGCGAAGGCGTGTACCCGTACCTGTTCGCGCGCGGCGTGGGCATCGTGGTCCGCTCGAGTCCGACTCAGATCCCCGAGGAGCAGAGCCGGAGCCACGTCAAGACGTTCGACGAGGCGATCAAGACCGCCGAGGCGATGAAGGCCCCTGCCCGCGTGATCGAACGGATCAAGCGGATGCAGAAGCACTGGGACTACGACTACTCGCCGGAAGAGGCCCTGCAGATCCTGTTCAGTTCGTACGGGTTGAAGCGGGGCGGATAGATGCCCTACGCGGGCCAAGTCGACAAGACGATGGGGGCCGACACGGTCGGCCACCTGAAGCATCTCTTGGAGACGGAGCTCAAGCGGGCGCGGGAGGAAAGCCACCTGGACATCGCGATGTTCCTCGGGGTGGATGGCCGGATTTTCTCCTCCTCAATCCCGAACCAGCTCGATCCCCGCGAGTACCGGCTGTTGAATCTCCTGAAGGGCAGCCTGGCGCACATCTGCAGCCAACTCAGTGGGCAGAACATGATGATGTCCGTCCAGCAGTTCGAGGCGGGCACGATCATCATCTCGGGCGTCGGAGACCGGGCCTTCCTGGTCTTTCTCACCTCGAAACCGGTCGAGATCACGAAAATGCAAACGGTCCTCGCGAACGTCATGAAGACCTCGATCGTCGTCCGCCATCTGTTCGAATCGAAGCCGATCACCCCGGAGGTCCTCGCTTCGTACGACGAAGCCGTTGCCGGAGAACTGAAGCGACTCACGCGAATCCTGTTCGTCGAGAAATTCGTGGAGACGAAGGAGTTCAAGAAGAACAAGGAGATCGCGCAATACCTTCAGTCCAAGCTTGCCGCCCTCGTGGGTCCCGGCCTGCTCCAGGAGATCGTCACGATGGCGTACAACGAGGTCGGGACAACCGCGCCGTACATGACGTCCGCGCACTGGGAACGCTTCCTGACGATGCTGCTCGATCGTCTTCGGGAGATCGAAGGGGACGCGGTCGCTGCGAAAGCGGAAAAGGAATGGCGCGCGCACCTGAAGCAGGTGCTCAGCTCGTTCGTGTGATGTCCATGGACGGAGGTCACCTTTGATCGACGTCGCGCTCGCCTCTCTCATCGAGGACATGATCGAGAAGGCCGGGGCCGACGGCGTCGTCGAGTTCTGGCAGCGGGTCGGAGACAACCTCGCGAGCCGCATGGGGAAGGAGGCGTACCTCGGGTGGACGTCGTTCAACGTCGCCGTGCGCGAGGCCCGGACGGCCTTCAGCATCGAAGGCGAGGTGACGCCGCTCACGGACATGGCCATCACGGATGTCGACGGGGACGTGGTCGGCTACTTGTACGCGATGCGGCAGTGCTGCTACGTCCCGACGATCTTCCGCACCCGGTTCGCGGTCGGCCGGATGAGCCCGGCGGACCAGGCCGTGACGGACGAGTACAACGAGAACGTCCACAACATCGCGGTCTGCAACTTCTGCGTGTTCCACGAGCGGTTCCGGGAGGAGATCGCGAAGAACATCTCGGTGGCGGGGAACTCGCTCGCGTGCTTCCTGCTCGCCACGCGCGGCTGGAGCGGGGAGACGAAGATCTCCTCGAAGAACGTGGCCCAGGTGAACATCAACGAGGACCACATGCGCGCCCTCCTACGGAACTACGAGTGCGTGTACGCGCTCGTCATGCGCGGGGCGCGGATCAAGGGGGAACGCTGAGATGGCGTCCGAATCTCGGATGCCGGAGAGCAATCCGTTCGTCGAGATCGCGACGCACCTGTTCTTGGAGGACATCGCGACGAAGGTCGGCATCGCGGGGCTGAACAACTACCTCGTGTCCTTGGCGAAGAACCTCGCGGCCTCGATGCCGAAGGAGGAGTATGCGAGCTGGTCGGAGTTCCTCTCCGCCCTGTCGACGGGCCAGTCGATCCTCTCGACCTTCGAGGAAGTCCGTCCGATCACGGAGCACTGCATGTCCACGTTCCGCTCCCCGTTCGAGCGCGGTTGGCGGGAGTACGCGAAGCGCGTCGGGGCGTTCGCGCCCGTCCACCGCGAGGTGGCGCGATACTACAATCACAAGGTCCGGCCTACGGCAGTCACGTCGATGCACGTCGTCCTGCATACGTTCCGGGATGCGGCAGCGGCCCGCGTCCATGTGGATCGCGACGGCGTCCGCTACGAGCCCGTGGCCTCGGCCTGGGTCGACGGCGAGGTCCAGGTCCCGGACGGGCCGAACCTGGAGCCGCTATTGAAGCGCGCCGGCATCTCCCGCACGAAACTCGGAATGCTGATGCGGAACCACTCGGACGTCTGGCTCCTCGAGCCGGCGTGACTACGCGCGCTTCCTCCGTCGGAGCGCGATGGTCAGGAGCATGACGGGTACGAAGACGCCGATCCCGATCAGGACCGTCCAGGCGGTGCTCAGCGGCGCGGTGCCACGGTAGAACAGGCTCGAGGCGACCGTCTCTCCTTTCGCGGGATCGATGATGCCGTTCCCGTCCAAATCCGCTTCCACGCGGACCTGATGGGTCCCCGGTTGGAGTCCCGAGGGCAAATAATTGAACGTCTCCGTGACCTGGGCTCCCGGATTGAGTCGCGCAATCTTCCGAGTGCCGGCGAGGGCGCCGTCGACGTAGAACCGCACCGTCACGTTCACCGCCGCGGTGATCCCGTCGTTGCGGAACGTGGCGCTCAGCACGATGGGCGTGATGATGTTGATCGCCTTTTCCACGGTCGTATTCTCGTACGTCGAGCCGGCCAGGGACGCGATCTGGACCACGAGGGTCACGGTCCCTTCGGCCGGTGGCGCGGTGACGTTCAACGTGAACGTGGTCCGGTTGCCCGTCGTGGTCGTCGGGCTCGCGGCACTCGGTAGGCCACCTCCGGCGAGGTGCCACCGGACCGTGTACGTGACCGTCCCGCTCGGCCCGCCGTTGATCGTGAGGTTGTACGCGCTCACCTGACTCGGTGCCAAGGCGTTCGGTCCCGTGATCGTCCCGAAGATGGGCCCCTGGGCGGCCGCGGGCGCGAGGACGAGGGCGAAGACCGCCGCGAGGATCGCCAGGGCGATCGGCCCAGCGTTTCGCGTCGTTCATCGCCTCCGCCGCGCGAGGACGAGCCCGACCCCAACGGCCGCGATGGCGCCGACGACGGCGGCGATGAGCGGCAGGTTCAGCGGCGCCGACGGCGTGATGTCCGGCCCGCTCACCGTCGCGCCAGGGGAAGCCAGGACCGGGAGTTGAAGGGTGAAGGTCTTCGACGCCGAGACAGACATCGAGTCCTGCGCCGTGACCGTGAGGGCGACGGACGCCCCGCTCGGACCGCCGGTGGACTGGGCCCGTAGGCCCACCTTGACCGTGCTCGTGGCCTCGACGGTGAGGTTCGCGAGGGTCGCTCCGACCGCAGATCCTCCGCTGGGGACGAGGCTCACGGACCATCCGAATGCAGCGAGGTCGTCGGGATTCGTGATCGCCAAGGTGACTGTCTCGCGCGCGTTGCCGGAGTTCGTCACGAGGAGTGTGTAGTTCAGGATTCGCCCGTCGAAGACAGGCGCCGCGGTGTCGAGGGCGAGGCTCAGGCCGCGCACGCGCAGGATGTCCACCTGGACGTCGACGCTCCCGAGGTTCGTGCCGTCCGTCTCCGACGTCGCGACGATTTTGATGGTGCCGTGATCGACGAGCGCGTTCGCCGGGCTCTGGATCGTGACCTGGACGGAGGCGTTGCTCGCGGCGTTGCCGAAGCTCAGGGAGACCGAGCCCGGCGCGAACGTGAACTGCCAATCCCCCGGCTGCCCCGCGAAGGCGAAATTCTCGGCGACGTTCCCCGTGTTGCGTACGACGATCGCATAGGACACGGAGTCGCCGGCCACGATCGTCCGGCGCTGGGACGGATCCCACGTCAGCGTGGCGGACCGGCTGACGACCTTGGTGAGCGCCACGTTCTCAATCGTGTCGGCGCTGAGGACGACGGACAGCGTCGCGCGGTAGACGACCGGAAGGCCGTTCTCCGTCGCCGACGTGGACGCCGAGATTGTGTACACCCCCGCGGGCAGGAGCACTTGGAATGCCCCGCTCGCGTCCGAAGTCGTGTCGAGTTCCGCTCCCGACAGGATCGTGACGGGGATCGACACCGCTGCACCCGAGGGATTCCGGACGGTGCCGGACAACAGGAATCCCTGCGAGAGGGGCAGATCGCGCGCGAACGACGCCGCGTGAGGCACCGTGATGCGGGCGAGGAACACGGCGCTTCCGAACGACCGCGTCACGTAGACGTCGTACGTGCCCGGTGCCAAGGGGACGGCGTACGAACCGCTCGAGTCCGAGGTCGCTTGGGCCGAGATCGCGCCGCTCCCGCGATCGGTGAGCGTGATGATCGCGGAGATCCCCGCGCCGGCGAGGGTCGCGGTGCCCGAGACGGTCGTGTTGTCGAAGGTCCGCGTGACGGCGAGGTCCAGGCTCAACGATGTCTGGCCCGGCGTGACCGTCGCGGTGCCGGCGAACGAATATCGATAGAATCGGGAGACGCCGCCTTCCGTGGCGTTGTTCGTCCCCGTCAACGTCACAGTGTAATTCCCCGGAACGAGGAACGCGGTGTACGCGCCGAAGTCATCCGTCGACGCGGATAGCGAGCCGCCCTCGTTGCGGACGAACGACACGGGCATGGGTCCGGGGACCGGGACGCCGCTGACGAGGGCCCGCCCGGAGACCGTGGTCGCCTTCGTGAGCGGGAAGCTGAGGTTCGTCGCGGACGGAATCGCCGCCATCGACATGAACGCGTACTCGTCGGCGCCGATCATCCCGCTCCCGGTGACGGCGTACGATCCGGGGATCAGGTAGACCTCGAATCCGGCCACTGTCGCGTTCACGCTGCGCCGGTCCGGACCGTCGAACGCGAGGCCCGCGGTCCGGGCCGTCCCGTTCAGAGTCACGTTCCCGACGACGAGGTTCCGCACGACGATGTTGATGTCGTACGGCAGCGTGCCTTCGCCGACCGCCGCGACGATCCGGTCCGAGCCTTGGTTCTGGTACCGCATGGCCCGCGTCGAGGAGACGTTCTCGTCCACGACCAGCGCGTACGTCCCCGGGACGAGGCCGAAGCCGTAGCCGCCGTTCGAATCCGTCTGGGTCGCGCTGCCGACCGCGCCATTCCCGAGGGGAACCGCGGTGACGGTCACCGGGTGGCTGAGGACCGCCGATCCGTTCACGAGGACGCTCCCCTGGACCTGGACGGGGACCGGCGTGAGGGCGATCGGCATCAGCGTACGGAGCTGAATCGGAGACGAGGATCCGATCGGTCGGTCGGCAAACCCGGCCGCGGTTACGAGTCCGGCGTACGTCCGGTTGGCGAAGAGCGGGATCCGGAACTCGCCGGTCCCGTTCGTCGTGAAGAAGATGTGTGCGCCGCGGTCGTCCGTCAGGCTGATGCGAGCCCCGGCGATCGCCTCGCCCGGATTGACCCCGCTGTTCCGGTTCACGTCGCGGTAGACGGTCCATCCGACCGTTTCTGACGTGGCGACGAGGGCGATGTTGAGGCGGGTCGTCCCCGTCAAGGTGACGCTCGCGAAGTATGCGCCCGCCTGGTTGAACGCCTCGACATCGTACGTCCCGACCGGAAGGAATGTGAAGTATCCTCCGGCCGTGTCGGTCTGGAGCCACACTTGGCCGGCCGCGTTCGCGAGGGCCACCGTCGCCCCCGGATTCCGGACCGCGGGGTTCGCGTCGCTCACGGTGCCGCTGAGCCGGACACCTTGCACGAACATCGCGTCGAACGATGTCGCGCCTCCACGAGCCACGACGACGCGACCCAACGTCGCGTACAACAGGTTCGAGGCGTAGAAGCGTCCGCTGACGAACCACTCTCCCGCCGGAAGTCGGATCGAGTACCGTGCGTTCGCATCGGACGTCGTCTGGCGGACCGTCCGCGGCTCCGATGCGGACTGGAAGCTCAGGGTCGCGAACGGCTGCGCGGTGCCGAACAACGTCGTGGTGCCCGAGACAGTCCCCACGGGCAGCAGCGTCACGTTCAGCGACTGGTCCGCATTTGCGGCGCGGATGCGGGTCGGGATCGACGCCAGATCTCCATCCGTCGCGGTGAGCGTGTAGTTCCCCGCGAGGAGTGGATGCACGAGGAACGACCCGTCCGCCACCGAAGTGACCGGGATGATCGTGGAGTTCGTCTCATCGAGGAATTCCATCTGAGCCGACGGCTCGACCCCGCCAAGACTCGAGACGGTGAATCCGCGGACCGCCGTATACGGCACGGCGATTCCTTGGGTCGCGTCGGTCTGCGTGATCGTCAGGGTCGCGGCGGTCAACGTGCGTCCGTTCAACCCGATCGACACGCGATACGAGCCTTCGGGCAGACCCGCGACCGTGTAGGTCCCGTCGGTCGCCG
>Ga0209235_1001170_pt1 | contig 14031 bp, 10 predicted proteins | sample GraSoi013_1_20cm_4_FD_185817 | JGI IMG/M metagenome (GOLD analysis project Ga0209235, IMG submission 185817) | Grasslands soil microbial communities from the Angelo Coastal Reserve, California, USA - Sample 09_25_2013_1_20cm (SPAdes) (version 2) | ecosystem: Environmental > Terrestrial > Soil >... | reverse complement strand
CCCTCGCGCTGCAGACGGGCGTACAAGATCTCCGCGTCCGCGATGCCGGTCGTGGCCTTGCGGTACGCGTTACCGATGGCGTCGACCTCGTTCCGAAGGCGGGTGGCCATCGCGCTCGCGGCCTCGATGAGGCCTTTCTCGACCATGTCTCGCGCGATCTTGATGTCGGCCTCGAGGCCGTTCGTGAGGACGCCCTCGCCGCGCAGGTACGACATCTGGGCCTCCGTCGCATCGAAGGATTTCGTCGTATCGGTGTACAGTTTCCTGAGGAGTGTCGCCTTCTCTTCGATCTCGGTCGCCACCTTCGTGGCGCCTTCCGCGTCGCCGAGGGCGAGCTGTCTCGTCGCCTCGTGCAGCGACTGTTCCAGCTCGGAGGTCGCGCCTTCGGCGAACATCTCCGGATCGGCGGGCCCCTTCATCTCCCCGAGCGATTCGATCGCGAGCTCGGCCAAGAAGATGCTGTTCGAGGCCTTCTCGGCCCGTTCCTGGAACGCTCGGCCTTCTTGTTCGGCGCGCTCGACGAGGACCCGCGCCTCCAGGTAGTTCGGCACGAACGCGCCGCTGTCCCAGATTCCCGAGAGGACTTTCTTCTCCGCGCGTCCGAGGAGCGTCTCGAGCTCTTCCGTCCGAAGGCCGAGCCGTCGCATCGAATCGATCCGAGATTGGAGCGCCTTCGCGGCCTTCTGATATCCACCGAAGCGCTCGTCCAGGGTGATCGCGAGGGACTCCGCTTTCTTCGCGGCGTAGAATGCCTTTGAGAACTGGTTGGTGTCGAAGAATCGTTTCGCGACCTGCAGCGCATCCTCCGCGGGCTTGATGTCGGCTTGCGTTAAGCGGAGGACGGTCAGGAGGCCTTCCGATTGACCGATCGCTTCCTCGGCATTCCGGACCTTTGAAGCTTTCAGGAAGCCGACACTCGTTGCCCTCGCGTTGTCCATGGAAACGCCCCCGCACTGCGACCCGCTGTGGCATGGCGTCAGATCAAAAATCCGCGCCAGTCCGGTGGGTTGTGGAATAGATGGAAAGGACCCGGGATAATGGTTCCGATGGAGCGACCGACGATTCCATTCTCAATACTACGAATGCGGTTCTGTCGCGTCAGGCTGATGCCCGACGTAACTCCACTCCGCTCGGCTCCTCCCGTGCGCCTCCTCCTTCTCGGAGGAGGTCGTAGAGGGGACTCACCACATCATCGCGGAGGGCACCGGGCTGGAACCGTACTGCCCTTGCCAAAGCCTCGTTCGAGGCCAAGGCGGTCTTGAGGATGTTCAGGCCTGCGTTGATCTGCCGGTCCATTTCCCAGTCGCACATCTCGCAGACGAACACCTTGCCCACCCTATCTCGGCGCCGAGCGCCACACACTGGGCAGGTCTTACTGGTCCACGCTGGGTTCACTTTGATCACAGGCACGCCCGCGAGGGCGGCCTTGTATTCGATTTGGCGATGCACCTCGCGTCGAGGCCACGCGTTCAGCCGGCGGTTCATCCGTCGGGAGCGACCACGTGCACCGTGCAGAGTGAGGTCCTCGAGGACGATGGCGGACCTCCTTGTGTTCGCCGCTACGACCAGAGCCTTGCTTACGAGATGAAGGCGCTGCTTGACTCGGTTACGCTCCCTCCGTCCTTCGCGCTTGAGGAGCCTTCTTTGGAGCCGTCGATCATTGGCTTTCTTCCTTGCTTGGCGGCGTCGCCGCCGGAAGTGCGTGGCCTGAATCTCTCGCACGCCCCGGAGAGAGATGGTCAATCGGTGAACCGTCTTCCGCTCCGCGAAGACGCCGTCCAACGAATCTTCGTTCGTATCTAGGGCAAGGGCCGCGTCTGGTTCGTACGCCTTCGGCGCCTCCTTCCGCACGACGAGGATGGCGCTCCCGGGAACGAGCGTTAATGATCCGAGGCCCCAGGTTGGATCGCGCAGGATCGACCGATGCCACTCCGACATCGGTAGTAGAATCTGCACGCCTTCCGTTCCCCGAATTGGAACTCGAAGCCGGCCCGTCTCGCGGTCGAGCCAATAGGATTGGTTCTCCGCCTTGAGCAACGGTCTTCGGACGTAAGGATTCGAACAGATTCTGCCCTTCCGAACACGCCGGCGATGAGCCTTTAGCAAAGTCAGAGCGACCTCAAAGGCGCACGGGATGTATTTCTTGTGAATCGCGTGTTCCTTGCTCAGAGCGGCGTAGGCTGTCCGAGTGAGGCTGGCCCTCGACCGGAGGTCCTCCCGGAGGGCGATGCGGATTGATTTGTTGACGACCAATCGGAACTCTTCGAGAAGGCTGTTGAGACGAGAATCGTTCCAGCGAATTGGGAAAACGAGGCTTCGATGGACGCGCACCGCTCGTTGTAGGGGAATTTTCTTAATCAACCTTCCAGAGGGAGATGGCCGAAAGTGAAAATGCGCTGATCAACGCCAGCGGGGGAGAGCCTGAATGCCAACGATTATTACAAGACGGACAGTACGTCGCTCCGATGGCCGGGCTCTTGCGGTTCTTCCGACCCCTGAACTGCGTGATGTCCGCGGTGGGCGTGGCGATCGGCGGGGTCGTGGGCGTCGGGTCGGCCGCGTGGGGCGACCTCGCCCTGCCCCTCGCCTTGGCCGCGGCGGCCGCCGCCGCCTTCACCGCGGGCGGCAACGCCCTCAATGACATCGTCGACCGCGAGACGGACCGCATCAACCATCCGGACCGCCCGCTCGCCTCCGGTCAACTCACGCTCGGGACCGCGCGCGCCTTCGCTGTCTCCGCCTTCGCGATCGCCGCGGTCGTGGCGGTGTTCATCAACCCGTTCGCTCTGCTCATCGTGGGCCTGAACGTGACGCTCATGGTCTCCTACGAGAACTGGCTGAAGGCCCGAGGCGCCCAAGGGAACGTCGTCATTGCCTACCTGGTCGGCTCGCTGTTCCTCTTTGCGGGAGTCTCGGTGTTTCGATCCTCGACCGGTCCGCTCATCCGCACCGGGATCCTCGCCGCCCTGGCGTTCCTTGCGACGTTGGGCCGCGAGATCACGAAGGACATCGAAGACATGCGCGGCGACGTCGATCGCCTCACGTTGCCGCGGCGCATCGGAGCGAGCCGCGCGGGGCTGGTGGCGGGCCTCGCCCTCGCGCTGTGCGTCGCGCTCAGTTTTCTCCCGCTCTACTTCGGCGTCCTCGGAAGCGGCTACGCCGTCCTGGTCCTCCCCGCGGACGGAATGTTTATCTACGCCGCCCTCCACTCGGCCGCAAATCCGGCGCGCTCCCAGCGCGTCACGAAGTATGCGATGATCGTGGCCCTCGCGGCGTTCCTCGCCGGTGCGTTCCTGTGAACGTGTACGAGTCGATCCTCGAGCGTCGGCGTGCGGCTCGGCTCCACATGACCCTCCTCGATCCGGACAAGCAGTCGGCGACGGAGGCCGCGAGCCTCGCGGCGGAGGCCGGCCGCGCCGGCACGGACGCGATCATGGTCGGCGGTTCGACCGGGGTGACGCAGGACAAGGTCGACGGGACCGTCTTGGCGATCAAGGCGGCTGTCCACGTCCCCGTGATCCTGTTCCCGGCAAGCGCCTCGAACCTGTCGCCCCACGCGGACGCGTTGTACTTCATGAGCCTCCTCAACAGCCGCGACCCGCGCCTGATCGTCGGGGAGCAGCGTCTCGCCGCGCCGATCGTCAAGGCGTGGGGGCTCGAGACGATCCCGATGGCGTACCTCGTCGTCGAACCGGGGATGCGCGCCGGGGAGATCGGGGACGCGGAGTTGATTTCCCGCAACAGCCCCACGGTCGCGGTCCAGTACGCCCTCGCCGCACAGATGTTGGGAATGAAGCTCGTCTACCTCGAGGCCGGCAGCGGGTCTCCCGAGCCCGTGCCGGCGAAGGTGATCCGGGCCGTGCGCGACGCGATCGACATCCCGGTCGTCGTCGGGGGCGGCATCCGAACTCCCGAGGCCGCGAAAGCCGTCGCCGCGGCCGGCGCGGACGTCGTCGTGACGGGGACCATCGTCGAGGTGGCCCGCGAGGGTGACTCCCTCCGCCGGATCATCGAGGCGGTGAAGACGGCCTGATGCACGTCCTCCGGGCGAAGACGGTCGCGGAGAGCCACGCGGAGACGACGCGGATGGCCCGCCGGCTGTTCGTCTCGCCGCCCGCCCGCCGCATGGTCTTGCCCATCCTCGCGTTCTCCCTCATGGAATCGTTCCTGCTCGTCTACCCGTCCCTCGACGGGGTGCGGATCGCCTGGGGAGCGTTGGCGTTCGCGTTGCCTGCGTACCTCGCGGCCTATTCGACGGTCCCCCTCGCGGAGCGGCTCGGGGGGCGCATGTACTTCCGACGGTCGTTCCTCCTCGTCTTCGTCGGCCTCATCATGGTCGGGGCGATCGAACTGGTCGTCGTGGTCGCCCTCACCGCGTACTCGATCTTTGGTGGCATGACCTACGCGTTTCGGGTCGACCGCGCCGTGGTCCTCGGGTACGGAGCCGTCCTCTGGATCCGAGCCGTCATCCTGACGGCCACGTCGAACTCGATGTACGTCCGGACCCTTCCCGCGGCGTCGCTCCATCCGGTCCTCGGCCTCGTCGGGCTCGCGGTCTTCGCCCGCCTGGGTGTCTGGGACATCGTCATGGCGCTCGCGGTGTACGCCCTGTTCTTCCTCAGCGCGGTCGCCTACACGGAGATCGCCAAGCGCCCGCTCCTCCGGTCGTTCGGAGCGGACGGCCTCAAGCTCCTTCGGTCGACGCTCGACCAATACGGGGAGCAGGAGGAGTCTGGGGTCGCCGAGCTCGAGACGTTCTTCGATTCGATCAGCGTTCGGGCGCGCGTCCGGGTGGGAGGGCTCGCGTTTCGCAAGGCCAAAGGAATCAAGGCGATCTTCCTCGCGCCGACCGTGCACCCAGGGCCGATGGGATTCGTGAGCGGGAGCGATCTTCCGACGAAGGTCGCCCGGGGCCTGACGGACCTCACGCCGAACGTCTTGGTCGCCCACGGCCCGACGACGCACGACGAGAACCCCGCGACGACCGCGGAGGTGAAAAAAGTCTCCGACGCGGTCCGCGAGATGATGAGCGCCGCCGCCTTCGGCCCGAAGGTCGGCCGGGCCTGCCGGGTCACGTATGCGCGGGCGAGCGCCCTCGCGCAAGCCTTCGGGGACGTCGTGCTGATCGTCGCCTCGTTCGCGCCGAACCCGACGGACGACATCGACAGCGCGACGGGCCACGCCGCCGTCCAGGAGGCGCGTCTCGTCGGAGCGCGGGACGCGATCTTCGTCGATGCGCACAACTGCCTCGAACCCGGAGTGGGGCTCACGTTGTTCGGGAGCGAGCGGAGTCACGAGATCATCCAGGCCGCGAAAGCCGCCACGCAAGCCGCGCTGCAGGCGCCGAAGGACCGGGTCCGCGTGGGGTATGCCTCCCGACGCGGCTTCGCGACGGCGGACCAGGGGATCGGCGCGCGCGGCATCGAGGCTCTCGTGATTGAGACGGGCGGACAGCGGACCGCATACGTCCTGTTCGACGGGAACAACATGGTCCCCGGAATTCGAGACGAGATCCGATCGCGGCTCGCCGGCCTGGTCCAAGAGTCCGAGGCGATGACGACGGACAACCACTCCGTCAATCTGTCGATGGACGGTTTCAACGCGGTCGGCGCGGCCCTCGACCGCCAGACGATCCTCGCGCAAGCGGAAGGTGCGGTGCGGGAGGCGATCGGGAACCTCGAGGAGGTCGAAGTGGCCGCGTTCGCAGGCGAGATCGCCAACTTCCGAATCTTCGGACCGCAGTCCGCGTCTCGATTGACGACGTCGATCAATTCGACGATGGCGGTCCTTCGTCCCGCGCTCTACGTGACGCTCAGCGGAGCGATTGCCCTCGGCGCGCTCGTCATCGTGCTATTCTAAAAGAGATCCAGGAACCAGCGGTGGATGCGCAGGTCCCCGCTCAACTCCGGGTGGAACGCGGACGCGATGAGATGGCCTTGTCGCGCGAGGACGATGCGGTCCCTGTACCGCGAGAGCGGTGCGCAATCGGCCCACGTCCGCAGGATGGCCGGAGCGCGGATGAACACACAGTGAAATGGGGAGTCGAGCCCCTGGACTTGGAGGTCCGCCTCGAACGACTCCCGTTGCCGCCCGAACGCGTTGCGGTCCACGGCCATGTCCATGAGCCCGAGGAGTCGCGTCTTCGTCTTCTCCGCCTGGCTGCCTGCGTCCTTCGAAAGGAGGATGCACCCGGCGCACGTCCCCATAATCGGCATCCCTTCATCGGTGGCGCGGCGGACGATCTCGTCGAACAGGCCGAGCTTCACGAGGAGCTTGGAGATCGTCGTGCTCTCTCCGCCCGGAATCGTGAGGCCGTCCACGCGCGCGAGGTCCGCCGGTCGGCGGACGGCGATCGCCTCGCCTTCCTTGCCGTAGTCCTTCATTGCCCGCGCGACCGCGTCGACGTGTTCGCTCACGTCGCCTTGGACACCGATGACGCCGATTCGCATCCGATGGACCTAGGGCGCCGCCCGGATAAAAACCATTTCGACCGTGCGCTCCGGCCCGGCGAATCGGCGAGGCGCTCAGCTGTTCTCCTGTTCCTGGTTTCGATCGTTGCGGAACAGCTCCTGCAGGATTTCCGCGAACGCGTTGGAATCGAGGAGCCCGAGGCGCTGGCTCGCGACACTGCTGATGACGACGTCGTCCCCGGCGTGCGGAGAGTCCCGCGGACGGAACACGTCATCTCCCTCCGGGAACACGGCTTCGCCCATCGGGGATCGCCTCAGTGCTTCGGGATGGCGTTCATCCAGGGGAACGACTTCGAAGAACCGATCGAGAACCAGGGGTCGCCGTACGCGACCGAGGACCGTGACGCGAACCCGGTCCGTCGACGGATCGAGCGACGTGTTCGTCTCGAGCGCCTCTCGGTTGATGCCGACCTGGAACGGCTCGAGTTCGACCGACATGCCACCAAACGGCGTCACGTACCAATGCCGCAACGTCTCGACCGGGAAGGTGGGCGCGGGGTTGCCCGGCGCACCGCGTTTGCGTTGCACCGATGAAAAATTACCCGCGCCGGTATTTGTAATCTCAGTCTCGAAAATCCGACTTGAGAGCACAACGCGAATCGGTTGCCACCTGTTTTCGTGACCGCGCTCGATATCCTTATCTACAACACGGATGTACGCAGAAAACAAGGAGAGCTTTCACGGCCATCGGATTCGTCCTGATCGACATCGAACCCACGCGGGAGAAGGAAGTCTACCAGAAGCTCACGAAGATCAAGGACATCGTCGAGCTGTATCCGTTGTTCGGGGAGTACGACCTGATCGCGAAGGTCGAAGCCGATTCGTACGACGCGATTGGGAAACTGGTCGTGTCGAAGATCCGGTCGATCGAGGGCGTAAAGGCCACGAAGACGCTCGCGCGCGTGGCTTTCTGAACCATCGTTACGGTCGGACCGAAGGGGGTCCTTCCAGACCCCTGGATGCCGTGCGATGACGGGCGATGCTCCGGTCCACCCATCCGCCATCGCCCCACATGGTCCGGTACGCCAAGATTGCCATGACACCGATGGCGGTCACGGCGAGCACCGCAAAGACAACGACGACCGAGGGGTCGAAGCTAGGTGGCGCGTTATTCGGTAGCCACGAAAGCTCCATTTGGAGCGGAACGAATAGGAGCAATCCAAGGATCCCGATCCCGAATATGTACCGGATGAATTCGCGCAGCGTCCATTCGTACCATCCAACCTTTCCGTGTCGCTCGAGGGTCGTTCGGACGCGAGTGGGGGCGTCGGAACCGACCCTGATTTCCAATTTTCGTGGCCTCGGGCCGATAGAGGGCGTCGTGTCTCAAGGTAGGCTGCGCTCAAATAAGGACCCTTGCCGTCGCCACGGGGGACGGCCGGTTTTCATGCCGCTCCGGTCTAAGCATCGGCCATAACCGTACGTTATCGGCTCGGATGAGGTTCTGAGACGCAGGAACCACGTTTCGAGTTGTGAGCCAAAACACAGTAATATTGGTCGTCGCATGACCCCGAACAGTTTAGGAGGGGAAGGATGGAGCCATCCGGTTCTTCCGCGCCAGAAGCGCAGCCGCTCGTTGAAACGAAGAAGCGTGGGGGGTCGCGCGCGCTCCTCGTGATTCTCGTCGCGATCATCGTCGTGCTCGCCGGCGCGTTGGCGTACACGACGCTGAAGCTGCTTACACCCCCGCCCACGGCGCCCGGGGGGACGTTCTCGGTCCAGTCCGCGCAGCCGACCGGGGTCCAAGGGCAACCGCTGCGGTTCGTCGTTTCGAATTTGAAGCAGGGAGCCAAAGCCCGAGTGCATTTCGGAGATGGCCAAATCCTCGAGACCAGTGATTCAACCTTCAACTATTCCTACAGTGTCCCAGGAAACTACCTGGTTTGGGTCCAGCAATTCTTCCCATCAAATGGGACCGTCGTGAGCGACTTGGCGGCCTCGCTGTTCAAGGTGACCATCGTACCGGATATTCCGTTCGAACTATCCCAATTCGTCTCGGTCCCCACGATTTACTTCAACACGACCCGGAATCCAACGGCGCCGATTGTCGCCCCGAACACGCCGGTTTATGTCTACGGCAACTACACGGAGATCTCCCAGCTGTTCTCGAAGATGACGTCCCATCACAACAAGACCACCAACATCACCGTGAATGAGACGCTCGCCGTGGCTGTGGATCACTATGTCTGGGACTTCGGCAACGGGCAGACCATGACCGTCACCGCGGACCCGAGTACTTCTTATCCCGTCACGAATCCGATTCCGGTGTCGTATCCTGCGTCCGGATCGTATGCCGCGACCCTCACCCTCGTCACCGCTGAGACCTTGACGTCAGAGATTCACAATCTCACGTCCAACATCACGTTCACGAATACGGATACGATCAACACGTTCAGCATAACGGTCGGAACCACGGTTGCCGTCGGCGCCTTCGCCATTGTCAAACTAAGGAACGTCGTGCCGTCTCCTGGAGTGATCACGGAGCTCGTCAACTCGCCCGGGGGGCCGTTCTCGTTCGACCCGCAAATCGACTATGAGACGACCGGCTTCGAGGTCGTCGTTAACACCCAGGCGACGCTGATCTTCTACAATGCAAACAGTACGACAGATTGGTTCCCGTATCTCGCCTCCGAGATCCCGACGGTCGCGAATGGAGGGATTTCGGGCAACTTCACCATTTACAAGTTCCATCTACGCCCCGATGTGGCGTTCTCGAACGGGGATCCGATCACAGGCTACGATGTCTGGTATTCGACCATTCGCGCCATGCTCTTCGCAGGCGGTCGCCCTGGCACGGCGGACTGGATCATCACTCAATATCTCATTCCCCGCACGTTCTATACGCAGTTCGGCCGCCTCGTGAACGCCACAAACAAGGCGGCGGCGTTCACCGCGATCCTGAACGGGGTCAGGTTCGACAATGCAACGAACACGGTGACGTTCCACCTCGTGAATCCGACTCCGCCGTCCCTATTCCTCACCGCCGTGTCGGACCCTCTGGGCATGGGCATCCTGGACGCTGCGTGGCTCGAGAGCGCGAACGCGGGCATCACGTTCACTCCGGACGGCTTCCTCGCATATCAGGATCAGGCAAAAGAGGGGAACTACAACACGCTGATCCAGTTCCAGCCGGTGGCGTCGGGGCCGTACCAGATCAACACGTACGTCCCCAGCACGGCCGTGGTCTTGACGCCCAATCCCCACTTCCCCGGGATCCCGAACATCCCGAAGCAGAACAACACGATCGTCGTGGAATGGGTGTCGTCTCCCGCCGTCGCCTATCAGTTGTACGTCAGTGGCCAAGGGGACATTGTCACCCTCCTGCCGCCGCCCTACTACAAAGCGTTGCAGCCGCTCGTGACGGCCGGTCAGACCCAGATCTACGGACCATTCCCGTCGATCACGGAGTTCTTCGACGTGTTCAACGTGAACATTACGACATCGCTGATGGCGTCCGATATCGGCCCGGGATACACCATCCCACCGGACTACTTCGCGAACCCCCTTGTCCGCCAAGCGTTCGCCTATGCGTTCAACTACACAAACTACGTGGACAATATCCTCGGCAACAAGAAGTACGGGTTCAACTTCGGGAATGAGTACTGCGGGGTCATCGTGAAGGGCCTGCCGTACTACGTGCCGCCGACGAGCCTCACGGGTTGTCCAACCTATGACCTCGCGAAGGCCAAGTCCCTTCTGTACCGGTCGGGCATGTACAACGTCTCGGTGAACTTCCCATTCATCGTCCCGTCGGGCGACACCACGGACTTTACAGCTGCGATCGTGCTCGGACAGGCGCTGGCGTCCATCGACCCGAACATCGTGATGTCGCCGGTCTTCCTCAACTTCGACACGATCATTGGGCTGTCGGTTCCCGGCGCGAACCCGATGCCGATCTACTTCCTCGGCTGGATCGCCGACTATCCGTATCCGTCGGACTACACGGACGCGATGTACCTCGAAGGCGGAACGTATCCGGGACCGGACGGGTGGGATCAGACCTACCTGAACAGCCTCGCGGCGGCCCATCCGACAGAGGCCGCGCTGTACACCGCACAGGCGTCGGCCTTCCGAAGTCTGACGACGCAGATTACCGCGGCGGACACGGAGCCCAATCCGACCCTCGCGGCGCAGAAGTACGCGCAGGCCGAACAGACCGCGGTCGGTCTCTACATGTACATCTACAAGTACCAATCGACCGGCGCGTGGGTCGTGAAGCCATACATCTCGCCCTACCAAGGCAACTGGGGCTACCAGTCGAACCCCACGATCGGGGCGGGCGCCGACTCGTGCTTCTTCTGGTGGGTTAAGGGGTAACCTTTTTCTACCCCTCCAGGCCTCGCTTTTCGGAGCGACCCGTGTGAAGCTCTGGATCTATGTTGTCCGGAGGCTCATCCTTCTCATTCCGACGATTATCGGTCTGACGTTTCTCGTCTTCGCCCTTGAGCATGTCGGCGGGACGGCCCTGTTCCTTGCACAATACATCAATCCTCATTTGACGGGGACCGCTCGACAAAAGCTGGTCGAGGAGCTCACGGCCAAGTTTCACTTGAACGATCCCGTCTACATCCAGTACTTCTATTGGCTCGCGGCGATTTTTCAAGGAGACATGGGCACCTCGACGACGCTCGGGCAACCGGTGGCGACGGGCTTCGTCTGGTTCATGCCGAACACGATCATGTTGACGATCGTCGCCTCGTTCCTCACGTGGATGATCTCGATTCCGATCGGCGTGTATTCCGCCGCCCGCCGGGACTCCATCCTCGACCAAAGCGTCCGCATTGTGACCTTTACCTTGTACTCGATGCCGGTTTTCCTGATTGGCTTTGCCATCTTCCTCACACTGGGGACGACCTGGCGGCTCTTTCCGGACCAGGGGAACGTTGATCCCATCTTGCTCCCGACGATTCCGGACGCGTGGTTCGATCACACGACCGCCGTCTCCTATCCGACGCACATCCTTGCGATCGACGCCTTCCTCCATGGCGACTGGACCGTTGCGTGGAACTCGCTCCTCCACGTGATCCTGCCCGCCCTCGCTCTCACTCTCGCCCTGTTGGCCGGCATCATCCGGATCCTTCGCGCTTCGATGCTCGAGGTGCTCGAGCAGGACTACGTCCGCTTGGCTCGCGCGAAGGGTGTCCCGGAGCGGTTGGTCCACAACTTTCACGCAAAGAAGAACGCCTTGCTCCCGACGGTGACGTCGTACGGATACCTCGTGTCCGGGTTATTCGGCGGCGCGGTCGTGATCGAGTACATCTTCACTTTCAAGGGCATCGGATGGTGGACCACCGTTGCGTTCCTGAACGGCGACGTCGGCGTCGTGATGGGTTCGACCTTTGTGTTCGGACTCATCCTCGTGGCCACGACGCTGCTCTTGGACGTGCTGTACGCGTTCCTCGATCCACGAATCCGCTACGAGTGAGAAACCATGGCGACGGTCACGGCTATCGGGCGAAACATCCGGTTTGATGAGCTGAAGCTGTCCGGGAGGGTCTTCTTCGCCAACAAGACTGCGGTCGCGGGGCTCGTGATTTTCTTGGTGTTCATGGGGGACGCGCTCATCGTCCAGGTCGCACCCGGCGTCCTCGGAATACAGTATCCGAACGACGTCGTGCCTCCGCAGTTCACGCAGACCAATCCGGAGTGCGTCGGCACGGCGCCCGAGCCTCCATCGATCGCTCACCCCTTTGGCACGATCCAGTATGGGCTCTCAGGGATCGGCTGTCTCGACTTGTTGCAGCTGGTGATGAAAGCGATCCGGATCGATATCGCGATTTCCTTCTTCATCGTCTTCGTCGGTGCAGCGATCGGAACGCTGATCGGAGTCGTTTCGGGCTACGCCGGCAAATGGCTAGACGAAGCCATGATGCGGATTACGGACGTCTTCTTCTCGGTTCCCTTTCTCATTCTCGCCCTCGCCGTTGGATTCGTGATCGGCCGGACCCTCCTCAACATGGCCCTCGCCCTGATTATCATCTGGTGGCCGCTGTACGCCCGGTATGGTCGGAGCCTGACCCTGACCACGAAGGAGGCGACGTTCATTGAGAGCGCACGGGCCTCGGGGTCCGGACGCCTCAAGATCATGTTCCGGCATATCTTGCCGAACGTCCTCCCGCCCGTCCTCGTCCAGATCTCCCTCGATGTGGGGACGGTCATCCTGATCTTTTCGACGCTCGCGTTCATCGGCTTCCTCCCGAGCAATGCCCTCGTCCCCGAACTCGGGGTCATCGCGAACATCGGGTTGGACCTGGCTCCCTTGGGCTACTGGTGGACGGTCATCGTGCCGGGAGCCGTCATCACTCTGTTTGCGCTGGCCGTGAACCTGATGGGGGACGGCCTCCGCGACGTCATCGACCCGCGGAGACGGAGCTAGCGTGTCGGATGCCCTCGCCATTCGCGACCTTCACGTCCAGTTCCACACGCGCCGGGGAGTCTACAAGGCGCTGAATGGGGTCGACCTTGGGCTCCGGCGCGGCGAGGTCCTTGGCATCGCTGGTGAAAGCGGCTGCGGGAAGACCACGATGGGGCTCGCGGTCATGTCGCTTCTCCCGCGGAATGCGTCGATCCCGCGAGGCCAAGTCATCTTCGACAACAAGGACCTCGTGAACCTCCCGCGGGAGTATGCCGAACGCGTCGGCGATCGGTTCAAACCGAAAGAACACGAGCGGATTCTGCGCCGCGTCGGGAAGGCATTGGCCCGAATTCGCGGTAGGCGCATTTCTATGGTGTTCCAGGAGCCCATGACGAGCCTGAACCCCGTTCTATCCATTGGATTCCAGGTGGCTGAAACGGTCTATGTGCACGACCCGGCGTTGTTGGCGCGGCGCGTGCTTGCGCGATCGAGAGCGACCCCTCAGATCATGCGGGAGGTCCTGACTCTCCTGGGAGCGACGCAAGGCGGCGAGGCGGCCTTGAGAAAATTTGCGGCGGACCATGATCTCGTTGGACTCGAGGAGCAAGTCCTGTTCGTCTGGAGGCGTGAGGATGTCCACATTTCGCGGAAGGAGAAGGCGATTCGCTCGCTTGCCGGGCAACCGATGAAGCCGTGGGAACGGAAAATTATTGAGACTGTGGCGAAGAGCGGGTCGATCCCCCCCCAATTCGCCCGCGTCCCGGTGCTTTCGAAGCTCGTCCGTCGCATCCTCCTGAAGGAAGGATCCCGCAAGGCGCGGGAGCTCCTGACCTCCCTGGGCATCCACCACGCGGAGCGGGTCGTGAAGATGTTCCCTCATGAACTTTCGGGAGGGATGCGCCAACGGGTCGTGATTGCGATCGCCTTGGCGAACAACCCGGAAATCGTCATCATGGACGAGCCGACCAGCGCCGTGGACGTAACGGTCCAAGCGCAGATCCTCGAGCTCGTCAAACAGATTCGGACCTCGGTGAGCGCTTCCTTCATCGTGATTTCGCATGACCTGGCCGTGCTCGCGGAGGTCTCGGACCGAATCGCGATCATGTACGCGGGCCGCATCGTGGAGGTCGCCCCGACGTCCGAGATTCTCCACCACCCCCTGCATCCGTATACGCAGATGCTCATCTCCGCGATTCCGACCCTGGA
>Ga0209235_1001169_pt1 | contig 14031 bp, 10 predicted proteins | sample GraSoi013_1_20cm_4_FD_185817 | JGI IMG/M metagenome (GOLD analysis project Ga0209235, IMG submission 185817) | Grasslands soil microbial communities from the Angelo Coastal Reserve, California, USA - Sample 09_25_2013_1_20cm (SPAdes) (version 2) | ecosystem: Environmental > Terrestrial > Soil >... | reverse complement strand
ATGACCGCGAGGGCCCACGGCCCGCGGAACCAGGCGCTCCGGGACGGATATGTCAGGGCGAGGTGGTACAGAGTCGCCGGCACGAGGACGATCCCGATCCACGTCACGCGCGCCCAGAAGAACAACGTGTCCGGCGACGTCCCGGGGGCGAACGACCGCTGGACGATCTCGCCGAGGTCCCAGATGATGAAGGCGAGCATGACGAGGAACGCGGACCGGTTTGCGGAACCCCGCGGGTTCAGGCCGAGGACGTACGCGCCGAGGAACGCGCTCACGATGAGGGCGGCGAAGGGCAGCATCGCGCCGAGGGTGAGGACGAACTCGGCCGGACCTCCCGCGCTCATTCGGACACAATCTCGAAGACGCCGCGCTCGACGAGGAGCGGATAGTAGTCCAAGTCATGCTCGACCCCGCGCATCTTGGCGACGCCGAGATAACGCCGCACCGAGGTGCTCATGCCGACGTCGACCTCGCGCATGCGCAGGTGGATGATCGTGTCCGCGAGAAACTCTTCGACCCCGAAATGAGCGAACGCGGTCGCGTCCCTCCCCATTTCAGAGACGAGGAACGTCGTCGCGTTCAGGTCTCGCAACTCCTCGAAGAACTGGAAGATCTCATTCCGAGGGCTCTCGAAGGGCGCGAGGGCGTACAGCGCGTCGAGGCTGTCGAGCGCGATTAGGTCGCACCCCATCTCCTCTTTGTACCGTGCGAGCTGGCGACGCAGGCCCAGGAGCCAACGGGGCTGCTCGCGGACCTCCTCGATCTCGCGTCGCAACGCACGCACGTCGATGATGTGGACCCCCTTCGCGTACCCCGGATCCATGCCGAGCGAGGTCATCTGCGAGATCAGGGAGGTGCGGCTCTGCTCCATCGACAGGTACAGGCCCGAGGCCCCGTGCTCCTTCGCCTCGTGGAAGAGGATGCGGTAGACGAACGACGATTTCAGGGAGCCTGGAGGTCCGGCCACTAGGACGATGTGTCCGCGCGGGATGCCACCGCTCAGACGATCGTCCAGGCCGACGACATACGTAGGAATCTTGTCTGTAGCCTGGGACAGTACGGAACCCCCTCCCGACCCGACCGGCGGTACCGGGCAAAGGCCTCCAGCGAATAAAACGTTATCGCGCGAGGTCTACGCGCCGCCATACTGGATCGCCGACCTAGAGCGCGGGAACCGCCATCAGGAGTCGCGTGATCCGCCATCCACAGAACCATTAAACGTGCGGCGATGTTCAGGCGGCGGTTCGCATGTCCGCGACGGTAGTGGTGGGAGCCCAATTTGGCGATGAAGGCAAGGGGAAGATCGTCGACTACCTTGCCGATCGCGCCGACGTCGTCGTGCGGTTCCAGGGCGGCGCGAACGCGGGCCATACCGTCCAGGTGGGCGACCAGCTGTACGCGTTTCATTTGCTCCCTTCCGGCGTCCTCCGGAAACGCTCGATGAACGTAATCGGGAACGGCGTGGTGATTGATCCGGCGCAACTCCTGAAAGAGATCGAGGAGACGCGGGCCCATGGCCACTCGGTGGAGAACCTGCGCATCAGCGACCGGGCGCATGTCGTGATGCCGTACCACAAGATCATCGACGGCCTCGAGGAGAAATTGAAAGGCGACCTGGGAGCCGGCACGACGCTCCGGGGGATCGGTCCCTCGTTCGAGGACAAGGTGGGCCGTTTCGGGATCCGCATGTGCGACCTCGTCGATCCCGTCGCCCTCCGAGAGAAGCTCGAGACGATCGTCCCGATCAAGCAGAGGCTCATCGATGCGTACGGCGGGACGGAACGCCTCGATCTCGAGGTAATCTACAAGGAGCAGGTCGAGTACGGCGCGCGCCTCGCGCCGTTCGTCGCGGACACCTCCGCGTGGCTCGACGCGGCGATCCGGCGTCGGAAGCGCGTCCTGTTCGAGGGCGCCCAGGGCACGCACCTCTGCATCGACCACGGGATCTATCCGTTCGGGACATCGAGCGATTGTGTTGCCGGGGCCGCATCGGTCGGCGCGGGGGTGGGACCGCAATTCTTGACCGACATCGTCGGCGTCGCGAAGGCCTTCACCTCGCGCGTCGGCACCGGACCGTTTCCCACGGAAGTCGAAGGGTCTACCGCGGAATATCTGCGCGAGCGGGGCGGAGGCGAATACGGAACGACGACGCGACGGCCGCGGCGGGTCGGCTGGCTCGATCTCGTGATGCTCCGGATGGCCGTGCGGGTGAACGGACTCGTGAGCCTCGCGGTCACGAAACTCGATGTGCTCGGGGGCCTCGATCGGATCCCAGTGTGTGTGAGCTATCGGTTCGACGGGGAAGCCGTCAAAGAATTCCCCGCGAGCATGCGCGTTCTGTCGCGATGCGAACCGGTCTACCGCGAGTTCAAAGGCTGGCCGGACCTCACCGAATCCGACTGGATCGCGACCGCGAAGAAAGGGAAGCGAGCGCTGCCGGAATCGGTGCGGAAGTATCTCGAATTCATCGAGGCGCAGCTCAAGGTTCCCGTCCGAATCATTTCGGTCGGTCGACCTCGGGCCGCGACGATCGGTCACTGAAGCCGTTCAACTCGTCGACCCGAGCTCGCGGGCCGTTTCCAGCCGAGCGATTCGCTCTCGGAGCTCACACGCCTTGCAGATTTCGTTCACCGTCGGCTCTCCGCAGCGCGCGCATGCGTTGAGGGACGCGGGAGGAAACTCGGCTTGCAGCAACGGCCGCATCCGATCGTAGCCGCTTACGATCGCATGGCGCGTCCCGGGGCTCTCCTCCTCGAGGCGATGCACGATGTCCCGGAACCGCCCGCGCTGGGCCCGCTCCGCGTACGGACACGTTGCATCGTGGAATTCGATGCCGCTCAGGAGGGCGTACAGGTAGACCTCTTTCTCCGGGATCATCCGGAGAGGCTGGATCCGCGGCACGAGACCGGGCTGTCGCGTCTCGTGAGGTCCCATCCGGGCGAGTTTCTCGATGTCCCCGCGGGCGACGTTCATGAGGACCGACTGCGCGGTGTCGTCGAGGTTGAGGCCCGTGGCCACGTAGGTCGCGTCGACCTCGCGGGCCGCGCGGTTGAGGGCCTCCCGACGAAACGGCCCGCAGTAGCTGCACGGGATCGCTTCCGGATCCACGTCGACGACGTCGTCCATCCCATGCCCAACGGTCTCCGCATAGGCGAGGACGCGGTGCTCGATCCCGAGTCGGGCGCAGAGCCGCCGCGCGTACTCGATTCCCTGGGGACGGTACGACGCGATCCCTTCGTCGATCGTCACCCCGAGGAGCTCGACGTCGCGTCGGTTCTCGAGGAACCTCGCGAGGAGCGCCGCCGTCGTGCTCGAGTCCTTCCCGCCGCTCATCCCGATCGCGATCCGCTCTCCGCCGCGGAGGTCGACCTGGGATCGGAATTCGCGCTTCACCCGCCGCTCGACGAACTCGAGGAAATGCGCACGGCACAGGTGCTCTCCGCTGTACCGGAGCCACTCGACGGCGGGGGCGCCACATCGGTCGCACGCCACGGCCGATCGAATCGGCGCGGAGGCTTAAGACCTCATGGGCCCGGGGGCGGGGACGGCCCCGGCGGGGGCTGCGGCGTCTGCGCCGCTCCCGCGGGAGGCGCCACCGCCGAGCCGGGGAACCAAGGCGGGGCGCCGAAGGTCCACTGCCGGACGACCAAGTCGTATGCCACTCCAGCCAGGATCACGGACAACGAGCCCACGAGACCAGACGCGATCGCACCCGCCGCAAACGTCGGGACCGGACCGGGGAGTAGGGCCGCAGGGAGCGTGATGGCCAGGGTGATGATGAGGGCAAGAATTCCCACGATGAAAATTGCCCCGAAGAGAGACCATCGATGACCTTTCGTAATCTGCCAGCTGCGCCTCAGGCCGTCCACCGCCGTTTTGCTCTCCATCATGATCGCGGGAGCGTAGAGGCTCAACCCGATCGACAGGTAGAGCGCGACGATGCCGCCGACCGCGAGTGCCACCAGACCACCGCACAAGAGAGCAATGGCCGCGCCCGGGTCCCCCGATCCCCCCACCAGGAAAGCCCCGGATACAATGAGGAGCAGAGGCAGGATGATTAGGCCGAAAGTCAGCAGCGTGAGCAGGAAGTTTGCCCCGAGGATGCTCAAGAAACGATCGAACCCTCGACGGAGGGACCGCTCCACGGGCACGGATTCTCCCCGATACCGCCGAACCGCATACTCCGTCATCCCTCCCGTTACGACACTATTGAGGATGGCCGTCGCCACGAAGGTTGCGGCCGCGAGAAGGACGAGCCTACCAAGGCTCGAGCTCGTGAATCCCGTGGGAGACGTCGGAAAAAACGCGGAGCTGGATGCGAACGTGCCGAGTATCGCCAGAGCGAGAAGGCCCGCGATTAGACCGTTCACCAAGGCGAGACCGAAGAAGACGGCGAAGAAATTCAGGAGGTTCTTCGCCCACACATCGAACGTTCCGGACAGAATGCTCGACGCCGTTGCCCGCCGTGGAGGAGGCGGGAAGAACGGGTAGACACCGCCAGGGACCGGGAGGCCCGGCGGGGCGGCCCAAGGAGCGCCAGGCGGAACCACTTGCGGGGATGCGGCATCCGATGGGGTGGCGCCGGCCTGGGTACCCAACCGAGCCCCGCAGTTTGTGCAAAACAGATTCGCCGCCAAGTTCGAGGTGCCACACGCCGGGCAGAAGTTCGAGGCTGACAGGTGACCCCCTCGCTCAGCATCGGTCCCCCGGGTAGTTGAGTCTTGCGGCGGGCTCCCCCGGGGTGGCGTCGTTATTTCGAGTGAGAACCGCGCCGACTCCTTTATCCGGAATCCGCGGAATTTCGCCCATTCTCCGAGGGACCCCTATGGACATCAACCAGCTCGGCCTCATCCTCATGGGGATCGTCCTGGGTTGGTTCCTCCTGTTCGCGGTGCGGCGGTACAAGGTCCAGTGGGGCGCGTTCGCCGCGTTCATGGCGATCGTCTTCGGCGTCAGCATGATGTCCTTCCTGTACGCCCGGGACCTCCTCGCGTATTACGGAATCGGGATCTTCATCGGCTTCGTCGCGAACATGGTCGTCCGCGTCGCCGGCACGACGGCGGGCGGGAAGTTCGGCGAAGGCCTCCTCGAGATCAGCGCGTTCGAGCGCAAGGAGTGAGGCATGCCAGCGGACGACGTCCGCGCCGCGAAGGCTGCGTACGAGGGTGCCATCTTCGCCCGGGCGAACGTGGTCGGGGTCGCGATCGGGAACAAGGTGATCCGCGGCAGCGAGACGGACGAGCGCTGCATTGTCGTCTTCGTCGAGGCGAAGAAGCCCGAGGCGCAATTGCGTCATTGGGACGTCGTCCCGAAGACGTTCGGCAACGTCCGTACGGACATCGTCGAAACGGGCCGCTTCCACGCCCTGCGATCCGAACAGGCGATCGACCTCGAACGGACGAAGCGGACCCGTCCGGCGCCGGGCGGCGTCAGCATTGGCCATGTCCAGATCACCGCCGGGACGCTGGGCGTCCTCGCGCGACGAAACGGGCGGCCGGTCATCCTGTCGAACAACCACGTCCTCGCGAACCAGAACGCCGGCCGGGTCGGGGACCCGATCCTGCAACCTGGACCCGCGGACGGTGGCCGCTTGCAGGACACGATCGCACGGCTCGTCGATTTCGTGCCGATCCAGTTCAAGGAACGAGAGCCCGGACCGGTCGCTCGGTTCCTGGCGCGGCTGTTCGGGCCCCTCCTCCGCGCCGCGGGCTGGGGCCTCAAGCGCCTCCCGAGCGGTCATTCGAACCTCGTTGACGCGGCGGTCGCCGAGCCGATCGAGACGCGGCTCGTCGCGCCGGATATCCTGGGCATCGGGCGCGTTCGCGGCACGAAGGAACCGGACATCGGGATGCGGGTCCGCAAGAGCGGGCGCACGACCGGCGTCACGGAAGGACGGATCACGGCCATCGACGCGGTCGTCGAGGTGGACTACGGCGGTCCGACCGCGATCTTCCGGGAGCAGATCGTGAGCGACCTGTTGTCGAAGGGCGGCGACAGTGGCTCTCTCGTCGTCGACGAGGTCCGGCACGCGGTCGGCCTCCTCTTCGCCGGCGGGGCGACGACGACGCTGATCAATCCAATCGCCGCGGTCGCGCACTTCCTGGACATCGCCATCGAGTAGGGTTGGCTCGCTCCCCGCCAAAGGCTTATTACGCATCCGCCGGATTCGCCGCGCGTTGGGGCGGCGATGAAGGAACTTTGGGTCGAGAAGTATCGACCGAAGAGCCTGGACGAGGTCGTCGGCCAGGAGGAGATCGTCGAGCGCCTCAAAGCCTACGCGAAGACGGGAAACCTGCCGCACCTCCTCTTCGCGGGTCCCGCGGGCACCGGCAAGACGACGTCTGCGATCGCCCTCGCCCGGGACATGTTCGGCGAGGATTGGCGCCAGAATTACTTTGAACTGAACAGCAGCGACGAGCGCGGCATCGAGACCGTGCGGACGAAGGTCAAGGAGATCGCCCGCCTCGCGCCGTTCGGCGGGACGAATTTCAAGATCATCTTCCTCGACGAGGCCGACAACCTGACGGCGGACGCCCAGGCGGCCTTGCGCCGCACGATGGAGACATATTCCAAGACATCCCGCTTCATCCTGTCCGCCAACTACTCGTCGCGGCTCATCGAGCCGATCCAGTCGCGCACCGCGGTCTTCCGGTTCCGCCCGCTCAAGCCGGAGGCGATCGCCGAGTACATCGGCCGGATCGCGAAGGCGGAGAAGCTCAAGATCACCGACGAGGGGATGGAAGCCCTCGTCTACGTGGCGGAGGGCGACATGCGACGCGCGGTGAACGCGCTGCAGGTCGCCGCCTCGCTCGGCTCGACGGTCGACGCGGACGTCCTGTACAAGGTCTCGAGCACGATCCGACCCGAGGAGGTCAAGGCGCTCATCGAGAAGGCGCTCGAGGGGGAATTCCTCCGGGCCCGAGAGGTCCTCGACAAGCTACTGATCGAGTACGGGCTGTCTGGCGAGGACATCGTCCGGCAGCTCCACCGGACCGTCTTCGACCTGAACATCCCGGACGAGTCCAAGGTCCGTCTGCTCGACCGGATCGGGGAGACGGACTTCCGGCTCACGGAGGGGAGCAGCGAGCGGATCCAGATCGAATCACTCCTCGCCCACTTTGCTTTGATCGGTCAGGAACTCAGCAAGAAGTGATCACGGCGAGAAGAGCGGGGCCCACGACTCATACGCGGCTTGGTCTTTCGGCGATGTGGCGATCATCTTTGCGAGGGCCATCGCGACCGGAGCCGCCTTCGTCGTGAGAAATTCGGCGGTGCACGCGTCCGCCAGGAGGAGATTGAATCCTTCGTTGGTCCGCGGCGAGTCGCGGCATCCGTAGTTCGCGAGAACCTCCAACAAGCGCGGCGTTGAGTACCCACGACCGACGTAAGCCATGATTCGGCCGGCGGCCTCCGCGGGCTTCCGAGCATCGAACTCGCCCGCGACGTGACACAGCTCCTCGCCTTCCCCTTGGAGGGAGGCGGGCGGCGTGAAGGCGACCGACGGCTCGGGGGAACGGACGCGGAGCGCGGCTTGGAAGACTGCGTACAGACGCTCATTCGTGCGGCTGAACGTGAGGACGAAGCGCGACGCGTGCGCGAAGAGGAGCCGCTTGGCGGCCTCCGTGTCGTAACCCCGGGCCGCGATGACGCGTCGCGCGGCTTCGACGCCCAATCCTTCTGCGATCGATGATGCCGCGTATCCGTCCTGGAGGAGGGCGAGGGTCGCTTGGATGCAAACGGGATCGCTCGGGGCCGTCGCAATGGCGGATACTTTGCCGCGTCCTGCATCGTCCAACGGCCGTCCACCGGAGGCGAGCGCGTCGAGGTCGACCCATTCCTTCCCGAGGACGGTCAGGATCGTTTCGAATGCCGTCCGGTCTCTCGGCCCCATCACGAGATACTCGACGGCCGGTCGCAAGATCGTGCGCGCCTCTTTGAAGCCGAGAGACCGCGCGAGCTGCCATGACTTCACCGCGAGGAAGAGCTTACGCCCGCCTTCGCCCATGTCCTCGAGCGCCGCGCGGAAAAGCATGTCTCCCGCCATCTTGCGCTCCCAGCCTTCGTCGACCATCCCGAGGAAGATGGATTCCGCTTCGGCGACATCGCCCGCCCGGACCGCAAACAGAAACGACCGCCCGAGATGGGTGACTTCGCCCGACACGACGAGAGGCGGTTTCGCCGGCGTCGATGCCTTTTTCTCGGAAGCGGCGAAGGAGACCGCCTGGAGGACCGGGAGCGCCTGGAAGCGCGGTTGCATCCCGGAGGTGAGATTCGTCGCCGCGCTGAGGATCGCGAGGCTTCGCGGCGCCACCCCGGACGCGCGATCGTAATGCAAGGCGACGCCGCGGGCCGCGGCGCGGACGAGTTCGAGCGGTGGGGCCTTCGCGCGGAACGCCTTGACGGCCGCGTCGACCGCCTCGGGCCGGGAGGCGCCGACCGCGGCCTCGACCTCCGTCAAGAGCGACGAGAGGCCGGCGACCGCCATCGGGCGCGCGCATCGTGAGGTGCTTAGAAAAACCTTCGTCCCCTTCTCCAGAGAGCGGGACCCGCGCGCCGAATCCGAACGTCGAGCGCAACGGTCAAATCCGACCGCCCCTTAGGGTGCGGCCAAGCATGGCGACGCGCTTCGCATTCTGGCGGAAGATCGAGGAGGACGCGCTGGCAGAGAAGCACGCACAGCCCGGCCTCCTCTCCGATTTCATCCTCGGGAGCCAGGACGGACTCGTCAACGTGTTGGGCGTCATCCTCGGCGTCGCGGTCGCGTCGCGGAACCTCTCGGACCCGATCACGATCATCCTCGCAGGCGGTCTCGCCGCGACCTTCGCCGAGTCCATCTCGATGGGCGCGGTGGCCTATACGTCCACGCTCGCGCGGCGGGACCACTACCTCGCCGAGGTCGAGCGGGAGAGCCGGGAGATGATCGAACTGCCGGACCTCGAGCGGCAGGAGGTCCGCGACATTCTCGAGCGCTGGGATTTCCACGGCCAGGAGCTCGACGAGATGGTGGAGAAGATCACCTCGAAGCCGAAAGCGTGGCTGGAACTCATGATGGCCCACGAGCTGAACCTCGCGCCGGTCGAGAAGACCCAGGCCCAGAAGAGTGCGATCCTGGTGGGCATCGCCGCCGTCCTGGGGTCCCTCGTCCCGTTGATCCCGTTCATCGTCATCGGGAGGGACATCATCCTTGGGGTCGTGGTCTCCCTTATCGTGAGCACGATCACCCTATTCCTCATCGGTTGGTGGAAGGCGAGGACGACGATCGGGAGGCCGACGCGAAGCGGCGTGCAGATGGCGATCATCGGGATCGCGTCCGCGGTTGCGGGCTTCGGAATCGCGTTCCTCGTCAGCGGCGGCCGAGGCGCGTAGACGAAGCCGGGCCCGAAAATCCCCATGTCGCCGGCCCCAGCGGGCGGGTCGCCGTAGCCCTTATCTCCGTCCGCGACATGGCGCGAGCCGCGCGGTGCTAGTCTAGTCTGGTTAGGACATAGCCTTGCCAAGGCTATAAGGCGGGTTCAAATCCCGCGCACCGCACTCTCCATCGAACGGGGACCGGTTCCGTCCGACCGATCCGCAATGCCCTCTTCTGGGCGTGTGAGCTCGAGGATTGGCTACCGTGCCTCGAAATCGAACTCCACACGGCGCGGACTAGGAGCCGCAATTGTGGCCCAGTGTTTCTTTCTGGACGCGGGAAATGAAAAAACAACCGATGCCTTTATCGCGGAGACGATGGCATCGGCCGCCGAAGGAATGGGATCTTTGTGATGTCAAAACCGCATACGGCATTCATCGTGGCTTTGGGCATCGCGGCCGCCCTCCTCGCGACTTCGGCGATCTCGACGCCGGCCGCGGCCGCGGACCGCTCGATCACGCTGTTCGGGAGCCGCGCCGGAGGTTGGGGCCTGACGAACACGAGCCTCTCGACCCCCGGACCGCCGCTGACTGTCTACGTGGGCGACAACGTGACGCTGAACCTGACCTCGCTGGACGGCTTTAGCCACCGGTGGTTCATCGACTACAACGGCAACAACGTCTCGGGCGGGTCGGAGCCCACATCGCCGAACTTCGGGACCGCGCTGTTGTGGAATTTCACCGTCTCGAACGTGACGGGGACGTACCACTATCGGAGCGACCGGACCGCGGGACCGGGCGACGACCTCACCACGATGTGGGGGAACATCACGATCTCTGCGAGCCCGCCGTCGAACCCCTTGCTGCCGGGCGGTGAGAACACCGTCCTGATCGTCGCGGGTGTCTTGATCATCGTCGCGGTCATCGCATTCGCCGCCTTCTTCTGGCGACGGATGGGCAAGCGGGAGACGCCGCCTCCACCGCCGCCCTCGTGAAACCGGGCGCGGATCGAACCGCGCCCATAGACTTCTTTACTCTCGGCCCCATCCCACGGAATCGTGGCGAGGCTCTCGGACATCGGGGAGCGCGGCGCGATCGACATCCTCGCGCGGATCTTCGACCGAGGACAACCGATCGGCCTGGGTCACGACTGCGGCGTGGTCGAGTGGGGGGACGACTACCTCGTCGTGACGACGGATGTCGTGAATCGGAAGACGCACATCCCGGCGGGGGCCACGGCGCAACAGATCGGCTGGTATGCGACCGCCGTGAATCTGAGCGACATCGCGGCGGCGGGTGCGCGGCCCCTCGGCTTCGTCGCGGCCCTCTCGATGCCCGCCGATACCGACGTCGAGTTCCTCCGGGGCCTCGCGAACGGGATGGAGGAATGCGTGCGGGAGTTCGGGATCGCGGTCCTCGGCGGGGACACGAAGGAGGCGGACGTCCTCGCGATCGCGGGCACCGCCTTCGGCCGGGTGCGGAAGGAGCGGATCCTGCTCCGGACCGGGGCGAGGCCGGGCGACGCGATCGTCGTCACGGGGGACCTTGGCCGCGCCGGCCATGCCGCGAAGATGCTCGAGCAGTCGTCCGGGCTGCGGCCCGAGGCGCTGAGCCAGCTCCTGCGGCCGTATCCTCGGATCGCAGATGGCATGTTCTTCTCCGAGTCCGGTGCGGTCACGAGCTGCATGGACCTGTCCGATGGGCTCGGCGCCAGCCTGGGCCAATTGGCCGCGATGACGAAACTCTCGTACCAGATCGATGAGGCGGCGCTCCCCCGGTACGCGGGCCTCACGTCGCTCCCGCCCGCGGTCGCGAAGGAGCTCGTCCTCTATTACGGAGGCGACTACGAACTCCTCGCGACGGTTCGGCCCGATGCGATCCAGACGGTCCTCCACCGGTATTCGGAATCGTCCCTGCGAGAGCGTCGACGGCTCACGATGATCGGCAAGGTCGCGGCATCCGGCGGCAACATCCTCGTGACGAAAACCGGGAAGGAGCCTTTCCTGGGGAAAGGCTGGGAGCACTTCCGTTCTTCCGGGATTCGGTAGCCTGTCACAAAGTGTTTTAACCCGATGGGACCAGTGTACCAGCACACGATGATTTCGACACCGGAAATCCTCGATGTCCGGGAACCGCCGGGCAAGGCGACGGGGAAGGTCGCCGAGCTCTGGAAGCCGGTCGAGGGCACGAACAAGATCATGTGCACGGCGTGTGCCCGCTATTGCAAGATTGGCGAGGGCCAGGTCGGCCTGTGCGGGATTCGCGGCGTTCACGAGGGCAAGCTCTGGTTGTACGTGTACGGCCGGGTCATCACGGGCCACGTGGACCCGATCGAAAAGAAACCCGTGTCGCACTACCGGCCCGGATCGAAGATCTTTAGCATTGCGACGACTGGCTGTAATTGGCTTTGCCACCCTGCAGGAACTCCGATCCTACTTCAGGATGGATCCACGAAACCGGTCGAGGAAGTCCGAGCGGGTGAAACCCTTTGGTCCCTCGCTGACCTCGGTGGTCAAACAGCCCCTGCGATTGTCACCGCGACTGGGAGCCGCAAGGCAGAAAGCTTCCGGGTCGGGGTAATGGGACTTCGCGAACCGCTGCTCGCGACCGCCGAACACCCAATCTTGACGCAACGTGGTTGGGTCACTCCTTCGAGCTTGAGAAGGCATGACCTCGTGCTCTTCGCTCGGGGCGAGAACTCCGATCCGCCGATAGCGAAACCTCTCCATATCCCGGCCCATGGTTCAACTTTTCATCCTCAAGAAATGGCCCGGTTTTCGGCGCTCTTGCCCGCTGCGAGGGGGCCAACACCCCGATTCGCTTGGTCACCCATCACAGGAATTTCCCAAGAGTCTCCGCGCGAATCGGTTTACAGTTTCGAGTGCGTCCCGTTTCACAATTACGTCGCAAGCGATGTTGTAGTCCATAACTGTCGCTATTGCTTCCTCCCTGGGACGCAAATTTTGACCCGGGACGGCCACGTACCAATCGAACAGATTTTCTCGGAGTCTGAACCGACCGGCAACGAGGAAATCCGGAGAGTCCATGATCGGAGTGTTCTAACGCATCGTGGACGGTGGCGTAGGGCTACGAACGCCTTTCAGCACCTTTACTCTGGAAAGATCCTTCGGGTTAGGCCATTCTACCTGCCCGGCTTTGAATGCACACCCGATCACCAGGTCTTTGCCTCGCTCGGCGGGAAACCGGTTCGCAAGATGCCAGCGAGTCAACTCAAGATCGGTGACTTCCTCGCAGTCCCAAGACAGCGAGTGGGGAGCAATCCGGTCATCGAAGTAGACAGACTGTTCGTAGAGCTCGCTGCGCCGAGTTACAAACGCGCAGTTCATCTCGACCTGTCGAACGGACGGATCCGGTGGTCCTCGGAACGCGGTCGCGGAATTCCCAAACGCCTCCCTGTGACTAAAGGCCTCGCTCGGCTTCTCGGATACTATTGCGCTGAGGGATCCGTGAGCTGGCATCGAAAAAGGGCGAACAGTGGCGCCGTGTGGTTCAGCTTCGGCGCCCACGAGGAGGCACGCATCAAGGAGGTCGAACGCCTCTTGACCGATATCTTCACGGCTCGAACACGTCGGTCCCGCCAATTGAACCGAGTCGCGGTAATCGCATCCGGAGCCTCCCTGGCGACACTCTTCCGGAGTCTCTGCGGCGATTCGAGCGCGACAAAGCATGTCCCGACTGCTATCCTGACGTCGCGAAATCAGGAAGTCCTGAGAGGGTTCGTTACGGGATACTTCAACGGCGACGGATACCTGACCAAGCGCCGGGGCGCTGGCTATGTCCTGGGAAGTACGTCGGTTTCCCAAAACCTAACATTCGGAGTTGCACAGGTGTTGCTGAACCTGGGCGAAGTCCCGCGAGTGTACCGCTCTCGGAACAAACCAACCTACGAAATTGAGGGCCGGACTGTCTCGCGTTCCGACGACTATATGATCCACTTGCTTGTTAATGAAGCCTCCCTCGACCCCGAGGAGATCGCTTGGACATCATCCTCCGTCCGGGTGCTCCAAAATTCCAATTATCTGCTGCTTCCCATACGTTCAATCGACGAAACTGACTACGTCGGCCCTGTATACAATATCGAAGTCGAACAGGATCATAGCTACTCCGCGAATTTCATAGCTGTCTCGAACTGCCAGAATGCAGACATCTCTCAACGCCGCAAGGTCGAGGGCATTGAGGTCGAGCCGCAAGACGTCGTCCGCATGACTCTCGAACAAGGATGCCAGGGCCTCGCGTATACCTACAACCAACCGACGATCTTCATCGAATTCGCGCGGGACATCGGCATGATGGCTCGGAAGGCGGGCCTTCTGAACATCTTCGTGTCGAACGGCTACGATACGCCAGAGACCGTGGCGGAGATGCCGAAGTTCCTCGACTGCGTCACGGTCGACTTCAAGGGATCCGGCGAGACGAACTTCGTCCGGAAGTACATCAACATCCCGAACGCGGATCCGATCTTCCAGACGCTCCTCGACACCCGAGACACGAAGAAGATCCACATCGAGATCACGGACCTGATCGTCCCGCAAGTCGGCGACGACCTCAACGCCGCCCGGAAACTGTCGAAGTGGGTGTACGACAACCTCGGCCCCGACACCCCGATCCACTTCCTGCGGTTCCACCCGGACTACAAGATGATGGAGTTCCCCTGGACTCCCG
>Ga0209235_1001166_pt1 | contig 14047 bp, 9 predicted proteins | sample GraSoi013_1_20cm_4_FD_185817 | JGI IMG/M metagenome (GOLD analysis project Ga0209235, IMG submission 185817) | Grasslands soil microbial communities from the Angelo Coastal Reserve, California, USA - Sample 09_25_2013_1_20cm (SPAdes) (version 2) | ecosystem: Environmental > Terrestrial > Soil >... | reverse complement strand
ACTCTACTTGTCAGTGGCCAGGCCGATCGGTCGTCCGACCCTGCTGGCGCAGGTCGCAAGGCCGTGGAGGAATATGTGGTGGACGGTATGATAAGGTTGCATCACACGCTCGAAGAAAGCACTAGTGGTGAGACGATGCTTGAGGAGAATTCGGTCCAAGGTAACACGTTGGAGGAAGACTCCTTTGCTATGAAGGTCCGTGCTCGCAAGATTGAGATTCCGAAGATGCGAGGCACATCTCACTCTCAGTATTTGCACCCGATAACTATCAACGAGAACGGTGTCGAGATAAAGTCCGAGCCTGAGGTCAGCAGAAGATTGAGGCGGGCGGTATTCAAAGCCAAACCTGTCAAGGGAGATATGTAGAAAGTAACTAGGCGAACGTGGAAATCTCAAAACTCAATTTACCGAAGGCTGAACGAAACCCGATTATCAATCGCCTGAACCTCTTCGAGGTATTCTCTGCACGCGACCTCCTAGATAGGTCAGTCTAAGAATTTCTGCAAGCGCGCCTAAGTAGAAAGGGGTGCCGACCGAGAGCGTTGACGCTTTAAGGACTCTGATACCGCTCGTCGACCTGTTCAGATTCAAGACGTTCTAAGACCCTTCCGGACTGGCTTTGGGGTCAATGAGGAAGGGGTCCTGGTGAGAGCAAGAGCTCTATTTGTAGGTCTGACCGTAATACTATCACTAGTATCTGTCTTATCTTTCTTGGGAAATGTTCACGCTAATCCACCCTGCAATCCCGGCTCCCCCCCAATATGCTATCTAGAAACGAACACGACGGTGCCAGCGTCAGACGCTACCGTGTATGTGCGTCTCGATAATTCAACGTTCTTCACTCTACCTCACACGTTTGCGTTCCTCAACAATACACGTCACTCTATAGAAGTCATGAACACCACGTTGCGAGTACCGTCCACTGGAGTCCGTTACTTCTGGAAACAATGGAACTACGGAGGATACCAGTACGAGCCGAGAACCATGCTGCACACACCGCTTATGGTGGTCAACTACACGGGTCCTAACGCGTTTCAGGCCGAGTTTTCAAGGGTTCCGCCGGTAGGTTGCATTTCAAACTGCAATCTCGAAGCAAAAACCACAGTGGCGGTTGGAGACGGGACCATAAAGGTTCAAGTTGACAGCTCGGCCTACTACACTCTCCCATACACGTTCTCGTTTGCCAACGGCACAATCCATACGATCCAAGTCTTGAACAACACGTTTACTGGTGCGTCAGGGGCACGTTACGTCTGGAAGCAGTGGACTCATGGTACCAATCAGTATCCATCGGCCACTTTGACCACTCCTCAGATGATTTACAACTATACGACGGGAGCTGCGGGACCGTTCACCGCGGAGTTCGACAAAGAGTATCAGCTGACACTTTCCTTCACCGATCCATCAAACAATCCACTAGGTCCTCCGAGTTCAGTAACTTTGACCAGTGGCAGTGATACTGTCACCTTAACATCGTTCTCCAACCAATGGATTGGCGCTAAATTATGGACTGTTACTGATCTCAAGTGGCAGGGAGTAGCGGGACTCCAGGTTGCATCTCAAACCATCGACCTAACTGGTGGTGTTCTTTCAAAAGCTGTGAAGGTAAACGCGTTCTCGGCCACGGTCAAGGCGGTTGACCGATCTAACAATCCTGTCGCCGGTGTCACGGTAACCGTAACCCTGCTCAATTCCACAGTGAAGACATTCACCACCAACAGTCAGGGACTGGCTGATATCGGATATGTTCCCCAAGGACTTTACACAGCACACGTATCATACAATGGCTCTGACGTGGGTAACTGGTCAATCGACGCTTCTTCGATGCCGACGCTTACTGTCACGGTTGCAACGGCCGGAGGCAGTGGCGTTCTTGGCACCACTACGGTCGTTTCAGCCGTCGTCCTGTTCGCCATTCTCGGAGTCGTACTCCTCCTGTTGTTCCTTGCTTTCCATGTTAGAAAGAAACCCGTGCCTCCCAAAATATAGGCGGAAAGTATTCCCATGAACCTCAAAGATCACGTATCGGTAACATCGAACCAATCAACCTCCTCATCTCTCAAGGCCTCAACTTTGAAAAACCTTGGGGGAGATCGTTTCGACAAACGCTTCCATCACAATAATCAACGGAGTGTTCCCAGGATGATCAGATGGGCTGCGAAGCGGGCTCGTCATAACCATAGGTCTCGTAAGGCCATCAGCACAATAATGGCCAATCTGACTATGCTGGTAATAGTTGTCTCACTTAGTTCGTTACTATTTGTCTGGTCAATCTCCAGCTTTGGAGCATACACCGGTGGAGCTGGATACTGGTTCTCCAGTAGAAGCTTAGCCAATCAGGAGAGGCTTAGTGTCGAAAGCGCGTTCTTCACCGCGACAGGATCCACTAACAACATTGTCACGCTCTACGTAAGGAATGTCGGAGCAGTCCAATTCAATATCGCCTCTGTTTACATCAACTCAACCCTCTACAACATTGCACAATCACAAGTAGGCGTGTCGCAGGTCCAAAAGGTCCAGATCACTCTCTCCGGCCAGACTTGGGGCTCCGGTAACGTTCAGACCGTAATTGTGGCGACCCTGCGTGGAACGACCATCAGGACGGTCTGGACATCATAAAGGGTGAGATGTGTTGAAAGGATCCCATAGGAAGTTCAGACGTTCTAAGAAAGGTATGAGCACGATATTCGGTGCCCTGTTCTTTGTAATACTAATCCTGATGGGGTTCAACATGTTCCTCTGGGACTTTGTACAGTTCGACAATTACAATCGAATAATAGCGAACATGACTCAAACGGACACTATGTCGCTATCGGAGAATCTTGTCCCGAACAATCCTGGAGCTAGGGACTTTACCGCGAACAGTTTCAACATCACCGTGAACAACCTGGGCATAGCTGTGAGGGTCGCCAGAATATACATTGTGAATTTGTCCCCTACTAACTCAAACCAATGCCTGCCAGCCAATCCATGTATCGTAGATCAAGGCTCATCCAGTCCTGGAATAGTAAATGGCAATGTGAAGGAGGGAGTGATCGACCACCGGATCAAAGTCAACACTGGGGGAGCGTTGGCACCGATCAACGACGGCAACGGCTACAAAGTCGTCCTTTCCACTACTAGAGGTAGACAGTTCAGCTTCTTCTATCCATGGCCTGTAACTCCCCCGAGCGGAGGAAACACTGGAGGAACTTTCCAGACCAACATCGGTCCGCTATCGATATTCTTTGATTTCAAGTCGTTCAATTTCACTCAGGGTTCTCAGACCCAGTCGCAACCGGCATGGTGTCTTCCTTCTGGAGCGACAGTTCTGCTGTATTTGAAATTGGTCAATCAAGCAACTGACAGCGATGTTATACTTGAGCCCAACACTATGATACAGTCACAACCATACTCAGCAAACGGTTTCGGACAGTTCGTGCGAACATGGATAGTAGACCCGGGCAGCGTCAACCCTAACAACATGGCCGGATACAACTTCAACACAAACCCCTACGACTTGCAAGCCGCCGGACCGAGTGGTCCAGGTGCCCCTGTCATTGTCAAGTTTGGGGGAAGCGGTCAGGGTGGGACAGGGGGGGCAACTTTCGCCAGGAATGACAACTGGCTTACCTTCATCGGTTTCTATTATCTATACCAAGGAAAGCCTCAGGGTCAAACAATTCCATTCATGGATTTCAAAGACACGGCCGGGTACCCTGGGACATGCTAGCCTGTTTAGTGGTGTCACCTTTTAGTTGATGAGTACTCGAGCCCGCGAAACTATTCGCCGGATAAGAACCGGCATGGGTGGACTTGATGAGAAACTGGGCGGTGGGATCCCAGCTGGTAGCACCGTACTTCTGATCAGCAATCAGGAAGGACCGGTGCGATTGTTCTGTCAACAGATCGCATATCTTCTAGGTAACGAGGGGCATCGAATTCATTATTTCACGATCGTCCGAGATCCGCCGTACATTCGAGAGGAGATGATGGTCTACGGCTGGGATACCGCCGAGATGGAGCAGGGGAGACAGTGGATTTTCATAGACTCATACACTCCAAGAGTGCAAGCCCTCCTACAAGGCGGGTCGGGACCACAAAATCAGCCCATGGGATTCAGTCAGGGAATGATGAGTCCGGGCTCGAGAAGTTTGGGCTCCGATCTCTTTGTGACGCTTCGGAGGGATATACTGTCACAATTGGATGAGGGAGACACGGTAGTGATAGATTCGCTGTCGGACCTGCTCGTCAACCACGACGACGCATCAGTCCGAGAGCTCTTGGAAATCTTGAGCAGTCAGATACACCGCAGGAATGGACTCGTCTTCATGCCAATCCTATCGGATATTCATGATCCGAAGACGGTCGCTACATTATCTCATTTGTCAGATGTTGTTGTCGAGTTCGAATTGGAATCTGAACATTTGGAGGGCAAGCTTCGATTCTGGAAGATGAGACGCTCGATACTACGACCTCTACTCTTGCCTTTCTCGATCACGGATAGAGGAGTTATGGCCGAAACATTCGGGAGAGTAATCTAAAAGATCATGTCAGCTAAACCTGAGAAGACGGACAAGATCGACAATATTGTCGGCATGCTGATGGAATACGAGCGCATGACGATAGACCTGATGAAGAAAGCTTCCGACACGCCCATTTTAGACCAATACGACCTTCGACCGCCATACTCGAAAGCACGGCTCATCAAGGAGGAGGGTCAGGTCAAGTATCAGATCATAGAGGTCCCACTCTCAGACGATGAAAAGGCCAAACTGCGAGAGATCGGCGAGCTTCTCGTCGAAGAGCTAGATGTCGATGTAAAGAAACTAGGTGGCAACCAGAATGCTGCGGCATACATTAGAAAGATGGTCGAGAAGATCATCAAGAACTACAAGATCAAAGTCACTCCCGATGGCCTCGACCGCATAATGTACTACATCACCAGGGACTTCGTCTTCTTTGACAAGATAGACCCGATGATGAGGGACCCGTGGATCGAAGATATTTCGTGCAACGGGTTCGGCATACCTTTGTACATCTGGCACAGGAAATACGAGTCCATACCGACCAACGTCATCTTCAATACCGCCGAAGAGCTGGACAGGTTCATTCTCAAACTCAGCTACATGACCGGTCGCGCGATCTCGATCGCTCAACCAGTCCTCGACGCCACATTACCAGATGGCAGCCGTGTCCAAATGACCTACGAGAAGGAGGTCACACGGCGAGGATCGACCTTCACAATCCGAAAGTTCCGCGAACGACCATTGACAGTATCTGATCTCATAATCTACAATACGTTATCAGCTGAAATGGCGGCGTGGTACTGGTACATCATCGAGAAGCAAGCCTCCTGCATACTGGTGGGCGGAACAGCCTCCGGCAAGACCACGACAATCAACACATTGGCCATGTTCATCAAACCAAACGCCAAGATCGTCTCCATAGAGGACACAGCCGAGATACAACTGCCACATGAGAACTGGCTCTCAAGCGTAGTCAGAATCGGATTCGGCACTACGGGAGACGTCAGCGAGATCACGCTCTTCGACCTCTTGAAGAATGCGATGAGACAGAGACCCGAGTACATCATCGTCGGCGAGGTCCGAGGCAGCGAAGCCTACACGCTAATGCAAGCCATCGCAACCGGACACGGAGGTCTCGCAACACTTCACGCCGACTCGGCAGAGGCGGCGATACACCGGTTGGAATCAGAACCAATGAACATACCACGCCCACTGATCCCCACAATCGACGTGATCGGAGTCCAGACACGTGTCCAAATCGGTGATAAGAGCGTTCGACGCATGATCAACGTCGCCGAGGTCGTCGGACTAGACCCGACAACGAAGGATGTGTTGACGAACGACGTGTTCAAGTGGAGTCCAAAGAGCGACACCTTCGTCTTCTACGGACGAAGCTACGCACTAGAGAACATCATGAAACGCCACGGCTACCGACATGAAGAGGTCATGGAGGAGCTGAACAATCGACGGATGGTTCTCGAGTGGATGGTCAGGAACAACGTACGCGACTTCAAGGATGTCGTCGAGATTATCCGAACCTACTATCTCAACCCGCAGCAACTACTCGACCGAGTGAAACGGGAGAAGATGGTCGAGCCCGCTGGAGCTAGGAGCTGATTAGGGAAACAATGAGCCTACTCGATCCGATAGTTCCATTACTCGGCCCATTTGGGCAAGTGCTGGCTGCGAGCGATCTAATCGTCGTCGGCCTAGCACTGTTGGGACTTGTTTGTTTCGGACTTAACATGGTGAAGAAGAGCATTTTCGAGACGAGCAGGGCCTGGGTAGGCGCTACTATTGCTCTTTCAGTGGTCACAATCCTATTTCGAGGAATGGACACGTTCTGTGGCTGCGGCTTCTACACCGACTCTAACGGTGCCCTGACCCAGCTTGTCCCATTCACTTACATGTTGATCTCGGGATCATTCTTCGCCATACTGTTCAACTTCAACATTCCTCCGTTGAAGAAGTACAAGTGGTTCATCAGCATCCCACTCTCGATTCCTCTTGCTCTATTCTCGAATCTATTCTTTCCATTGGTCGCGGTCGCGTCGCCACCCTGGGTCTTCATTGAACTATTACTCTTCTCGCCAATAGGTGCTGTCTACAGCGGTTTCACATACGAGCATTCGGTCTTGCACATGGGCGATTACCGGGCAAGATTGAGACGGTTCTTGCAACAGACCGACAAGGCCAAGCAGGAAGATTTGGTTCCCGAGGAGAAGGGGAGCTTCGTCTACTTTACCTACAGATTGCTGGGGAAGAAGGTCACAAGTCTCCTTCCATTCTTCAAGGGTCTCAAACAGATACTGTCGCTCGCGGGCATGAAGACGAGCTACAAAGCCTACGTCAGTCTCATGGCTTTCGGGGGCCTAGTTGGCTTCATCGTCTCATTCTTCGTATGGCTAGTACTATTGTCTCCAGCGATCGGCTTGGGAAGCGCGATTGGACTTGGATTCGCAGGCGACAACATTCTCTTCACCTTCATCGCAGCCTTCTTCATGGCCATAGTTACTGGACTTGCTGTCTTGGGAATGTTCTATGCCATACCTTTCTTCAAACTTGGCAGTAGACGCACAAGATTAGATCAGTACCTACCATTCACTTCCAGCTACATGACCGTTCTAGCCAGTGCAGGCGTGACCCCTGAGAGGATCCTTAGGTCTACAGCAGAGAAGGATCCAAGGTTCATGCTCTCCGATGAGATAGCGAACGTGGTTGGACGCGTTGACCTATTGGGCTTCGACATCATACATGCGTTGAATGCTGAAGTCGAACGTTCGCCCTCAACAAACTATCAGGACCTACTCCGAGGATTCGCCGGCGTCATAAGAACGGGCGGTGATATGAAGAAATTCTTCCAAGGTATCACAGACCACTTATTCCAGAAGCGTCACCTTTCCGTCCAATCCTTCCTCGACACCCTCGGAATTCTAGCGGAGACGTATGTGCTGATGCTGATCGCGTTTCCATTGATGTTAGTCGTCATGTTATCAATCATGGCCTCCATCGGAGGCAGTCTCGGCGGCATCGACGTCTTCTCGTTCATGTATCTGCTAGCGTTCATACTCATCCCGATCTGTGGGGTCATGTTTCTCTTCATACTGGACACTATGCAGCCGAAGGGTTAAGAAAAAAGGGATTCATGAGAAAAATGTCATCAGATCAATCATCGTCCACTCCTCCGCCTGGATCGGACGGGCCCTCAGCGAGAGTTCCAGACGCAAGTCCGGACCTTGGAGGGAAGAAGGGGCAGTTCAAGGGTAGACTGGAGAGTTCGGTCATACTCGTGGTCGGGAAGATCACGAGGAAGCTTGTCTGGGTATTCAGCGGACTAATCTTCGGCGGAGTAATGCTTTGGGGAATCGTCGAAATGGCGATCTACGGGGTTCCGGTCAAGATAGGATTCATTGGACAAACAGGTAACTTCACTGCTGACAGGTTCCTACTCTTTGCCGTCATCTTGAGCATGGTTCCTCCATCACTCCTGTACTTCTTGGACAGTAAGCGAAGAGATTCCATAGACAACAATATTCCGCATCTGTTGCGGGATATCGCTGATTCAGGACGTAGCGGAATGACGCTGACAAGGTCGATCGAAATATCGGCGGAGCGAGATTATGGACCCTTGACCAAGGAGCTCAGAAAATTGATTGCAAAGATCAGCTTCAGAGTCCCATTGGAGAAAGCATTGCAGTACTTTGCTGATCGGACGGGTACGCAATTGGCCCGCAGGAGTGCTATGTTGATCTCGGAGGCGAACAAGTCTGGAGGCGACATCCAGGAGAGCATGGAATCGGTTGCGAAACACGTTCAGGAGATCCAGTACCTTGAGAGGAAGAGGAGAGCCTCAATGCGGCCCTTCATCGGTGTCATGTACATCAGTTTCGCAGTCTTCCTAGTCACTGTGTATTTGTTGATCAAGAGCTTCTTCACCCAGTTGGCAAACACGAACTTCGGAGGCGGCGCGTCACAGACAGTGGGTGGTGTAGGTTTCAACTTCGTCAGTCTTCCGCTCGATAAGATCACCGCGGTCTTCCTCTACATGGCGATGATAGAGGCGATTCTTGCCGGCTTGGTGGGTGGGAAGATGGCGACAGGCTATTTGAAGGATGGGTTGAAGCATGCAGTGATACTGATGAGTATCTGCTTCATCACCTTCGTCTTCTTCATCTAAGCCTTCCGATAAGACGGGATAGTGGTCGACTCTAGAAGAGTCTTTCACGTCCGATCTCTCAGTCCCATGTAGGTGAAAGGCATGTGGAATCGGGCTTTTGACCGGTTTGCTTCATGAGGGAGGCTTGGCAGGATTCGTTCGGGCTCAGTCTCGAGGTTTCACGGCTAGGTGGGTGTACCATTAAGAATTCTTATTTTCGCGTAATTTCAATGTCCGATTGCCTCGTGAGTTTCCTCATACAGAGAAAAAGAATTCTTTTTTCGTGATCATGCCTGTGGCTGTGAGTCCGTCTGGATTGACGGAGATTCGATCCCGATAATTATTACCGTGCTGTCTCATCGACGCTGTGGGAAGCTGTTCGAGTGCACTTTGTCGACCGCCTGACGCTTGAATCCTTGCAAGATAAGCGAGTATTCGCGAGTGCTGGTCTAGGTCGGAATTATATACGCTCATTGGAATGAACGGCAAAAGTCGATGTTCATTTCGAAACCGAGCTGGAAGGCAATCTTCCTAGTCCTCTTGCCTCTATTGTTAGCCATCGCACCTGTCGTTCAGAGTGGATATGCCGTCCAGGTCAGTTTTCCTGTACCATCGAATACGATCTGGGCTGATGATTTTGAAGGGCCAAGTCTTGCCAAATGGTACAATCTCGATAGTTGTGGAGGACCTGAGAGTTGGGGCAGGTTGAATACGACCTATGCTTTCATGGGCGCTCAATCAGTAGGGATCCAATGTGCTAATGCAGCCAGCGCTCGTGACCTCAGGACAACCATTTCGACTGAACAAGATTATGTTGGCGCGAGTGTCTGGTTCACCTATGCCGATGTATGCAGGACCACGACCGGAGCAGGCGGACCATTCCTAAGCCTAGAATTTGATGCTCCTAAGGATGCATCCACCAGTTATCATTATGAGACCCACATCGCCTATTATTGCGATGCAAGAGTCTGGCAGATACTAGATTCAAGTGGTAATGCGAAGACAGTCGCCTCGGACACCGAATGCAGTTACAATTGTGGCTTGAACACTAAAGCGAGACAGAACTGGATTTTCATGAAAGTTGTAGCCCAGAAATCTACCAAACAATGGATCCAGCTCATCACTCCCACGGGCGTTTACGGTTGTAAGGAGATTGCGACAATAACGACCGATCATACATGTGGCTTGAACGTTTACACTCAACCAGGGAGAATCGACCAGTACAACTGGCAGGTCGAGCTGGGATGGGACACATTTGCCTTAACGAGTACTTGCGCGTGCAACGCATTATTCGATAATGTCCTAGTGACAGACGAGACACCGGCAAGCAGTGGTGTCGTTCAGCCAAGTGCTTCACTCGATTCGGGTCTTATTTTGCTGATCGGGGCTATCGGACTCGCGACGAGCCTCATAGCAGGGGCAATAATCCTGGCTGTTCTGCAAAGGAAAAGAGCGAAAACACTGCCGCGCTTGCAACTACTGGGTCCAGTATTGACAAAAGTTTGGAGGAAATAAGTCGTCCTTGAGGTAATCCTCCGCTCAAGGGTTCTCTCGAAAAGAGAGGCGGTCTGGTCCGGAGATGACTCCACGCGAGACTGCCATGGAAATTGAAGAGGCTCAGTGGCTCCCACGTTCGATGTTGATATTTCTCGGGAAATTATGTTGAACGGCTTGTTCAAAACAATTCGATTAAGACCCTGCTGAGACAAGTCATTCGGGCGAATGGTGGTTCAAGAATGTTCAAGAAATTGGGAGATTATCGGCGGCTCAAGATCATCGCAGTCCTGAGCATCCTAGTAATAGTGGCCTCCGCGGTCACGGTAGCGGTCCCCGTCTACGCGAAATCGGATCATTCGGTCAAATCCGAACATTCAGCGCAAAGCCGCGCGTCAATATTTGGAAAGGGCGCCAGCTTTACGATCACCGGAACAGGCACAGCCCATGACATTGCCGATCAAACGAAGACGGCGAATGTGGATCTGCAACTCACTGCGACGGCTGAGAAGGTAACATTTGGTGTCGCAAAGCTCTCGGTCAGCGGCGGAACCCTCAAAGTGGGAAGCGACACTTTCACAGTTGGGAAAGGCACTGGACGACTGAACGTTCATAGCAAGAAGATACTTTTTCACATCGAACTCAAAGATAGCAGTGGAAAGATATGGCACTTGATATTGTACGGGAAAGTATCGTCAAGCATACCCAAGACATGGTCGAACGGTTCTAGCTTGACCGTTGATTTTATGAAGCCTCAGAGCAAGATCGCCGGTAAGTGGTTCCTGTCTATCCCAAGCGCGACCATAACAAGGTCCGCCTAAAACTCCCACCTGTTTCTTGTCAGCAGATTAGAATCGGATGAGGATCGAGATTCATGTCATTGGATGGCAAGTCGTTAATTCTCGGAATCATACTTGGACTAATAGTGGGGGAATACTCGCCGGCATTATAATAGAATATGAGTACTTGATCATATAGGTCACCGGCTAATCTATCAAAATCGACGAGATGAGCTGCTTAGAAATTTCGGACCATCTTCGCTTAACGACCACAACCGCACCTGCTAGAGTTGCCACTATAGCACCAGCAATCACGTAGAAGAGTTCAGTTTGTATTCCGAACACGGTGGGCGTAGCTGGCCCAAACTGTACCTGTATCTGCACACTACTATGAAATGCTACTGAGAACTGGATGAGGTAATTGTGGCCGGTGGTGATCACGGAGAATTCATAATCAGGTAGCTGGAATTTGTCCAGAAATATTCGAATTTGGTTTATGTTAGCGACTAGGATTTTGGGAACCGTGACGTTGACGAATGCTGCCGTGCCTATGAGTCCTGTTGCGTTAAACTGAAGCACGTTCCCGGAAAAGCCCAAGTTCGAGAGGATACTGTCGCTTGTAACAAGACAGTATGCTCCACTTGATCCACAACTCACAGAGACGCTCTGAGTGAGAATGGCTGTGAGTTGGACAGAATGTGATAAGCTGCCAACTTCAGCCTCAATTGTGATAGTGGATTCTCCCGGATGGGTTCCGGTCAAGGTCAGAGTTGCCGAGGCTGAGCGCGTATCAGGTGAGAGTGTTAGGATTGATGGTCCTATGCGGGTTGTTGGTCCCGATGAGGTCGCTGTGAGAGTGATATTTCCGATGAAGCCTCGCAGTCCAGTCACGGTAATCGTTGCCGAGCCTGGAATTGTAGGTCGTAACATAATTAGTGGTGGAGTGACGACTATGTTGAAGTCCGTAACTTCTTCTGGGGCTACTACTGAAAGTGTTCCTGATTCATAGTTTGAAATGTAAACGTATCCGGTGTCAGGGTCGTATGCACCACCTGTCGGTTCGTAGCCAGCTGTAAAGTTCTGAAGGAGTGACTGTGTACGTGTATCTATTATGGAGACTGTTCTGGCATTTGGAGGTCCTAGGCCGCCGGTGAACTGGCTTGTCACGAAGAGTTTTTCGTATCCTGGGACGTAGACGAGGCCTTGTGCTCCTCCGGGAATCTGGATATTCCCGATGACAGTATGGTCTGACCCACGGATTATGGAAACGCTGCTTGTTGCCCAGTCGGCCACGTATATGTTGTCGTTGGTTGGGTCGTATGCAATTCCGAGCAGGCCGCCATCAATTCCGACCGTGAAGTTGGCAACGATTTCGTTTGTCCGACCGTCGAGGGCTGTGATATAGGATGCGTAGCCTTTTGGACCTTGGTATAGAGGAGTATGTGTGATGTAGACTAGGTTGTCTATCGAGTCGTAAGCGAGTCCTAGGGGATGCTTGCCTTCGTTGAGGGTTGCGATGATTGTATTGGAAAGACTATCGATTATGGAGACCGTGTTCGACTCTTCATTGGCCACGTAGATATCGTGATTGTCAGAGTTGTAGAGTAGACTGAGCGAACCAGAGGGGACTGGTACTTGAGCGATGATCTCATTCATGGGGTTCAGGACCGAGACGCTGCCGGACCACATGTTTAGCACGTAGAGGTTCTTGTTGTAATCATTGTAGGCGATGGCTTCGGGTCCTATGCCCGCATTGATGATCTGCTGAACCTTACCCGTGGTAGTGTTAACCGCAAGTAGGCTGCTGGATATACTGGCCTTGACTAGTGTAGCGGTGTATGAGCCTTGGTCGGCCACGTAGAGTAGATGATTGGCCGGATTGTACGCTACACCCATAGGAAAATCTTGAGACCCGAGAAAGAAGTTAGACTTGTTCGTGGCACCGTGTATTATCGAGACCGTGTCAGATCTTGCACAGGCTACGTACATGTTTCCATTCTGGGGATCATACGCGATCCCCGTAGGACCAAGTCCGACGGTTGCATTGGCCACGATCTTGTTAGTTGTACCGTTGATGATCGACGTATAGCCCTGGGACTGTGCTCCCGAAGCATAGTTTGCGGCATAGATATTGTGAGTTGATGCGTCATAGGCGAGGCCGAAGGGAGAGTATGGCCCGACAGGCACAGTTCCAATGACCTTGTTTGTTACAGTGTTGAGGATGGAGACGATGCCTGGTCCGATCCGGCTGATGAGGTAGATACGTTGGTTAGAAGTATCGTAAAGGATATTCTGTGTTGGTAGCTGAGGAATCGCATTTCCTAATGGTGGCATCAGTGTTGAAAGTTTTGTGGGGGCAGGGTTCACGGTCACATTTGCTATGACGGCGTTGTTTGTTGCGTTGATCTCGAAGACGGTGCCGGCGTCCATGCAGTTGATGTAGAGGCGTTTATTGTCGGGGTCGAACGCTATTCCTGTTGGTCCTGCTGCAACCTTCAGGTTCGTGACTTGGTTAGTTGAAGGGTCGATCACTTGAACGATATTTTTGGAGTAGTTGGATACGTAGACATGATTGTTGGCGGGATCGTAGGCGACTCCCGATGAACCAGATTGCAATGTTATGTTTGCAATGACTGTGAGGGTGGTGTCCGAGATGACTGTAACGCCTGGTGCACTGGCGACGTACATGTTCTCTTTCAGAGGATCGTATGCTAGACCGCGCGGGTCGCTTACGTTTAGTTCGGTGATTATCCGGTTAGTGTTGCCGTCGATTACGGCAATTCTGTTCGGGCTGTTATGAGTGGCGAGTGAGGCTCCACTGGTGACATAGATATGATTGGTATGTGAGGCGTAGGCTACAGCGGTGGGATAGTATAGTTGATTGAAAGAGACTTGGTTGACTGGTGAGTAGTTGCCTGGGACTATCGTGTTGTTACGGAGGATCAAGGTCTCCTTCACAGGCGACATCAAGCTTGCAGGAGCGTCCGGCAGGGATGTTGTTGAGAGAGTGTCCCGGAGATTGGCTGTAGAGAAGGAGGGATTGCTATCGGCGGGATATGTCGTTCCAAGGAACGTCAGGGCTAGGATGAGGAATGTGATTCTGCATGTTT
>Ga0209235_1001165_pt1 | contig 14050 bp, 16 predicted proteins | sample GraSoi013_1_20cm_4_FD_185817 | JGI IMG/M metagenome (GOLD analysis project Ga0209235, IMG submission 185817) | Grasslands soil microbial communities from the Angelo Coastal Reserve, California, USA - Sample 09_25_2013_1_20cm (SPAdes) (version 2) | ecosystem: Environmental > Terrestrial > Soil >... | reverse complement strand
GCGGGAGCGCCGTCCGGGATGCGCTCGGTTGCGCGGGCCCGGCCGTCGAGGAACTTGCGCGCCTCCTCCGCTGCCCCGGCCCGGCGGCGATAGTCATCGCCACTGGAAAACACCGGGGTTGCAGCCGTCTCCTCGTCTCGGCTGCATCGCTACTCGACACCTTAGAAATCGAGACTTCGAGGGTCCAAGCGGCGGCAGTCGCGCGACGCCGGCGCGAAGATCCCCCAGGACCACGCGCGTGTAGACGTTCGCGGTGAGCCGCGGGTCCGCATGGCGCAGCATCCGCTGCGCGACGACCAGCGGAACGCCGGCGCGGGCGAGCAGCGTAGCGGTCGTGCCGCGGAGGTCGTGGAAGCGCAGATGGCGCGGCAGGGCCTTCGGCCAGAGCTTGTCCTCGCGGACCACCGTCACCTTTGCCGGATCGGGATTGACACGCCGCTTCGGGAGCCGCTCCTCGAACGTGCGTTCCGGTTCGTGCACCATCAGCACGAGCTGGCCCCGGTCGCGATCGATTCCCTCCGCTTCAACGCGGTTCGTTCGCGCACCCGGCCACATGCGGAAGAATTCCTCCCGCCGATGGCCAAGGATGGTCATCTGGAAGACGTCGGAAGCACTTGCTCCCGACGACCACCTCGACACGCTCTGGATCTGTCGCTCGATTACCTCGACACGCAGGTTCGCCTCGGCGAACCGGCGCGCGAGCACTTCGTAGTTGCCCATGTGCATCTCCTTGCGGGACCTATCGGGTCCGCGCTGGTTTTCGTCGCGATGAATTCGTCGAGCTTCGATGGGACCGGCATGGGCAACCTCCTTTCTTTCAGGATGGGCGCAGCGTTTACGCTTACTCGAGCGGGCTCGTCAAGACGGCCTGCGGCGCACGCGGAGGAACGCTGTGATATCCGCCCGCGCGAAACGGATCGCGTTTCCCACACGAACATGCACGACATGGTTTTGGGCGCACAGCTTGTAGAGTGAAGCGCGCGAGATTCGGAGCCGCTCGGCGGCTTCCCCAACGGTCCAAGGCCGCTCAGGGAGAAAAAGTTATGCCCCGAAAACGTGGGGACACTATAGGGACAAATCTTGCCTCGCCTGGCTTGTCAGGCCTTCCATTCAGTGGATGGGCCAGAATACGCCGCACTACCGGCGCACCAAATGGGCGCGCTACTCGGACAGCGGCGCCGGAAGTTTACGTCGCGCCGGCGTTGCTGACCATTCACTTGATCTCGAGCAAGCTCACGAGAGTCCTCGGGCCGAGATCGGACTGATGAAGCCGACCGCGTGGCTGACAACACTTCACGTGGCCACCGTCGACGAGTCGTCGAGTTCGCGGGACTGGCGGCAAAAAGCATCGCCATCACCTCGTCCAGTGGAGGCTCATCGTCCACCCCGTCGAACCAAGTGCTCCGCCCAGCCTCTCCAGCTCTCCGACAACTGGGAAATCCCAAGCAGCCGCGGGACCTCGTTGCGGTCGCGCGTATAGATACGAAAGACATCGCGGATGGTGAGACGGTGATCGGGTCTCTCGGCGACAAAAATCTCGTCACCGGCGCCCACGTCGCCCTCGACGATGATTCGGAGGTACGTTCCGGGCCGCATCGCCTTGCTGAATCGGCGTGGAAACATCTCATCGTCCATCCGCACTCCAAGCCGCCAGCACGGGATCCGCGGCTCGGAAACCTCGAAGAGAGCGCTTCCGATCCTCCAGCGCTCTCCGACGAACGCGTCATTGACCTCGATGCCTTCGGTGGTGAGATTCTCACCGAACTGGCCATACGAGAGCGGACGTCCGATCTCGCGTTCCCACCACCGTTCGTCCTCGACGGCGTACGCGTAGACCGCCTTGTCGAATCCCCCGTGTGCTTCGAGATCCGCTTGGCGGTCGCCGTCGAGATTTACGCCCCGAGCCACAATCCGCCCGGACGCCGGCGACTTCCAGATCGCGCTTACCGCGGGTTGGCCGTGGTACTCGAACTTGCGTATGCCGCCCACGTTCACCAAGAGGACTTTTCCGCCTTCAGCCGCCATCGCTACGCACCCTCTCTTGGGGTCGGGAGCATCGAGGCTTACTTCAATCCCTTGAAGCCAACTTCCCGGGCAGGCTCGCGTAGAAGATCTTGGTGAAGAAGGCGGGATCGATGACGCCCTTTCCCCATTTGTCGTCGTAAGGAGCGGTCGGCCTGCTCGCGATCACTTCCGCTCCCCAGCTAGATTGTCTTCGAACTCTTGACCGCCATCGCTGGTCGCGCGTCCTCCGGCCACGGCGGGAAAGTGTGCTCCCACTCGGCCACAGTGGTCGCGCTCGACATGTGCCTTGTCGTGTTTGGATGGGCGATGATCGTCGCTCCCGCCGCATGCAGCCATTGGTTGCCGTCGGTGTGGTCCCAGTGCCAGTGCGTATTGATGAGGTACTTCGGAGCACCGACGCCGATGTTGTCCAGAGCCGATCGGATTTTTTTCTTCGACACCGCGATGCCCGCATCGACCATCAAAGCGGCTTGGCGGTCGGCGAGGACCAGGATGTTACCTCCGGACCCCTCGAGCAGATGGACGTTGCCGCGGAGAGCACTCACTTTGACCTCGGACATCGCTGCTTCGTTACTGATGACTTTGAACGGGCTTTCACGTGCGGCCGCGGCGTACGAGGCAAGCAACATCAGTATGACCTGTTTCATGGCTCGTCCTCTCGGCCGCGAATAACGCGGCCAGGTCCTCTTCGCGATGATCGTCCCTTGGACTGCTACTCAGCGTTCCGCGCGCTCATCCCGCTGCCCGAACGCATTCCTCAGGTACGCGGTGGCCTGCGCGATCGCTGCTCGTGGAGCCCGGTCATCCGTGAAGGGGTTCAGCAGCATGAAGTCGTGCACGGTGCCGAGATAGCGAACGGCCGTCACCTGGACGCCGGCCTCGGTCAGCTTGTGCGCGTTAGCCTCGCCTTCGTCGCGCAGCACGTCGTTTTCGTCGGTCATGAGGAGCGCCGGCGGCAGACCGCGCACAGCGAGACCGCATAGCCGCTGCGGGTTCACGCTGCGGCAGGAAGCGCGTCTGTGAAGCGCGTGCCGTTGCCCGGTTCGGATTCGACCGAGATCGAACCGCCGTGTGCCTCGACGATCTGCTTGCAGATGCTCAGCCCGAGCCCGGTGCCCCGGCCCACCTCTTTCGTGCTCACGAAAGGCTCGAACAACCGCTTCCGGATGGCCGCCTGATTGCACGGCTCTTCGGCATCGGCACCGCCGGCAAGAGCCTGGAGCAGATCACCCAGGAGCTAGAGGACACGGCAGCGCGGCACGGCGCGCCGGTCGTTTCACCCGGATCCTCCGGATGAGAAGTCTCCACTCATCGTCCTGGTTCGCGGCGTTGCTCAACGCGCCGGGGCGAAGCCCGACGCAGAAGCGATGGGGCATTGAGGCATTAGAATTGTCTTCCCAGAGCCGTTCGGCGGGGAGGCACCCATGCTCCGCATACCGATCTGCGCCCTCATGCTATTCGCCTGTGCAACCCGATCGAGGACCGTGACTCGCGACGTGGCCGATTGTGTCTACATCGGACTGATCGAACGCGGCCCGCGCGCCGACTTCGTTTCCGAGACCGAGACGATGGGGCCCGCGCGCATCATCTGGTTCCACCCGCCACAGGTGGTGCGCGGATACTTCGTCGAAGCGAACGGGAACGTCTACCGGTGCCCGACGCCGCGGCCGCCGGCGGCGGCGTCCACGCATGGCTGACATTCCCGACAAGTTCACCAAGTCCGACGGGAGTCGCAGCGCGAGCTGAGGCCGGAGCAGTACCGCGTGCTGCGGCAGAAGGGCAGCGAGCGCGCCTTCACGGGCGCCCGCAGCTATTGCTGCGATGACGGCTGGCCCGCATCCGCTCAGAGCGCGGGCAGGAAGCGCGCACCCGTGGCCGAGGCGAGCTTGCGATGCGCGGCGCTGGTGCCGATCACGACAAGGCGCGCCGGATCGATGCGCTGGCGCGGCCAGTGTCGAACACCGTCGCGCCAGCGTCGAGCGCCGCGTGTACGGTCGCGACGGCCTTCTCTTCATCGCGGTCCTGCTCGGTCGAGAGGCGCATGCAGCCGAGGCCGATCCTCGACTCGTCTCCTGCGAGCCAATCCACCATGGCCGCACCATGCTGGGCGAACCACGGGGCATGCAACCTGGACATCCTGGGCTCCCGCCAGTGTTCAGACGCGGGTCTTTCGCTCGCCGATCAGCAGGCTCTGCGAGGCGCGCCCGATCGGCCCGCGCAGGTCGTGCAGCGCCGACACCGCCAAGCCGACTCCGCGGCGCGAGACGGTGGTTTCCGCCTCGAGGCAGACCCACTCGCCCTCGGGATATCGGTGCAGGTTCACCGTCAGGTCCGGATTGATGAAGATGAAGTGCCGGTAGTCGAGCGCGCTCGAGACGCCGTTTCCCGAGTCGGCGGCGATGAGCACGCGGGCGAGGGGCGCGATCGGCTCGCCCGCGACCAGCGCATGGCGCATGCGCAGCCAGGCTATGGCGGGCCCTTGCTCGATGAAACCGCCGCGCACGAACAAGACCTCCATTCCGGTGTGGTAGCCCACGTCGTGGCCGGTGGGGAAGAAGGGGGCCGGCTTGCCCTGGTCGGGGCCTGGCGGAGGCGGCGAGAGCGGCGGCTCGTCGAAGGGCACTTCGGTGAGACGCATGCGCACTGCCTGCGCACGCAGGATCTCCTCGCCGCCGGAGGAGAGCACACCCCCGATGAGCTGGACGCTGCGGCCGGCGCTCAACACCCGCGTCGAGAGCGTGAGCGGCGCGAGCGGGATGGGCTTGAGCATCTCGAACGTCGCGCGCACCATCATGGCGCCGTCGCGTCCCTCGGTCCGCTCCATCGCGGTAGCGAGCAGCGCCGCGGGCGGCCCGCCGTGCTGCGCCTGGGCGCTCCAGGGACCGCGCGTCAGTTCGGTGGGGACGTAGAGATCGCCGTCGCGGTGGAAGAAGGCGTCGGGCATGGGGGGATGATGCCTCTGCCCGGGCACCGTTGCAGCATCGCGGCAAGGCTGTTTCTGAAGCGAGCGATACTCATCGCCCGGAAGATGAGGCGCCGTGTCCAGCCTACTGTTCCTCGAGAATCGCTTCGGCGTCGATGGTAATCCGGACCTCGTCGCCTACGACCACGCCGCCAAGGTCGAGCGGGCTGTTCCAGCTCACGCCGAAATCGTGGCGGTTGATGGTGGTCTCGGCGACGAACCCCGCGCGGATCTTGGGTCCCTTGTCGACGCCGCCTTCCCACCAGGGAGTCGACCAGCGTCCGAGGTAGTGCACGTCGAGCACCATCGGCCGGGTGATTCCGCGGATGGTCAGCTCTCCCTTCGCCTTGAAGTCCAGCGCGCCAAGCCGCTCGACCGCGCCGCTGCGGAAGCGGATCTCCGGATGCCGCTCCACGTCGAGGAAATCGGCGCTGCGGAGGTGAGCATCGCGATCGGGCTCGCCTGTCCAGAGTCCCCTCGCGTCGATGATAGCTTCGACGGTAGCGGAAGCCGGGTCCTTCTCGTCGAAGGACAGCTTGCCGCGGACGTTCTTGAAGAGGCCGCGGACGTACGTGACCATCATGTGGCGCGCGCAGAATTCCGCCGACGTATGCCCAGGCTCGAGGACCCACTTCGCCACGGTGTCTCCCTTCCCCCCGGGAGTGCGTCGAGGAGCACGACTCTTGCGCGCCAGCGTCGTCATTGTCGAGGGCGGCTGGTGCGTCGGTCTTGACTACCGGTGCCGCGCAGGGTCCGTGGGGAGAAGGACTAGCTAGCCCTGCGCCGCGGGCGGGATGCCCAAGCGGTCGATGCCCCGGTTGAACGTCACCAGATGCGGGGACACAGCGTCGCTCGCGGTGGCATCGGTTGCGCGGTTCGGACGGGTTGGACTTGGTGTCCACGACCCTTCTTGGGTGTGCGCAATCGTGCCAGCGGGTGCCAAGCCGTGCGCGCCGTATGGCCTCGTTCGGGACCAGGGGGTCGCAGGTTCAAATCCTGTCTCCCCGACCAACCATCCCGGCGGAATTGCAAACCAAATTGCCGCAGCGAATCCGGCTGCCGCGCGGCACTGCGGATTTTGGACCACAGGTGGACCACGACCTGATTGCGGGAGCGCGTTTCCGCGGGCGGTGCTCCCTGTTGCGATCTTGAGCGGACCCACGGCCCCTCGCGCCCGGAACCAGGTGCCCCGGGGTCCACGAAAGTGCTCCGTTTAAGAACGCGTGCGGGGCTGCGAAACGGACTGGGCTTAGGACGCAACAAGAGCCCCAGGCGCGGGTCGCCACGGCCGTCCGGTTCCTGGCCGACATCTCTCGCTCGTTGGAGTAGCTCTATAGACGTGGCGAACGAGGGATAGCGCTCAGCGGCGGCCGGAAGCGTGAAAGCCGCCGCCGTGGAAGGCTCCGCCGCCGTGGAAGCCGCCACCGCCTCGGAAGGTGCTACCGCCGAAGCCGCCACCGCTTCGGAAGGCGCCGCCGCCTCGGAAGCTGCCGCCGCTGCTTCGGAAGCCGCCACCATGAAAGCCGCTGCCGGCGCGGAAGCCGCTGTTGGGATGCGTCCAGGAATGGAACCCGCTCGGGCGCCCGCTCCCTGAGCGGAAGCCGCCTCGGTAACTGCCGCCCGACGGCGGCGCGGCACCTCCGCGCGCAGACCCGACCCCCCAGCCGGCCCGCGTCGAGGCGAACCCGCGCACCGGGCTGGCCGCGTGCGTGATGGAGCCCGCTTGGCCTCGGGGCAACGCGAACCGCGAGATAGGCCGGGTGAAGTGCTGCCGGTCCACCACCACCCACCCCGGCCAGCGCCCGTGGAAGACGAACCCGCGCGGCGCGAGTGGCGACCAGCACGCGAAGCCTGGGTACGACCGCCAGCCGACCCAGGCGGGTGCCCAGGTGAAGCCAGGCACCCAGAACCAGCCCAACTCGGGCCCGAAGCCCCAGCGGCCGTAGTGGAAGACCGCCCATCCCCACGGCACCGTGGACGCGAAGGTCCAGCCGTAGTCGGTGTCGACCCACTGCCCGTCGGTGTAGGGCTGCCAGTCCGTGCCCTCGTCGGGAATCCAGACGCGGCCATATTCGGGCGTGTCGACCCAGTGCCCGTAAGGCGAGAGGCTCTGCTCGAAGGTCTGTTGGTCGGGCGGCCGCGCGGGGGGCTCTGTCTGGGGAGGCGGGACGTCCTCGGGAGCGGCCGCGTCGTCGCCAGGGGGCGGCGGAGGGGGCGCGATGTTGTCATCCTGCGCCCGGGCCGGCGCTGCGCCGAGCGTGGCGATACCGGCCGCTACCATCGCCGCAGCGAGAAAGGGCGCCCAGCCGGATGGAGAACGGCGCGGCATGAATCACCTGTCCCTTTCGATGCGCCAGTGCGCAAGATCATTCAACCGCCCAAGGTCGGAGAGCGCTGGGCGCGATTCGAGACTCGACCCTGTTCCTGTGCGCCTGGAAAGGCTGGGCCACCATGGCTGCGGCGCAGCGCTCGTGGGCGATGACCTTCGCGCCGCGTGCTGCAAACCAGCTCGCGCCGAGGGCGTGATCGGTGTGGTGGTGGGTCACGACCACGTGGGTGACCGGAGGAAACCTTCGGCGCGAGAGGGCTTCGGCGATGAGCCGCGCGTGTGCCGGGGCGATGAGCGGGTCCACTAGTAGTGTGCCCGCGCTGCCGGCAAAGACCACGCAGTTTGCGCCGTAGCTCGTGAGCGGCGTGTCTCCGCCCAGAGTGAAGACGGCCAGCCGCGGCGTCAGGAGCGATTCCTTGAGAGTCATTACTCGCAGTCTGGCGTAGTGCGGCCTCTGTTCGCGAACTGCACCTGCCCATATGGCACGGCGTCGGACGCGTTCAGACGGTGACACGGGAACAAAGCTGCTCGTTCGCTTCTGACTCACCGACAGGAAGTAGAGCGTGCGCGCACCAAGACGCTCTCCCGCCCCCCGCATCTTGCCTTTCCGTAGGTGCCGGATGCGCCTAAGCCATGATGTTGTGATGAGGCGGATAATTGACATCGACGCGGGAGTGGTAGGCTTGCATGAGGTGCTGCGGTGGTAGCGCTTCTGGGAGCTGTCGGCCGGGTATCGCCCGAGCCAGCAGGCTGGCCGGCGCGACGCCTTGCTGCAGGCGATCAAGAACGCGGTCGCTGGCCGGTGAGCGCTCAGGCGGGCGTCGGCATGCGCTTGAGATCGGCCGCCGACCCGGATCCCTTCGGTAATCGCGCGCGGAAGCGATCGTTCGACCAACGAGGTTCGCCGTGAAGCTGCCGATTCGGTCGCTCGTCATTGCCAGCGCCGTCGCGTTCGGCGGCCCCGGGCGCGCGCACGCTCACTTCAAGCTCGATGCACCAGCGAGCTGGGCGAATCAGGACAGCCTGGGCACGCCACTCAAGAGCGCGCCGTGCGGCCAATCCGATCCCGGGAACCCCGCGGTGGCGACCAACGCGGTGACGGGGCTGATGACTGGCTCGACCGTCACGATCACGGTCACCGAAACGGTCTTCCACCCGGGTCACTATCGCGTCGCGCTCGCGGCCGATCAGAATTCGCTGCCCGCCGATCCGACCGCGCATCCCGACATGAACTCGGCGTGCGGCACCGCCGACATCATGACGACGCCGGTGCTGCCGGTGCTCGCCGACAACATGCTGGCGCACACCACGCCGTTCAGCGGGCCGCAATCGTTTCAGGTCACGCTGCCGGCGGGGATGACCTGCGCGAATTGCACGCTGCAGGTGATCGAGTTCATGTCGAACCATCCGCTCAACGTTCCGGGCGGCTGCTTCTACCACCACTGCGCGAACGTCGCGATCAGCGCGACCGGCGCCGATGCCAGCACCGGTGGTGGCGGTGCAAATGGCGGCTGTTCCAGCGGCTCTGGCGCCAACGAGATCGGCATCGGCTGCGCGATGCTCGGCTGGCTACTCGCGCGGCGCAGGCGATCGCGTTAGTCGTGCACGTAAGGCGCGCTTGCGCCGGGGGGCCCGCGTCTCTGCGCCCGCATCGGCGGCACCAGAAGAAGTGGCGGGGAAAGCGGGGCCGTTCCTGCCGCTGGTAGAGCAGTCGACGACAACAGACTCTGCAGAGCAGGCTGCACGCGACCTCGGCTCAGGTGACTGCTCGTCTACGACGACCGGCGGCGTGGGGAGAGTGGGAGCCCCGGGCAGAGTTCCGCCACTCACCTTGACCGCGCGTTCGAATGGTTGGAGATGGGCTAGCCGGAGATGCCGGGCGGGCCGCTCCGATTCAGCAGGGGGTTGCCCAGGACTGCGGTCAGCGCAGATCGATCCGCAGCCCGCCGAACATGCGCTGATCGATGTTTCCCCCGTCGCCGGAATGGGTCATCGGCGCATCGGAGAACCCGGCGGCCGCGATCCGGCCGGGCTGCGCGTCGAGGCCGAGCAGGTAGTGGTGTCGCTGCGGAGAAGAGAAATTCACGACGCGCGAGGCGAGCGGCTCGCATGAGGGTGAGAGCGCGACCAGCCACGGGTCAGCCCCCCGCGAGATGCTCATTCCGCCATACCAGCGGTCCCAGCCGGCGGCCCCAGCGGCGAGAAGCGTGCCGTCTGCCGCCCAGCGGACCGCAGCCAGGTAGTCGCCTCTGCCGAAAGCGTCGACCGCCTTCTGGCAGCGGAGCGCGCCGGAACGCCGGTCCAGCACGGCCGCGTAGCCATCGTAAGGCACCATCACGGGGTCCGCTCCCGGCTCGGGCGGATAACGCACGACGTTCCCGGTCGGGTCGGGGAAGACGGCGGCGCCGACGAGCGCCAGCGCATCGCCGCGCACGGCGAGGTCGAACGCGACGAACTCCGCCGCGCGATCGGGGACGTAGCTGTGGGTGCCCTCGCGGACGCCGTCCGCCGTGAACGACGTGAACGCGATCGGCAGGTATTCGCTCTCAGCGCCTCCGGGGAACCCCCCGCGGCATTGCACCTCGGTGAACTCGCCGAAGGTGCGACTCACGGCCAGGCAGCGCGAGACGTTCCACGACCGGCCAACGATCGCGGTTCCATCCTCGGCGACGGCGAGCAGAGGCTGCACCGCGGCCTCGCGCCAGCGGAACTCATCGTACGTCCACGCCGCCGGCTCGGTCCCGTGGCGGCCCTCGACCACGCGGCTCCAGCGCTCCGCGAAGGTCTCGCCGGTCCAGCTCAACGCACCCACGCCAAGGGCGAGGTCGTTGCTGTATCCGCCCCCGGGCGCCTGGATGCGAGAGAGCCAGGCCGAGACCAGGTCTTCCCCGCGCGCCTCGACGCGCAGCCAGCCGGCGGCGAGCGCGTGGGGCGGCCTCGATCGAAAGAGGAACGGCGGATCGGGCAGGTCAGGCCGATCCTCCGGCGGGATCGCCGTGACCGCCAGGACCTGACGCGAGAGCACGTTGCCGGAGACGCCGAGACGTACGAGCTCGTAGCCGTCGTGATCTCGCGAGGTCCGCTCGAGCGCCAGAGTGATCTCGCCGGACGGGTGCACGGCGAAATCGGAGAGGAACTCGTCGCCAGCGGCGGCAACGGTCCAGACCTGGTTGCCGTCGGTGTGACACACCAGACGCCTCGTCGAGCCCTCCAAAGCATCGATCGCCACCTCGAGCGCGCAAAGGCGAGGACCGGTGAAGCGGACTTTCAGCCCGCTGAAAGCCCCCCGAGGTGCGATCTCGTGCGCCTCCCCACCGGCCCGCACGAGCTCGGCCATGGCCGATGGAGCGTTCGAGTTCGAGCCGCAGCCCAGCGGGGCGAGGACGACACACACAGCCAGCGCGGCTCAGGCGTACATAAGACCTCGGTCGGAGCGGCCCTACATAGCGAGCGCATCACGACGGCGCAACCGCGCGTGTGCTATTGGCGTGCCCTCGAGAGAATGTTGCCGCTTACCGACTTCTCTCGACCAGAAGGGGCGTCCGCCAAAGCGGTGGCCCCCCACCCGCTAGAGGTTTCATCGCGTCGTGGGACCGGGCAGAGGCGGCTCTGGCGGCCGTTGGTCGCCCCTGCAACTGCACGAGTCCGGATGGACAAACTCGATGGCGGTGCTGCGAACAGCCACAGCCTGCTCGACGAGCTTCACCAAGGACGGGTTGCGCGAGCCTCTCCCGAGGAAGTGAATGCCCGCTTCCTGCACCCGCACCCAAACGACACGACCCTTGCCGAGATCGGAGTGCGCGCGAGGCATGCCCACCATCTCGATCGAAAGGTCCTCGCCGACGTTCAAGAAGAATGGAAGCCCGGCCAGGCGCAGGCCATCGGCACTCACGTCCGCGATCCGGCAGACTAACTTGCCCCCGTCCGCGCAGCGCACCGACGCCGTGACGTCAATGGGAAGCCGCTCGTGGGCACGACGAGTCTGCGCCAGGTTCCTCATGATCAAGGGCAGGTCCGGCGTCGGAAATTCGAGCCAGCTGCCGGTAAATCGCGCGTTGTGCTGCGTCCGAACCCGCCCACGCGCCAGGCAGGGAACGTCCGAGCCAGCCACAGCGAACTCCACAAAGATCCATTGGCCATCGCGGTGTGGGAGCGCTGCCGGATAGAAGAAGAGGCTTCGCCCATTGTTCTCACGAAAGTGCAGAGGGATGTTTGCAGTGGAACCGAACCGATAGCGAACGAGAGCGACGGGTAACAGGCTGGACTTCGCATTTCGCAGGTCGATCATGGGAACAGTGTGCCTCCGGACAGAGCCAACCGATAATTCCTCGACTACGGCGGCCATTTTTCTGAATGATTTCCGCGCGACTGTAGAAGCAACCGCGCGGCTTTTTGTGCAAGTGGGGAATCATCCTACATACAGGTCGGTAGCCGCATTTTTGCAGCAGTGCTTTATGTGCTACCGATCATGTCGAGGGGACTCCTAGAGGTGGCCGAGCAGCTCGAGCCTGTGCTGTGTGAAGCGGAGCGATCTGCCAGGCCTTGCGGCGAGGCGGCCAGCATCGCTTTTCGCATCGGGGCACCGGGCACGGGGAGCATGGGAAGCACGCTGATCCCCCAATGCCGATCGCATGCCGAGGAATTCAGAACCATGCTGCAGCGCTTTATGCGTCCAGACACTTGGTCAGAGCAGACGATTTCGCGGAAGTGAAGCGATGTCGCTGCGTCCTTAACCGCGAAGCCGGGGATAGGAACGTCGAGGATCCTACCAATCTGGCGGACACGCTCACTCGGCAAGACTTCGCGGCCGCAGTGAAGGACTTCGGAGAACCCGGGGTCTCGTATGAGAAGTTCAGACGTCTGCTGCGAAGCGGAAAGAGGATCCCTCTGCGGGCACGGGGACCTCCTCGGTTTCGCGCCAAAGTGGCTCAGGGCTTGCCCGACCCGGCGGTCGAGCCGACGACGGGATCGCCGGCCGCCAGGGCGAGGCGGGGGGCGCGCCGGGTGGCGGCCGCCCCGCCCTTCTTCATCCCCTGCGAGAAGACCCGCTGCAGGAGGATGAAGACGAGGAGCAGCCCGCCCACGAAGATCTTGGTCCAAGAGACGTCAAGCGTCCCCTGGAATGAGATGAGGGTCTGGATGACGCCCTGGATGAGCGCGCCGATGAGCGAGCCGGCCACGAACCCAAAGCCGCCCGAGAGCAGCGTCCCGCCGATCACCACCGCCGCGATGGCGTCCAGCTCCAGCCCCATCGCGGCAGCGGCGCTCCCCGAGAGCGTGTAGATGGTGAAGACGACCCCGGCCGCCGCCGAGAAGAACCCGCTCAGCGCGTAGATGGCCAGCTTGGTCCGGGCGAGCGGGATCCCCATGAGGAGGACCGAGAGCTCGCTCCCCCCAACCGCGTACACGTTCCGCCCGAACTTGGTGAAGCCCAGCACCACCGCCGTTGCCACCACCGCCAGGATCAGCACGCACGCGCTGAACGAGAGCGAGGCCTTCTCGCCGAGCGGGATGCCCAGGGTCGAGAGCTTCACCATGAGAGGATCCTCCACCGGGATGGCGTTCAGGTTGATGACGAACCCCAGGCCACGCAGGAGGAACATCCCGGCGAGCGTCACGATGAACGCCGGCGCCTTGTAGAAGTGGATCACGGCCCCTTGGGCCAACCCGAACAGGAGCCCGATCACCAGGACCAGAGCGATGGCCGGGAACGGGAGGAAGTGGGCGAGCTGCGTCAACGACGCGATCAGGGTCGACGAGAACGCGACCATCGCGCCGACCGACAGGTCGATGCCACCCGAGAGGATGACGAAGGTCATCCCCACCGCGCACAGGCCGAGGAAGGCGTTGTCGGTGAAGAGGTTGGTGAACACACGCAGCGAGAAGAACGCCCTGTACTGGAGTCCTCCCAGGCAAAAGATCGCCACGAAGACGCACAACGTGGCAAGGAGCGGCACGTACCTGCGGCTCACGCGGAGCTTCATCGGGTCGCCCTCCCCGGCACGAGCGCCCCGAGCTGCCTGCGGAACTCGCCCGACTGCAGGAGGATGACGATCACCACCACGGCCGCCTTGACCACCAGCGTGAACTGGACCGGCACACCCTTGGTGAAGATGGTGGTGGTCAGGCTCTGGATGATGAGCGCACCGACGAGCGAACCGAGCAGATTGAACTTCCCCCCGTTCATGCTGGTCCCGCCGATCACCACCGCCAGGATGGCGTCCAGCTCGATGTACACCCCGACCAGCGCGGCGTCCGAGCCGTGGATGTTGGCCGTGAGGACGAGGCCCGCCACGCCCGCGCAGAGCCCCGAGAAGGTGTAGACGACGAACTTCACCAGCCCGACGCTCAGGCCGGAGTACCGGCTCGCCTTGGCGCTGCCGCCGGTCGCCTGGATGAAGAGGCCGAGGGGCGTGGTCCGGAGGGCCAGCGCCAGGAGCGCCAGCAGTGCGACCGCGACGAAGATGCGGACCGGCAGGCCGAGCAGGTACCCGGTGCCGAGATACTCGAAGGACACCATCCGGAACCAGAGAACCCTGCCGCCGATGATCAGCTGCCCCAGCCCCCGTCCCATCACCATCAGGATGAGGGTGGCGATGATGGGCTGGATCCCGAAGCCGATGATGAGGAGAGAGTTGAAGGCGCCGCAGAGCGCGGCGGCGATGAGCGGGAGCACCAGGACGGCGAGTAGCGGGGCGTGGTAGCGGGCCACCAGGACACCGGCGATGGCCCCG
>Ga0209235_1001164_pt1 | contig 14051 bp, 16 predicted proteins | sample GraSoi013_1_20cm_4_FD_185817 | JGI IMG/M metagenome (GOLD analysis project Ga0209235, IMG submission 185817) | Grasslands soil microbial communities from the Angelo Coastal Reserve, California, USA - Sample 09_25_2013_1_20cm (SPAdes) (version 2) | ecosystem: Environmental > Terrestrial > Soil >... | reverse complement strand
CGAAGAGGGAAAGTCGTACGCGAGGTCCTGAACGATCTGACTCTTCGATGGAAATCTTCGCGACGACCACTAGTCGTCTTCGGGTCCCCATCAGACGGTGTGCCCGAGATTCTTGCCAAAGAAGGAGCCGACATTACAAGGATGGTCGACTTCAACCTGAACATGATCCCGAATCAGGGCGTACAAACAGTCCGAACAGAGGAAGCAGTCCTTACGACGATGTCAATACTGAACTTGTTAGAGGAGACATAGATGGGCCACCGAAAATACAGCGCTCCTAGAAGAGGGTCCCTCGCTTATCTCCCCCGCGGGAGGGCAAGTCACTGGACCCCAAGAATTCGCTATTGGCCAGATTACGAAGGTCCGCCACGCCTCTTGGGATTTGCAGGGTTCAAGGCGGGAACAACTCATGTCACCGTGGTCGATAATCGCCAGGGCTCCCTGAACTACGGCAAGGAGGTGAGCTTCCCGGTGACGGTTGTCGAGACTCCTCCGCTGAAGGTAACCGCCTTACGTTTCTACGAAACGCTGAACGGTGGATTGCAAACCTTAGGAGAAGTATGGTCCAACGACCAGACGAAGGATCTCCAGAGGAGAATCAAAACGCCTGAGAAATTCGACGACGTCAAGGCCTGGGAGAAGCTACAGCTCTCAACGAGCAAGCTATCGGAAGTGAGAGTAGTTGTTGCAAGCCAGCCACGAACCACCACGATCGGTAGAAAAATACCTGACTTGTTCGAGGTGAAGATCGATGGGGGAACAGTTCAAGAGCGGCTCGAGTTCGGGAAAAAACTCCTTGGAAAGGAAGTCAAAGTCTCGGAAGTATTCAAAGAGGGAGGAGAAGTCGACGTGATTTCCATCACGAAAGGAAAAGGAATCCAAGGCCCGGTAAAGAGATGGGGAGTAAAGAAACTCAAACACAAGTCAAGAAAAACAGTCAGAGGAGTCGGGTCGATTGGCCCATGGCACCCACATTACGTAATGTACTCCGTACCTAGACCAGGGCAGATGGGATTTGCCCAAAGAACGGAGCACAACAAGCAGATCTTGAAGATGGGAAACAACGGCGCTGACGTAACACCCAAAGGAGGATTCCTCCGATATGGACCAGTTAAGACGGAATACGCCGTTCTACGAGGATCGATTCCGGGGCCAGCTAGGAGACTCGTTGCTCTCCGATACCCGGCTAGAGGAAGCCCCACAGGAGAACCGCCTAAGATAGAACAGCTGAATCTCGCATCGAAACAGGGAGCATAAACCGTCATGTCAAACGATTTACTCACTGCGCATCTTCTCGACGTAGATGGAAAGTCCGCCGGAGAAGTCCATCTACCTCAAGTCTTCCAGACCAGCCTCAGATTAGATATCATTCAAAGGGCTGCAATCGCTCAACAATCCCACGCTTTCCAACCCCAAGGCCGGAACCTAATGGCTGGAAAGAGAACAACCGCAGAGGGTTTCGGGGTCGGGAGAGGAATATCGCGAGTGCCACGAATCGGGGGACACGGACCTTTGTCGGGGACTGCAGCTTTCGCCCCTGGGACCGTAAGTGGTCGAATGGCATTCCCACCGGTCGCGTCAAAGAAGATCGCTAAACGAATCAACCAGAAGGAGAGACGACTCGCTTTGAAATCGGCGATCGCCGCAACTGCATCGGACCAAGTCGTCCGGAGTCGAGGCCACAAGTTCCTTGAGGACCGAACACTGCCCCTAGTCGTCAGCAACGAAGTGGAGAATCTTTCGAAGTCATCCGATGCTAAGCGATTTCTCACCTCCATCGGCGTCTGGGACGACATTCTTCGAGTAAGAAAGAGCAAGAGAATCAAGAGCGGAGTGAGAGTTCACGCGGTCGGACCCCTGATAGTAGTTGGAGACGACAGGAATGCTAGGAAAGCCCTTCGAAACTTTGAAGGCGTCGAAGTAATTAGAGCCAGAGACCTCAGCGTGGAAGCTCTTGCGCCAGGTACGCATCCGGGCAGGTTGACTATCTGGAGCGAGTCAGCCATCAAGACAGTAGCAGAGAGAAAGTGGTAATACAAATGGCCAGGCTAGAGTCCGAGCTCGTGATCATCTACCCGATGATGTCGGAGGACACCGTCAAACTGATAGAAGGGGAAAACAAGATCACCTTCATCGTCAACAACAAAGCAAACAAGAACGATGTGAAACGGGCCGTGGAGGAACTCTACGAGGTAAACGTCTCCCGAGTATTCACACTTACAACCCCAGAAGGAAAGAAGAAAGCTTACGTCAAGCTGAGCCCCGAATCAAAAGCCTCTGACCTAGCTGTGAAACTGGGAATACTGTAAGAGAGATTTGGTGTAGCATGGGAAAGAATATCCTAGTCCAGAGACGCGGAAGAGGCTACTTCATCTTCAGAGCTCCTACCCATCGAAGATTACACCCTACAGGATACAATTCAGTAAACGGACACAGCACTGGATTTGTTCGAGATCTTCTCCACGAAGTCGCGCGCGGGGCTCCTCTGGCCAGGCTTGTTGTGGGGGGCAGTAACGATGTCTACATTCCTGCTCCAGAAGGAATGTACGTGGGACAGAGCATTGAGATCGGAAGCGAGGCGCCTGCGGAGACAGGCAACATCAAGTCGCTGAGCGGAATCCCAGAAGGGACGATGATTTGCAATATAGAACTCCGTCCCGGAGATGGAGGTACCCTAGCCCGCTCCTCGGGCAGCTTCGCACTGGTAGTCTCCCACACTCAAGCCGGAACAGAGCTTCGTATGCCCTCCGGGCGAACCATCCATCTCAACGACAGGTGTCGAGCGATGATTGGAGTGGTTGCGGGAGCAGGTCGTACCGAGAAGCCGTTCTTGAAAGCTGGACCGAAGTGGTTCCTACAAAAGTCGCGAGGACGGAAATGGCCAGTAGTCAAGGGCCAAGCAATGATTGCAGCGTCCCACCCGCATGGTGGAGGAAGACACAAACACGCAGGCAAGCCTACAACTGTCGGTCGCGATACGCCTCCTGGAAGAAAAGTCGGTAACATTGCCGCTCGCCAGACGGGACGAGCTAAACGTCGCTCGGCGCGATAGACCCCAGGAACATACTTATCATGCACGTCACAATCAAGAATAACGCGATGCGGGTGAAGAACTACGCCTAGACAGTTCACTTATCGCGGGCACTCAGTCGACGAGCTGAAACAGATGTCGATGGACGAGTTCATCAAGCTCCTCCCCTCACGACAGCGCAGATCCCTCCTCAAAGGGCTCACGAATGAACAGCGAATACTGATGGAACACGTTCGACAGTCCAGAAAGGAGAACGGCAGCAAGCCCGCGCCCGTAAAGTCGCACGTCCGAGATATGATAGTCATTCCCGAAATGTTGGGACTGACGCTCCAGCTACACTCCGGTAAGGAGTATGTTGCTATTGACATCAAGCCTGAGATGATTGGGCATTTCGTAGGAGAATTCGCGATTACCAACCAGAAGGTTGTTCATGGAACACCAGGGATCGGTGCGTCGCGATCAAGCATGTACGTTCCACTCAAGTAGACTCGACCTTCCTTCGGTCACGTCTCGGAACCGAAAGATTCACGGCCGCTTTCTTGCGGTCTCTGGGCAGGGCACTATAGCATAACGGCCTCATCGGATTTTTCTTCCCCGATTTTTTCTTGAGACGTTTTACGGGACGCCAGAATACTAGATCTTATGATCGCCCAAGAAGTTTCGGACTTCGCGTTAACTCTGGCCGTTGTGAAATGTTTGGTATATGGAAGCAAGGGACACGTCTCTTCATTTTCTCTGGCATAGGTTATTACGACAGTTGAGAGTCGTTCGCGGTGAGGGCGAGCGCGAGACGCCCGCCTCGAGAGAGCCGGGCTGAGAGAAGACGTTGATCTTCACAGTGAGGCTTGGGTGTTAGTGTCGCGGGCGACAAGGAACTCTTCTGCAAAGAAGGGTTCCAATGCGAAACTCGCCCCTTTTGGCCCTGAGACTGAAATGGCGTTGAATGGTCCTAGAGACTTTTAGCCGAGTTGCAGAAACAACTGGCTCCTGGAGGCGAACATGAACTCAGGACAACGTCTTGAGCTTGCCGTAAGAGGAACCGTCGAGATAATCCAGAGGCCCGAGCTAGAGAAGCTCTTGGAAGAGAAGAATCCTCGGGCCTACTGGGGGTTCGAGTGCTCCGGAACGCAGGCATGCCCTGCACGGAATGATGCACATCGGCCAAGGGCTCGTCTGCGCCTCCAAGATTCAAGACCTCATCCAGGCCGGTTTCCACTTCATAGTCTTCCTCGCCGACTGGCACTCGATGATCAACAACAAGTACGGTGGCGACCTTGAAAAGATCCGAACAGTAGGCCGATATTACAAGCACTGTTTCACAGCCCTAGGAGTCCCCGAGAACAAGGCGGAGTACATCTGGGCCTCAGAACTAGCGGAGAAAGCCGACTATTGGGAGAAGGTTCTGAGAATAGCAAGAGCCACGACGACCCAACGGGTCTTGAGAGCAATACCGATAATGGGTCGGGACATGCAGTCGAAGGAGAACGACTCAGCGACAATCTTCTATCCCTGCATGCAGGCTGCGGACATATTCCAGATGAAGCTGGACCTTGCCTGCGCTGGAATAGACCAGCGTAAGGCCCACATCCTTGCCAGAGAAGCAGGGGAGAAACTCGGCTGGGGGAAGGTTGTGAGTCTTCACACTCCAATGCTCGTGGGACTCGCAGGTGTTCAGAATACGCCGCGCGACAGCTTCGATGAGGATCCTAAACTGAACCAAGTGATAGCTGCAAAGATGTCGAAGAGCAAACCCGAGAACAACATCCTGATTCATGATGAGCCGGGAGCAATTGCCAAGAAGATTCAACAGGCGTTCTGCCCCCCCGGAGTGGTGGAAGGAAACCCGATACTGGAATACTATCGAATCCTCGTATTCGAAAACCATGGGGGAGTCACATTGAAGCGCGACCCTAAGTATGGTGGAGACGTTGAAGTGTCCACTTATGAGCAGCTTGAGAAGCAATACGCTTCGGGAAAGATCCACCCGCAGGACCTGAAAACCAACATGTCACGAATCCTCTCTCAGAAGTTAGAACCAGTCAGGGAATACTTCAAGAGAAATCCACAGCCCTTGGAAGAAGTGCGAAGACTAGAGAAGAGCTGACGATAAGTGGCCGGTGCCCCTCCGAGGAGAAATCTCGCTCGACTGCGAAATCCGCGAGCCGAGTATTACGCGTGGAAAATGGAAGAGACAAATAGAATCCTCGACCAACTCAGAACACAATCCGAAGCCGGAGTCCCAATCATCGTCGAGGGACGACGAGACGAGGCTGCACTCCGAAGACTGGGAATAGCAGGAAAGGTGCACTGTCTAAAAGCAAGAGGCGAATCCCGCCACGAATTTCTCGATCGGCTCAATGGAACAAAGGAAGCGATTGTGCTGACAGACTTCGACAGAGAGGGGAAGGAATTGGAGACATGGCTGTACAAAGAGCTCTCTCAGCGAGGAGTAAAGAGTGATCTGAAACTCTGGATCAGAATAAGATCTATCGCCCGAACCGAGGTCCGATCGGTGGAAGAGATTCCGAACTTCATCCGGGCACTAGAAGCGAGAGCAAGAGGCATTAGACCTGTTAGTCCTCAAGTCCCCCGTGGCTAGTTCAGAGAAGAACAGAGCACCCTCTAGGGAGGGAAACGCTTTCGCGTCTCGAGCGATTGAATGCGAGTTGACGCTTGGTTAGTTTTTTCCGTTCTTCGTCCGGATGGCCTTTGTCGGTTTGCCGTTGCCGTGGAAGTAGTCGCGGAGTACCTGTTCGAAGAATATTGAGAGGCCGCCGACTCTGCCATGATAGACGCGTTGTACTTCACTGCGCACGAGGTTCTCAGATTGGTCGCTGAGCGAAATCATTAGTTTGCCCATGTTTTGTACCGGCTGTGTACGGTTTCACGGGTTCCGTTCATTCTTATTGACGAAAAAACGTCAATCCGTGACCGGTGGACCCGTGGATATCCACAGTAACTTGGGGGTGGTCCCTGGATATCGCTGGGACACCGGGTATGTTTCAAGGCTTGAACGTGTGAATTGAGTATAAATGCGAAAAGATTCAACAAGAATCCCTCCTCTGTGTTCCTACTTTTCCTAGTAGGAGAGCGGAGAAACCATTCGGTACCGCGACGATTCTTCGATCAACGGAAACCAGGCTTGATGCCATGTCCAGAATTCTGCAACATGTTTGGGGCAGATTCGCTTCTGGGATTCCCGACTCTACTTCAGATTGTGGCTTTCGACAAAGGCTCGCTTCTAAGACGATAAATAGCCGCCTTAGTCAGAACGGCGAACCCGAGCTGGACAAAGGATAGTGAGCGTCGCCAACTGGTTTGTTTTTGGGCTGACGATCCTCTTCCTCGTCTACTTCGTCTATGCGACTCCTATCATAATGCTCGGCGTCTGGCGATACAAGAAGCGTGGTTTTGGAGAGGATCCGGGTGAAGACTGGGATCCCCCGAATGTCTCTGTCCTTGTTCCAGTGAAGAACGAAGAGAGAGTGGTGGGTAGACTGTTGGATGCGCTTGTCCGACTGGACTATCCGAGAGAGAACTTGGAGGTGGTCGTGGTGGAGGACGAGTCAAGGGATCGAACACTACAGATCTGCCAGAGTTACTCGGCAAAATATCCCTGGATCAAAGTGTTCCATCGCGATGCGAGCCTCGGTAAGGGTGACGCTCTAAACTTCGCATTTCACCGGTCAACTGGCGAGATCATTGCGACGTTTGACGCTGATGATGTGCCGGAAGAGCAGGCGGTGAAGAAAGCACTGCGATATTTCAACAGTCCAGAGACTGGCGCTGTCCACGGTTTTCACAGAACGTTGAATCTTCGGGAGAGCATTGTTTCGCGTCTGGCCGCGTACGAGAATTTCCTATATCGACTGTCTAACGATGGGAAGTACGCGTTGAGACTGTTCGTTACTTTTTCCGGGTCAAACACGTTTTTTCGAAGAACGGCTCTGGAAAAGGTTGGGCTGTGGGATCCGAGGTCTCTGGTCGAGGATGCGGAGTTGTCGGTTCGGTTTGCTAGAGCTCATATTGCTACTCGACTGGCTCCAGTGGAGTGTTGGCAGGAGATGCCGGCCCGGGTTGGAAGCTTGTTCAAGCAGCGGATTCGCTGGTCTGGTGGGAACATGCTGACTGGGATTAAGCACTGGAATGCTTGGAGATCCATGTCTCTTGCGAAGACGCTTGATATGGAGGCGCTAATGATGAGCCCGATATTGGCAGTGTTAACGTTCGTAGCATGGATCATTCTAGGGCTGGGAATAATCAAGGTGGGACTGCCGTTCGAGACCCTGCTTCCACTCTTCCTGGTCATGGCTGCCGTCAACATTGTCTATGTGGGCACCCTAGTCGCCACGGTTGTCTCGTCCGCAAGATCGAGCATGCTGTCACACCTGGGTCTCTTGCTGGCAACGTATCCATACGCGGCGCTCGTCTCGCTCGCCAACCTTGCAGCGATGATCCTCATCCTCCGGAAGGGAGCCAGGTTGTGGCTGAAGACCGAGAAGACGGGATACGTGGACAAGCAGCTTCAGTTCGGTACTTCTCAGTCTTGACGTGAAAAGTCTTGCCATTTGCTTGAAGATGTTGGAAAGAACTAAATCTGCTGACTCTACGAAACGGCTTCTCTGAGAGTGCTGATGAGTCCGAAACCGCGAGATTCCCTACTGATCATACGCGACATTCTTGCTGTAGCGGCGAAGAGAGCGTCGAAGACAGAGATCGTCTACCGGTCAAACATCAACTTCGTCGCAGCCGAGAAATACATTACACGCCTCCTACTACGTGGAATGCTAGAGACGGTGGTAGATGAGGGGAAGTCAAAATTCCAGACAACCCCGCTCGGCATCGAAACATTGTCGAAGCTGACCGAAGTCCAGAAACTAGTTGAAGGCACATAGAATAACTGAAAGAGCACTCTCGCGTCGTGAGAATAAAATTGTGGCCCCGTTTTTTCCGGAGGGCTCTCGCCAGTTGAAACCGTTCTGGGCGAGTCTCGCGTTTCAACGCGCAGAATAGAACGGTCGACCATTTTTCCACAGTGGAAATCAAGCGTATAGCTCATCGTGAAAGTCTCAGGATCTACAAACGCCTGCCCAGATTCTCGTTTGGGGCATGTTCTGCGCCTGTCGCGTTTGAAACCAAACGTTCTGCGAATTTCTTTCTCTCTGAACGCCAGGGAGGTTAAGATTACTCTTTGTTAATTCCCCCCGAGATCCGAGTCTTGTGTCGCGAGCTGACCCTCAATTCACAATTTCCAGCAGAAAATTTCGCCGGGTAACGTCTTTTCTGGGCGAAGACATCTGTTCCAGGCGCACAACGGGCTTGCCCGGAATTCCAAGAACTCCGATCTGAACCCGATTAGATCGCGACTAAACTGCTCGACCACATCTAGATTCCCGATCCGGGCTTACCCTGAACAATTTTCCAGTGCAGATGGCTCTCGAGATCCTTTGCCGCGGCAGCGACCGACTGGTTTTCAGGTTTCATTAGTGATAACTGACCTGTAATCCGTAAATGGTAACATCAAGACCCGTTCGAGTTCTGGATCATGCGTTTGAATCGTGGGATTACCTGCCACCAGAACATCATTGAACCGTAACTTTGAAGGAATAGGGTGATGGTGGAAGGGTCATGCCAACATCGAACTTACAATCTATCGTTTGGCCGCTCACAGAGGGAAACGGGGTCTGTATGCAAACTGGACCGTACGTCGTCGAAGCTAAGACCAGTGTGACGTTGAATTTGGTTCCCGCCGGAGGCATCGAAGCGCTCGTGGTCGATTGGACTTGGACGTCGTAAACCCAGTGTCCCCCCGTAATGGTTGTGTTGGCCATACCTGGAAGAACGCCAAATGTAACAGGGCTAGAACATGACGTCCCGGTCGAGGGCACTAGAGCTATCGAGAAGCCCTTGTCGATCGCAAGAAGGCCGTTAGCGACTTTCACAGCAGAGCCGATCTCAGCTTGATAGGACGTGGTCGTAACCGAAATACCCGTCGCATAAGCCAAAACCACGATGAAGATCGTGGCTTTTACAACAACTAGCAATGATGCGCGTGAGCCGAAACGCGCCACGACCCTTCTTGTTATGCCCAAGCTATGTCTTTACAAAGATCAGACTTAGAAGATTCTAAGAAACCTCAGTAACTCACAGGTAGGGGCACAGGTAACAGGCGAGGGCACTGGACAAAAATCCACGGAAAAGAAATGGACCGGTTCCGCGGGTTCGATGCGAGAACCTAGAGCTTACTCGACTATGTTGCGCTCACATAGAGCGTCATTGGAGCGGTGATCGAGGACACGCCCAGATCGACATACGTCGTGATCGTTCCTGTGCTAGAGCTACCTGGACCGGTCAGGGTTAGGGTTATTGTACCGCCGGCTAGGTTCGTGCCACCGTTGGGCGGTGTCGATCCGCTCTGGATTTTGATCGTAACTGTGTGAGAACCGCCTGTGGTTGTATCGGTGAGGACAATGGTCTCCATCCAATGGCCTGAGGTGAATGTTGAGCCGGTGTAGAGATTAGCATTGCTGCCGTTTCCGCCGAAGGTGGCGGTGCTGTTGCCACTAATCCCTGTGACGTTAGATACTATTGAGAGCCCCTTATCGCTGACCGTCATGGATCCCGTATTGTTATGAAGAGTACCGATCTCGCCAGTATAGGGGTTCGAGGTGATGGTGATGGTTGCGGCTAGAACACCTGCGACCATTCCTATGATGCCGACAACAACTAGCGTTAGTGCGGGGACTTTCTTTGTGGTGATTCGACTTACAATTACGCGTATGCTGCTCAATTCCACATCAGGGAAACGGTAACCTTACTGTCTTTTCGATAAGCCACACGTAACTAGTGTGGACACTAGACAGTATCAGGAATTGGAGCGTTCTGAGTCGCTATCATAATCATTGGTCGCCCGGCGTTCGTAACGAGGTTTTTGGAATCTTGTCAGCAGCCCCTGGGGCCTGGGTAGTTTGGGTCGAGCTCGAGTAATTTTTCCTAAGATCGGGAATCTGCGGGCCTTCTCTGGAGCCATCTGTTGATCGCCGAGCCACCATTTCTGGAGTGCCCTTGTCCCTGTCTCGTCTGCTTCTTGAACGAGCAGAATTTCTCTGCCGTTGTGTTTTAGGAGTGTTGTCTCGATCTGGCGTGCCGAGTCGAAGTCTACTTTCTTTTCGACAAGCTCCATGTAGACTTGGTTTAGAAGTTCACGATAGGGCACTGGTACTCCGCGGGCGACAATGATTGTCACTGCTGACTTAAGCATTGCTCGCTCCGGACGGGTTATCCTGTCATTGGACCAGTTAGGCGATTGTACGACCTCAATCATGGGAGGGTGTTCTGAATCTACCGCTTGGTCCGCTCCGGCTATGGGCGGTAGCGGTGTGGCCGGAGGCGCCGGCTCTTCCACGGCTTGTTGAGTCTCTATGGGTGTCGCTTTTTCCTGGACGGGTTTTCTGAATCGGAGTTCGTTTTCGGGTCTACCCGGAATTCGATAGACCGTTCCTGATGATTCGACCTCGAAGCCCGTCGCAGGCATCAGTTTCTCGAATCGATCTCCGAGGCTTATGTCCCAATCGGGCAGGATTATTGAGAGGCTGCCTCCTGGCTCGACTGTGTCGTAGAGTTTCTGGAATGAGATGAGGAGTTCGTCGTCGTTGAGCATCTTGGGATCTTTCCCTAGCGGATTGAATTCTCTGTCGTTGCTGTTGAACCAGACGTGCTGATAGGGCGGTGTTAGGTAGACGTCGTGGATGTGGCCGCCCGGGAGCAGGGCTCCGAGAATCTGGAAGGCTCTGTCCTGGATGATCCTGATCAGACTTCGGCCCAGGACCATTGCGAGACCGAGGAAGCCCAGATAGTAGGGAAAGTAGAATGTGGCTGTTACTAGGGGAGATGTGTAGTACCTGAGATCGAGTCCGAGAATAGTTGTCTGGAGAGAAGTTGTCCCGTAGTATGGCGGAACGACGCCGTATGCCTGGACAATCGCTGTCTCAGCCCAGTAGTAGATCAAGACGAAGCTGAAGTAGAGCTCGACAAGCGAGGAGAGACCAAGGTAGACTGCGAGATTCCGCCACCAAGCGGTCGGCTGAAGGCTCGCGGCGAGCAAGGCGAGTGATCCTAGAATCAGCAGAACGCGAGTGAAGGATCCAAGACCGTTAGCAGCAGCCGTAGTGGAGGGGAGACCTAGAGCGTTGATGTGCAAGTAGAACGGTGAGACCTGGATGTTCAGAAGATTACTAGTGGAGGCCCCCGTTAGAGTCCACCATGGCTCACTGCCCAGTGCCACAAAGAGCGCTAGGAGGGCACCGGATAAGGTGAGGAGATCGACTTTCCGCAAGAATCCAAATTTCTCGCTTGTACTCCCGCTCATTATGTACTTCTCATCCTTTGAGATAAGAGATGGACCCTGGCGCGTTTTCTGGGCCGGGCCAGTTAGAGGAAGGGTGGGGAGGGAATAGGAGTCCCGTTACCGTCCAGTATTTTGCTCAGTCTCTAAGAATGCAGACGCTCCACGCTAGTTTGGCGTGTTGTTTTCTACCGAGGCTTCACTTGACGATCAACAATTTCGCGAGATACTGATTACTGAGGCTTGACTGTTTTCGGTCGAGCGGTTTGGGCGGGTTTGGGCCTGGAACGGTTCAGCATTCTATTGGCCCAGTTCATCTGTCTCTCAAGATTCAGCGTGTACTCCTTGAGAATGTATTCTAGGTCTGCGGGTGAGATCCTGTCCGATTTGGATTCGAGCATTTCCTGTGCCATCTGGAATTGCCGATTGGACCCGTCGACGAAGAAAGTGGCCAAGTTCTCGGGATCGATAAGTTCGATGAAGAGGCGTCGTAGACTGCCGAAGCGCTGTTGGAAATTGGTAAACATTTCTTTGGCGTGGGCGAGTGATTCAACGCCTTTTGGTGTGATGTGGTAGACTCGTCGTGTTGCCTCGTCGGATGGTTCTGGATCGGCCTTGATGAGGCCTTCGGAGACTAGCTTCTTTAGAATGGGGTAGATTGATCCGGCCCCGGGTCTCCAGGCGCCATCTGTCTTGCTGTCGATGTCCTGTATGATTTCGTAGCCGTGGATTGGTTTCTGAGCTATCTTGTGAAGGATGTAGTATCGTAGTAGGCCTTTGGGCGCGCTGTGGAGCCGATCATGAGCGGTGGGGCTATCGTCCTCTCGAGACTTTGACTGGCGCATCCTTCTCGTTCAGGATTGCCCGTCGGATATAAGGTATATCGTACACGATACAGAATCCGATATCTAAAGAACGAGTCTAGCCCGGAGCAGATGGGAGGGTGAAGTATCGAGCGATCAGGCTTTGGGCGTAGATGAAGTGTAGCTTGGCAGAGACCTTGTCTTGCCGCGCAGATACTTGAATCCAGCGAAGCCGACCATGATAGCGCCTATCCCGCCGAGAAGGATTGCGACCGAATCCAGCCAGATGCTGGTGAAGGTGGCGGTGTCGGTTCCACCCCCGATGGTAGAGAGGCTGCTCTGAGCAGCGTTAGCGTCGTTAAGCGCGTTCTGATAATCAGTCTGGGCTGTCGCGAAATCTCCCAGTTGATACGCATTGTTCCCGAGTGCCATCTGAGTATTAGCTTGGGCCAGCGAAGCCAGAGCGCCGCTTGTTCCGGGTGCCGGTGAAAAAGTGCTGCCCAGCGCGCTATTGAGAGAGTCAATGATAGCTTTGGCTTGTAGCTTGGAATTGTAGCTGCTCGCCTGGGCACTGGAGTACACAGCTAGCTGATGATACGTGTAGGGGTAGCCATTGCTGTAAAAGTTATGACACGCTGCAGCGTTAGGAGGAGGATAGTTGTAATCGTAACAGCCTGAGTATACACTCCACGTAGCGCCTTCGGCCATGTTCCACATCTCGAGGGTCCAAGAGTGGGTTTGCTGGTTCAGCGCAGAGTACTGGCCGGTCAGTGCCGGGATTGCGTAGGCTAGCGTGACGGTGAGCGTCTGGCCAGCGTAGACCGCAGTGTCGCTGGTCGTGTTCTGGAAGTTGGTCATCCAGTCAAACTTTACTCCCATGGTCAGGTTCCGCTGGTAAACGTACGAGCTTGCTGTAAAGACGACGTTAAAGGTCATAGTGGTGCCTGCTTGTATAGCATCGACAGTGCTTCCGAGATAGGAATCGGAGGTGCCACGTGCGATTAGCCCTGTGATGTTAAGAGTCACATTGTTATCGTCTCCATGTGCTCTCGGAACAGACAACGGGACTGCGACTCCAACCAGGAGTACCGCGAACATCGGGATGAGGAACTTTCGATGCTGCACTATTCCAACCTCAGACTGCTGAGCACTTTGGGGCTCCTACAATTAACCGTCGTAACCCCTCTATCACAGAGACGGTTTCTGATCAAAGAGCACTGTATGGTTGATTTCGCTTCGGTAAAGCAGAGCATTGTGGATCATAGTACTGGAATGAAATCGCCGGCCAAGTAGAACTCGTTTGAAGAGAAAGGCATCAGTTGAATTTGTCCACGGGGTGCAAGGCCTGTTCCGAACTGAGTGTGGATCCGACTGGTTTACTTTTCTCAAGCGTTGTTTGCTATTCTCATGATTTCAAAAGTTCTCAGAGAGTCGATGGAGACAGGAGATCCTGGCTCCCTTGAAAATCAGAGAGAGATCTCTGAAGATGATCCGTCCTGTGACGTTCTGTGTTCTGACCTCTCCTCCTCACATGTGCCCCTACAGCGATAACCCCTGCTGTTGCAACGCTGACCAGCAAGAGCAATGCAGGCAAGATCTGTAATAGTAATGTCAGTCTGTCAATCGAGAGGGTGACGCCACCGACAGATCCGGATCCTGTTTGGACTGTTATCATTGTTGTACGAGCTAGCGTGCTGTTCGTTCCGGTTATCATCACTGAGTAATTTAGCCCTGTGAAGCGGCACGAGATGGTCGCGTTGCCCGAACCGATTATGCTTGTGGGTGTGATAGTACATGAAGTGGTGCTGTTGGTTGCGAGAGTTACAACTCCGGCAAAACCATTGAGTGACGTTATCTGGATGGTCGAGTTTGC
>Ga0209235_1001160_pt1 | contig 14072 bp, 15 predicted proteins | sample GraSoi013_1_20cm_4_FD_185817 | JGI IMG/M metagenome (GOLD analysis project Ga0209235, IMG submission 185817) | Grasslands soil microbial communities from the Angelo Coastal Reserve, California, USA - Sample 09_25_2013_1_20cm (SPAdes) (version 2) | ecosystem: Environmental > Terrestrial > Soil >... | reverse complement strand
CACATCTTCAGCCAGCGCGCGCGCAATTTTTACGACCTCGAGCGGCTCTGGCGCGCGGCAAAGCGCACTGATTTTCGCGATCCCGGGCCCACTGCCCCGGCCGAGGCGGGGCCGGAGGGAGCTGGCAACGCCGGGAATGACACCTCCGCTCACGGAGACGCGCGCTCATGATCGCGGAGCGCATTGCGTGGGTGGCCGCCGATCCCGCCGCGCTGCGCGTGCTCGAGCTCGCGCACAAGGTCGCCGACACCCCCACCACGTTGCTCGTCACCGGAGAGAGCGGCACGGGCAAAGACCACTTGGCAAGGCTGGTACACGAGTTCGGCTCGCGCCGCGACGCGCCGTATCTGAAAATCGACTGCGCCAGTCTGCCGCAGGAACTCGTGGAATCGGAGCTATTCGGCCACGAGCGCGGCGCCTTTACCGGCGCAGTGGAGCGCAAACTTGGGCGCCTGGAACTCGCGGGCGGCGGCACGATCGTGCTCGATGAAGTGGCCGCGCTGGCTCCCAGCATCCAATCGAAGCTGCTGCGCGTGCTCGAGGAGCGCAGCTTCGAGCGGCTGGGGGGCACCGAGACGCTGCGCATCGAGGCGCGCCTGGTGGCGCTCACCAACGCCGATCTGGCCAAAGCCGTTGCCACCGGGCGTTTCCGCGAGGACCTCTACTTTCGCCTGAACGTGCTCACGCTCACGGTGCCGCCGCTGCGCGAGCGTCCCGCTGACATCCTGCCTCTCGCCGAGCACTTGCTGGCCCGGCTGGCGCCGGTGCACGGCCGGCCGGACGCGCTGCTGGGCGATGAGGCGCAGCGGATGCTGCTGGCCTACGCCTGGCCGGGCAACGTGCGTGAGCTGAAAAACGTCATCGAGCGCGCCCTGATCTTTGCGAAGGGCAGCGCAATTGGCCCGGAGGATTTTCCCGAAAGCGTTCGCGTCGTCTCCAGTGGCGCAGTGGTCCGGTTGCGCTCGCTCGAAGAAATCGAGCACGAAGCCATTCAGGCCACGCTCGAGGCCACGCGCTATAAGATTTCCAAGGCCGCTGAAATCCTGGGTATCAGCCGGAAAACCCTGCTCGATAAGCGCAAGAAATACGGCCTGGATTGACGCTGAGGCTGAGGCGGGCACGGGGCCCCGTTCCCACGACCGCGCTTGCGCAACCTGCGTGGGCAGCGGCCATGAACCCGCTGTCGAGCTATTCGCGCCTGTGCCTCTTTGCGCTGTCATTCCGAACCCGCCACGGCGGGTGAGGAATCTCTCTGAAAGATTTCTCGACCCGGCAGAAAGCACCGGGCTCGAAATGACATCGAATCCAGGATCGAGCCGGATGGCATGAAGATTCGCCTGGTGATGCTTGGCAAAACGCGCCGCGCGGAACTCCGCGCGTTGCTGGACGACTACCTAGGCCGCATTCGCCGTCACGCGGAGATCGAGGCGCTCGAGCTCCGCGATTCCTCTGCGGCCCTGCGCAAATTCCAACTCGACGCCGCGGCTACACCCGCGACAATGGTCGTTTTGCTCGATGCCGCGGGAAAGCAATTCACTTCCGAACAATTCGCACGCTGGCTCGCCGGCCACCGCGACGCCGGCACGCGCGAACTCATCTTCCTGTGCGGCGATGCCGGAGGCTTTCCCGAAACGCTGCGCCGACGGGCCAACGCTAAGCTTTCGCTTTCGACGCTGACTCTCTCGCACGAGCTCGCCCGCGTCCTGCTTGCGGAGCAGATCTACCGGGGCTTCGCGATTCTTTCCGGCCACCCCTATCCCAAATAGAAACCCATGTGGGAAGAGGCCGGCTGCCGCACCCCCTAGCCGAAAGAGCCCGCTTGGTATAAAAGAATTGCTGCCTATGGCGATTAAAGTTTCCCCCGACGCAAACGAGCCGACTGCGGCGGTTGAGCTGATGATTAGCCGCCCGCTGCCGGACTACGATCTGGAAGAGACCGAGGCGCGCGTTCCACGCGACATAGACGGGGTTCTGGTCACCCAGGGTTTTAAGGACTTGATTGACGATGTCCGCGGCATCCTCGACGGCTCCGTCGCCGGCAAGGGCCTGGAAATTACTCAGCTCACCGGAGCGATCTGTCCCGACGGAAGCATTTTCCGTCCCGGTATCTGGTTCGTATTGCGCGAGGCCACCGGCAGAGCGGGTCAAGCAATGTCAGCCGAGGCGCGCACGCGCGTCGCCGCCATCGCTGAGGATCTCCGCACGCGCCTCGCCCTTTCCTGAGCCGCCCCCTTATCGGGGCGCAGCTTCCGTACCGGCACGAATTCGTCAGGGCACGGCCGTTCCGCAGCATGGCACACCGAGACCTGGGCTTCAGGCCCTGAGGTTGTCTCCCTGTTCCGCGGCGGCTAAAGCTCTCTAAGAATCCAGGTTGTGACACGCCCGCGCCGCGCCGGGCGTGCCCCAACCGTTGTACCTAACGTGGCAGCACCGCCCTGACGCCTCGCTTGACCTTTCCGGTGGCTGGCTTCACTATTCCTTGGTTCTTGAAGAAGCTGAGAGCGGAAAGCCGATCGCTTCTTTCTTTTCCTTCATGCCCGAAGAAAAAGGACTGTTGATCGTTTACACCGGCCCGGGCAAGGGCAAGACCACTTGCGCGCTGGGCACAGCCTTTCGCGCCGTGGGCCAGGGACTGCGCGTGCTGATGGTGCAGTTCATCAAAGGCTCTTGGCATTATGGCGAACTCGACGCGGCGAAAATGCTGGGCGACGATAAGATGGAGATTCGTCCTATGGGCCGCGGCTTCGTCAAGGTCGGAGGCGCGGAAACCGACCCGGAAGACCTCCGGCTCTGCCAGGAGGCCTGGGAGTTCGGCCGCGCGCAGATCGACGGCAGGAAGTACGACCTCGTGGTGCTCGATGAGATCAACTACGTCATCAGCTACGGTATGCTCGACCCGGGAAAAGTCGTCAAGGCCTTGGCCGAACGCCCCGAGCGCGTGCACGTGATCTGCACCGGCCGCAATGCCCATCCCAAGCTGGTGGAACTGGCGGACCTGGTTACCGAGATGCGCGAGGTCAAGCACCCGTATACGAAGGGTATTCTGGCCCAGCGAGGCATTGACTATTGAGCATCTGACTTCGAGCTTCTAGAAATGGCTTGGTTCAAACGAGAGAAAAAGCCGATCGAGCAGCCGACGCCGCCCGACGAGCGCCGCGTGCGCACTGAGGGTCTGTGGATCAAGTGCGACTCCTGCCGCGCCATCGTCTGGAAGAAAGACCTGGAGAACAACTGGCAGGTATGCCCCAAGTGCCAGCATCACTTCAAGCTGGGCGCCACGCGGCGGCTCGAGCTGCTGTTCGACGGCGGGTGGCTCGAGCAGGACGCACACCTGACTTCCACCGACCCGCTCGGGTTTGTGGACACCAAGCCCTATGTGACGCGCCTCAAAGAGGCGCAGAAGAAGCTCGGCATGGGCGACGCCATCATCACCGCCGAAGGGTTTCTAAACAGCCGGCCGCTGATTTGCTGTTCGATGGAATTTGGCTTTATCGGTGGGTCGATGGGAGCGGTCGTAGGGGAGAAAGTGACGCGGGCCATCGAGCTGGCGATGGAAAAGAAGCTGCCGCTGGTGATTGTTTCCTGCTCGGGCGGCGCGCGGATGATGGAAGGCACGATTAGCCTGATGCAGCTCGCCAAGGTTTCGGCGGCGCTGGCCCGCCTGGACGAGGCGCGCGTGCCTTACATATCCGTGCTCACCGACCCTACCACCGGCGGCGTGACCGCCAGCTACGCCATGCTGGGTGATCTGAACATCGCCGAGCCCGGCGCGCTGATCGGTTTCGCCGGCCCGCGCGTCATCGAGCAGACCATTCGCCAGAAGCTGCCCGAGGGTTTTCAGACCGCGGAGTTCCTGCTGCAGCACGGCTTTCTCGATGCCGTCGTCCCGCGCAAAGACCTGAAGGCCTACATCGCCAACGCGCTCGACTTGTTTCTTACCTAGCATGACGTACGAAGATGCCGTCCATTACCTGCTGACGCTGGGGCGGGAGCTGGCCTCGCCGCAGCAGGCGCGCGCAGCGCAATTCAACTTGCGCAAAATCACCGTGCTCGCCGAGCGGCTGGGCGATCCGCACCACGCATATCCTTCGGTGCACGTCGCCGGCACCAACGGCAAAGGCTCTACGGCCGCAATGATGGAGAGCATCCTTCGCGCGGCCGGGCTGCGCGCGGGCCTCTACACTTCGCCGCACCTCGAACGCATCAACGAGCGGCTGCGCTTGGACGGCGAAGACATCGCCGATGACGAGTTCGCCGAAAGCTTCACCCGCCTCCACGCCCTCATCGAAGCTCTGCTCGCCTCGGGCGCATTGACCGCGCACCCCACCTACTTCGAGTGCCTGACCGCCATGGCCATGGAATGGTTCGGGCGGTGCCAGGCGGACTGCGTCGTCTTCGAGGTGGGTATGGGCGGGCGCCTCGACTCTACCAATATCGTGCAGCCCGAGGTTGCTGTCATCACGCAGATTGATTTCGACCACGAGGATTTCCTTGGTCACTCGATCGAGGAGATCGCCTCCGAAAAAGCGGGCATCATCAAGCCTGGCGGCTGGGTGGTTAGCGCGGCCGAGCGGCCCGAGGCCCGCGCGGTAATTGCGCGACGCTGCGCAGAGATGGACGCGCGGTTGGTGGAAGTGGACGCCGCCTACCGCGTTGAGAGTCTGCGCTCCGTAGCCGGACCCGACGGAATCGCCACAGGCTGCTATCGCGCTGTGGTTCGCGCTGCCCATTCCACCAGGCGCATGGAGATCGAGCTGCCGCTGCCGGGGCGCTTCCAGGTGCGCAACGCCGTCACCGCGCTGGCGGCGGCGCGCCTGCTCGCGGAACGTGGGTTTCCCATTGATGACGCGGCTATCGCTCGTGGCATCGCGATGGTGCGCTGGCCGGGGCGGCTCGAGCGGCTCCAGACGCGTCCCGCAGTTTATCTCGACGGCATGCACAATCCCGCCGGCGCCCGCGAGCTGCTGGCCTTCTGGGAGGAGCATTTCTCGGGCTGGCGGATTCACCTGGTCTATGGCGCGATGCGCGATAAAGCGGTGGATGAAATCACCGGCCTGCTGTTTCCGCGCGCTGCCACCGTCATCCTCACCCAGCCGCACCAGCCGCGCGCCATCTCCGCCGAGGCGCTGGCCACGATGACGCGCCACCTTGCCCAGCGCGCCGAAGTTGTCGCTGATCCCGGCGACGCTCTCACCCGCGCCCTGCAACTTGCCGCCCCTGACGACGCCGTCTTCGCTACCGGATCCCTCTATCTGGCCGGCGACCTCCGCCGCTGGTGGTTCAGCCGCGGCGAGAGGCTGGCCCAGCCAGCGGCCCTGCGCCCCGCCATCAGCAAAGCTTCCTGACTCCTGGCGCTGGATAATTGTCTGAAACAAGGTGCGGGCTAACGGATGCGCGCGGCCTTGTCCAGGTCGGACCGCCAGCACCATGCTGGCCTTCTTTGCCTTCTTCCCAGCCGTTGCATACGCGGCTGTGGTGCTCGATTCTCCTGGTTGTGATTCGCGGTGATAGTACTCCAACCGCATGCGCGCCTCGCTCCCTGGCTCGCGTCAAGCAAAACTCGCCTGTAGGCGTGTGTTGCTGCACCTGGGGTGGGGTGCTAGGATGGAAGATTCGATGTCGAACGAAACATATCACCGTGCACTTTCCAACGAAACCAGCGGGGCGCGACCTCGCGTCGGCGTGCCATGGCGCACCGCCAAGGAAGAAGCGGACGGCAACCGGCTGAAGATCGAATACTATTACCAGGCAATCGAGGCCGCCGGCGGCGAGCCCGTCCCAACCTCGCTTTCGATGTCCGCCGCGGAACTCGAGCAACTGGCGCGCACCCTCGACGCGATCGTGCTTCCCGGTAGCCCAGCGGACGTGGACCCAGCTCGCTACAGTGTGAAGCGCCACCCAAAATGCGCCGACCCCGACCCGGCTCGCGAGCGGACCGACTGCGCCCTGCTCGATCACGCCTTCGCCGCCCAAAAGCCGGTACTGGCAATCTGCTACGGCACGCAACTGCTGAACGTCTACCTGGGCGGCACGCTGCTTCAGGACATCGCCAGCGAGGTTCCCACAAGCATCAAGCACGATCGCAACGGCCTGCCGGCGGGCGTGGATCCCTATCACGGCCTGCGCATCGAGCCCGGCTCGAAACTCACGGCGCTTGCCCGCGCGGCTGAGGTCGAGATCAACAGCTCGCACCACCAGGCGATTGAAAAAGCGGGGGAAAGTTTGCGCGTGACGGCTCATGCGCCCGATGGCGTGGTGGAAGCGGTCGAGTGGACCGGCGACGCCAACTGGGTCGTCGGTGTGCAGTGGCACCCGGAGCGCATGAAGAACGATCGGCTGGCGGAAGCGTTGTTCCGCGAACTGATAACCGCGGCGCGGGCCGGCGTGTCCGGGATGAGGAAGTAGGCTATAGACGGTCGGGGTCAGGGCCCGGGGTGTAGATGGCAGGTTTAGGGTACCGGGCTGGATTCGGCCTCTCACTTGTCACTTCTCATTGGTCACTGTTTGCTTCACACTTTATCGAGTTTTGCTTTTCGATTCGCGACGGCCCATTCTTGGCTTTTGACTCCCGGGGGGAACGATGATCTCGCTCGCTGGCAAAGCAGCACTGATCACGGGGGGCTCGCGCGGCATCGGCGCGGCGGCCGTGAAGCTGTTTGCGCAGGCCGGCGCGGATGTGGTCTTCAACTACCACCGCAGCCGCCAGGCGGCGGAGCAGGTGCAGGAGGAAGCGCGCAAGCACGGCACGCGCGTGGAGTCGTTCAAGGCCGACCTGGACCGCATGCCCGACGCGGGCAAGCTGGTGAAATACGCCGTGGAGCGCCTGGGGCACCTCGATATCCTGGTGGCCAACGCTGGCATCTGGAACGCTAAGGACGCTCCGATCGAGAAGTTGACCGAGCGCGAGTGGGACGAGATGGTGCGCACCAACCTGAAAAGCGTTTATGCGGTCACGCACTTTGTGGCCGCGCACATGATCACTCGGCGCGCCGGCCGCATCATCGCCATCAGCTCGACCGCCGGGCAACGCGGCGAAGCGTTTCATACCCATTACGCTGCCACCAAAGGCGCCATCATCAGCTTCGTCAAAGGGCTTTCCACCGAACTGGCTCGGCACAACATCCTCGTCAACTGCGTCGCGCCGGGCTGGGTCGATACTGATATGGCCAAGCCAGTGCTGAAGACCAAGTCCGGATGGAAATTCGCCACCGCCGCGATCCCGCTGGGCAGGGTGGCCACTGCCGAAGAGGTTGCCGGGCCCATTCTTTTTCTCGCCTCCGACCTGGCAACCTTTGTCAACGGCGAGATCCTCAATGTAAATGGAGGTGCGGTGCTGTGCGGGTAGCTCAGCGCAGTCTTCTCACGATCGTTCTGCTGCTCGGAGCGACTGCTGCGTCCGTGCTGTTGCTCGTGCTCGCGCTGGCCCCGATTCTGTTGTGGAGCGCGCAGGCGCCCGAGACGATGATGCCGGAGCAGAGCGCGGCCAAAGCCAAGGCGCTGCTCCAGCAGGCCATCACCGCGTTGGGCGGCCAAGCCTATCTCAGCGTGCGCAACTCTGAATGCACAGGCCGCGGCGCGCTGTTTGGCCATTCGGGGGACTTGACCGGCTACACGTTCTTCCACGAATACACCAAGCTGCCGGACAAAGACCGCACCGAATACGCCAAGAAGGGCAACATCATCGACGTTTACAATGGCAACCAGGGGTGGAGCATGGACCGGGGCGGCGTGCAGGAAGCGTCCGCGTCGGCCATTGAGGATTATCAAGCAGGCTTGAAGAAGGACATCGACCAACTGCTGCGTTTCCGCCTGAACGAAGAAGGGATGAATTTCCGCTACGGCGGCAGCGACATCGTGGACCTCAAGCAGGTGGAGTGGGTGGAGGTCGTGGACCGCGACCGCCGCACGTTCCGAATCGCGCTGGACAGCTCGACGCACCTGCCCATCCGCGTCGTGGTCACCACCCGCAACGCCACCACCCGGGAGCGAGACGAAGAAATCACCTACTTCTCCAACTACCACTCCGAGCAGGGTGTTCAGACACCTTTCCAGGTCACGCGCGAGCGCAATGGGTTCAAGGTGTATCAAGTGTTTTTAACCGGATGCCAATACAACACCGGCCTCTCTGACGAGCTGTTCACGCGCGCTTCACTCGAGAAGCGCTTCTCCGAAACGAATAAAAAGAAGAAGTAAACTTCTCCCCGCGCAGCACAAAAAAAACCGCGGCCAAAGTGTCAGCTCTTTCCGCAGCGGCTTGACGGCGTAATCCCGAGCACGCCACGGGTCGTGCGTTTCTGCTAGACTCCGCCCCGTCGTTGCTCGCAATCCCCAACCCGACTCCCGAGGCTTCGAGAGCAGGACTCGGGATCGAGAGTGGAGGTGCCCGATGCCGCTTCGCCGGCGCGAATTCATCCAGCGCGCGGCGGTGGCCGCAGCCGTGCTCGGCCTGCCGCTTGCCCGCGCGGAACACCTTCTCGCGCAGGACGCCCCGGCGCTGCCGCCGCGGGACCTTTACTCCACCGACCCTGACCGCTACTGGGCCGAGCTGCGCCGCCAATGGCTGCTCGCCGCCGACCGCATCAACCTGAACTGCGGCTCGGTGGGCTGCACGCCTCAGCCCGTGCTGCGCGCGATGATCGACCACCTTCTCTCGGCCGAGGAGTTCCGCGAAGCGCCCTATCCCTGGTTCGGCTACGAAGAAAACACGCGCCTGCGCGAGCTGCGCGACGCGCTGGCCGCTTTTCTGCGCGTCAAGCGCGATGAGCTGGCCATCGTGCGCAACGCCACCGAGGCCAACAACGCCGTCTGCAACGGCCTGGACCTGAAATCCGGCGACGAAGCCCTGCTCACCGATCAGGAGCATCCCGGCGGGCGGTGCTGCTGGGAGCAGAAGGCGGCGCGGTTCGGCATAGCGCTGAACTACGTCCCGCTGCCGAAGCCTCCGGCCACGAAAGAGCAAATCGTCGAGCTGTTTGCCCGCGCCATCACCCCGCGGACGCGCATTATGGTTTTCAGCCACATCACCACCGTCACCGGGCTGATTCTTCCGGTCAAAGAGATTTGCGCGCTGGGGCGCTCGCGCGGCATCTTGACCCACGTGGACGGCGCGCACGCCATCGGGCAGATTCCACTCGACCTGCGCGACCTGGGCTGCGACTTCTACACCACCAGCCCGCACAAGTGGCTGATGTCGCCCAAGGGCACCGGCACTCTCTACATCCGCGAAGAGTTGCTCGAGCGGCTGTGGGTGAATGATTTTGCAAGTGCGCATTCCAAAAGGTTTGCAGACGCATTTTTCGTATGTGCACACTCTAAAGGGTTTTCCCGTTGTGGTAGCGAACGGTGCATCATGGTGTAAGACTGCATTGGGCTTGCAAAGCTTTTGGCGGGTCTGACGCCCTGAAGGGCGCCGCTACGTGCTTTGCACTTTATGTTACCGCGCTGGTACCATATGTCAATGGGAAATTGATTGGAGGCTGGCGCTGGGGCGGCTGAGAAGTGGGGACGTTCGAAAAGAACGAGCTGTCGTGAGTGACTTTGATGCACCGTGCCGCGGGTCTCTCTAAAATAGCTGGCGCAACGACGGCTGTGGCTCTCGCTTTGGAGGGCGGCTTTTTCGTGGCTTATCGATAATGAAATCAGAGATGTTGCAAGAGTTCAAGCAGTTCTTGGCGGAGGAATGGGAAGTCGGCGTGGAAGAAATCTCCGATAAGCAAGTTCTCGCACACTATCGAAAAAGATGGGGTGTTCCTTCGATCGTCGTGGTAATTGTCTTTGCCCTGTATTTTTCGCTTCAACTTTCCGGGAAACACTTGATCCCCGAGGGCGTAGTAATTGTAGTCGTGGGCGCGGTCGTCGTTCTCAGCCTGTTGGTCATGCGCTCGGTGTCGCCGTCGACGCCCGGGCGTCTGCGAAGGACAAGGCAAGTGATGTTCGAAGTCGCGAGATTGAACACCGGACGCGCTGACGACTTGGGCACGATTAGTCCCCGCGACGCGCAGCAGTTTTCTCAATTGGAATGGAAAAGTCTGGTCTCAAGGATGTTACTCGCCGCAGCCATAGTCAATGTTGTTGGACGCCTCCTGGGTACGAACATGCTTGCGGATGTCCTCACGCTGTTTATTGGCCGGAGTAATCGGTGTCCTTGCCGGCTGGAAGCTTATCCCACATTAGAGCGCAGGCCTGGAAACGCTGTGGATACGTTCTTCCATCGCAGGGGCCCAAGAGGCTCGTAGGAGATGCCACAGCAAAGGATTATGCTGAGTAATGCGCTACGCAAAACGAATGAGGGACCTTTTGATCGAAACCGTGGTCGCGGTCGCATTGGTCACCGTACTTGTGATCTATCTATTTCACTTGCCCAAGGCCAGCAGCTCTCTCCCTTGGGGATGGATAAAGCTGATAGTCAACACAATCGTGGTCTTCGGGTTTCTGGTTGCATGGTTTCGACATTCTTGGCGAAACTACGTTTTCTGGATTGCGGTCGCGTTGCTCCTTTTGTGCCACCTCCTCCTCTTGGGTTTCCTTACCCAGCGCATTCATTCCTGGCCTCTGGCCTACTATGCTCTGCTAATAAACCCAATTGAGCTGGTGATTTTCACGAAAATCCTGAAGCGAATTCCGCAGAGCTCTCGACCCGGAGATAACTGTTTTTTGATGAAATGAATTAGCATATTTCCGCCGGGAGAGGAGGCCGCGTCGCTCGGCCGAGAAAACAGTCTCCTGAGACTGGCAAAGACCTAAGGCTGAGTCGCTTGCCGGTCTCACGAATGTTGGTATTGGCTGGCCGTGCAGCTCCGGAATCAAGCAGACGGCGGGTCCAATCGAGACGCGTTCAAGGTCCCAACATGGATTGAACAATGGATCTGAATCGATTTCAAAGAGCGGCCAAATTGCAAGACGCTGGTCAGATAGCTGAAGCGCTGAAAGAGTACCAGAGCCTCGCAAATGCGATTACCGATGTCGGGGAAAAGGCGTCAGTAATGCTGAATGAAGTTAATTGCCTCAGCCAGCTTGGTGAAAACGAGCAGGCACGCAAACGTTTGAGTGAGGTGTATAACCTGCTCCCTGAGCACAGTGAGATGCGGGTTCATGCCCAGTTTACGGAAGCATTGCTCTATAAAGATGAAGGGAAAGATGAGCAGGCCCTTAAACGACTGAACGAACTGTTAGCCGATCACGGCAAGTTATTGCGGACTCCCAGCCACGAGTTCCTTTGGAGGGAGATCCAGATCCGCCGAGGGATCGTACTCTCCGAATTGGGACGTTCCTCAGAAGCGCGACCGATTTTAGAGGAAGCTCTGTCCTTCGAGGAGCTGGCCAACGCCGACAGGGGAAACGACAGGGGAACTGTTTTGTACTACCTTGCTCGTTCGTATTTAGATCTGGGTGAATTTATATTGGCGGAGGAGAAGTATGTCGATGCTTTGAAACAAGATCTTCCCGAAGGCTTCCAACCTTTGGCTCATTATGAGTTAGGGCTGGTTTATTACCAGAGGAAGGCGTTCGCGAGAGCTATACAGGAGTTTGAGCTTGCTGAAAGTAAGACCGATGAGAGTTGCCTCTCGAAAAGAAGTATTTGGGAGTGGCTTTCCGTCACATGCAAACATTTGGGCCTAAACAGCGAGGCAGATCGATATGAAAAGCTCGCCAAGACACCCTGAGCCGCCCGGGGGCATTATTCGGGGGCTTATCCAATTAGCGACTAGAATTGTAACTAGACCCTGATCGTTCCGATGAGTTATCCGCCGCTGAATTGTCCTGTCTGCAGAGGGCTGTTGAAAGACTTCGAAATACGTCTGGTCGGACCGTTTCGTTGCCCAACCTGCGGGGAACAGCTTCAAATCCCATCCCGCTACTACAATGGACTTTCCGCGGCCAGCCTACTCATCTCCTCTGTCTTGTCAGTTACCATGGGGCTCCGGGGAGTCATTCTCTGCTTCGTAACGGTCATCCTTTGGGTCCCGATTAATATTCTAGGGCTTGTCGTGATGAGGTCCATCTGGCCCCCGAAGATCAAACGGTATCTTCCGAAAGATCTGAGGCTGTTCCAGCGATAGAGGTTAGCGAGGTGCATGACCTCCGTTTCTCGAATTGAGATCGTTTTGTACTTTCATGCTGAATGCGCGAACTCTTTTGTTGGTCGACCTGCGGGAACACAGCGATTCCAGCACTGATCGCGGGCGGCAACCCCCTGAGCTCGTTCTTCAAGCGTTCTCCGATTCGCTGCATAAGCCGGCGAGCGCCGGCCACGGGGGTCTCTGGCAATATCAGGACAAATTCGTCTTCCGTATATCGCGAAGCGCTATCTGAGGTCCGGCAGACTCCGCCGATGATGTTCGCTAACTTGCAAAGTACCCGGCTAGCCTCGGCGAAACCTAACTCCTGATTGTTTTGTCTCAACGCCTCCAGCTTTAGGAGCAGTAATGCGAAGGAGCGGCCAGTCCGTTCAGAGCGTTTCGCCTCCTCTCGGAAAACGATCTGCACTTGCGCCCCGGTCAAAAGGCCGGTCAATGGATCATGGTATCCGCCGCGCTCGGGGGTTACTTCCGCAAGCTTGCGGTCGGTCACGTCCAGAGCCGTAATGAGACCAGCCGGCTCGCTCTCGATTTCGATTTTTCCCGGCGTCACGTCCCAGAAACGGACCTCACCTTGCTTGGTGAGAATCTTCATCTCGTAGCGGACCGATGCTTCTTTATCCCGGAGGCGAGCCAATCCGTGCGCGATCACGACAGAATGCGAGTCGGGGTGAATGAGGTCCCATGAACTCAGGCTTAGCAGCTCTTCGCCTGAATATCCGGTCAGAGTTTGCGCCGCTCGATTGGCATACCGGCATTGTGTTCCCTGATAGATCAAGACCGCAGAAGCGATGGAATCGGCCAGAACTCGAAACTTTCTTTCGTTTTCCTTGAGTGAAGCTTCCGCCCTTTCCTTTACCTCGCGGAGGATCTTGTCTGAAAGGGCTCTGCACACTGCTGCGGGCAGCGCGGCTAGACGGGTTTTCATGACGAGATCGGCTGCCCCTTCCCTGATGCACTGAGCCGCCCTTTCCTCTCCGAGCGCTCCGGTGACCAGGATGAAAGGCGTATCTCTGCCTTGTTGTCTGAGGATTTCCAAAGCTTCCATTCCGTTCCAGCTCCCCAGGTTGTAGTCTGAAAGAATGACGTCGTAGGTGTTTGTAGCCACCAAATCCTGGAACGATTCTCGCGATGCCACTTGAGCGGCGTTGATGTTCAGCTTGGCTTTTTCGAGTGTCCGCACACAGAGATCGAAATCCTCTGGGGAGTCCTCAACAATCAGCACTCGCAGCGGAGCTTGTGTGCCTGTTACGTTCACGTCGTTGGTAGCCATGTCGTTCCTTCCCGGTTAGCGGTGTGCCAAAGGACACACCCCGTTCTGACACTTCGACGGATTGGACTGTCCGCTCCAAGGGGCCTCCCAAATAGGAAAACGCCGCGGTATGCCGACAAGAGAGCGCTCGGCTGAGTGCCTCTCAGACGCTTTCATTCAGGCCTCCCGCCCCTAGGAAGGATTTGGCGCAGTATATATTCGGAAGGGACTCTCATGTTACCACCTAGGACGGCTACGGGAAAAAAGAAAATGGCCGGGGGTGCCCCGGAAGACATTCCGATACATCCAGCCAGCAACAGAAAGGTTTCAATCTGTCATTCCGAGCGAAGCGAGGAATCTCTGTGCTCACGAGATCAAGCACTTAGAGAGCTTCCTCGTCGCCGGAGCCTGTCCCGAGCGAAGTCGAGGGGGCTCCTCGGAATGACGACATGATTCCTGGGGCAGAGATGTCGGACGGCCTCACGGGATCACCCACCGCTGATGGCGGGGACAATCGAAATCTCAGCGGCAGCAGGTAGGGGAGTGGCAAGTCCGCCCGTGTGTCGAACATCTTCGTTTCCCACGAACACATTGACATGTTCCCGGATTTGTCCATGTTCCGCTAGCACACGATCTCGAATGCCGGGGTAGAGCGCCCACAGGACTTCCAAAGCATCGCGAAGGGTGGCTGGGGACGCTTCGATCTCCACTGCGCTGCGTCCTCCGGTAAAAGGACGCAAGGG
>Ga0209235_1001159_pt1 | contig 14076 bp, 15 predicted proteins | sample GraSoi013_1_20cm_4_FD_185817 | JGI IMG/M metagenome (GOLD analysis project Ga0209235, IMG submission 185817) | Grasslands soil microbial communities from the Angelo Coastal Reserve, California, USA - Sample 09_25_2013_1_20cm (SPAdes) (version 2) | ecosystem: Environmental > Terrestrial > Soil >... | reverse complement strand
GATCACGGGCGCGCTGGTGGGCCGCCAGCCATTCGGCGGAGGCCGCCTCTCCGGCATCGGAGCCAAGGCGGGAGGACCGGACTACCTCCTCCAGTTCGTCTCGGGCTCTGTCCTCTCGGAGAACACGTTGAGACGCGGCTTTAGTCCGGAGTTGTCCTGACCTTTTCCTCAGTTGCGACCTTGCTTCAGTCCAGTCCGCTCGTTATGCTGCCGCCATGAGGTCCATGGCGCTCCTGCTGGCCTGCCTCGTGCTGGCGTCCTGCGCGACCGCGCCGGCCTACGACGAGAGCTGGACCTGGGACTCGCCGGTGTTCGACGAGCAGGCGGTCCTGGGGCAGTCCGGCCTGTTGTCGTCACAGCAGGACGCCCTTTTCACGTCGATCTGGACGCTGGGCGGCGGCGCGCTGCGACGCCGGCAGGAGTATCAGCTGCGGACGCAGCACGAACTGTGGGTGCGCCGGCAGGTGGAGCTGAAGCGGATGAGCATCGAGGAAGCTCACGCACGGATCCAGGGCTATACACCCTCCAAAGAACACTGACCGGAAGCGAAAAAATTTCGAGCGGGGCGAAAAAAAATATTGCGCGTGGAAAATACTATGCTATAGTGCGACACCATGATGCGAGTTCAGCGTAGCCAGTCCCCCTAACAACCGTCACTCCAACCAGGAGGTGCTCCGTATCGATGAACGCATTAGACAACGCTGAAGGTGCCGTCTTACCAACGATGGCCCCAACCTCCGCTCCCGTAGAATCACCGGAGGAGTTGATCAGGGAGGGGAAAGCTTGGGGCCTCTCCACTGCAGTTGATCTTCACGACTGTAGGCCTGAAGCCATCCGGGACCGAGACCACATCGAGGCCTACGTCATCGCGCTCTGTAAACTGATCGGGATGAAACGTTTCGGGGAGTGCCAGATCGTCCATTTCGGTAAGGGACGGGTGGCAGGCTACTCGATGCTCCAGCTCATCGAGACGTCCCTGATCAGCGGGCACTTCGCCAACGACACGAATCGGGCGTACCTCGACATCTTCAGCTGCAAGGGCTACGACCCGGCGGTGGTGGAGGAGTTCACCCGGAAGTTCTTCGGAGCGCGCAACAGCGCCGCTGCCGTCACCGTGCGCTACTGAGCGCAACTGACCGGGACCGAGCCGGGGCCGGCTCGAGCCCATCAGGTTGGCAGCAAATTCACGACATCAATCAGCTGGCGGAGGCCTCCCGCGCTTCGCCAGTTATAGGGCACGACCAGCCGCGGAAGCGACAGGACCTCCGGTTCATCGGCTTCCTCCGGTAGGGCCGCCCGCTGCTCGATCTTGCCTTCCTGGCACAGGTGGGCAAACCGCACGTTGAGGTCGTCCACTTGCCCGGCTGTCAAAGGACGCTGCAGCCGCAGCGCCAGCCGCCCTTTCACGAACCGGCTGGAATGGTAGTTCCGATAGAAGCCCTCGATCTCGGCCACAGCGTCCTCGGCCGTGTGGACCACTCGGAAGAGCCCGAGATCCTCCGGGGCGATCAGCCGGGCCGCCAGCATGTTTTCCCGCACGAACTGTTCCCATCGCTGCCAGTAGGTCCCTCCCAGTAGATCCACCAGCACGATCGGATGCGGGTTGTTCTTGCCCGTCTGCAACAGCGTGAGGAACTCGAACGTTTCGTCCTGTGTGCCGTACCCGCCGGGGAACACCGCGCACGCGTGGGACTCCCGCGCAAAGAACAGCTTGCGGGTGAAGAAATACTTGAAGTGGATGAGCTTGGGGTCGTCCACGATCGCCGGGTTGGGCTCCTGCTCGAACGGGAGCAGGATGTTCACGCCGAAGCTGTTCTCCCGCCCGGCTCCCTCGTTCGCCGCCCGCATGATCCCCTCTCCCGCCCCCGTGATGACCATGAACTCGCGTTCGGCCAGGAGGCGGGCGAAGCGCCGGGCCAGATCGTACAGGGGATTCTCCGACGGCATCCGCGCGGATCCGAAGACGGCGACCTTCCGCCGATGCCGGTACTGCCTGAAGAGCCGGAAGGCATAGCGCATCTCCCGAAGGCTGCGGTGAAGAATCTTGAGATCCAACATTTCCAGACGCTGCTCCTGCAGCCGAATGACCGAACCCAGCAGGTCTTTGAGAAGCGCCGCCTGCGGGTCCGTCGCTGGCAACGCCAGCAGCTCCTCGAGCTGCTGGCGCAGGCGGTCATCAGGAACCGGAGATGTGGCCATCGTCGCTGCCCTTCCTACGCGTCCCTACTTCTTCGGCTTGAGCGCCCGGTCCGCCACGACCACGTCGGCCAGGAACCGCGAGAGGGTCTGGCCCAACGCCTCGCTGTTGAGCTTCTCCAGATCTTCGAGATCGAAGAAGACCACCGTCTTGGTCCCCTCGCCGACCACCGTTGTGCGGACTATGCTGCCGTCGCCCACGTTGGCGGCCTTGAGCACCAGCCGGTTCTTGGCTGCCAGTTCGGTCCTGGCAAACCGGGTCACGGCCTCGCTCCAGTACGACTCGATCTGGCCAGACAACACCACATCGGTCGAGCCGGGGGCGACCGCCTGCCCCGGCTCCAGGCGGGTGACCTGAAAGCCCGCGCGCTTCAGGTACTCCAGCACGAAGTTCGTGACCTGATCGGCCGCCGACCCGCCGGCCGGCACCAACGTGTCCACTGTCGATTCCACGTAATGCTGGTAGCGTCCGACCTTGGTCTTGTCGCTCCGCACGTCCTCAAACGGGATCACCGCCACCCGCAACGGAGCGGTCACCTTTGCGGGAGCGGGCGCGGCATCCAGGTTGACCGCGAGCGGAATTGTCTGACCGAGGCCCCCGCACCCCCCTACCACAAGCGCCAGCATCGTCGCCACCACCGACCACACAATGTGTCTCACTGTCATCCCTCCTTCCCCGGAGATTCATGCATGCAAACAGTTCGCCCGATGGGTCGAGCTTAGCCGATCAAGAAAGAGCCGCGCAAGCACCGGAATGGAAACTTAGACCCGCTTTTTGAGGCTCAGCATGTACGCCGTGAGGTCGTTGAGTTCCTGCTCGTTCAGTGGGAACTTGGGCATGATCGATCCTGGTGAGGTGGACTGCGGATCGCGGAAGTGCTTGATCAGCCAGTCACGGTCGCGCTGGTCCCCGACGTAGGAGAGGTCAGGCCCCACCGCACCACCCTCGCCGTGGATCCGATGGCATCCCATGCACCCGAACCGCTCATAGAGGGCCCTGCCCGAGACGACTGCGGGATCGGTCCGCTTCATCGCCTGCAGATCGCGCACGGACAGCCCGATCAGGACAAAGACACCGAGCAGGAACGCCGCTCCCACGCTGATCACCAGCGGCCGGGACGCGGGCTCCCGCTCGTGATGAGGGTCCAGAAACGGCAGCGCCAGCAGCAGCGCGATGAAGGCGCCGGGGAGCACCCACGTGGCGATCGGCCCCAAGACGGGCCCCTCCATGTACTTGAGGAACTGGTAGTAGAAGAGGAAGTACCATTCCGGCACCGGGATGAAACTGTGATCCGACGGATTCGCCTTGTCCGCCAGGGGAAAGGGCACGAGCAGCGCCAGTAGGGCGACCACCAGGAAGACGCCGAGCATGACCACCGCGTCCATGAAGACCTGGCGGGGATAGAACGCTTCGCGGCGCTGGGCCGCACGCTCCTTGCTCCAGGGACCGGCCGGACCCACCCGCCGCAGGATGAACATGTGCAGCGCAATCAGCACCATGATGGCGGTCGGCAAAAACAGGATGTGGACCGCGAAGAACCGCGACAGGGTCAGGGCGCCCAGCGTGTCGCCCCCGCGCATGACCCTGACCAGGAAGGTGCCGACGAACGGGACACTGCCGACCATGTTGATCCCCACCTGGGTAGCCCAGTACGCGTTCTGGTCCCAGGGGAGCAGGTAGCCGGTGAAGGCGAACCCCATCGTGAGCAGGAGCAGCAGGACGCCGACCATCCACATCAGCTCGCGGGGCGGCTTGTACGCGCCGTACAGGAATACCTGGAGCATGTGCAGGCCGATGGCCACTACCATCGCGGAGGCGCCCCAGTGATGGAGGCCCCGCACGAACGGGCCGAACAGCACCTGCGTTTCGATATAGCGAATGCTGTCGTACGCGTGGTCGGGCGTCGGAGCGTAGTAGACCGCCAGAAACATCCCCGTGATCGCCTGGAGAAAGAAGACGAAGAGCGTGGCCGAGCCGAAGACGTAGATCCAGGACGCGCCCCCGGGGATCGGCTCGTCGAGCAAAGTCTCCTTGACGGGCTCCAGTTTGAGCCGGCTATCCAGCCATGCGTAGAGGCGGGAGAGCATGGCTAGATTTCAATCTGCTGCCTGGTGCCGGACTTAAATTCCTTGTACTGCACCAGCAGATGTCCGTTTTCGATCTTGACCGGCAGGCGGTCCAGCGGCCGGGGCGCCGGCCCCCCGACGACCTTTCCGTCCGGATCGAACTCGCTGCCGTGGCAGGGACACTTGAATCTCCGCGCGCTCCCGTCCCACCGGAAGCCGCAGCCGAGATGCGTGCAAATGGGGGAGTAGACCGTGACCTCGTTCGTCGCCCGGCGCAGCGCCCAGATGCCCTTCACGGCCGCCACTTCCATGTAGCCGTCGGTGATCGTCATGACCAGGTCGCGCTGGGTCGGCTCGCCGATGGGAAGGTCGTCCATCGGGCCGGCGTCCACCCACCGGAGCTCGCGCCGCTTGAGCGCGGGCGAGGCCACGTAGCCGGCCAACGGCACCGCCAGGCTGATGCCGATCAGGCCGGCCGCCGCGACGATCAGCCACGTCAAGAAGCTCCGCCGCGAACCGGAAGGTGTGTTGGTGCGCTTATGCTTCATCATCAGGCGTGGGGCGGCCGACGGGGCCGCCCAGGCGGGCCCGCCGGGCGAGCAGCCAGGCGAAGACCAGGGTGCCGAACGGGAAGGTCAAGACCGCGCCCACCATCCAGCGGCTGGCCTCGGCGAACATGGCCGCCGTCTTGTAGATGAGCAGCAACAGGAAGGCGTCGGCGATGAGTCCGGTGACGAGCAGGCCCATCGAGACGGCGGGCAGGAACTGGTTGCCGCGCGTCGTTGCGAAAGAGACGATCAGTGAGGCACCAAACATCAGAGCGGTGAAGAGGGCCATGGACTGCAAGTTTTCCGCATACCGCAGCGCGAGGTCGGAGGCCGGCCCGGTGACTCCGCCCGCCGCGATGTTCCATCCGCATTCCGGGCACACCGGATCATCCGAGGCGATGAGGCGGCACTTGGGGCAGATCCGCATGGCGACCTGCATTATAGCGTACTTCGTTGATCCCACCGACCGGAAGGTGTACCCTAAGGGACGCTCAATGAGGTCGCGGCGTGGCACAACTCGATCCAAAAGAGCGGCGCATTCAAAAGCTCGAGGCAATCCTGCAGGTGGCCAAGGCCATGTCCACGGAGCGGGACCTCGGCATCCTGCTCGAGGAGATCGTGGAGCACGCCCGCTCGGTGGTCGACGCCACGCGCGGCAGCATCTTCCTCCTCGATAAGGACAAGAACGAGCTCTGGAGCAAGGTGGCCCAGGGCGTCCGGGAAATCCGCTTCCCCGCCGACAAGGGCATCGCGGGCCACGTCGCCCAAACGAAAAAACCCCTGAACATCCCCGACGCCTATGCGGACCCCCGGTTCAACCCCGCCGTGGACAAGGCGACAGGATTCCACACCCGGAACATGCTCACCGTTCCGATGCTCTCCACCAAGGATGAGGTGGTCGGGGTCCTCCAGGTGCTCAATAAAAACCCCGGGGACCACTGTGCCGAAGTCGAGAAGGGCGCCCCTGGACCTCCGTTCGATGCGGAAGACGAGGAGATGCTGTTGGCCCTGGGAGGCCAAGCCGCCTCCGCCATCGAGAACGCGATCCTCTACGACGAGATCAACAAACTGTTCGAAGGCTTCATCGCGGCCAGCGTGGTGGCCATCGAGTCCCGCGATCCCACGACCTCCGGCCACTCCGGCCGCGTCGCCACTCTTACGTGTGGCCTCGCCGAAGTCGTGGACCGGGTCGACACCGGTCCCTACGCCAAGGTTGCCTTCGACTACGACCAGATGAAGGTGATCCGCTATGCCTCACTCCTGCACGACTTCGGCAAGGTGGGCGTGCGCGAGCACGTGCTGGTCAAGGCCGAGAAGCTCTACCCCAATGAGGTCGCGCTCCTGAAGGCCCGCTTCGAGTTCATCAAGCGGACGCTGGAGAAGGAGGCGCTGGAACGCAAGATCTCCGTGTACCAGTTCTCCAATCCCGGCGAGACCGTCGCGCTGCTGGCAAAGCTCGACGAAAAGCTCGGCCACCAGCTCGACGGCACCGACGAGATCCTGCGCTTCCTGCTGGAGTGCAATATCCCGACGGTGCTGGAGAAGGGCGGATTCGAGCGGCTCAACGAGATCGCCGCCAGGACGTACAGCTCGTTCGACGGCCCCAAACCGTATCTCACGGCCCCCGAGCTCGTGAGCCTCTCCATCCCCAAGGGGAGTCTGACCAACGAGGACCGCCTGGAGATCGAGAGCCACGTCACGCATACCTACCGGTTCCTGGCGACCATCCCATGGACCAGCAAGCTGCGGCGCATTCCGGAGATCGCTTACGGCCACCACGAGAAGCTGGACGGGAAAGGCTATCCGCGGCAGATCGCCGCGCCGGAGCTCCCGATTCAGACCCGGATGATGACCATCAGCGACATCTACGATGCGCTGACCGCTTCCGACCGTCCGTACAAAAAGGCCGTCCCGGCCTCGAAGGCCCTCGACATTCTCGGGTTCGAGGCGAAGGAGGGCAAGTTGGATTCGGCCTTGCTTCATCTCTTCATCGACGCCAAGGTATACGAGCGCACCGCCCGCGGATAACCACGGACCTTTACTCCGGCAAGGGCTGCCCCTTCGTTTCCGGCGCAAACGGCAAGATCAGCAGACCCACCAGATAGATCAGGGCGACGGCACTGGCCGCGCGGCCGAAGCTGTCCAGCGACGTCACCAAATAGCCTGTGAGGAACGGACCGCCCGAGGCGAGCACGCGCCCGGCGTTGAAGCAAAAGCCCGCACCGGTCGCCCGGATGCGGGTTGGGTAGAGTTCCGGAAGATAGATGGGGAACCCGCTGAAGATCCCGTTGTTGAAGAAGCCGAGCAGGGGCAGCAGCAGCAGCACGTGCGCGTAGGCGTGCGGTGTCAGAAACGTCACCGGCACCATCACGAGGCTGCCCGCACACATCAGCGCGAAGACGGGGCGCCGCCCGAAGCGATCCGCCAGCGGCCCGAAACTGAGATAGCCGATCAGCGCACCTGCATTGAGCGCCATGGTCGCATAGCTCTTGTTCTGCTCCAGCGATTGGGCATCCAGGCCCCGCATGTCCGGGAGAGCGCCGATCAGGGTGGGTGTCCAATTCGTCGCGCCCCAGAGTCCGAATACGGCCACGAACGCCAGGACCGATCCGACCAGCGTCGGACGGCGCAGATCGCCTTGGAACAGCTCGGCGATCTTGATCCGATAACCTGTCCCCGACGACAGTTCCTGCGCGCGCGCCTTGACCCAGCGCTCCGGTTCCTTGACCCACAGACGCACGAGCAGGGCCACCAGGGCCGGTACGACACCCACGAGGAACAGCACCCGCCAGCCGTATCCGCGCAAAAGCAGGTTGAACAGGGCTGCGAGAAAGAACCCAGCCGCCCAAGCAGACTGCAAGATCCCAGCCGCCTTGGCGCGCTTCTCCTCGGGCCAGACTTCCGCCACCAGCGAGGCGCCGGCAGCCCACTCCCCGCCGATGCCTAACGCCGTCAGGAACCGATAGATCGCCAGGTGCCACCAGTCTTGCGCCAGGGCCGCCATACCTGTAAACACGGCGTAGATCAAGATCGTGGCGATCAAGGTCTTGGTTCGCCCGACGTAGTCGGCCGCAACGCCGAACAGCACCCCGCCGATCGCCCAGCCGATCAGGAATACCGAAAAGATGACCCCGCCGTAGTGGCCGATCTCCCTGTCGCTGACCGGCGCGCCGCCCGCCGCCAGCAGGTCATGCAGGGCAGGATGGAGGACCAGCGCATAGATCATCGCGTCCATGGAATCGAAGACCCAGCCGAGCCAGGCCACGAGCAGGACCCGCCACTGGTAGGGCGTGACGCCGTGACGCCATGAGGGGGCGGTCGGTAGGGTGCTCACAGAGAAGCGGCACGTTACCTCCAGAGCGCCGCCTCTGTCAATTCGATCCGCCACCTTGAAGGGGCCGCCCGGTCAAGCCTACACTGCGCCTGTGTCGCGACGCACGCAGGTGCTTCCCGTGTCAGCAAGGCCGGCGCTAGTCATTGTCCTGCTCGCGACAGCGTTCGGCATGAGCCCATCCAACCAGGAGACGAGGGCGCCGGTGACGCTCCATCCCGACACGCTCATCGCGCACGTGCAGATGTTCGCCGGCGAGATCGGCGAGCGGAACACGTTTCGCCCCCAGGCCCTGCGGCGCGCGGCGGCCCACATCGAACAGGCGTGGCGCAACCAGGGGTATGCCGTGACGCGGCAGGAGTACGCCATCGGCCGGGACACGTGGGCGAACTTGGAAATCACCCGCCGCGGGCGAGAGAATCCGGACGACATCATCCTCGTTGGCGCGCACTATGATTCGGTGATCGGCAGTCCCGGCGCCAACGACAACGCGACAGGCGTCGCTGCGCTGCTGGAGCTGTCCAGGCTGGCGGCCACCAGGGACCTAGGCAAGACCGTGCGGTTTGTCGCCTTTGTGAACGAGGAGCCGCCGCACTTCCAGACGGCCCTGATGGGCAGCCGCGTGTACGCGAAGGGGGCGCGCGCCCGCGGGGACCGGATCCGCGCCATGCTCTCGCTCGAAACCCTCGGCTATTACAGCGAGGCGCCCGGCAGCCAGGCCTTCCCGTTTCCGTCAGCCCTGTACCGGCTCTTCTATCCTGACCGGGGGAACTTCATCCTGTTCGTGTCAAACTTCGGTTCGCGTCCGCTCCTGCGCCAGGCCATCGGCTCCTTCCGCGCGCAGTCGGATTTTCCAGTCGAAGCGATCGCGACGTTCGAGTGGGTGCCGGGGGTGGACTGGAGCGACCACGGCTCGTTCTGGGCAGAAGGCTATCCCGCCCTCATGGTCACCGACACGGCGCTGTATCGGTACCCGCACTACCACACTGAGCAGGACACGCCGGAGAAGGTCAACTACGGCGAGTTGGCTCGCGTGGTGGACGGCCTGGCCGGCATGCTCTGGGCCCTCGCCCGCTAGTGACGGTCGCTGCGCGAGCCAAGCACGGCGCCGATCAGACGGTCGCTCGCGGATCGGGACGGGCCAGCACCGCTTCGGCCTGGGCCTTGCGATAGCGGGACAGCGCCTCGCGGACCTTCGGATATTTATTCGCCAGGATCGCCGCCGCCAGGAGCGCGGCGTTCACCGCTCCGGACCTCCCGACCGCCAGCGTCCCCACGGGGATCCCGGCCGGCATCTGCACCATCGAGAGCAAGGAATCCAACCCTTTTAGCGCCTTAGACTCCACCGGCACGCCGAGCACGGGCAGGGTTGTCTTCGCCGCCGTCACGCCCGGGAGGTGGGCCGCGCCGCCTGCCCCGGCGATGATCACTTCCAGCCCTCGCCGCTCGGCCGATTCGGCGTACGCGAAGAGGTGATCCGGCGTGCGGTGGGCCGAGACCACGCGCACCTCGAACGGGATGCCCAGCCTCTCCAGGGTCCCGGTGGTGTTGGCCATCGTCTCCCAATCGGATTTGGAGCCCATGATCACTCCGACCAGTGGGTGCGGGAGGGGCGTCCGCGGGGCCCCCTCCCGATGTGATAGTCGCGCGGCTTTCACATTCCCACGTGAATTGGATCGCGCCGCCTTTCGCATCGAGTCCCTCCGTGAACGTCCGAGCAGGCCAATCATATACGAATGAGAGCTAGGGGTCTATGCCGAACCGCGGCTCGAGGATCGCTTCGCTCCGGCATTTCGGGCACCGGCTGGGCCTGGTCAGGCGCGTGCGCCCGCGAAAGACGAACCCGCAGTCCTGGCAACCTGCCGGCTCCATGCGGAACCGGCCCTGTCGAGCCCCGGCCACCGATTTGACGATGTGCGCGAGATGTTCTTCAACCTGCCGTTCGGGAATGCCCAGGCTGTGCGCGAGGTCCCTGGCGGAACGCCGCATACCGGTAATCGCCTGGACGATCTGCTGCCGGACGGTCAGCTCTGAATCAGGCCTGCCGGGCACTACTCGAACTCGGTCGGCGCAATGCCGAACCGCAATTCCAGATCGAACTCGGCGATCAGATCGTTGGCTGTCTCCTGCCCGAGGCCTGACCGCACCTCGCCGATCACCAGATCAATCATCGGCGCGGCATGATCGCCGAACTGTACGATCGCGGACTGGATCCGTTGGCGCGCGTCGTCGATCGTCATGCGTCTCTCCGCCCAGGCCGGTTTCTGCAGGGAACACCATCCTAGCATTGATCGGCGCGTCCCATCCAGCCGGCTGCATTGCCGTTCATCCCGCGCCTGTGCTATCTCTGATACCATGCGGCGCAGGATTTCCAGCTTCATTGCATGCCTCCTGCTGATCGCGGTCGCTCCCATGGCCTCCGGCGCGGGGCCCGGTATCCAGGAGTCCCAACTCGGCAAGGTCGAGTTCCCCACCTCCGGCTCGGACCACGCGCAAAGCCACTTCCTGCGCGGTGTCGCCGCGTTGCACTCGTTCTGGTACGAAGAAGCCCTGGAGGCCTTCCGGGCGGCGACGAAGGCCGACCCGGACTTCATGATGGGTTACTGGGGCGAGGCCATGGCGCACAACCACCCGATCTGGAGGGAGCAGGACACGGAGGCCGCGCGAGCGGTCCTCACCAAAATCCGGGACACAGCCAAGCTCACGCCGCGGGAACGGGCGTATCTGAACGCCGTGACAGTTCTCTACGGAAAGGGCGACAAGGTGGCCCGCGACAAGGCCTACGCCGCCGCCATGGAGAAGCTCTACCGGGACTCCCCCGAGGACCTGGAGGCGGCGTGCTTCTATGCGCTCTCGTTGCTTGCCGTCGATGGCCAGTCGCCCAACCCGCTACGCACCCGCATCCAGGCGGGCGTGCTCGCGCTCGACGTGTTCAGGAAGAACCCCGACCATCCCTGCGCGGCGCACTATACCATTCACGCGTTCGACGACCCGGACCACGCGATTCTCGCGCTGCCCGCCGCGCGGCGGTACGCCAGAATCGCGCCTGAGTCCCACCACGCCCTGCACATGCCCGCGCACATCTTCCTCCAGTTGGGCATGTGGCCGGAGGCGGCGGCCTCGAACGAGGCCGGATGGGCGGCATCCGTGGCGTGGGTGAAGCGCCAGGGCCTGTCCCTCAGCCATCGCGATTATCACAGCCTGTACTGGCTCATGTACGTGTACCTCCAGCAGGGCCGCTACAAGCAGGCCGCAGAGCTGCTGGCGCTCAAGCAGAAGGACATGGCGGAGGCCAGCGGCCACGACGCGAAGGGGACGCCCATCGGCCACAAGGGTGAGGTCGGCCGCTATTTCGACGAGATGGTCGCCAGCTATGTCGTGGAAACAGAGCGGTGGGAGGCGGCGGGGAAGCTCATCAAAGCGCCTGGATCGGCCGAGGACGGCAAAGCGAGCGCCCTTCCCCTATACACTCGCGGCCTGGTCGAGGCTCAAAAAGGACTGCCAGAGGCCGAGGCCAGCGTCGCCGAGCTGCGAGCCCTCCGCAAGCAGGAAAAGGATGCGGGCCAGTCCCGCCGAGCAAAACCGTATGAGGCTCGCGAGTTCCAGGTGGCCGCCGTGGCCCGCGCCGCGAAAGGTGCCTATGACGAGGCGATTACCCTGATGAAGAAGGCGGTTGAACTGGAGGAGAAGATGAAGCCGCCCTCGGGGCCGCCCGAGATGATCAAGCCGTCGCACGAGCTGTTCGGCGAGATCCTGCTCCGCGCGGGACGCCCCCAGGAAGCCGCGCAGCAGTTTGAGACGTCCCTGCAGCGGCATCCCATGCGCGCCCGGTCCTTGCTCGGCGCGGCCCGCGCCGCGGCGCAGAGCGGAAATCGAGCGGGCGCGGCGGAGGCGTACGCCAAGCTCCTAGACGTCTGGGCCCAGGCCGACGCGGAACTACCGGCGCTGAAGGAGGCGCGGGACTACACGCAGCAGGCAGCCGCGCGCTGATCACTATGGGGTGGATGAGGGGTCTCGAACCCCCAACCTCCGGAGCCACAGTCCGGCGCTCTAACCATTGAGCTACACCCACCACCAGTCGGAGAGTCGTTGCAGTCTAATGAAGATGAGAGCCGAATCCTAGCAAACACGGCGGGCGCCCCGCAAGGTTGCGGGGGACGCTTGCGGTGATCCAACCTGATCCTCAGGACGTCAAGGCCGCTTCGATTTCGGCCTGCATGGCCCGGGCGGCTTCAGCCGGGTCTGCGGCATCGCGTATGGCCCGCCCAACGACGAGATAATCCCCGCCGGCGGCGATGGCACCGGCCGGCGTTGTGACGCGGACCTGGTCGTCATGCGAGGAGCCGACAGGACGGATCCCGGGGATCACGACGATCGGATCCTTGCCCAGTTCCCTCCGGATCATCGCCGCCTCGACGCCGGAGGCCACGACGCCGTCGGCGCCCAACGAGATAGCCAAGCGCGCCCTCTTCAGGACTGTGTCGTGGACGGATTCCACGATACCCATCTCCAGCAGGTCCGCTTCATCAAAGCTCGTCAGCACCGTCACGGCCAGGATCTTCATCGCGCTCCGGCCGCGGCCCTCGACGGCAGCCCGCACGGTCTGGCCGGTGGCGTGGACGGTGAGAAACGTCACGCCGAGCTCGGCGGCTGCGGCCGTGGCCCGCTTCACCGTTTCTCCAATGTCGAGCAGCTTGAGGTCGAGGAAGACCCGCTTGCGCTGCGCGAGGGCCCAGCGCACGATGTCGGGCCCGGCTGCCGTGAAGAGCTCCAGGCCGATCTTCACGAACCCCACCGAGTCCTTCACGCGGTCGAGCAGGCGCTTGGCCTCATCGGCCGACGGAACGTCCAGCGCGAGGATCAACCGCTCGCGAGGCTCAATCGCCATGAGCGTTCCTTGACTTCGGAACAAACGCCGTGGTAGCACTCATCCCTGTCTCACGAGGGAGCCATACCATGCCGGTTGTCCATAAGAACACCATGAAGGCCGCCCGCCAGGCCGTGAAACGGCGGGCCCGGAACCGTGCGGTGATGTCCGGTGTCAAGGGCGTGATCAAGAAGCTGCAGTCCGCCATCCAGCAGAAACAGACCAGCCAAGCGACGGAACTGCTCCGCGAAGCCTCGCGGGCCTTGCAGCGTGCCGCGTCCAAGGGCGTCATCCATCGCAATGCCGCCTCCCGCAAACTGTCCCGTCTCACCGCGCAGATGCGAAGGGGCGCGACGGCGTAGCACGGCCGGCGCCACGGCACAGATTCAGAACCAGGCGCTCCATCTCAAGCCGTTCCTTCCGGCGCCCTCCTCCTCCGCCTTTCAAGCGAGAGTCGATTTCTCGGAACAGCTCGAAGTCGCGGAGCATTTCCTCCGAGAATTTCCGTGCTCTCCACATGTTCCGCCAGCAGGCCGCCAGGAAGCCAAGCACTTTAAGCGGAGGCTCACCCGCGTCGAGGACCTTCCCCAAAGACCGCAATGAGCTCACGCGATCTCTGCGCTGTAAGGCATCGATGAGGTCATGCACCGAGCCACCTGTGTCCGCGCCCTGGACGGCCTCGACGTCCGCCACCGTCACGCGCGTGTTGGGCGCCACGTAGGCCGCCAACTTCTCCATCTCACGGCACAACACGCCGAGGGCGCCGCCGCTGGCCTCGATCAGCAACTCCCGCGCCGCCTCGTCGAGGCGAAGCCCCAGCGCGCCGGCCTGGTCCTGCACCCACGCCGGCAGCGCCCGCGCATCGAGCGGCGCGCAGTCCACGCTCACGGCAGCCTGCTTGAACGCCTGGAAAAATTTCACGCGGCCGTCTACTTTCCCGCCGGTCAGCACGAGGCACGTGCTCTCGACCGGTGCCTCCAGGTAGGGCAGCAACCGCTCGGCTTCGCGGACGCCCAGGGCGCCCACTTCCTTGACCACTACCAGGCGCCGCGTCGCGAACATGGGAA
>Ga0209235_1001155_pt1 | contig 14108 bp, 10 predicted proteins | sample GraSoi013_1_20cm_4_FD_185817 | JGI IMG/M metagenome (GOLD analysis project Ga0209235, IMG submission 185817) | Grasslands soil microbial communities from the Angelo Coastal Reserve, California, USA - Sample 09_25_2013_1_20cm (SPAdes) (version 2) | ecosystem: Environmental > Terrestrial > Soil >... | reverse complement strand
GGACCTGGAGCCGGACGAGGAGGTGCACGAGGGGAGCGAGCAGACGTACGAACCCGTCCCGGATGACCTGGGGAATCACATTCATAGCGGGGTGAAGGTAATGGAGCCCCGGAGGGCGCGGAAGGGCGCGCCGCGCAAAAACTCCTAGTAGAGCAAGTACTTGGCCCGCTCGCGCCGGAACCGCTCGAGCGCCCGCTCCCACGAGCCCCAGATGGCGGCGGGCGCCCGCCCCGCCAACAGCGCCTGCCGCAGCTCCGCTCCGCCGGCCAGGCGATCGAAGCGGTCGCCGCGAAACCGCAGCGAGTCCGGGTGCACGCCGCGAATGGCCGCGAGCAGCGCCACCGCGACGCGGGTGGGATCGTAGCCATTGCGGTCGATCACGCGCAACCGAACGCCGGGGATCTCGACCCCGTCGTACTTGCCGTCGGTTGGCGCGCGCGGCGTGAAGCGCGTGGCGGTGAGCTCGACCCCCGCCACCCCTACGCCCGTCCCTCGGCTCCCGTTGCGGATGCGGCGCAGCACGGCGTCGGCGTCGAGCCAGGGAGCGCCGACGACCTGGAATGCGAACCCGGTGCCCCGCCCGACCGACAGATTCGTCCCCTCAAACAGACAGGTGCCGGGATAATGCAGCGCGCTCTCGAGGTCGGGCATGTTGGGGGACGGCTTCACCCATGGCAGCCCGGTGGCGTCGTAGTACGCGCCCCGTCGCCACCCTGCTGCGGGCACGACGACGAGCTCGGCGTGCAGCTCGTAAGTCTCGTTGACGAGGCGCAGGATCTCGCCGATCGTCAGGCCATGGCGCATCGGGAGCGGGAGGAAATTGAGCCCCCGCTCCTCGAGCGCGCCCGCAGCCTGCACGTTCCCCTGCAGCACGACGCCGCCGAGTGGGTTCGGGCGGTCCGCCACGACGACCCACTTGCCGCGACGCGCCGCCTCGCGCATCAGGAGCACGGCGGCGGCCGGATAGCTGTAGTACCGGGCGCCGACGTCCTGCAGATCGATCACGACCGCATCGACGCTGTCCAGCACGGCGAGATTGGGCGGGCGCGGCGTGGTGTAGAGGCTGTAAATTGGAAGCCTGGTGGCCGTGTCCACGCCGTCCGGAAGCCCCGGGCGGTCCTCCGTGCCACGGAATCCGTGCTCGGGGCTGAGCAGCATCGTCACCCGATAGCCGCCGGCTAACAGGCGGTCTACGTCGCGGCGGCCCTGACGGTCGACGCCGGTCTGGTTCGTGAGCAGGGCCAGCCGCTGGCCGGCGAGCAGGTGCGCCGAGTCGGACAGCAAGACCTCGATTCCCGGGCGCACCTGTCCCGCGGCGGTCGCGGCACAGGCGAGCAACCCCAACAGCGAGAGATGATGCGGGCGCATAGGCTCCTGGTACTCGCGGCCGTGCTCGGATGTGCCGGTGCTCAAGCGGTCGGGAGGACGGCAGCCTCCCCGCTCGCGGTCCCCCGGGCCCCGGCCCCCGCCCTGGTCGATTCGCTGCTCCGCTCCCTCACCGTTCGCCAGAGGGTCGGCCAGCTCGTCGTCCCCCGGCTCTCCGGCGCCTACGCCGCGCTCGACGACTCGCTGTTTCAAGTGGCGGCGCGGTGGGTCGACTCGCTCGAGGTCGGCGGCCTCACCGTGTTCGCGGGCTCCCCCTTCGACGTCGCCGCCAAGCTCAACGCCCTGCAGCGCCGCGCCCGGCTGCCACTGCTCGTTTCGGCCGACCTCGAGTGGGGCGCCGGGATGCGGCTCGTCGGCGCCACCGCATTCCCGATGGTCATGGCGGCCGGGGCCACGGGGGATCCGGGCGACGCGTACACGATCGCCGCGGCCGCCGCCACCGAGGGGCGGGCGGTGGGGATCCACGTCAATTTTGCGCCCGACGCCGACGTCAACAACAACCCCGCGAACCCCATCATCAATACCCGGTCCTTCGGCGAAGATCCCCGCGCGGTGTCGCGCCTCGTCGCGGAGTACGTGCGCGGGCTGCGCGATCATGGGATGCTCGCCACCCTGAAGCATTTTCCCGGTCACGGCGACACCCAGATCGACTCCCACATCGGCCTCCCCCGCATCGCGGCGAGCTACGGACGGCTGGATTCGCTCGAGCTGGTCCCGTTCCGGGCCGGAATCTCCGCCGGGGCGGACGTCGTGATGAGCGCGCACATCGTCGTCCCCGACCTCACCGGCCCCGAGCAGCCGGCGACCCTCGCGGCGGCGGTCCTCACCGGTCTGTTGCGCGACTCGCTCGGGTTTCAGGGCCTCGTCGTCACCGACGCGCTCGACATGGGCTCCATCGTGTCGAAGTATGGCGCGGGCGAAGCCGCCGTGCGCGCCTTTCTCGCGGGGGCGGATCTGCTCGTGATCCCGGCGGACCCCGACTCGGCGGCCGGCGCCCTCATCGCCGCGGTCGCGAGCGGCCGGATCGCGACGGCGCGGCTCGACGCCTCCGTGCGCCGCGTGCTCCAGATCAAGCAGCGGCTCGGGCTGTTCGAGCGGCGCACGGCGCCGCTCGACTCGATCATGCCGGTCGTGGGGAGCAAGCGGTTCCAGGACGCGGCCAACGACATGGCGGTGCGCTCCCTCACGCTGGTGCGGGACATCGGCGGCCCGCTGCACACGTTGCGGGCGAAGCGCTCGCGCTTCGCCCTCGTCGCCTACGGGGACGAGCTCAACAGCTTCGTGGGCCAGCGGATGCTCGAGCTGCTCCGCCAGGGCGGGGACACCGTCGACTTCTTCCGCCTGTGGCCGATGTCCGGAACGCCGTCATACGACTCGGCGCGCAGCGTGATCGCGCGCGCGCCGGCCGTGGTGTTCGCGGCCAACGTGCGGCCCATCTCGGGACGGGGCACCATCTCGCTGCCGGACTCGCTCGCCCAGCTCATGATGGCCACGGACACGGCCCGCCCAACGGTGGTCGTATCGCTCGGCAGCCCCTACCTCCTCACCCAGACGCCGACCGTGCGATCGTACCTGATCGCCTGGAGCGGCGTGCGCGCCTCGGAGCGCGCCGTCGCGCTGGCGCTCCTCGGGAAGGTCCCGATCACGGGGAGGCTCCCGATCAGCCTGCCGCCGGCGTACCGCATCGGCGCGGGCGTCATCGTGCCGGACGCCCACCCGTGAGGAGCGGCTTCGCTGCGCTCGTGGGCGCGCTCGTCGCCTGTCGCGCGAGCGCGCCCTTCCCGGCGAGCGCGGGCATCCCCGAGGCGTCGCCGCCCGGGCTCGGGTTCGACAGCATGCGCCTCGCCGGCGCGGTGGACTACCTCCGGGGCCAGGCGGACAGCGGGGCGTTTCCCGGAGCCGTGCTCGCGGTGGGCCGCCACGGGCGACTCGCGCTGCTCGCCGCGGTCGGCCGCTACGGCACGGACGACGCGCGCCCGGTGCAGCCCGGGACGCTCTACGACCTCGCATCGCTCACCAAGGTCGTCGGGCTCACGACCGCCTGCATGCAGCTCGTGGAGGAAGGAAGGCTGGCCCTCGACGCGCCCGTCCAGCGCTACCTCCCGGAGTTCCGCGGGGGCGCCGACAAAGAGCGCGTCACCGTGCGGCACCTGCTCACGCATTCCTCCGGGCTCCCGGCGTGGCGGCCGCTGTACCGGGAGGCGGGCTCCCGCTCCGCGGCGCTCGCCCTCGTGGACACCACACCGCTCGCTACCGCGCCCGGCGAGCGCTTCGTGTACTCGGATCTCGGCGCGATCGTGCTCACGCAGATCGTGGAGCGGATCTCCGGCGAGCCGCTCGACCGCCTGCTCGCGCGGCGCGTGTTCGGGCCGCTGGGCATGTCCGCGACCCGATACCGCCCGCCCCCTTCCTGGCGGGACCGCATCGCGCCCACCGAGACCGACACGGCGTTCCGCCACCGCGCGCTGCGGGGCGAGGTGCACGACGAGAACGCGGGGCGCCTGGGCGGAGTCTCGGGTCACGCAGGCCTGTTCTCGAACGCGATCGATCTGTCGCGGTTCGCGGCCATGCTGCTCGCCGGCGGCGCCTGGGACTCGCTGCAGCTGATCCGCGCCGAGACCGTGGCCGAATTCACGCAGCGTCAGGGAGTGCCGCCCGGATCGAGCCGGGCACTCGGCTGGGACACGCCGGCCGACTCGGGCTACACCAGCGCCGGCGCGAAGCTGTCGCGCCGGGCGTTCGGGCATACCGGGTTTACAGGTACGTCGCTGTGGATGGACCCGGACCGGGATCTGTTCATCATCCTGCTCACCAACCGCGTGCATCCCACGCGCGCCAACACGGCGATCCTGCACGTCCGCCCCCGGGTGGCGGACCTCGTGCTGGACGCCCTCACCCACCCGGAGCTCTGAGGACCCTCACTGCACCACGCTTTCCCAGCCGCGCCGCGACAGATCGCGATAGATGACCGCTCCGGCGATCGCGCCGAGCCCGAGGAGCACCACGCCGGGCAGCGTCTCGTGCAACAGCAGCTTCCCGACGCCGAACAGCACGCCGTAGATCAGCACGCACCCAGCGGCCCAGTCGAGCAGGTTCGCGAGCCCGTCCGCGGAAGCCCGGACGTCGGGCGCGAGCGCCGCCACGGGCCCCCACCCGGTCCGGGAGGGTCGCGTGCGGCGGTAGAACGCCACCAACGTGCCCTCGGGTTCGGGGCGCGTGAGGAACGTGACTGCGAGCCACACGCCGGTGGTGATCGCGACGGTGATGAGCATGATCCAGGCGAAGTCCAGCGGCCGATCGCTGTCGAGGCCTGCCACCGTCTGCAACAGCACCGACACGGCGAACGCCGCGATCATCGCGGACACCTCGCTCCACGCGTTGATGCGCCACCAGTACCAGCGCAGCAGCAGGACCGTGCCCGTGCCCGCCCCCGTGACGATCAGGAGCTTCCAGGCACCGGCGATCGAGCTCATGTAGAAGGTCGCGATGGCGGAGACCACCGTGAGCAGCACCGTCGCGACCTGCGACGCCCGGACGTAATGCCGCTCCGTCGCGTCGCGCCGCAGGAAGCGGCGGTAGCAGTCGTTCACGAGATAGCTCGCGCCCCAGTTGAGCTGGGTAGCGATGGTGGACATGTACGCCGCCGCGAAGGCGGCCACCATGAGCCCGCGCAGCGACGAGGGGAGGTAGTCGATCATCACGCGGATGTAGCCGGTCTCCGGGTCGGCGAGACCGGGAAACAGGATGAGCGACGCCAGGGCGACGAGGATCCAGGGCCACGGACGCACCGCATAATGCGCGATGTTGAACCACAGCGTCGCCAGGACGGAGTGCTTCTCGTCTTTCGCGCTGAGCATGCGCTGCGCGATGTAGCCGCCGCCGCCCGGCTCGGCGCCCGGATACCAGGTGGCCCACCAGTTCACGCCGATATAGACGAAGAACGTGATCAAGGGCATCCACGCCGACCCGACGTCGGGGACGAAGCTCAGGACCGATCCGTGGCCGGGCAAGAGTGCCAGCTTCTCCTTCATCGCGTCGATGCCGCCGACCGCGTGCACTGCAAAGACGGCGAGCACGATCACCATCCCCATCTTGATCACGAACTGGAACAGGTCGGTCACCAGCACGCCCCAGAGACCCGAGAGCGTCGAAATGGCGGAGGTCAGCACGATCAGGCCGAGCACCATCGCCAGGGCCTCGAGCTTGCCGATGCCGAACAGCAGTTGCAGGATCTTCACCATCGCGAGGTTGACCCAGCCGAGGATGATGCAGTTGATCAGCACGCCCAGGTACAGCGCCCGGAAGCCGCGGAGGAAGGCTGCGGGCCGGCCGGCGTAGCGGATCTCCGAGAACTCGATGTCGGTCATCACGCCGGCGCGGCGCCACAGCCGGGCGTAGAAGAACACCGTCAGCATGCCGCTCGCCAGCAGATTCCACCACAGCCAGTTCCCCGCCACGCCGTTCCGCGCCACGAGGCCGGTCACCGCCAACGGCGTATCGGCCGCGAAGGTCGTCGCCACCATCGACGTGCCGGCCAGCCACCACGGCACGTTGCGCCCCGAGAGAAAAAACTCCGCCGTGTCGCGGCCGGCGCGGCGCTTGTAGTACAGGCCCACGGCCACGTTGAAGAGGAAGTAGAGCGCGACGATCGACCAGTCGGCGAGCGTAAGTCGCATGAGCGCGCAATCCTAGCTGGCGAGAGAGTTGACAGGCGCGACGGGCCTTTCTAAGTTCGCATGTGACAGGAGGATCGCAATGGCGACGACGCAGAAGACGACCCCGATCACGCTGACCCTGACCGACAAAGCAGCGGTCGAAGTGCGGAAGTTCATGGCGGACGAGCACGCTTCCGCCGAGACGGCCGGCCTCCGGGTCGCGGTGCTGCCGGGCGGGTGCTCGGGATTCCGCTACAGCCTCAGCATCGAAGAGAAGCCGCTCGACGACGACTTCGTCGTGGAAACGGGCGGCGTGCGGTGCTTCGTCGACACCTTCAGCGCCCAGCACCTGAACGGCACGGTGATCGACTTCCGGAGCAACTTCCAGGAGTCGGGGTTCGCCTTCGAGAACCCGAACGCCACCGGCGGTTGCGGCTGCGGATCGTCCTTCACGGTCTGAGCCGATTGGCCACTCCTCCGGCAATTCGAGCCCGCGCACGGCGCGGGCTTTTTGCCGCCCTCCTCTGGCACTGCGCGGCCCGGACGTAGCCGTCATCGCGGCGTACTGTGCCGCGGTGGTCGTGTTCGGACTGGTGCTCTCCGGGCGCCAACGGGACGCCAGCGACTATTTCCTGGGGCACCGAGGACTGCCGTGGTGGGCGCTGATGCTGTCCATCGTCGCGACGGAGACCTCGGCCCTCACCGTCATTTCCGTTCCCGGGATCGCCGCGCGCGGTGACCTCACGTTCCTCCAAATCGCGTTCGGCTACCTCGTGGGCCGCATCGGCGTGGCACGGCTGCTGTTGCCGGGCTATTTCGAGGGCACACAGGACACCGCCTACCAGCGCCTGGAGCGGCGCTTCGGGAGCGCGGCGCGGCGCACCGCTTCGGGCGTCTTCCTGCTCACCCGCGCGCTGGCCGACTGCGTGCGCATCTTCGCCACGGCGATTCCGCTCGCCATCATCACCCACTGGAGCCTCGCCGCCGGCATCCTCGCGATCGGCATCGTGACGCTGATCTACACGTGGGTCGGGGGGCTCCGCGCCGTCGTGTGGGTGGACGTGATCCAGTTGGGCGTATACCTGCTGGGCGGGATCGCGACGTTCGTCGTCGCCACGCATCTCGCAGGGGGAGTGGGGGCGTTCGCTCGCGCCTGGGAGCAGGGGAAGCTGGTCACGCTCGACTTCCGGCCGTCCCTCACGGTGCTGTACACGTTCTGGGGCGGGCTCGTTGGCGGGGCATTGCTCACGGCCGCGTCGCACGGCACCGATCAACTCATCGTGCAGCGGCTGCTCGCAGCCCGCGGCTTGAGGGACGCACAGCGGGCGCTCGTCGGCTCAGGAGTGTTCATCATCCTGCAATTCGCGCTGTTCCTGCTCGTGGGCACGAGCCTGTGGTTGGCCGGCGCGGACCAGGCCGGCATGCGGGGGGACGCCATCTATCCGACCTTCGCGATCACCCAGCTGCCGCCCGGGCTCGCCGGCCTCGTGATCGCCGGGATCCTCGCCGCCGCCATGAGCAGCCATGCCTCGGCGGTCAACTCGCTCGCCTCCGCCGCGACGCTCGACTTCTACGCGCCCCTCACCGGCCGGCAGGACCCGACCCATCTCTTGTGGGTGGGCCGCTGGCTGACGCTCTTCTGGACCGCGGTCCTGATCGCGGGCGCCATGGCGTTCCGGAATCAGAACACACCGGTGGTGCAGCTCGCCCTGAGCATCGTCTCGATCACATATGGCGGCCTGCTCGGCACGTATCTGCTGGGCGGCCTCTGGCCGCGGGCCCGGCAGATCGACGTCATCTTCGCCATCATCGTGAGCGTGCTCGTCATGAGCCCCGTCGTACTGGGCGCGGTCATTCCGGGTTTCCCGATCCGTTGGCTCTCGGGGCTCGCCTGGCCGTGGTACGTACCGTTGGGGACGGCGGCCACGGTGGCGGTGGGGATGGTCTCCTCCATGGTCGGTCAGCCGGTTAGGCGGTGAGGCGGTTAAGCGGTCAGCATGCCTGCTCGCGATGATCTATCGGCCTATCCGCCTGACCGCCTGACGGCCGTCGTGCTGGGTGCCGACGCGGGCGGCTCGCACTCCACGGTGGCCATCGGGCGGGAAGACGGGACGGTGCTGGGCCGTGCCGAGGGCCCGGGTGCGGCGATGCGTCCGGGAGGCGCGGCGGCGTCCGCCGTGGTGCTCGTGGACACGGCGCGCCGGGCGGCCACCCAGGCGGGCGTGTCTCTGCCGGTGGACCGCGCGGTCGTCGGGGCGGCGGGTGCGGGGCGCGCCCAGGAGCAGCGCGAGCTCGCGGCCGCGCTGGTCGCGGCGGGCATCGCCAGAGCGGCGCGCGTGCTCGCCGACGCCGAGGTCGCGCTGGCCACGGCGTTCCAGAGCGCCCCGGGCGTCATCATCAACGCCGGCACCGGCTCCATCGCTTATGCGCGCGATGATGCCGGGCGGCTGCACCGCTGCGGGGGCTACGGCTGGCAGTTGGGAGACGAGGGTGGCGGCTATTGGCTCGGGCGCCGGGCGCTCGACGCCGCCGCGCGGGCCCGGGACGGCCGCGGTGAAGGATCGACCCTGCTCGCCCGGCTACTCTCGGGGCTCGGTCTGGAGGGGTTCGACGACCTCGTGCGCTGGACCGCTACGGCGACGCCCCCCCAGGTGGCCGGGCTCGCACCCCACGTGCTGAACGCCGCCCGCGAGGGCGAAGCCGTGGCGCTGCGGATCCTGCGCGACGCAGCGGGGGAGCTCGCGGCGCTGGTCCGCGCCCTTGAGCGCTTCTTCCCGGGAGCGGGCGACATACCGGTCGCCCTGGCGGGCGGTCTCCTGTTCGCTACCTCGCCCCTCGCCGCGGTGCTGCGGCAGACGCTCGCCGCCGAAATGCCGCGAGCCCGGCTGCGGACCGGGCCCGTGGACACGGCAGTGGGCGCGCTGCGGCTCGCCGCGCTCGGCTAGGCGGCGGCGAGCCGCGCCTTGACGTTGAGCGTAGCAGGATTCCATTCGCCTTCAGCGCGCGCCACGTAGACCGCGGCGGTGAGGTCGCCGCACACGTTGATCGTGGTGCGGCACATGTCGAGGATCCGGTCCACGCCGAGGATGATCGCGATCCCCTCCGGCGGCACGCCCACGGTTGCGAGCACCACCATGAGGAGGGGGAGTGAGCCGCCCGGCACACCGGCGGCACCCACGGCGGTGATCACGCTCAGCACCAGCACCACGACCTGCGTCCCGAGACCGAGCGAGACGCCGAACACCTGCGCCAGGAAGAGCACGGTCACGCCCTCGTACAGGGCGGTGCCGTTCATGCACATGGTCGAGCCGAGGGGCAGTACGAAGCCCGCGATCTTGGGGGGGATCCCCAGCTCCTCCTCGGCGACGGCGATGTTGGTCGGCAGCGTGGCGTTGCTCGAGCTGGTGGAAAACGCGGTGACGATGCTCGCGCGAATGCGGCTCCAGAACACGACCGGCCGGAGTCCTCCGAACACCCGCACGAGGAGCGACAGACTCACGGCGCCGTGCACCAGGAGTCCCGCGAGCACGATGGCCACGTACAGCCCGAGCTGCCGCAGCAATCCCCACCCGAAGCGGGACGTCGTGAAGAAGATCAGGCCGAACACGCCGTACGGAGCGAGCTTCATCGCGAGGTCGATGATCTTGACGATCGCTTCGCCGACCGCATCGAGCACGCGAACCAGCGGGCGCGCCCGCTCCTCCGGGATCAGGGTCAGCGCCGCGCCGAAGACGAGCGAAAAGAAGATCACCCCCAGCAGGTCCATTCCCGCCGCCGCCTGGATGGGGTTCCGGGGCACCATGTTGACGAACGTATCGATGCCGAAATGCGTGGTGCCGGCCGCCTGCAACCCCTGCGCCTGCGCGCGGTAGGTCGTCATCAGCTGCTCGCGGATCTCGGACGGGAGACCGGCCCCGGGCTGGAACAGGTTCACGAGCCCGAGTCCGATCGCGGCCGACAGCGCCGTCGAAAGCAGGAAGTACACCAGCGTCCGGATCCCCACTCGCCCCACCTTCCGGATGTCGCCGATACCGGCCACTCCCAGCGCGATCGACGTGAAGACGAGCGGGATCACGGTCATCAGCAGCATGCGCAGGAACACCTGCCCCACGGGGCCCGCCACGTTGTCCCCGATCCAGCGCACCCAGGCGGCGTCCGGGGCGAGCGCGTTCGCCGTGACGCCGCACACGGCACCGAGGACGAGGCCCAGGACGATCTTGGTGTGGGGCTTCACGGCACCTGCCGAGCCGTCGGGTGCAGACGGCTGTGGCGATAGCCATACCACGCGTACAGGATCAGCCCAATGGCGAGCCACACGGCGAACCGCACCCACGTCTCGAGCGGCAGTCCGACCATCACGAACAGGCACAGCGCGGCGCCGGTGACCGAGACCACCCACACAAACGGCACGCGGAACGGCCGGGGCCGCTCGCGGTCGGTGTGGCGTAGCACCAGCACGCCGACGCACACAAGCACGAACGCGAACAGGGTGCCGATGTTGGTGAGGTTATAGGTCTCCCCCGCGTCTCCGATGAGCGACCACAGTCCCACGAAGACCCCGGTTATCAGCGTCGTGACATGAGGCACACGGGTCCTGGCGTGCACCTTGGCGGCCCACGGCGGCAGTAGCCCGTCACGCCCCATCGCGAAGAAGATGCGCGGCTGCCCATACTGGAACACCAGCAGTACCGCCGACATGGAGACGATCGCGCCCAGCGCGACGATCCACCCCACCGTCGTGAAGCCTGCGCTATTCAGGGCCTTGGCGAGCGGATCGGCGACGCCGAGCTCGGTGTACGGCACCATCCCCGTGAGGACGGCGCCCACGATCATGTAGATGACGGTGCAGATCGCGAGTCCGCCCAGGATCCCAATCGGGAGGTTGCGCTGTGGGTTCTTCGTTTCCTCGGCGGCGGTCGAGATCGCGTCGAACCCGATGTAGGCGAAGAAGACGATCGCCGCGCCCTGATGGATGCCGCGGAAACCGTTGGGAGCGAACGGGTGGTAGTTCGCCCGACTGAGGTGGGTGAGACCGGCGATGATGAACAGACCGAGCACCAGCAGCTTGATCGTCACCATGATGTTGTTCGCCGTGGCGCTCTCGCGGACCCCCAACAGGAGCAGCCAGGTGATGACCACGACGATCAGGAAGGCCGGCAGATTGACGAGGATCGGGATGCCGGCCACGTGCGGCGCGGTCTGGAGCAGGCCGTGCACGGCGGGGTCCGGAGCAAGGAGCGCCGTCCGATATCCCGTCGTGAGCCAGACGGGAAGGTGGACATCGAAGCTCCGGAGCAGCGACGTGAAGTAGTCCGCCCAGGAGATGGCCACCGCGACGTTGCCGACGGCGTATTCGAGGATCAGATCCCATCCGATCACCCAGGCGACCAGCTCGCCGAGGGTCGCATAGGAATATGCATAAGCGCTGCCTGCCTGGGGGATCATCGCCGCGAGCTCCGCATAGCACAGGCCGGCGAGCGCGCAGCATACGCCGAGCAGGAGGAACGACAAGACGAGCGCCGGGCCCGCGCCGCTGCGGACGAGATGCCCGGCGGCGTCGTACTGCCCTGCCGCCGCCGTCCCGATCGCCCCGAAAATCCCGGCGCCGATGACGGCGCCGATGCCGAGCATGATGAGATCGCCGGCGCCCAGCGCCCGCTTCAGCGCGTACGGGCTCTCGCCCTGAACGAGCAGCTCGGCGATCGGTTTGCGGGCGAAGAGCTGGCTCATGAACGAGACCTCAGACGTCAGACATCAGACGTCAGGAAGCGCTCTGATGTCTGATGTCTGACGTCTCATACGAACAGGGGAGCCAAGACCAGCGTCACCGTACTCAGCAGTTTGATCAGCACGTGCAGCGACGGGCCGGCGGTGTCCTTGAACGGGTCCCCCACGGTGTCGCCTACGACCGCAGCTTTGTGGGGGGCGCCGCCCTTACCGCCGTACTGCCCCGTCTCGATGAATTTCTTGGCGTTGTCCCAGGCGCCCCCGCCGTTGTTCAGCATGGTGGCGACCAGGATCCCGCCAATCGTGCCCACCATCAGGAAGGCCGCCACCGCCTCGGCGCCGACGTGGAAGAGCTTGAAGAAGAGCCCCACCGCGATCGGCATTCCGACGGCGAGGAGCCCGGGCGCCACCATCTCCTTGAGTGCGCCGACGGTCACGATGTCCACCGCACGGCCGTAGTCGGGCTTGGACGTGCCCTTGAGGATGCCGGGGTCGGCTTGGAACTGGCGACGGACTTCCTTGATCACGCTGACCGCGGCCCGCGTCACCGCGCCGATCGCGAGCGCCGAGAACCAGAACACGAGCATCGCGCCGAGCAGGCCGCCCACGAACACCTCGGGCTTCGAAATATCGACGGCCGCGAGCGGCGACCCCAGGGCGCGCACCTCGTCCAGATACGCCGAGAACAGGAGGAAGGCGGCGAGCGCGGCGGAGCCGATCGCGTATCCCTTGGTCAGCGCCTTGGTGGTGTTGCCGACCGCGTCGAGGCGATCGGTGCGGCGCCGGATGTCCTCGGGCTGATGGGACATCTCGATCACCCCGCCCGCGTTGTCGGTGATCGGACCGAACGTGTCCATGGCGAGGATGTAGGCGGCGGTGCCGAGCATGCCCATGGTGGCGACGGCGGTCCCGAAGAGTCCCGCGTGCTCGAGCCCGCTGGAAACGCCGATCTTGTAGGACGCGATGATCGCCGCCCCGATCGCGAACGTCGGGAGCGCCGTGCACTCCATTGCCACGGCGAAGCCCGCGATGATGTTCGTCGCCGGGCCGGTGACGGACGCGGCGGCGATCGATTGCACGGGGCGGTAGCGGTATTCGGTGTAGTACTGGGTGATGTACACGAAGGCGATGGACGTGGCGATACCGATCACGCCGCACAGCGCGAAGTGCCACCAGGCGTGCGGCGCCGTGACGGGGTTGAGGAGCCACCACGTTCCCCCCGTGAAGCCGGCGGCCGCCAGCAGCGCCGTCGCCATGTAGCCGCGGTTCAGCGCGTGCATCGGATCCTCGTCCTCGCGCGAGCGCACGATCAGGATGCCGATGATCGACGCGATGAGTCCGAACGCACGGACGACGAGCGGGAAGAGAATGACGCCCAGCATGGCGAGGCCGCCGAACGCCGTGGGGTTCGCGGCCGCGAGCCCGGCGCCGAGGATCATCGCGCCGATGTTCTCGGCGGCCGTGGACTCGAACAGGTCGGCGCCGCGGCCCGCACAGTCCCCCACATTGTCCCCAACCAAATCCGCGATCACGGCCGGGTTGCGGGGATCGTCCTCCGGGATGCCGGCTTCGACCTTGCCCACGAGATCCGCGCCGACGTCGGCCGCCTTGGTGTAGATACCGCCGCCCAGCTGCGCGAACAGCGCCACGAACGAGGCGCCAAATCCGTATCCCACGATGAGCAGGGGAATGCGCTCCGGCGGCACCACCGCGAACGCGTGGACGATCGTGTACAGGCCGCCCACGCCCAGGAGACTCATCGCCACGACGAACAGGCCGCTCACCGCGCCGCCGCGTAGCGCGATCTGCAGCGCGCGGTTCAGGCTCGAGCGCGCGGCGCTCGCCGTGCGGATGTTGGCGCGCACCGCGACGAACATGCCGATCAGCCCGGCGATCCCCGAGCACAGCGCGCCGAACACGAACGACAGCGTCGTCCAGAAGGCCATCGTGGTCGCCGGCGGCTCACCCGGATGCGGCGAGCGGAAGAACGCGTACAGCACGAAGATCAGCGCGGCGAGGAAGACGCTGAGGGTGAAGATGGTCCGGTACTGCCGCCGCAGGAACGCCCCGGCGCCTTCCTGAATCGCGTCGGAGATTCGCCGCATCTCCGGCGTGCCGTTGTCCTGCTTCAGGACCCAGCGCGCGAGACCTACGGCGACGGCCAGGGCGACCACACTCAGCCCCAGGACGAGGGGGATCAGCATAGTTGGTTATGGCTCCTTGGAGCCCGCAGCGCGCGGGCTAGTTTCCGATTCGCAGGGGGACCGTGACGACGCTCGCCACGTTCCGTCCGTCCCGGGTGCGGGCCGGATAGAACTGGTACGCCAGCATGCGCCGCTG
>Ga0209235_1001150_pt1 | contig 14129 bp, 12 predicted proteins | sample GraSoi013_1_20cm_4_FD_185817 | JGI IMG/M metagenome (GOLD analysis project Ga0209235, IMG submission 185817) | Grasslands soil microbial communities from the Angelo Coastal Reserve, California, USA - Sample 09_25_2013_1_20cm (SPAdes) (version 2) | ecosystem: Environmental > Terrestrial > Soil >... | reverse complement strand
CTGGCGTGCATGGACGCGATCCTCCCGCTCCAGCGTGAGTTCGCCCCCGCGATCGATATCCAGCTCTGCGCCTTCGCTCTGAAGTCGCCGGGCACCGAGGCGCTGCTCCGTCGCGCCCTCGCGATGGGCGCCGCCCTCGTCGGCGGGTGTCCCTACAACGACACCGACGCGGTCCGGCATATCGAGGTCGTCTTCGCGCTCGCCGGCGAGTTCGGCGTCGACGCGGACTTCCATGTGGACTTCTCCGACGAGCCAGAGCACCTGCACGTGCGCGAGATCGTCCGTCAGACCATCCGCGCCCGCTGGCAAGGGCGCGTCGCGGTCGGACACCTGACCGAGCTGGCCGCGTTGCCCGGCGCCGAGCAGGCGGCGTTGATCGCCGAGCTGGCGGACGCAGGAATCGGCGTGATTAGCCTTCCCTTGACCGATCTCTACCTCATGGGACGGCGGGACACGCGGAACGTCCGCCGGGGCCTGACGCCGATCCGTCGGCTCCTGGAGGCGGGCATCCCGGTGGCGCTGGCGTCCAACAACATCCAGAATCCGTTCACCCCGGTCGGCACGGCCGATCCGGCTCACCTGACGTTCGTCGGCGCTGTCGCCGCCCACATGGGGACGCCCGAGCACCTGCGGGACCTCGTGGCCGCCGTGACGACGCACCCGGCACGGATTCTCAACCTCCGCGACTATGGCTGCGCCCCGGGCCGCCGCGCCGATCTCGTCGTCTGGGAATGCCAGCGGGTGGAGGAAATCGTGACCAGCTTGCCCCCGCGATGTCTCGTGGTGAAGGCGGGGCGGGTCACGGTCGAGCTCGAGCGACGGCTCGTCGAGCGCTGGCGTTCGGCCGGGGCGGGTTGACACGAGCCGAGCGCGCCATGTAGAGTGACGGTAGTCGGTTCGCGCACTTTCCTTTAAGCGAGCCCCGAGAGGCCCGCAAGGAGAGACGATGGGCAGTCCCGCACCACGCTACCGGGAGAAGGCGCAGGTCCTCGATGAGACCGCGCTCGACCGGGCCCTCACCCGCATCGCCCACGAGATCCTCGAGCGGAACGGCGGCGCCAAGGACCTGGCGTTCGTCGGGCTGCGTACGCGCGGCGTCAGCCTCGCGCATCGGCTCGCCGCGAAGATCGCTCAGATCGACGGCACGACCCTCCCGGTCGGGACGCTCGACATCACGCTCTACCGCGACGACCTGGGCATGCGCGGGACGCCGGTGATCCGCGGCACCGACATCCCGTTCTCGATCAAAGACAAGACGGTGATCGTCGTGGATGACGTCCTCTTCACCGGCCGGACGATCCGCGCAGCGCTCGACGCGATCATCGATCTGGGGCGGCCGACCGCCATCCAGCTCGCGTGCCTGGTCGACCGCGGGCACCGCGAGCTTCCGATCCGGCCGGACTACGTCGGCAAGAACCTGCCGACTTCGCGCCGCGAGATCGTCGCCGTGCGGATGCGGGAGCACGACGGCGAGGACCGCGTCGTCATCGAAGAACCCGAGGAGACCTAGCATGGGCTGGACGCGGAAGGATCTGCTCACGATGCGCGACCTCGACGCGAGCGAGATCGTGTTGCTGGTGGACACCGCCGCGTCTCTCCAGGAGATCGCCTCGCGCGAGATCAAGAAGGTCCCGGCGCTCCGGGGCAAGACGATCGTGAACCTTTTCTACGAGCCATCCACGCGGACGCGGACGTCGTTCGAGATCGCGGGCAAGTGGCTCTCGGCGGACGTCGTCAACTTCTCGTCGGGTGGGTCGAGTACGAGCAAGGGGGAACGTTTCATCGATACGGCGAGGAACATCGCCGCGATGAGCCCCGATGTGGTCGTCGTCCGCCACTCGTCCGCCGGGGCCGCCGAGCTTCTGGCCCGCGCGCTGCCCTGCTCGATCGTGAACGCGGGCGACGGCGGTCACGAGCACCCGACCCAGGCGCTGCTCGATTTGCTGACGATCCGCGAGAAGAAGGGCCACTTCGACGGGCTCCACGTGGCGATCATCGGGGACATCGCCCACAGCCGGGTCGCGCGGTCGAACATCCACGGGATGCGCAAGTTGGGCATGACCGTCACCGTGGCCGGACCGCCGACGCTCATCCCGCCCTTCGTGCAGGAGCTGGGCGCCAAGGTGAGCTACCGCCTCGAGGAGGCGATCGGCGACGTGGACGTCATCATGATGCTGCGCCTGCAGCAGGAGCGCATGACCGCGGGCCTGATCCCGTCGCTCCGTGAGTACGCGCGCTACTGGGGGCTCACCCTCGACAAGCTGGCGCGCCACGCGCGGCCCGACACCCTGATCATGCACCCCGGGCCGGTGAACCGCGGCGTGGAGCTGGCGCCCGAGGTCGCCGACGGCCCGTACTCGGTCATCCTCGACCAGGTGGCCCGGGGCGTGGCCGTGCGCATGGGCGTGCTGCTCCTCCTCGCGGGGCGCAAGGGCGGAGACGGCGCATGAGCCTCCTGCTTCGCAGCGGCCGCGTCATCGATCCGGCGAACAATCTCGACGCCGTCCAGGACGTCCTGATCACGGACGGCCGGATCGAGCGGCTCGGTCGGAACCTCAGGGCGCCCGCCGGGGGCGAGGTCGTCGACGCGAGCGGCAAGATCGTCTGCCCGGGATTCATCGACATGCACGTCCACCTGCGCGAGCCGGGTTACGAGTACAAAGAAACGGTCGCGACGGGCACGCGGGCGGCCGCGGCGGGCGGGTTCACCGCCGTGTGCTGCATGGCGAACACGAACCCCGTCAACGACAACGGCGCGGTCACCGACTACATCCTGGCCAAGGCGAAAGTCGAGGGCGCGGTGCGCGTCTATCCGATCGGCGCCGTCACGCGTGGCCTTCGCGGCGAGGAGCTGGCCGAGCTGGCGGAGCTCGCCGAGTCGGGCTGCGTCGCCTTCTCCGACGACGGCAAGTGCGTGATGAACGCCGGCCTCTATCGGCGCGCCATGGAGTACACGCTGCCCTTCGGCGCGCCGCTCATCAGCCACGCGGAGGACACCACCCTGAGCCGCGGCGCGTCCATGAACGAGGGCGTCGTCTCCACGGAGACCGGCCTCCCCGGCCAGCCGGCGGCCGCGGAGGACGTGATGGTGGCCCGCGATATCGTCCTCGCCGAGCTGACGGGCGCCCACGTTCACATCGCTCACGTCTCCACCGCCGGCGCGGTTCGCCTCGTCCGCGATGCGAAGGCGCGCGGCGTCCGCGTGACGGCCGAGGTGACGCCGCACCATCTGGTGCTGACCGAGGACGCCGTCAGAGGCTGGGATCCGAACACGAAGATGGCGCCGCCGCTCCGGACCAAGCGGGATGTGGAGGCGCTGATCGAGGCGCTCGTCGACGGCACCATCGATTGCATCGCGACCGATCACGCCCCGCACGCGATCTCCGAGAAGGAGGGCGAGTTCGATCAGGCAGCCTTCGGCGTCGTCGGGCTCGAGACGGCGGTGGCCGTGCTGCTCGATCGGCTGGTGCGGCCGGGGCTCCTGCCGCTCGCGACGCTGGTCGCGCGGTGGAGCCGCGATCCGGCGCGGCTCCTCAACCTCCCCGGAGGCAGCCTCGCCGCCGGCGCCCCTGCCGACATCACGATTCTGGACCCCGACGCAGAATCGACCATCGACCCCTCGCGGTTTCGTTCTCGAAGCCGGAACACGCCGTTCGGGGGTTGGACGCTTCGGGGAGGGCCATGGATGACGCTCGTCGGCGGGAAAGCCGTGCGGCCGTGAGCGAGGCGCCGAACGTGGCGACGCGAGCCGCGGGCCGGGCGAGCCCATGAGCAACTCCGCCTGGCTCGTCCTGCGCGACGGGCGCACGTTCAGAGGCCGGTCGCTCGGGGCGGTCGGGGAAGCCGCGGGCGAGGTCATCTTCAATACCGCCATGCAGGGGTATCAGGAGATCCTCACCGATCCCTCGTACCGAGGGCAGATCGTCGCGATGACCTACCCGATGATCGGCAACTACGGCGTGAACGACGAGGACGTGGAGTCGCGGCGGCCCTGGGTCAACGGGTTCATCGTCAAGGAGGCTTCGCCGATCGCGTCGAACTTCCGTGCCGGCGCGAGCCTCGACGAGTACCTCGGGCGCCACGGGATCGTGGGGATTCAGGACATCGACACGCGGGCGCTGACGCGCCACCTGCGGGACCACGGCGCCCAGGACGGCATCGTCTCGTCCGCCGAGACCGATCCGCGCCGCCTCCTCGATCGCGCCCGCGCCCTGCCCGGACTCGTCGGCCGCGATCTGGTGGCCGAGGTGACCGCGGCGACGCCTTATACGTGGTCGGAAGGCGGCTGGGAGCTCGCGCGTGGCTACGTGCCGCCGCCGGCGCCGCGCTTCACCGTCGTCGCGTACGACTGTGGCATCAAGTTCAACATTCTGCGCCAGCTCCGCGCGATCGGGTGCGATGTGACCGTCGTGCCCGCCTCGACGTCCACGGCCGATGTCCTCGCGCGGAAGCCCGACGGCGTGTTTCTCTCGAACGGGCCGGGCGATCCCGAGGGCGTGCCCTACCTGATCGAGTCGGTGCGCGGGCTCCTCGGACGTGTGCCGATCTTCGGCATCTGCCTCGGTCATCAGATCCTCGGCCTGGCGGCCGGCGGGCGCACCTTCAAGCTGCCGTTCGGCCACCACGGGGCCAACCACCCGGTCAAGGACCTCGCGACCGGGAAGGTCGAGATCACCGCGCAGAACCACGGCTTCGCCGTCGAGCCGGCGTCGGTGACGGCGCTCGGATGGGAGCCGACGCACCTCAACCTCAACGACGGTACCTGCGAAGGCCTCCGGCACCGCGAGTGGCCGGTCTTCTCCGTGCAGTACCACCCCGAGGCCTCGCCCGGCCCTCACGACGCCAACTACCTCTTCCACCGTTTCACGGACTTGATGGCTCGGACGGGAGGCTGACCGCGTCATGCCCAAATACTTGATCTCCTACCGCAAGACCGAAGGGAGCGGCCAGAAGCCTGAGTGGACCTCGTTCACCGCGCAGAGCGAGACCTCGCTCGAAGCCCACGCGATCCGCGAGCGGGTCGACCGGCGCATGAGCGTCCTGGGCGAGCAGCTCTGGGGCAGCGGCGAGGTCGCGTGGGTCGGCAACGGCCGGCTCGACGACGTGCTCTATCGCCGCGAGGAAGCGGCGCCGGAGACGTCGATCGTCTATGGTCTCGTGGAGGAATAGCCGGCGCGGCGCGCGCCGCGCGGAAGCCCGATGCCCAAGCGTACCGACCTCAAGCGCATCCTGATCATCGGCTCCGGGCCGATCGTCATCGGTCAGGCGTGCGAGTTCGACTACTCCGGGACGCAGGGTTGCCGTGCGTTGCGGGAAGAGGGGTTCGAGGTCGTCCTGGTGAACTCGAACCCGGCCACGATCATGACGGACCCCGAGCTGGCGGACCGGACGTACATCGAGCCACTGACACCGGAGTTCGTCGCGAAGATCATCGAGCGCGAGCGTCCGCAGGCGCTCTTGCCGACCCTGGGCGGTCAGACGGGCCTGAACCTCGCGGTCGCGCTGGCGGAGGACGGCACGCTCGATCGGTTCGGGGTCGAGCTGATCGGCGCCAAGCTCGACGCGATCCGGAAGGCCGAGGACCGGGCCCTCTTCAAGCAGGCGATGGAGCGTATCGGTCTGGCGCTGCCCCGCTCGGGCCAGGCGCGGAGCCTCGAGGAGGCTCGCGCCGTCGTGGCCGGCGTCGGCTTTCCCGCGATCATCCGCCCCTCCTTCACGCTGGGCGGCACCGGCGGGTCCATCGCCTACACCCCCGACGAGCTCGAGAGCGCGGTGCGGTGGGGGTTGCAGATGTCGCCGGTCGGTACGGTCCTCGTCGAAGAGTCGGTGATCGGATGGAAAGAGTTCGAGCTCGAGGTGATGCGCGACCTCGCCGACAACGTCGTGATCATCTGCTCGATCGAGAACGTCGATCCGATGGGCGTGCACACCGGGGACTCGGTCACGGTGGCGCCGGCGCAGACGCTCACCGACAAGGAATATCAGCTCATGCGCGACGCCGCGATCGCGATCATCCGCGAGATCGGCGTCGAGACGGGCGGCTCCAACATCCAGTTCGCGGTGAACCCCGAGGACGGTCGCCTGGTCGTGATCGAGATGAACCCGCGCGTGTCCCGCTCCTCGGCGCTGGCGTCCAAGGCGACCGGCTTCCCGATCGCGAAGATCGCCGCCAAGCTCGCGGTGGGCTACACGCTCGACGAGATCCGGAACGACATCACGCGCGAGACGCCGGCGTCGTTCGAGCCCGCCATCGACTACTGCGTGGTCAAGTTCCCGCGCTGGGCGTTCGAGAAGTTCCCCGAGGCCGATCGGACGCTGACGACCCAGATGAAGTCCGTGGGCGAGGTCATGGCGATCGGGCGCACGTTCAAGGAGGCCCTCCAGAAGTCGATCCGCTCCCTCGAGCAGGACCGCTGGGCCATGACGCTCGGCCGTACGCTCGGCGCCGAGGAGCTCCGCCAGCTCCTGAGCGTCCCGAACCCCGACCGGATCTTCGCCATTGGTGACGCCTATCGGGCCGGGCTGACGACCGAGGAGATCCGATCGCTGACCCACATCGACCCCTGGTTCCTCGAGAACATGCGGCAGATCGTAGCCTTCGAGCCGAGGATCGCCGACGCGGCGCTGATCGATCCAGAGGTGCTCCGGCGCGCCAAGCAGCTGGGGTTCGCCGATCGGCGCATCGCGGAGCTCACCGGCGTCTCGGAATCGGCCATCCGGGCGCACCGGCTCGAGCAAGGGATCCGCGCGACCTTCAAGACCGTGGACACGTGCGCCGCCGAGTTCGTCGCTCACACCCCGTATCTCTATTCCACGTACGAGGAAGAAGACGAGGCGCCGCCGACGGCGCGTCCCAAGGTCGTCATTCTGGGCTCGGGCCCCAACCGCATCGGCCAGGGGGTCGAATTCGACTACTGCTGCGTCCACGCCGCGTTCGCGCTCCGCGACCTTGGGGTGGAGGCGATCATGGTCAACTGCAATCCCGAAACCGTCTCCACGGACTACGACACGTCCGATCGTCTGTATTTCGAGCCACTGACGCTCGAGGACGTCCTCAACATCGTCGAGCGTGAGCGGCCGCTGGGTGTCGTCGTGCAGTTCGGTGGACAGACCCCGCTGAAGCTCGCGGTGGCGCTGCGCGATGCCGGAGTTCCGATCCTCGGCACCTCGCCCGACGCCATCGACCGCGCCGAGGATCGGCAGCGCTTCAGTGCGCTCCTCAGCGAGCTCGGGCTCCACCAGGCCGCTGGTGCCACCGCCCGCTCGCTCGCAGAGGCCCGGACGATCGCGATACGAATCGGCTACCCGGTCCTCGTGCGCCCCTCCTACGTGCTCGGCGGACGCGCCATGCGGATCGTCTACGACGATCAGGATCTAGCCGAGTTCATGCACGAAGCCGTTCAGGTGTCGCCCGAGCACCCGGTGCTCATCGACAAGTTCCTGGATGACGCGATCGAGATCGACGTGGATGCCGTCGCCGACGGCACGCGGGTCCTCGTGGGCGGGGTCATGGAGCACATCGAGAAGGCAGGCATTCACTCCGGAGATGCCGCCTGCTCGCTCCCGCCCTACTCCATCGCCGAGGATGAGATCGAGGCCCTGCGCGCCCAGACACAGGCGCTCGCCCGGGCCCTCGGCGTGGTCGGACTCATCAACGTGCAGTTCGCCATCCGGCACGACACCATCTACGTGCTGGAGGTGAACCCCCGCGCCTCTCGGACCGTTCCCTTCGTCTCGAAGACGATCGGGCTTCCGCTCGCCAAGATCGCGACGCGGGCCGCGCTCGGGGAGACACTCGAGCCCTGGCTCGGATGGGACGGCCGTGAGTTGCCCCACATCGCCGTCAAGGAATCGGTCTTCCCCTTTGTCAAATTTCCGGGCGTGGACACTGTCCTCGGCCCCGAGATGCGGTCCACAGGCGAGGTCATGGGGCTCGACTACGACTTCCGTAAGGCGTATCTCAAGTCTCAGGTCGCCGCTGGCCTGCCGATGCCCACCGCCGGCAAGATCTTCGTGTCCGTGCGCAGCCGCGACAAGCGCGCAGTGGCGCCGCTCGCGCGTCGGCTTACCGACCTCGGCTTCGCCCTGGTGGCGACGCCGGGCACCGCGCGCGTGCTGGGGCGCTATGGCGTGACGGTGGAAACGATCCACAAGGTCGGCGCGGGATACCGCCCAAACGTGGTCGACCTCATGAAGACGGGTGAGATCGCCCTCGTCATCAACACGCCGGACGACGGCCGCGCCCGCAAGGACTCGGCCATCATTCGGAGCACCGCCGTGGCCGAGGACATCCCCCACTACACAACGCTCGACGGCGCGCAAGCGGCCATCGGGGCGATCGAGGCCCTCCTCAAGGGCGAGCACCGGGTCCAGAGTCTGCAGGAGTACCACGCTGGGCTCGCCTAGCGCTGCCGACCGCGTGCTCGTCGCGCTGGACGTCTCGAGCCTGGACGAAGCGTCGGCGCTGCTCGGTCGCCTGGACGGAGTCCTCACCGGGTGCAAGATCGGCTCGCAGCTCTTCACCTCCGCGGGCCCCGCGGCGATCGAGACCGCCCTCAAGCGGGGCTTTCGCGTCTTCCTCGATCTCAAGTTCCACGACATCCCGAACACCGTCGCCGCCGCAGTGCGCGAGGCGACGCGCTTCGGGATCTTCATGCTCAACATCCACGCGAGCGGCGGCCTGGCGATGGCGCGCGCCGCCGCCGAAGCAGCGGTGAAGGCCGCCGGCGACTTCGGGATCCCCCGCCCCCTCTGTCTGGGTGTGACTGTGCTGACGAGCCTCGACCGCAAAGCGCTGCAGCGCGAGGTCGGGGTGCCGACGAGTGTCGAGGCCCACGTCCTCCACCTGGCTGGGCTCGCCCGCGAGGCCGGCCTCGACGGCTGCGTCGCCTCGCCCCAAGAGATCGGTCTCCTGCGCCTCGCGATGGGCCAGGAGTGGGTGATCGTCACCCCAGGCATTCGCCCTCTCCCGCCGGGGGGAGTCGAGAGGGGGGTGGAGCCTGTCCGCCTTCCGGACAGGCGGAACCCCCCTCTCCCAACGGGGGGAGTCGAGAGGGGGGTGGAGCCTGTCCGCCTTCCGGACAGGCGGAACCCCCCTCTCCCAATAGACGATCAGGTCCGGATCGCGACGCCGCGGCGGGCGCTCGCCGCCGGCGCCGACTACCTGGTCGTGGGGCGGCCGATCACCGGTGCTCCGGACCCGGCCGCGGCCGCGACCGCCATCGTCGCCGAGCTCGGCGTGCCATGACAGACCGCGAGACGCTCGATCTCTACGAGACAACCGGCGCCCTGCTGCGCGGCCACTTCCGGCTGACCTCGGGCCTCCACTCGGACGTCTATCTCCAGTCGGCGCTCGTCCTGCAGCACCCGGTCCACGCCGAATCCCTCGGCGAAGCGCTGGCGGCGGCGTTTCGGGACGACCGCGTCCAGACGGTGCTGGCCCCGGCGATCGGCGGCATCCTGGTCTCCCACGAGGTCGCACGCTCGCTCGGCGCACGCGCGCTCTTCACCGAGCGCGAGGACGGGGTTATGCGTCTCAGGCGAGGGTTCGCGCTGGCGCCCGGCGAGCGATGTCTCGTGGTCGAGGACGTGATGACCACGGGCGGCTCGATCCGCGAGGTCGTCGGCTGCGTGGAAGCGCTCGGCGCTGTGGTGGTCGGCGTCGGCTCGCTGATCGACCGGAGCGGCGGAGGCGCGCTCTTTCCCGTGAGGCGCGCGACGCTCGCGGAGGTGAAGGCCACGACGTGGAAGCCGGAGGAGTGCCCGCTCTGCCGGGCCGGCAGCCAGGCGGTCAAGCCCGGCAGCCGCGCCTAGAGGGCGACCCGGAAAACCTCTTCCAGCGTCGTCTCACCCAGCAGGGCCTTGGCGAGCCCGTCCTGGAACATGGTCTTCATACCGCGACCGATCACCTCGGCGCGGATGGAAGAGGCGTCGCGCCGTTCCATGATCATCGCCCGGATCCGATCGTCGATCTCGAACAACTCGAACACGGCGGTGCGGCCGCGGAATCCGCTGCCGTGACACTGGACACACCCGCTCCCGTGGAAGAGCCGGATACTCGACAGGGAGTCGCCCGCCTGTCCGAGCACGCCCTCGCTCTGCAGCACCCGAATCGTCTGGTCGAAGTCCGGGCGCGCCCGTAGCGATTCCAGGATCGAGGCCTCGGGAGCCGCCGACTCCCGGCAGCTGAGGCAGATGCGCCGCACGAGCCGCTGGGCGACGGCGAGGGCGAGAGTGGACGCCAGGAGGAACGGCTCCACGCCCATGTCGAGGAGCCGCGGAACGACGCCGGTCGCATCGTTGGTGTGCAGGGTCGAGATGAGCAGGCGTCCGACGAGTGCGGCGCGCACGGCGATGTCGACCGTCTCGCGGTCTCGGATCTCGCCCACCATGATGATGTCGGGGTCCTGCCGGAGGAGCGCGCGCAGCCCGGTGGCGAACTCGATGCCGAAGCCCGGGTTGACGGCGACCTGGTTGATCCGCGGCAGGTTGTACTCGATCGGGTCCTCGATGGTCGAGATGTTCACGACGTTCTGCCGCTCGATGCCGAGCCGAACGAGCATGGAATAGAGGCTCGTCGTCTTGCCGGACCCCGTGGGTCCAGTGATGAGGATCATCCCGAACGGTCGGAGGATGTTCCGGAGCACGATCTTGTAGTCGCCCGCCGTGAGTCCAAGATCCTCGAGGTCGATGACCAGGTTCTCCCGGGACAGCACCCGCATGACGACCTTCTCGCCCCACAGGGTCGGCATGGTCGAGACCCGAAGGTCGATCTTGTAGCCCCCGAGATCGGCCTCGAACCGACCGTCTTGCGGCGCGCGGCGTTCGTCGATCCGCATTTGGCTGAGGACCTTGACGCGGGCGACTGGTGTGCCGCCGGCGGCAGGCTCAAGACCTCTTGGAGCGCGCCGTCCACCCGATAGCGTACGAGGGTCTCCAGCTCGTATGGCTCGATGTGGACGTCCGACGCTCGCGCCACCGCCGCGTATTCCAGGATGCGCGTCAGCAGCTCCGCCCCCGACCCCATGCCGTCCGAAGGGGAGTCGCTCTGCTGAGTGACCCGGAGAGTCTCGTCGACGTCCGAGCGCTCCAGCATCGCGCGGAGGTTTCCCCGATAGAGCAAATGCCCCCTCTGGATCGCACTCTCCGGCGCGAGGAACGGAACGATCCTTCGACGCGTCGTCCGGGTGATCTCGTCGATGATCCGGCGATCGCGCGGATCCGCCATCGCGACGTGCAGCTCGTTGCCCTTCAGGTCGAACGGCAGCAAGAGATTGTTGCGCGCATACTCTTCGGCGACCGTCTGCAAGGCCTCGAGCTTGACGTCGCTGACCTTCAGGTCGACGAAGCCCACGCTCCACGCCTCGGCGATGTGTCCCAGAATGAACCCGAGCGGCACGCGACTGCGCTCGACGACCGCGCGCTCGAGGGGGATCCGCAGCCGCGAGGCCATCTTCCGGGCCCGGTCGAACTCGGCGTCGTCCATGATCTCGAGCTGCCCAACGAGCAACGCTCGAAACTCGTCCTCGGAGATGCGAAGCGGCCGCATGGCTATGTCCCGCCAGCCACCAGGACTTCCCCGACCTTCTGGACGAGCTCCTGGAGCGAGAGGTGCGCCTTGATGAAGTAGGCGACGGCGCCGAGCTCCATCGCCTGCCGGACGTCACGCTCCTGGCCGAGGTTCGACAGCACGATGACCGGGATCGGCGAGGTCGCGGCGTCCTGTTTCAGCGCCTTGAGCACTTCGAACCCCTGGAGCTTGGGCATGATGAGGTCGAGGAGAACGACGTCCGGCCGCTCCGCGCGAGCGACCCGCAGCGCCTCTTCGCCGTCGACCGCCACGAGCACCGTGAACCCCTGCTGTCGCAGACGAGCCGCGGCCGCCCGTCGCAGGAACCGGTCGTCCTCCGCCAGAAGAACCCGCGGGGCTCCGTCAGCCACTCTGGCCCGCCAGCACGCGCCCGACCAGCTCGCCCAGCTCCTGAAGCGACAGGTTGGACTTCACGAAGTACCCGGAAACCCCCAGACTGGTGACCTCGGCAATGTCTTGTTCACGGGAGGAGTTGGAGAGAATGAGCACGGGCATACGGCGCGTCGCCTCGTCGCGTCTGAGCGCGCGCAACACTTCAAGGCCCGATAGCTTCGGCATCAGCATGTCGAGCAGAACGATGTCCGGCCGCTCGCTCTGGGCGAGTCGGAGCCCCTCCTCGCCGTCCACAGCGGTCGTCACTGTCAGCCCCCGCTGCCGAAGGCTCGCCTCGCAGGCCCGCCGAAGGAATCGATCGTCCTCGACCAGCAGAACCCGCTTGCCCGTCGTCTCCATGGGCGTCATCCGCTCGTTGGGAGCGTGAAGATGAACGTCGACCCGCGGCCTTCTTCGGACTCGCACCAGACCTGGCCGTCGAGCTTCTCGACCATGAGGCGAACCAGGTAGAGACCCAGTCCCGTTCCCTCGGTTTCTATGGTGTGGGCGTTGTCGGCTCGATAGAACTTCTCGAAGAGCCTCGCCAGGGAGGCCTTCGGAATCCCGATGCCGCTATCCGTGATCGCCCAGCGGGCCGTCCGGCCATCCTCGACGCCGAGGGAAATCGAGATCGCGCCGCCGGTGGGCGTGTACTTGATCGCATTGGACGTGAGGTTCACGATCACCTGCCGGAGGAGCTGCGGATCTGCCATCACCGCCGGCACGCTGCCCGCGCCCGTCACCGACAGGTGGTGTCCCTTCTCGCGGATCAGAACCCCGAGGTCGTCCAGCGCGTTCTGCGTGAGCTTCGCGAGGTTCGTCGGCTGGAGCACGACCGTCAGCTTCCCGCTCTCGAGGCGGGAGACGTCGAGCAGGTCGTTCACGAGACCGATCAGCCGCTCGGCGGCGGCGCGGGCGTCCTCGATGTAGCTTCCGGCTTCCTCGGGGACCTGCGGCGTCTGCGCCGCGAGCTCCAGCATCCACTTGATGCCCGCCAGGGGCGTGCGGAGCTGGTGGGTGACGAAGGAGACGAAGTCGGTCTTCATCTGGCTCACTTGACGCTCGTGCGTCACGTCGCTCAGCGTCAGCGTGAACCCGATGGTCCCGCCCGAGGCGTCTCTGGTCGGCTGGGCGGCCCAGTGGACGGTGCGGCCGCTGCGCCGGAGCTCGAGATCGCCCTCGCCGCCCCGGTCCGGATCTCCGAGGAGCGCCGCGAGGTTCCCGAACACCCGATCGGAGTCGGTCCGGGCGCCGGTCAGGAGCGCGGCCAGACGGGTCCCGATGACGGCGCTGGCATCGAAACCGAGCAGCTCGCCGGCCTGCCGGTTCGCCGCCTGGATCTCGCCCGCGCGGCTGACGAGCACGATGCCGTCGGAGGTCGAGTCGAAGATCTGCGCGAGGCGTACCCGCTGCGTCTGCGTCTCCTCGTAGAGCCCCACGTTCTCGAGCGCCGTCGCGAGCTGGTCGGCGTAGGACGTGAGGAGGCGTGTCTCGGTGTCGCCGAGCGCCTGAGCCGTCGTGTAGTACAGGACGAGGACCCCGAGCACGCGCTCGCGCTGGCCCACGATCGGGAACGCCGCGATCGACCGGACGCCGTGGGCGACGTTCGCCGGATGAACAAACTCGGGGTGCCGCGTCACGTCGCGCAGGAGGAGCGGCGCCCGCGTCCGGCGCACGTGGTCTCTGATCCCGCCAAGACGTCCCGGATCGCCGGGGTGCGGCCCGCCCGACACCCAGTGGCCGACACTCCGGCTGAGGCTCCCGTCCTCGCTGAGGAGATGCACGAGCGCGCCATTGGCCGCGAAGGACCTGGCCAGCTCCGTGAGCGCGCCGTCGAGCATCGCGTCCACCTCGAGGGTGCGGTGGAGCGCCCGGGCCGCCTGGTTCAGGAGCGCCAGGCCGTCGGAGAGCGTCTTGGCCTCGCCCTCGCGGCGTTGCGTCTCCTCGAAGAGGCGCGCGTTCTCGAGCGCGAGCGCGGCGTGGTCGGCGAGAGTCGATACGAGCTGGATCTCGCGCGTGGTGAAGTCGTGCGGCGCGAAGAAGTACACGACGAGCGTGCCGTGCGTCTCCTCACGACTGGTGATGGGCACCCCGAGGTAGGCGCGCGGCGCGGCCGCGTCGACGAGCCGCTGGGCCGCCGGCGAGTGTCGGAGCGTCGCGTCCGTCA
>Ga0209235_1001148_pt1 | contig 14138 bp, 12 predicted proteins | sample GraSoi013_1_20cm_4_FD_185817 | JGI IMG/M metagenome (GOLD analysis project Ga0209235, IMG submission 185817) | Grasslands soil microbial communities from the Angelo Coastal Reserve, California, USA - Sample 09_25_2013_1_20cm (SPAdes) (version 2) | ecosystem: Environmental > Terrestrial > Soil >... | reverse complement strand
CGCCGGCCTTCGTGAGGGAGTCGTTGTACTTGGTCATCCTGGCGACGAGCTCCGCCCGGGGGGCGAAGTCCGCCGCCGCCTTCTCGTAGCCCTTCGGGATCACCAGCATCATGAAGCGCATCGTCCTCAGCTCCTTCCGGTTTCGGGTTCCGCACCGGGCCCATCCCGGCTCCATGGAAGCGTCGAGCGAGGGGCCCCGGAATCGACAAGCCGGATGCACCCCTCGCCAGGTCCTCCCGCACGCCGGTGGGCGGTGCCAGCGCTGGCCGTTGTCGTTTCAATGCGTTAGGTGAGGCGAGCGACGGCTGGCGATGGCGAGAAAGGCCCCCGTTGGCACCACCATTGGCACCACCCTTCCGGCTTGACCGGTAGCGTCGCGCGACTTTGATTGAGCGCCATGCCGGAGCCGTCGATGCGGCAACGAGCCTTCCCGCAACTGCGCATGACCAACTGGAAGCGCACGCGCGCCTTCTACGTCGAGGGCCTCGGTTTCAACGTGGATTGGGAGCACCGGTTCGAGCCCGGTTTGCCCGTGTTTGCGCAGCTGACTCGCGATGGGTTGTCGCTCTTCCTGACCGAGCACGCGGGTGACTGCCAGGTTGGCGGCGCCGCCTATTTCTTGGTTGACGACGTCGATGCGCTGTTTCGCGAGATTGGCCGCCGTGGCATACAGCCCGCAGAGCCGCCGGGCGACACCGAGTGGCAGGCCCGTGAGATGACGGTGGTCGATCCCGACGGGAACAGACTGCGGTTCAGCACGGCGGCGAGCGAGTAGCCTGCCGAAAGGCCGCATTCACGCCGCGCAGCACGATAGTTTCCCTACATCCTTCGTGAACGCCTGGGCGGCGAGCTTGATCCCCTCCGAGAGCGTCAAGTATGGGTGGAACGCGGAAGTGACGTCCTCGATCGTCAGCCCGAACTTGATCGCCAGCGCCGGCTCCGTGATCATCTCACCCGCCTCGGCGGCCAGGATATGGGCGCCGATGATCTTCTGGGTGGCGCTGTCCGCCACGAGCTTGATGAATCCCCGCGTGTCCCGGGCCGCGAGCGCGCGCGGCACATGCTCGAGCGGCAACTTCGATGTGAGTGGCTCGATCTCCTGAGCGCGCGCTTGGTCCTCGGTGAGACCGACGGAGGCAACAGCTGGATCCGTGAACGTCACTTTTGGTAGTGCCGACAGATCGTAACGGCGCCCGTGCTCGGTCAGCGCGTTCTCGGCTGCCAGCGCACCGCCATGCGCCGCCACGTACACGAACATCGGGTCGCCGATCACGTCGCCCGCGGCGTAGATGTCCGCGCTCGTCGTCTGCAGGAAGTCGTTGACGACGATCTCCCCCTTCTTACCGAGAGTGACGCCGATCCCTTCAAGCCCGAATCCGGTTGAGTTGGCTCGGCGACCCGTGGCGACGAGGAGCTGGTCCGCGCGCGCCGTGCGGGGCTCGCGGCCGGCGCAGAACTGGACCGCGTAGCCGTCGCGGCTCCGGCCCACTCGGTCGATCTGGATGTCCGTGTGGACTTCGAGCCCCTCCGACCGGAGGTAATCGCCCAGGGCGTTGCCGATATCTGCGTCCTCCGCCGGCACGACGCGGGGCAGCGCTTCGAGGACCGTGACACGAGCGCCGAGCCGGGCGAACATCTGCGCTAATTCCAAGCCGACTGAACTCGCGCCGATCACGATCAGTGACTCCGGCAGGTGTTCCAAGGCCATCGCCGACGCGTTGTCCAGGTAACCGGCCTCGGCAAGCCCAGGGATGGGCGGCGCCCAAGGGGAGGCGCCGGTGGTGACGACGATCTTGCCGGCGGTGACCGTGCGACCGCTTGCCAGGCGGACCTGGTGTCCTGACACGAGACTAGCGCGCTCCTGGAACAGGGTGATGGAGGGGTAGGCGCGCAGCACGTTCCAGTACTTCGTCTGCCGCAGCTCGGCAACCAATGCATCCTTCTCGGCGCGCACCGTCGGCCAGGCGGGCCGCCCATCGCTTGTGGAGACTCCCCGGAATCCGTGATGGACCCTGCGGTGCTGCGCCTCGGCTGCACGGATGAGAGTCTTCGACGGCACGCAGCCAACGTTCACACAGGTTCCACCCAGAGTGCCCGCTTCGACGAGGGCGACCCGAGCGCCCAGCTCGGCCCCCTTGATGGCGGCGGCGAATCCCGCCGAGCCGCCACCCACGATCGCGATGTCGAACTCGCCGTGTTGCACGCTCACTTCCCTTGGACCGTCGCCCCGAAGCCCGTGAGCCGGGTCAGATGGGCGGCGATCTGGTCGGGGGTGACCTGGCGCGGGTCGTAGCGTACGACGCCGAGGCTGTCGTCCAGCGTGACCGTGGCACCGTAGACCCCCGGCAGCTTCTTCAAGGCGAGGCGCGCCGTCGTGGGGCAGCTCCCACACGTCATCCGTGAGATGTGCAGCCGCACGGTGGCGGTGTCTGGAGCTTGGGCGGTGACCGGCGCGTTCTGGGCGCCGGCCGTCTGGATTCCCCCGCCGCACAACGGGCAGAGGAACGCGGTGCCGCTCAGTCCAGCGGCGAGCAACAACCCAGCCTTCACTGATGGCAACATGTTCAACCTCCTTCCGGACGAATCCGGGTGATGTACTTCTCGTAGCTCCTAGCCAAGCACAACCTTCGACCACCACGGGAACGTGAGCAGCGGGATCGCGATGATCGTCGCCATCCACAGCGCCCACTTCATCCGGCGGCGAACCACGGGCGAGGCGCAGAGGGTCCCTGGCTCGCACGCCCTGCGCTCTTCGCGGTGTATCACTACAAAGCCGAAGCCGAGAGCCAGGACCGTTCCGGCCACGAAGTAGGGTCTGAGCGGCTCGAACGTCGCCGCGAGCCCGGCGCCGCTCAGGCCGAGGGCGACGGCGACGAGCGGCCCGGCGCAGCAGAGCGTTGACACGACAGCGGCGACGACCCCGCCGGTCGCCGCGAGCACCGTCTTAGTGGCTGACGTCGCCATGATCTTCTAATGCCTCCAGGATCGGGCAGTCGTCGGTGGGCCGTCGGGCGGCGCACGCCACGGCCAAGCGCTCCAGCGTGCGCTTCATTCGCCGGAGATCGGCGATCTTCTGTTGGACGAGCTCAATCTTTTCTCTGGTTTTCCGCTCCACCGCGTCGCACGCAGCAGCGTGCCGGACCCGCAGTCCGAGCAATCCCTGGATCTCATTCAGCGAGAAGCCCAGCTCCTGCGCGTGCTTGATGAAGCGGAGGCGCGCGACCGCGTCGTCCGCGTACTGGCGGTAGCCGGCCGGCGTGCGCCGCGGGGTCGGGAACAGGCCTCGCCGCTCGTAATAACGGATCGTCTGGATGTTCACGTCGGCCGCCGCGGCGACCTGGCCGATGGTCAATGGCATGTCCCCCGCCCTCCGAGGCAGTGTGTAGGTTACACTATGTACCTAGGTACATGGTCAAGAGGGCGTGAGAGCTGTCCCAAGGGGGATATCGCTACGCCGACGGCCCAAGTTGTATATTGGTAGCGCCAATGAAAGTCTCGGTTATCAGAGTAATCGCCACGCTGCTGCTGAGCGGCCAGATGTTGCCGGTTGGCCTGCCGCTGTTGTGCGAGCAAGTCCAGCGAGGGATGCCAGCGAATTGCGAGCAACAGATGGCGTCTCACCCGTCTCGGCCGGCCATTGATGCGACGACCCACGCTGCCCCGTGCGCTAACCCAGCGTTCTGCGCGATCACGGCAAGCGCGGCACTCTCGTTGAATGCACGGATCTCCGTCTCTCCTAGAGAGTCTCACATCGTCTCTTTCGGTCTTGCCACCTTCGTTCCGGCGGACCCACAACCGCCGCTCCCCCCGCCGCCCCAAGCCTAGCCTCTCCCAAGCGTAGTGTGCCCTGACGCGCCGCCCACAACGGCGCGGGCTCCGGCGCGTTCCGCCGGAAACTGATTGGCGAGGAGAGGTATGCAAGTCCGACAACTGATTCTGACCGCGAGCGCGTTTGCGATAGCGAGCGCCGGTCCTGCGCGCGCGCAGGACTCAGCGCCCGTCGCCGGCGACTCGGGTCTACAATCGCTGGTCGCTGAAGCGCTCGCGCGCAACCCGACGGTCGCGCAGCGGCAAGCGGCCGTCCGAGCCGCGACACTCCGCATCCGACCTGCCGGTTCGCTGCCAGATCCGATGCTGACGGTCGGCGTGATGGACCTGCTGCTGCCGCACTTCGACTTCAACCAAAGTGACTTCACCGAGGCCGACGTCGAGCTGAGCCAGGAGATCCCGTGGCCTGGCTCACTCGGGGCTCGCTCAGGAGTCGTGCGGGCCGCTGCGGCCGGCGCCCGTGCGGAAGAAGGCACCGTCCGCCGGGACCTTACGACCACGATGGCGGTCGCCTACTACCGCCTTGGTTACGCGGTGACGGCGCTGGAGACGCTGCGGCACCAGCGGGATCTTCTCGACGCCGCCGTCCAGCTCAGCACGACGCGCTATGCCACGGGCGCCGCACCGCAAAGCGATCCCCTCCAGGCAAAGCTGGCCCGCGATCGCCTGCGGTCCGAAGAGTTCGCATTGGAGAGCGAGCGAATCGCCGCGCTCGCCGCGGTGAATGCGCTGCGGAACCGGGCACCGGGAGACTCGGTCCCGGTCACCTCGATCGACCCGGCTGCGCTGCGTGCCGGGGCAGCGCCGCAGCCGCCCTCCGACTCCCTCGTCGCCCTGGCACTCGCCGCGCACCCGCGACTCGCGGCCCGCCGGGCGGCGGTCGATGCGGCTACGCGCACGATTCAGGTCGAGCGTCTCGGCGCCCGGCCCGACCTCACCCTGACGCTGCGCTACGGTTACCGACCGCGGGCGTTCAACTTCAACTTTCCGGACTTCTTCTCTGCCTTCGTGGGCCTGCGCCTTCCGATCTGGGCGTGGCGCAAACAGAACCGGCTCGCGGATGCCGCGCGCGCGGATTCAACTGGGGCCGCGGCTGGGCTGCGCGAGGCGGAGCTCCAGCTCAGTCGCGAGGTCACTGAAGCCGCTGCCCGAGTCCAGGCGTCACAACAGCGCCTTGCGCTCCTCGTGGACGGGGTCCTGCCCAATGCGCGGGGAACAGTCGAATCGGTGCTGCGGAGCTATCAGGTCGGTCGCGCCGAATTCCTGACGCTGCTGTCGGTCGAAGACGCCCGGTATCGGGCGGAGCTGGAAGCGGTCGCGGTGGCAGCGGACTACCAGGCTCAACTCGTCATGCTGCGGCAGCTGACCGCAGGGGAGACGCAGCCGTGAAACAGATCGCTGTCGGGCTGCTCGTCGCAGCCGTGACGCTGACGGGATGCAACAAGGCTCCCGCGCCGAACATGCAAGGGATGCCGGGCATGCCCGAAATGCCGGCGGCCGGCGCTGACACGTCGGGAGTGCCGGTGAACCGCACCGAAGCCCAGCGGCTCGGCATCACGTTCGCGCGGGCGAGCGAGCGGCCGGTCCGGTCGTCCATCCGCGCGGTAGGCATCCTCAAGTATGCCGAGCCGAACCTCGTCTATGTCAATGCGCGGGTCGGCGGCTGGGTGGAGCGCCTGTATGCGGACTACGTAGGCAAGCGCGTGCAGCAGGGAGAGCCGCTGCTCGCGCTCTATTCGCCCGACCTGGTGAGTGCGCAGGAAGAGTATTTGTTGGCGCGGCGACTGAAGGACGACACGCTCGCAGCGAGCGCACGGCGCCGTCTCGCCCTGTGGGACATCCCGTCCGATCAAATCGATAGCCTTGAGACCCGAGGAAGTGTGACGCGCACGCTGTTGCTGCGTGCCCCGCGGAGCGGAGAAGTCACGGAGAAGATGGTCATCGAAGGCCAAGCGGTGAAGGCTGGGGACAACCTGTTCCAGATCGCGGATCGCGGCGTGCTGTGGGTGGATGTCGCGATCTTCGAGCAAGACGCGGCAGCGGTCCGCGTCGGCACCCCGGCCACGATCACCGTGGACGCGCTCCCCGGACGGACGTTTCGCGGAAGCGTGACGTTCATCTACCCGCAGCTCGACGAGAAGACCCGCACGCTGACCGCCCGCGTCGCCGTGGAGAACCTTGACGGCGAGTTGCGCCCGGGAATGTACGCGACGGCAGCGCTCGCGACGGCGGGCCGGGGGAGGGGGGGCGTGAGCGTGCCACTCGAGGCCGTGCTGCCCACGGGGACGAAGGACCTCGTCTTCGTGAACCGCGGCGACGGTCGGTTCGTGCCCCGGGAGGTTCGTGTGGGGCTCCGGGGCGACTCGCTCATCGAGATCGTCGAAGGATTGCGGCCGGGCGACGAAGTCGTGGCCTCGGCGACGTTCCTGCTCGACTCGGAGTCGAACCTCGCCGCCGCGATTCAGGGACTCATGCTCCAGATGGGGATGGGCCTGAACATGGGCGGGATGCAGATGCCTGCCAAGGAAGGGGTGCGCCGGCCATGATCGAGAAACTCATCGCCTGGTCCATCCGGCGCCGCGAGCTCGTGGCGCTCGGCGCGATCTTCGTGCTCGTGGCGGGCGTGTTCTTGCTCCGCACGATGCCGGTAGATGCGATCCCGGATCTCTCGGATACGCAAGTGATCGTCTACAGCGACTACCCGGGCCAGGCGCCCCAGGTCGTCGAGGACCAGGTGACCTATCCGTTACTCACCACGTTCCTTGCGGTCCCCAAGGTGAAAGTCGTGCGGGGCCAGTCGATGTTCAGCTCGTCCTTCGTCTACGTGATCTTCCAGGACGGGACGGATCTCTATTGGGCACGCTCGCGCGTGCTCGAGTACCTGAACGCGATTCAGAGCCGGCTCCCCGCCGGCGCCAAGACCCGACTGGGGCCGGACGCCACCGGCGTGGGCTGGGTCTACCAGTACGCCCTCGAGGGTCCCGGCTACGCGCCCGACCGGCTCCGCTCGATCCAGGACTTCCAGGTACGTTACGCGCTGCAGTCCGTGCCGGGCGTGGCCGAAGTCGCGAGTCTGGGCGGGTACGTGCGCCAGTACCAAGTCCTGCTCGACCCGGCCCGGCTCCTGGCCTACGGTGTGACGGCGGGGGAGGTCATAACCGCGGTGCGCGGTGCCAACCAGGATGTTGGCGCGCGCACGGTGGAGGTGGCGGGCTCCGACTACGCGATCCGTGGGCTCGGCTATTTCCGCGGCGCGGAGGACATTGGGAAAGTTGCGATCGGCGCCGGGAAGGACGGCCGCCCCGTGCGGGTCGCCGACGTGGCCCGGGTGACGATCGGGCCCGACCTGCGGCTCGGGATTGCTGAGCGGGATGGCAGAGGGGAGGCCGTCGGTGGGGTCGTGGTGATGCGCTATGGCGAGAATGCGTTGCGCGTGATCGACGGCGTGAAGCAGCGCATTGCCGAGATCGCGCCCGCGCTGCCGGCCGGCGTCCGGATCGTCCCGACGTACGACCGCTCGGACCTGATCCACGGGTCCATCAAGACACTGTGGCGGACGCTGCTCGAGGAGTCGGTCATTGTCGCGCTCGTCTGCGCGGTGTTCCTGCTGCACGCGCGCAGCGCGCTCGTGGCGATCGCCACGCTGCCGCTCGGCATTCTGGTGTCGCTCGCGGTCACCCGCTGGCTCGGCATCAACGGCAATATCATGAGTCTCGGCGGGCTCGCTATCGCGATCGGCGCCATGATCGATGCCGCGATCGTGATGCTGGAGAATCTCCACAAGCACATCGAGCACGAGCCCGACCCTAAAGGACTCCCTGACGGTCGCCGGCCGCACTGGGAGCGCGTGTTCGCTGCTGCACGTGAGGTCGGCCCTGCGCTGTTCATGTCGCTCCTCATCATCACGCTGTCGTTCCTGCCGGTCTTCACGCTGGAGGACCAGGAAGGGCGGCTGTTCCGGCCCCTCGCGCTCACCAAGACCTTCGCGATGGCGGCCGCGGCGCTGCTATCGGTGACGCTCCTGCCCGCACTCATGGGGTGGTTCGTCAAGGGGAAGATCCGCGCCGAGGCGGAGAACCCGCTCAACCGCTGGGCGATCCAGCTCTATCGGCCGGTGCTCCAATGGGCGTTACGGGCCCGCTGGCTGGTGCTGGGCGGCGCGGCCGGCGTCCTGCTCCTGACGCTCCTTCCGCTAGCGGGTCTCGGCAGCGAGTTCATGCCGCCGTTGAACGAGGGCTCGCTCATGTACATGCCCAACACGCTGCCCGCCCTCTCGCTCACCACGCAGCGGCGCCTCCTCCACGTGGAGGACAGCATCCTGATGACGTTTCCTGAGGTCGCGTCGGTGTGGGGCAAGGCGGGTCGGGCCAACACGGCCACCGACTGGGCGCCGATGTCGATGGTCGAGACCGTCGTGAACCTGAAGCCGGAGGCCGAGTGGCGACGGGGGATGACGCAGGATCGTCTGATTGCCGAAATGGATCAACGGCTGCGTCTCACGGGCGCCGTCAATACGTGGACGATGCCGATCAAGAACCGCACGGACATGCTTTCGACCGGCGTCCGGACGACCCTCGCGGTCAAGATCTTCGGCCCCGACCTCCAGACCATCCAGCGGATCGGCCAGGACATCGAGCGTGCGCTCGCGCCGCTCCCGGGGACGGCGAGCGTCTACGCCGAGCGGTCGTTTGGGGGGCGCTACCTGGACATCCGGCCGGATGCGGATGCCCTCGCCCGCTACGGGCTCACCACCGGCGACGCGCAGGAGGTGATCAGCCTGGCGCTCGGCGGGGAGGAGATCACGACCACGGTGGAGGGCCGCGAGCGCTATCCCGTACAGGTGCGCTATGCCCGTGACTTCCGGGATGACCCCACCACGATCAGCCGGCTCTTGGTCGGCGGCCGTGACGGCCCGCAGGTGCCGCTCGGGCAGGTGGCGGACATTCAGTTCAGCCCCGGCCCCCCGATGATCCGGAGCGAGGGCGGCTACCTCTACGACCAGGTGTCGATCGACGTGGGGGGGCGGGGGCGGGACGTGGGGAGCTATGTGCGCGACGCTCGCGCCGTCGTGGCGCGCCAGGTGAAACTCCCCACCGGCTACTGGCTGCGTTGGAGCGGTCAGTATGAGGCGATTCAGCGGGTGAAGGCCCGGCTCCAAGTCGTCGTCCCGCTCACGCTCGGGATCATCGCGCTGCTCCTGTATCTCACCTTCGGTACCGTAGCCGAGACGGCGATCGTGATGCTGTCGCTGCCGTTCGCCCTGGTCGGCGGGGTGTGGATCATGTGGCTGCTCGACTACAACCTCTCGATCGCGGTCGCCGTGGGGTTTATCGCGCTTGCCGGCGTGGCTGCGGAAACCGGCGTCGTGATGCTCATCTACCTTGATCACGCCTGGCAGGATGCAGCGCAGGCCCGACCGCGACCGACGCTCGGCGAGCTCGTGGCGGCGATCGAGCACGGGGCCGTGAACCGGGTACGGCCGAAGCTCATGACGGTGCTCGCGATCACGCTCGGGCTCGTTCCGGCGCTGTGGAGTCAAGGCGCGGGGGCGAGTGTCATGAAGCGCATTGCGGCGCCGATGGTCGGTGGGATGGTGACGTCCACCATCCTGACGCTGGTGGTAATTCCGGTCATCTACTACTTGTGGCGGCGGCGACAGATCGCCGCGTAACAAAGGAGCGCACCATGTGCACGATTGTTGTGACACTGGTCGCCTTGTCCGCCCTTGCATGCGGCGAAAAGAAGGCCGAGCAGAGCGCGATGTCGGGGATGCAGGGCATGATGATGCGGAGCGACTCGTTGATGCCGATGATGCGGGCCCACCTCGACTCGCTCGGCGGGACGTCAGGGGCATCGATCGCGAGCATGGTCGCGGCGCACGACGCGATGACGTCGCAGACGCTCGACGCCATGGGGAGCGACATGACGATGATGAACATGCGACCCGATTCGGCCTGGACCGCGCTCACGGACTCCGTGAAACGCGACCTCGCCGATCTTCCATCCCTCTCGGGACGGGCGCTCGACGCGCGGCTGAAGGCGCATATCGCCCGGATGCGTCGGCTGATGGCGATGCACGAGGGCATGATGCGTGGGATGAAGAGGCCCACGTGAGCGGCGCGATGCTCGAGATCAGCCTCAAGAACTGTCACGACGCTGGCGACCTGACAGGGATCGAGCGCTTTCTCTCAGATGCGCCAGGGGTGCAGAGCGTGCACCTCGATCGGACCCGGGCTGTCGCCCACGTCACCATCGATCCCCAGGCGACGAATGCGGCGGCGCTTCACGAGACCCTGCGTCGGGCGGGGTACGGGTGCGTGTGCCAGAAGGCGGTGGTCGAAACGCCGGTCGAGCACCACCACGCGCCAGATGCGCACGCCGGGCACGGGGCGCACATGGTGCAGGACATGCTCCGCCGGTTCATCGGGTCGGCGATCCTCACCGTCCCGATCGTCCTCTACTCGCCGCTTGGCACGTCGCTGTTCGGCCGCGAGCTCGCGCCGCCGTTCGGGCTGTCGCACGGACTCCTCGGCTTCGTCCTGACGTCGATCGTCGTCTGGTGGGGTGGGTGGCCCTTCGTGTCCTCGGCATGGCGTTCGCTGCGGCGCGGCGAGCTCACCATGATGACCTTGATCGCGACGGGTGTACTGGTCAGCTACCTGTACTCGGTTGCTGTGACGTTCGGACTTCCGGGCGAGATGTTCTACGACGCGGCCGCGATGCTCACCGCCTTCAGTCTGCTCGGTCATTGGATGGAGATGCGGAGCCGCTTCGCCACCGGCCGGGCGGTCGAGGCCCTGCTCAAGCTCGCGCCGCCCACCGCGCGGCGGGTGCGGGATGGGCAAGAGGAGGAAGTGCCGCTCGAAGCCATCGCGGTGGGCGACGTCCTTGCGGTTCGGCCGGGCGATACCATCGCGGTGGACGGCGTCGTGATCGAGGGCTCGAGCTATGTAGATGAATCGATGCTCACCGGAGAGCCGGTGCCGGTCGCGAAGCGGCTCGGCGACGAGGTCGTGGGCGGGACGCGAAACCAGCAGGGAGCGTTCCGGTTCCGCGCAACCAAGGTCGGCGCCGATACGGCGCTCGCTCGCATCGTCGCCATGGTCCGGGAGGCACAGTCCTCGAAGGCGCCGGCGCAGCGGCTGGCGGACCTCGCCGGTAGGTATCTGGTCATTGTCGCGCTCGGGTCCGGGGTGGTCACGTTCCTGACTTGGCTTGTGTTTGGACACCAAGGCGTCGCGTTTGCGCTGTCGGCGGCTGTTGCGGCGATCGTGATCGCCTGTCCGGACGCGCTCGCGCTCGCGACTCCGACGGCGATCACGGTTGGCGTGGGGCGGGCGGCACGTGCTGGCGTGCTGTTCAGAAACGCCACGGTTCTCGAGGCGGCTGCCAAAGTAGACACAGTCGTCTTCGACAAGACCGGCACGCTCACCGAAGGCCGGCCGTCAGTGACGGATGTCATTCCTGCGGCCGGCGTGGAAGAGGCAGAGATTCTCCGGCTCGCCGCTGCAGCGGATGCGCAGTCGGAGCACCCACTCGCTGCCGCCGTTGTCGAAGCTGCCAAGAAGCGTGCGCTTGTCGTCGATCCGCCCTCCCGTTTCGAGGCCGTCCCTGGCCACGGCGTACAGGCGACCGTGGGCGGTCGCACCGTGCTGGTGGGTAATCGCAAGCTGCTTGAGCGAAACGGCGTCACGCCGGGGCTGGAGCGCGAGGCCGAGGGACTGCGAGTGGAAGCGAAGACCGCACTCTACGTGGCGGCGGATGGCCGGGTGCTCGGTCTCATCGCGGTCGCCGACCGGATTCGCCCGACTGCGAAAGGTGCGGTTTCGGCGCTCCACGACCTCCGCATCCGCGTTCTGCTGCTCACGGGGGACAGCCGGGCCACCGCCGAAACAGTCGCTCGCACGCTCGGCATCGATGATGTCCGCGCCGAGGTATTGCCGGGTGACAAGGCTGCCGAGGTCAAGCGCCTCGAGGAGCGGGGCCGCCGGGTCGCCATGGTGGGGGACGGCGTGAATGATGCGCCAGCGCTTGCGGCGGCGACGGTCGGCATAGCGATCGGCGCGGGAACCGACGTTGCGATCGAGACGGCTGGAATCATTCTGATGAAGGACGACCCGGCCGACGTTCCCGTCGCGCTCGTCCTTGCTCGCCGTGTGCACCGCAAGATCAAACAGAATCTCTTTTGGGCCGCGATCTACAACCTGATCGCTATCCCGCTTGCTGCCGGCGTGTTGTATCCATCATTGGGGATCCTGTTCAAACCGGCGTGGGCGGCCCTCGCGATGAGTGCCAGCACGGTGACGGTGACGGTGAACGCACTGTTGCTTCGACCCCCGGAGCATACGCAGACGGCAGGACGGTAGCATGGAACGTGTGGCTTTGTTGCGTCGGGGGCTGGCGCTCGAGGGCGTGACGGTTGGCTACAACGCCCTGGAGGGGATTGTCGCGATCGCGGCCGGTCTCGCTGCCGGCTCGGTCGCCTTGACCGGGTTTGGAATCGACTCAGTCATCGAGGTGACCAGCGGCGTCGTTCTTTGGTGGCGGCTCAGGGCGGAGCTGGGCGTGGCGCGCGTCGGGCCCGCTGTCGAAGCGCGGGCGGCGCGCTGGGCAGGCGTCCTGCTCCTCGCCCTCGCGGTCTACATCGTGGCAGAATCGGCGCGTCGACTCCTCACCGGCGATCGGCCCGGAGAGAGCGTCGTGGGAATCGTGCTCACGACGCTCTCATTGATCGTGATGCCCCTCCTGGCCCGGGCGAAGCTCCGCCTGGCGGCCAGCCTCGGGAGCCGGGCGCTGCGGGCGGACGCGCACGAGACCATCGTCTGCGCCTGGCTGTCGGCGACGACTCTCATCGGTCTGGGCCTGAACGCGGTGCTCGGCTGGTGGTGGGCCGATCCGGTAGCCGCGTTGGCGATGCTGCCGCTGATCGTGCGCGAGGGTGTCGAGGCTTGGAGGGGGGAGGCTACGGACGGAGAGGTTGCCTAGGGCGTCGGTCTCCCGAGGAGGTTGTGGAGTACCGCATCGAACAGCACGCCGCTAAGTTAGGGACCGCGCCACCGTAGCTCAGTGGTAGAGCTCTCGATTCGTAATCGAGCGGTCGTCGGTTCAAATCCGACCGGTGGCTCCTGTTCCCTTCCCGCACGGCTGACCCTTCGCTTCCCGTAGTCCCTGCCGCGTGGCCGTTGCGCTCGCGCAACACCTGGTGTGCCTGGGGGTGCGAGCACCAAGATAGAGGCGGTCCGCGACGACCATGGCACGCATTAGGCATCGCTCCAGCGGCGAAAGGAGGACACGACCCGTGGACGTTACCCCCCACCCCGCTTGGGTCGCCGATCTGAATGCGGCTCTGGAGCCGACCCAAGAAGCAATCCTCAATTCGCCCGTGATCGAAGACGCCGCGGAAAACCGGTTGGTGACCGCGAAGATTCAGAACTTCCTCGTCGCTTTCTATCCGATCATCCGTGACTTCCCGCAATGGCTGCAGGTGCTGCTCGACCGCTCGCCCGGGGACGGCCGCGAGTTCTTCGAAGACAACATCAGGGTCGAGCGACGCCACGGTGCGATGTGGCGCGCCATGGGCGACGGGTTCAAGGTGCCGCGGGAGCGCTTCGAGCGCCCGGAGCCGGCGGTTCCCCAAGTGCGCGCCTTCCACGACTACCTCACCAACATGTGCCTCGCGGCTCCGTTCGGAGCGGCGGTGTCGGCGACGAACTACGCCGTCGAGGGAATTGCGCAGAAGATCTCCGAGAAGGCGCTCCGTGGGCTGAGCAGAAACGAGAAAATCGGACGGAAGGGACGATGGTGGCTGGAAGAGCACGCCAAGTACGATGACGAACATCCCATTCAGGCACTGGAGATCGTCAAGCGGTGCGTGCGGCGCGGCGAGTCCCCGGCGGCCGTGCAGGAAGCCGCCTGCCGCAGCCTCGCGCTGATGCGCGAGGCCATGCCCGCGGCGTACTGTTGATACGGCGGGGGCCTATCCCGCGATCGTGAGCTTGTGCCCGCGCTGTTTCAGCGCCGCGAGCATGCCCGCCTTCTCGACCGACTTCATGTAGGCCTCGTCGGGGCTGACCTTCTGGCCCTCGACGAGCTCGAGCAGCGCATCGTTCAGGGTCACCATGCCGAGCTGCTTCGAAGTCTGCATGATCGAGGGGATCTGGAAGGTCTTGCCCTCGCGGATCAGGTTCGCGATCGCGGGCGTCGACAGCAGCACCTCGCGAGCGGCCACCCGGCCGCCGCCCAGGCGCTTGCACAGCGTCTGGGAGATCACCCCCCTCAGCGACTCGGAGAGCATCACCCGAATCTGCGCC
>Ga0209235_1001147_pt1 | contig 14141 bp, 14 predicted proteins | sample GraSoi013_1_20cm_4_FD_185817 | JGI IMG/M metagenome (GOLD analysis project Ga0209235, IMG submission 185817) | Grasslands soil microbial communities from the Angelo Coastal Reserve, California, USA - Sample 09_25_2013_1_20cm (SPAdes) (version 2) | ecosystem: Environmental > Terrestrial > Soil >... | reverse complement strand
TCGGCGCCCGTAACGGCCGCGTGGCGCGACGAATTCGAGCGTCGCTTTGCGGCCCGCACGGCCCAGCCATGGATCGCGCGCAGCCGCGCCGAGCTCGTGGCGTCCGGCCTCTCCCGGTCCGATCCCGAAAAGTATCGCCGCATCGCGTTCGCGCTATCGGTCGCCGGCTATTTTCGCGACCCGAGTCGAGCGAGGGAGATGACTCCGTTTCGCGTCACCGAGCGTACCCGGCAGGCGGTGTGGGAGAGTCTGGGGAGCTACGATCTCCGCGAGCAGATCCGGCGGACCTTTCCGAATGGGACCGCTCCCCGCTGCGTGCTCCTTCATGGAGTGTACGACCCCATGCCCCTCGAAGCCGCCCGCGAGACCGCAGCGCTGCTCTCCACGGGCGTGATCGAGCTGGCCACGGGGCATGCGCCGCACGTCGAGGCGACGGAGGACTTCGAGCGGACGTTGGACGGGTTCCTGCCTCACCATTGAGCGGTTAGGTTGATCGGACAGGCATGGACAAGCAAGCCGTCCGCCAGACCCTCGACCAGCTCGCCGCGTTCCTCGTGGTCAAAGGGGAGAACGCTTCTCGCGTCCGCGCGATGCAGTACGCCGCCCGGTCGGAGCTCCTCGCCACGGGCCGCTCGAGCGCGCTCGATGAGCTGCGCGAGCAGGTGCCGCCCGGCCTCGCGGAGATGCTCCGCATTCCCGGTCTGGGGGCCGCCAAGGTCCGCCGGATCCACGAATCGCTCGCGATCGAGTCGCTCGCCGAGCTGGAGGCGGCCGCGGGCGACGGCCGCCTGGCAGCGCTGCCGCGTTTCGGCGCCAAGACCGCGGAGAACGTGCGCCGCGGCATCGCCCACCTGCGCCAGGCGAGCGGCGCGCGGCTGTTCCACCACGCACTGGACGAAGTCGAAGCGGTGCGGCGCGCGCTCGCCGGCCTCGAGGGGGCAGGCGTGCTGCGGGTCGAGATCGCCGGGGCCGTGCGGCGCCGCTGCGAGCTGATCGGAGCCCTGGACTTGGTTGGCGTGCACGAGGGGCAGGCCGCGCGCGAGGCGCTGGTCCGGCGGCTGGGCGAGGCGCCCGGTGTCACCGAGATCGCGGGGCGAGAAGGCAGCGTGACGCTGCGCTTTGCGTCCGGCACCGTCGTGGAGGTGCTCCTCACCACGCCCGAGCGATTCGGGCTCGACTGGATCCGAGCCACCGGCTCTCCCGCCCACGTCGCCGCGCTCGAAACCCGTGCCCGCGCTCTGAGCGTCTCACTCGCCGCCGCGTTTCCCGACGAGCCGAGCCTGTACCGCGCCCTCGGCCTCGCCTGGGTCCCGCCCGAGCTGCGCGAGGGGAACGGCGAGCTGGAAGCGGCAGCCGGCGGAGGTGGCCGCTTGCCGCACCTCGTCGAGCACGGCGATCTGCGCGGCTTCCTGCACTGCCACTCGAACTACTCGGATGGCACGGTGACGATCGCCGACTGGGCGGCGGCGTGCCGCGCCGCGGGCTACGAGTGGGTGGGCATCACCGATCACTCGAAGTCGGCCGCGTACGCGGGCGGCCTTGGGATCGACGACGTGGCCCAACAGCACCTCGAGATCGACCAGGTGAACGCCCGGGTATCGGGGATCCGGGTGCTCAAAGGCGTCGAGGCCGACATCCTGGCGGACGGCACGCTCGACTACGGGCCTGACGTGCTCGACCGGTTCGACTTCGTGATCGGCTCGATCCACTCGCGCTTCGGGATGTCCGAAGGCGAGATGACGCGGCGCGTGCTCACCGCCATGGACGATCCCCATCTCGCGATCCTCGGCCATCCCACGGGCCGGCTGCTGCTGCAGCGCGAGCCGTACGCGATCGATCTGGAGCAGGTGCTCGCCAAGGCCGCCGCCCGGGGCATCGCCGTCGAGGTGAACGCGGATCCGCATCGTCTCGACCTCGACTGGCGCATGGTGCGGCGGGCGCGCGACCTGGGTGTGACCCTCTCGATCGGCGCGGACGCCCACTCGACGAGCGGCATGACCAATGTCGCGGTCGGCCTGGGGATCGCCCGGAAGGGCTGGCTCGAGCCCGACCAGGTGCTAAACACCCGCGACGCCGACGCGTTTCTCGCGTTCGCGCGGGCGCGGCTCGTCGTGGCGGGCTGATGCCCACGAAGACACAAGCCCCACCGCGAAGACGCTCGGGCCGCGAGACGGAGGCCGAGCGGCGGGCGCGGGTCCGCAAGACCATCGCGCGCCTCGAAAAGGCCTATCCCGACGCGACCTGCGCGCTGCGCCACAACAGCGCGCTCGAGCTGCTCGTGGCCACGATTCTCTCGGCTCAATCGACCGATGCCCGAGTCAACATGGTCACCCCCGCGCTGTTCGCGAAATACAAGACGGCACGGGACTTCGCGAGCGCCGACCCGCGGGTCCTCGAGCAGGAGATCCACAGTACCGGGTTCTTCCGCAGCAAGACGAGGTCGATCATCGGGATGGCGCAGGCCTTGGTGGAGCGCCACGGCGGGCAGGTGCCCGACACGATGGAGGAGCTGGTGCAGCTGCCCGGGGTGGGGCGCAAGACCGCGAACGTCGTGCTGGGGTGCTGGTTCAGGAAGAACGAAGGAATCGTGGTCGACACGCACGTGCAGCGCATCACGACCCTGCTTGGCCTGACGAAGGAAAGGGACCCGGTGAAGATCGAGCGGGACCTGATGGCGCTCGTGCCGCGCGCCAAGTGGACGTGGTTCTCAAACGCCCTGATCCAACACGGGCGCCGCGTGTGCATCGCCCGGAGACCGAAGTGCGAGATTTGCGTGGTGAATCGGCTGTGTCCGAGCTCGAGAGTATGATACGGCATTACACGTTTCACGTTGCAGGTTGCAGGTGCGCCCAACGTGCAACGTGCAACGTGTAACGTGCAACCGGTTATGAACCTACCTCCGGTCGACCGAGACCAACTGGTCGCGACACGTCGAGATCTCCACCAGCATCCCGAACTGGGGTTCGAGGAGCGGCGCACCAGCGGGCTCGTCGCGGAGCGGCTCCAACGGCTCGGCTATGCCGTGCGGACCGGCGTCGGCCAGACGGGCGTGGTCGGCCTGCGCGACGGCGCATCAGGGGGCAAGGCCCGCTGCGTCCTGATCCGCGCCGACATGGACGCGCTCCCGATCGATGAAGCAAACGACGTCCCCTACCGGTCCCAGCACGCGGGCAAAATGCACGCCTGCGGCCATGACGGGCATGTCGCGATCGGGCTCGAGGTCGCGCGCCGGCTGCACGCGACGTTTCTCCCCGGTAGCGTGAAGCTCGCGTTTCAGCCCGCCGAAGAGATCTCGAATGGGGCAGAAGCGATGATCCGGGATGGCGTCCTCGACGCGCCCCACGTGGACGCGGCGTTCGGCATCCATCTCTGGAACGACCTCCCGGCGGGCACCATCGCGCTCATGCCCGGCCCGGTCATGGCCTCCGTGGACGAGTTCGAGATCGCGATCCTGGGGCGCGGCGGTCACGCGGCGGCCCCGCATCAGGTGATCGACCCTGTGCTGATCGCGGCGCACATCGTCACCGGCCTGCAGAGCCTCGTGTCGCGCCGCCGCAATCCATTCGAGGAGGGGGTCGTGTCGGTCACGCAAATGCATGCGGGGCACGCCTTCAACGTCATCCCCGGCCGCGCCGATCTGCGGGGCACCGTGCGGACGTTCGGCGGGAAGTTCTACGACGAGGCGCCGCAGCTCGTGGAGGAAACTGCGCGCGGGATCGCCCGGGCCTTCGGGGCCGACGCCGAGGTGCGATACCGGCGGCTGTCGAAACCTCTGGTCAACAACGAGAAAATGACGTCGTTGATGAAAGGCGTGGCACAGGACGTCGTCGGACGAGAACGCGTGATGGACGGCATCCGCACCATGGGTGGCGAGGACATGTCGTTCTTTCTCGCGAAAGTCCCGGGTGCGTTCGCGTTCGTCGGCTCGGCACCACCCGACAGGAAAGGCTCGCCACACCACAGCCCCACGTTCGACATCGACGAGGAAAGCCTGGTGATCGGGACGGAGCTGGTGACGAGGACGGCGGTGAAATATCTCGAACAGGGTGCCTGACCCGGGTACATTTCACTCGATGTCCAACCTCCTCGCCTCCGAACCCTCCGCCTACCTCAAGTCCGCCGCCCACCAACCGGTGCACTGGCACCCGTGGGGCGAGGCTGCGTTCGCGCGAGCGCGCGCCGAGGATAAGCCCATCCTCCTGGACATCGGCGCCGTGTGGTGCCATTGGTGCCACGTGATGGACGGTGAGTCGTACGAGGACCCGGAGGTCGGCGAGATCCTCAATCACGACTTCGTGTGCATCAAGGTGGACCGCGACGAGCGGCCCGACGTGGATACGCGCTACCAGCGCGCCGTGCAGGCGCTCACCGGTCAGGGAGGCTGGCCCCTCACGGCGTTTCTCACGCCCGAGGGCGAAGTGTTCTTCGGCGGCACCTACTTCCCGCCCGAGGAGAACCACTACGGCCGGCCGGGTTTCCTCTCCGTGCTCAAGCAAGTGGCAGGCTTGTATCGCCAGCAGCGCGACAAGGTGGCGGAGAGCGCGACGGCGATCCGCCGCCACGTGGCGGAGTCGCTCGACGAGGCGAAGGGCGGCGAGGTCACGCCGGCAACCCTGGAGCGCGTCGCGAGCGAGATGGCCCGCCTGTTCGACATCCGCTACGGCGGGTTCGGCACCGCACCCAAGTTCCCCCACCCCGCGGCGGTGCAGTTCCTGCTCGCGCGCTGGCACGACACGCGCGAGGGCTGGCTGCGCGAGGTGGTGGAGAAGACCCTCACCGGGATGGCGAAAGGCGGGATCCGCGATCACGTGGGTGGCGGGTTCCACCGCTATGCGGTGGACGAGCGCTGGATCGTGCCGCACTTCGAGAAGATGGCATACGACAACTCGGAGCTGCTGCACGCGTACCTGGACGGCTACGCGGCGTTCGGACAGCCGCTGTTCAAGGAAGTGGCCCAGGGCATCGTGAGTTGGGTGCTGGACGTGTTGTCAGACCGGGAGCAGGGCGCCTTCCACACGTCGCAGGACGCGGACGTGCAATTCGGCGACGATGGTGACTATTGGACGTGGACACTGGACGAACTGCGCGAGGCGTTGCCCGATAAGGCGTTCCAGGTTGCACGTCGCACGTTCGACGTGGAAGAGCACGGTGAAATGCACCACAACCCGCACAAGAACGTGCTCTGGCGGAAGGCTGAACCGGCCGGTGACGACGAGTGGCCGGTACTCCAGGACGCGCTCGGGAGGCTCAAGGCGGCCCGCGACAAGCGCAAAGCGCCCTACGTCGACACCACCCCGTACGTGAACTGGAACGCCATGATGGCATCGGCGTTCCTGCAGGCCGGCGCCGTGCTCGATCGGCCGGAGTGTAACTCGCTCGCGCTCAGGGTCCTCGAGCGGATCTGGGCGGAGGCATGGAACGAGGGACGCGGGATGGGTCACGCAATCGGGCGGGCCGAGCCGCGTGGGCTGCTGGAAGACAATGTCCACGCGGCGGCGGCGTTCCTCGACGCTGCCGAGGCCACGGGTGACGACGCCTGGCTCACGCGAGCGATCGCCGTGATGCGCTACTGCGGCCGCGCCCATTGGGACGACGCCAAGGGCGGCTTCTTCGACGTGGCGCGCGATCGGTCCGGCGCGGCCTACCTCGCGACGCCTGCCAAGCCGGTGCAGGACGCGCCGACGCCCTCGGCGAACGGCGTCGCCGCGCTCGTCCTGGCCCGGCTCTGGGCGGTCACCGACGACAAGGAGTGGCGCCGCCTGCTCGATCGCCAGCTTGCGACGTTCGGCGGTGCGGCGTCGCAACTCGCCTTGTATGGGGCGACGCTCGTGCGGGCGATCGATTGGGCCCTGAACCCCGTCACCCGCGTAGAGGTGTCAGGTGCCAGGGGTCCGGGGCCGGCGTGCGACATGCACCTGCTCGCGCTCCAGACCTACCGGCCGCGCAAGGTGGTGGTTCGCAAGACCGCCGAGCGGCCGGCCGCGCCGGCTGCAACAGTCTGCGTCGGCACGACCTGCTCGCTCCCCGTGACGACGCCCCAGGCGCTCCGGGACCTGGTGCGGTGAGGCGGCGGGTGCTCGGCCGCACCGGCCTCGCGGTCAGCCCCGTCGGCTTCGGCGCGTGGGCCATCGGCGGCAACCGGTTCGGCAACTCCTACGGTCCTACCGACGACGCCGAGTCGCTGCGCGCCGTGCGCCGCGCCTACGAGCTGGGCTGCAACTTCTTCGATACCGCGGACGTGTATGGGCACGGGCACTCGGAGGAGCTCCTGGGCCAGGCACTCGCGGGGATCCGTCAGCTGGTGCTCGTCGCCACCAAGGTCGGCGGCAATTTCTACAACCGGGCCGTGAACCCGCTGCTCCTGGGCCGGATCGCCGAGGCGGTCGGCCGGCCGGTTGCCGAGCTTGCGCCCGACATCCCGCTCCCGATGACCCACGACGCCAATTTCTCCCCCGATTACATCAGGTTCGCCGTCGAGCAGTCGCTGCGGCGCCTCGCCACCGACTACATCGACCTGCTGCAGCTCCACAACCCCGCGCTCAGCCTCATCGCCGATCCGGACACGTACCTGGTGCTCGAGGACCTGAAGGCGGAAGGCAAGATCCGGTTCTACGGCGTGTCGGTGCACCCGCCCGAAGAGGGGCTCGCCGCCGTGGAAGTGACGCGACCCGATACGGTCCAAATCGTGTACAACATCGTGCGGCGCGAGGCCGAAGACCGCTTCTTCCCGGTCGCCCGCGCCTCCAACGTAGGTGTGATCGCGCGCGAGCCGCTCGCCAACGGCCTGCTCGCCGGGACGTATGGGCGCGACAGCGCGTGGGAAACGGGCGACATCCGCGCCCGCATGCCGCGCCCCTACGTGGCGCAGCTCGCCGCAGTGGCGGAGCGCGTGAAGGACCTGGCCGGGCAGGCGGGAGTGACGCCGGCGCAGCTGGCGCTCCGCTTCGTGCTGGACAACGAGGCCGTATCGGTCGTGATTGTGGGCATGAAGACCGTGGCACAGGTAGAGGACAACCTCTCTCTGGAGCAATGATGCCGAATAAACAGGCCGTTTTTGAGACCGCGAAAGGCACGATCAACCTGGAGCTGTTCGCCGATGAGGTGCCGGCCACCGTCGCCAATTTCGAGAAGCTCGCGAACTCGGGCTTCTACGACGGCACCAAGTTCCACCGCGTGATCGCCAACTTCATGGTTCAGGGAGGCGACCCCTATTCGAAGAGCGGAAAGGGGCGGGTCGGCAGCGGCGGGCCCGGCTACACCATCAAGTGCGAGACCCAGAAGAACGTCCACAAGCACGTGGCGGGGACGTTGTCCATGGCCCACGCCGGAAAGGACACCGGTGGCAGCCAGTTCTTCATCTGTCACTCGCCCCAACCGCACCTGGACGGAGTCCATACGGTTTTCGGACAGGTCACGAAGGGACTGGACGTGGTCCACAAGATTGCGCAGAACGACCAGGTGAAATCAGTTCGAGTGATATGATCACGCCTCCCTGCACAAGGAAACAGTCATGAGCGGCAGACTGCCGGGTCTCCTGATCACGGTGCTCGCCATCCCGATCGCGCTCCCCGCACAAACGGGAGAGTTCCTCGTCCGGCTGGGACGCGACACGCTCGCGGTCGAGCGCTACACCCGTACCGCCGACCGGCTCGAGGGAGAGCAGGTCGTGCGCAGCCCGCGCACCGTGCATCGCCTCTACACGGCGACGTTCGGTCCCGGCGGCGCGATCGAGCGCTTCGAGCTCATCACCCACAACGTCTCCGGCGGCCCGGGCCCGATGGAGCGCAGAGCCACGGCGACTTTCTCGGGCGACTCCGTGGTGATGACGATACCACGTGACGACTCGACGGCGACCATGCGCGTGAAAATCGGCCCCGGCGCGCTGCCGTTCATCGGCCAGGGGTGGGGGCTGGTCGAAGAGGTGGCGCGCCGGGCCCGCGCGGCGGGCAGCGAGCGCTACACCGTCGCCATGCTGCCGCTCGGCACGGCCGAGCCGTGGGAGGTCACGGCCACGCCCAAGGGACGCGACTCGATGACGATCGTGCTCGGCGACCTTGGACCGTTTCGCGCGCGGGTGGACGGCCAGGGCGCCGTGCTGGGCCTCTCCGGCGTCGGCAGCACGATGCAGGTCACGGTCGAGCGGGTCGAGGGACTCGACTTCGCAGCGCTCGGGAAGTCGTTCGCGTCGCGCTCGCTCGGGACGCTGTCGCCGCCCGACTCGGCGCGGGCGAGCGTGGGGGGGACTGCCCTGTCGGTGCGCTACAGTCGCCCCTCGATGCGCGGCCGTGTGATTTTCGGGAACGTGGTTCCCTGGAACCAGGTGTGGCGGACCGGCGCGAATCAGGCGACGGTACTCGAGACGAGCGCCGATCTGACCGTGGCCGGGACCACCGTGCCGGCGGGCAAGTACAGCCTCTGGACCATCCCCTCTCCCGGCGGCTGGAAGCTCATCGTCAACAGGAACACCGGGCAGTGGGGCACCGACTACGACGCGCAGTACGACCTCGCCCGGCTCGACATGAAGGTGGAGCCGCTCCCGCAGCCGGTGGAGCAGTTCACGATCGCGATCGAGCCGAAGGGGAAACGCGGCGTGCTGAAGCTGGAATGGGAGAAGACCCGCGCGTCGATCCCGTTCTCGGCGAAATAGCTTGCATCTCGACTTCGCCGTCGTTGCCGACTACGCGATCGTCGATCAGGCAGGCAAGCTGTCCGTGCTGGGGATCTTCCAGCACATCTGGGTGCAGCAGTTCCCCGCCATGCACCCCCGTCTGCACCTGGTGCTCCGCCTCAAGGGCAAGCGCACCGAGATCGGCGAGCACCAGGTACAGATCCGGCTCCTGGACGAGCAGGACACCGAGGTCCTCGGCGGCAACGGCACCGTGAACTTCGCCGAGCCGCCCGCGGGGGTGACCGACATCGAAGCGGGAGCGATTCTCGTGTTCGACGTGCCGTTCCCGCACCCCGGGGCGTACCGCTTCGAGATCACCATCGACGGCGACAGGAAAGCGTCGGTGCCGCTCACCGTGAGCCAGCTGCCGACTCCACCCGCGGGCGGGAGCAACTGAGATGCGCGCCGCCCGGTCGGCGTGATTCCCGCACCCCGACCGTGAGGATCACCGTTAGCCTCGCTGGATGTCGAGCGGGAGCCCCGCGTCCATCAGCGATAAGCCGCCGTCCACCGCGATGACCTGGCCCGTGATCCAGCCCGCGTCCGCCGAGCAGAGGAGCGAGACGGCGTTCCCGACGTCCGCCGGCGTGCCGAGCCGGCCCATCGGCGTCCATCCCTTGTCGCCCTGGTGCCAGTTGCGAATCATGTCCTGCGCCACGTCGGGCAGGGTGTTCAGCACGCTGTCCTCGATCCACCCCGGGCTGATGGCGTTCACCGTGATGCCCCGCTTCGCGAGCGCCACCGCGAAGTAGCGGCACAGCGATTCCATGGCGCTCTTGGCCGCGCCCATCCCCACCCACGGCTGCCAGCTGCCGGTGCGCCCGCCCGGGGCGTACGTGATCGCGACGATTCTCCCGCCCTCTCCCATGAGGGCGCACGCCGCGCGCACCGCTACCAGGAACGCCTTGGCCTGGGAGTTCATGGCCGTGTCCCATTGCTCCAGAGTGATGTTCATGGGCCCCTGGTAAAACTCGGGCACATCGGGTCGCGCGTTGCTGACGAAGATGTCGAGCTTCCCGAACTCGGTCTTCACGCGCGCGAACATGCGCGCGATGTCGTCGGGGCGGCACACGTCGGCTTGCACGATGAACCCGTCGGAGCCGCGCTGCTTCACTTTGGCGAGGGTGTCCTTCGCGGCCGCTTCATTCTTGCGGTAGCCGATCGCGACGTTCACGCCTTGTCCCGCGAGCTTGAGCGCGATGCCCCGGCCGATGCCGCGGGAGCTTCCGGTAATGAGTGCGTGTTTCCCGTTCTTCGCCATGACCCCTCCCGGTCGAGTCGTGGCGGCTAAAGATGCGGGCCGGACGCCCCCCTGCAACTAGTCAGGCATCATGTGCGCCATCGGGATCGCGCACCGGGTAGGCTTTGACAATGGCGCGGCACTGTCGCACCAAATCCGGGAGAGCGGACCGCTCGACCGCGAATCTGAGCCGGTGCTCCTGCGTCAGGGGATCGGGCGTGATGTCGACCACCAGCTGCAGCTCGCCGACGCGGTCGGTCGAGCGGACGACGGCGGTGAGATTGGGCTCGTCTGAGGTGAGCGTGGCCACACCCTCCGGGCGCTGATGCAGCCGGTCGAGCGCGTCGGCCCAGCGCACCAGGTCCGGGACGCGAAGCATCGGTCCCGTGGTCCAGATGGTGGCTCCGACGGCGGCGCAGCGGACCGTCACGACGAGCCAGTTGCCTTCCCAGTAGTCCTGGGCCTTCGGAGACCGGCGATCGTGCACCCACAGCTCGAGGCCCGCGACCTTCAGGTGGGCTGGGCCGAGGGAGTCGGGGTCGGGGGCGACAATCAGTGCGGCCACAGCCAGGCGAAGACGCCGGCCGTGAGGAGCGCGTAGATCAGCCCGTCCACCGTGGCTTTGATAGTGGTGATCCAGGAGCGGCGATACCAGATCGACATCGGCCACAGCGCGAGAGTGTACGCGACGAACGCGGTGAGGCCCGCGAAGTGGAAAACGGCGCGGTAGCTCGCGCCCGGGGGCAGCGCGCTTCCCGCGACGAGCGCAGCGAAGATTCCGACGACCCCCGAGAAGAGGAACCATTGGACGAGGTTCTTCCCCATCGCCATCGAGCCACCCGGCATGACCGTGAACATCATGACCGGGCCCTTCTTGAATTTTTCGACGAACGCCGGCGACCGCATCTCCTCGGTGCTCCCCGGCCGGGGCATCATGTAGTCGCCGGGCGGGATGGCGAGCGGCCGGAGCGTGTCCATCACCCGGTCTTCGTTCGGCACCTTGAGGTAATCGCTCTTGTGCCAGCCCGTGAACATGTGAAGAACGGAGCTCAGGAGAAAGACGCCCACGGCCGACAGCAGGATCGGGAGCCACAGCGAGACGAGCGGTGTCATAAGACCTCCTTCGGGTCGCGCTTAAGCTGCGGGCTCTCGCAGTCGCAATCAAGGATCCTCGAGCGAGTCGCCGGACCCGCACAACGGGCATTCGGCCGGCACCCACAGGTACAACCCCTCTCCTGCCCCCGGCATCACGCGCTCCGTGAAGAAGAAGATCGAGCCAGAGGTTCGAGTGGTGTCCCGATTCGAGGCGGAAGTGGCCGTGACGGGGTGACGCGAGGCTCAGGACGTCCGCGCTCACCCCCTGCTCCATGCACGCGCTACGCAGGCCAACATCACTTTTGATCCGCCTGCAATCCCCGCTCCTCGAGCAACGGCCCCACCTCCGGATCGCGCCCCCGGAAGGCGCGGTACAGCGCACCCATGTCGCCCGTCCCTCCCTGCGACAGGATCATATCGCGGAAGCGCCGGCCGTTGGCCCGCGTCATGCCCCCGTGCTCGGTGAACCAGGCGTAGGCGTCGTCATCGAGCACCTCGCTCCACAAGTACGCGTAGTAGCCGGCGTAGTACCCACCGTTCCAGATGTGCGCGAAGTAGCTGGTGCGGTAGCGCGGCGGCACCTCGGGGACGTCGACGGCGAACCGCTTGAGCGCCTGGGCCTCGAAGGCGCCAATATCCTGTTGCTCCGGCCCCACCGGCAGGGTGTGCCACGCCATGTCGAGCAGGGCAGCGGCGACATACTCGGTGGTGGCGAACCCCTGGTCGAACGTGCGGGCCCGCTTGATTTTGTCGACCAGCGTGCGCGGCATCGGCTGCCCCGTCTGGTAGTGCTTGGCGTAGTGGGCGAGCACGGTGGGCTCGAGCGCCCAATGCTCGTTGAACTGCGACGGGAACTCCACGAAGTCCGTCGGCACGTTGGTGCCGGCGAGCCGCGGGTAGTCGACACGCGTGAGTAATGCGTGCAGCGCGTGCCCGAACTCGTGGAACATTGTCTTCACGTCTTCGAAGCGGAGCAGCGCCGGCTGGCCCGGGGCGGGCTTCGTGAAGTTGGCGACGTTGAAAACCACAGGTTTGGTGCGCAGCAGACCGGTGCCGTCCACGAACGTGTCTTCCCACGCACCTCCGCTCTTGTTATCGCGTTTGAAATAGTCGCAGTACCAGAGAGCGAGCGACGTGCCGTCGGTATCGAACACCTCGAACACCCGGACATCGGGACGATATACCGGGAGGTCCGTGCGCCGCTTGAAGGTCAAGCCGTACAGCCGGTTGGCGGCGAAGAAGACGCCGTCCTGCAGCACGCGATCGAGCTCGAAGTAGGGCTCGAGCTGCGACTCGTCCAGTGCGAAGTCCGCCTTGCGCACCTGTTCGGCGTAGTACTGCCAGTCCCACGGGGCGAGCTTGAAGCCGCCATGCTGCGCGTTGATCATCGCCTGCAGCTTCTCCGCTTCGCGGCGGGCCTGAGCGGTCGCCGCCGGCGCGAGGTCGCTCAACAGCTTGATCGCCGCGTCCGGCGTCTTGGCCATCTGATCGTCGAGGACGTACGCGGCGAGGCTCGGGTAGCCGAGCAGCCGGGCGCGCTCGGCGCGAAGCTGCGCCAGCCGCTTCACGATCTCCCGCGTGTCGTTCGAGTCGCCGCGCTCGGCGCGGGTCGTCGACGCGACGAACAACCGCTGCCGCAGGGCCCGGTTCTTGAGCGAGGCCTGCACCGGCTGCTGGGTGGTGTTCTGCAGCGGCAGCACCCATTTGCCGTCGAGCTTGCGCTGGCGCGCCGCTTCGGCCGCGGCGGCGATCTCGGCGTCGCTCAGGCCCTCGAGCTCGTTCTTGGCGCCCACCACGATCGCTCCCGCCTTCGTCGCCGCGAGCAGCCGGTTCTGAAAGCCGGTCGCGAGCTTCGACTCCTCCTGGTTCAGGGCGCGCAGCCGCGCCTTGTCCGGCTCCGCGAGCAGGGCGCCGGCGCGCACGAAGTCGCGGTAGTAGCGCTCGACCAGGAACACCTGCACCGAGTCGAGGCCGAGATCGGCGCGCCGCTCATACACGCTCCTGACCCGGCGGAACAACGTGTCGTTCAAGTGGATCGCGTCGAGATGCGCGGCAAGCCGCGGCGCTTCCTCGGTCTGCACCCGCTGCAGCGTATCGTCGGTGTTGGCCTGCGTCATCGCGATGAACACCTTGAACGCGCGCGTGAGCAGCGCACCCGAGCGTTCCAGCGCGGCGATGGTGTTGTTGAACCCGGGCACGGCGGTGTCGGCGGCGATGCCGGCGACCTCGACCAGCTGCTGGCGCATCCCTTCTTCCAGCGCCGGCTGGTAATCGACGTCGTGAATCCGGTCGAATGGGGGCGCCTGGTACAGCAACGGACTGGCGCTCGCGAACGGGTTCGCACTGGTGAACGGCGCGGCGCGGGCGGAGGCGGGTGTGGAGACCCGGTTGCAACCAAGCAGGAGGACGCATAGCGCGAGCGCGACGCGGCGGTCAGACAGCGGCATCGGCATGCCCTCGAACGTGCAGCGAGCGGAACAGCACCCGACCTGCCGCCGCTACGTCGCGGACGGCAGTGTTGAACGCCGCCTCGTTGGCCTTCGAGGGAGCGTGGAAGCCGCTGATCTTGCGCACGAACTGCAGCGCCGCGTCATGCAGCTCCGCGTCAGTCGGTGCGTGATCCGGGTGTCGCAGTCGCTTGATGTTTCGGCACATGGGAATCAACCTTTCTGTGATCTACTTACTTCATCGCGCTGGCACGCCGTATCCGCGCGCCATCGCCGTAGCCGCCACGACCATGAGCACCACGAGCACGGCCTGGACGAAGCTGATCCGCGCGAATCGGCTCGCGGCTCGAGTGTCGGGCACGCCCCCGCGAGCCACCGCGCCACGCCACCGAATCAGTGCGATCATCGGGCCGAACTCGAGAAACAGGATCGCGGCGCGCCGCAATCCGGGGACGTCGAGCTGCGCCTGCAGCGCGCGACCACGAGCCCACACGGCGCCGAGTCCGACGCCGAGCGCGAGCAGATGGAGTGCGGCGAGCAGCCATCGGATCGTCATTGGGTGCCCCAGACCTCGATATCACACTGAAGCTATCGGACCGTGGCCATGAACGTGAAGAGGACGTGCTCGCCCATGGGTGCCTCGATGACGATGTTACACTTGATTGTGCCCCCGCGTCGTCCGGATAGCAAT
>Ga0209235_1001146_pt1 | contig 14148 bp, 13 predicted proteins | sample GraSoi013_1_20cm_4_FD_185817 | JGI IMG/M metagenome (GOLD analysis project Ga0209235, IMG submission 185817) | Grasslands soil microbial communities from the Angelo Coastal Reserve, California, USA - Sample 09_25_2013_1_20cm (SPAdes) (version 2) | ecosystem: Environmental > Terrestrial > Soil >... | reverse complement strand
TCTGCCAATCGCGCCCGCAACACCCACTCATGCCCCTGACGCACCGTCGCCAGGTGGCGGTCATCGCCGTCGCGCACGGCCAGAAAATACGGCAAGAGCTGCCGTCGACCATCTTCGACGGCAAAGTACTTCTGGTGGTGCTGCATCACCGTGACGAGCACGGGTCCTGGCAGTGCCAAGAACTCACGATCGAACGCGCCGCGCAGCACCTGCGGGTGCTCAGTACCCATGACCAGCTCATGCAGCAGGTGCGGATCGAGCACCGGCATACCGGCGCCCTGCTTCGCCAGCGTGGTGGCCTGCAGGACGATCACCCGCCTGCGCTCTTCTGAATCAACGATCACGCCACACGACTTCAGGACTCTCACGTAGGCCTGCGCGCCCGGGACCGGGCGTGGGCCGCCGCCCAGCGTGCGGTGGCCGCGGGTGGTTCGCCCGGCCCGCACCCCGGCAACTTCCACCCGCAGGACGGTGCGGCCCAGGAGTGCCACGATCCAGCGGATCGGCCTGGCGAACCGGGCATCACCATCGCCCCAGCGCATTGTTTTCGAAAACGAGATCCGGACCACGACGGCCGCGAGCGCCTCGGGGAGGACCTGCGCGCTGCTCCTCCCGCCCTCCTTGACCACCGCCACCGCGTAGCGCTTTCCCTCGACCTCGCGCGTCTGCAATCGCTCGACCGGAATGCCCTGCCCTCGGGCGAATCCGATCGCGGCCTGCGTGGGATGACCCTGCGCGTCGAAGGCTACGCGTGCGGCCGGACCGCGGACCTCACGCACCGTCGGGCGCTGCCGCAAAGCCACACCCGTGCACACCAGCGCCAGCCGGCGCGGGGCGCCGTATGTCCGAACCGACCCGGCATCGATGCGCAGGGCGGCGAAGGCGGCCCGCGTTCCCTCGGCCAGTTGTTCTAGCGCGGGCGCAATGTCGTGGGGAGGGAGCTCTTCGGTCCCGATCTCAAGGAGAAGGTCAGGCATGCCGTGCCCTCCCCGCCTTCTTGTTCGCGGTGGCCTGGAGCAACGGAAACCCTAGCTCTTCACGCTTCGCCACGTATCGCTCCGCGCATCGACGGGCCAGCTGACGGCTGCGCGCCATCAGAGTCGTGCGCTCGGCGACGGTGATTGCGCCTCGGGCGTCGAGCAGGTTGAACAGATGGGAGCATTTCAGGACGTGGTCGTAGGCGGGGAGCACCAGGCCTGCGTCCAGCAGCCGCATCGCCTCCGCCTCGCTGGCCCCGAATCCAGCGCGCAGGGCCTCCACGTCGGCGCGGTCAAAGCCATAGGCTGACTGTTCGGTCTCATCTTGCCTGCGGAGTTCGCCGTACGTAATGCCGGGCGCCCACTCCACGTCGAACACGCTGGACTGACGCTGGATATACATCGTAATGCGCTCCAGGCCGTACGTGATTTCGACCGACACCGGTTTGACCTCCAGCCCGCCCATCTGCTGAAAGTACGTGAACTGGGTGATTTCATTGCCATCGAGAAACACCTGCCAGCCCAGTCCCGATGCACCCAGCGTGGGCGCTTCCCAGTCGTCTTCTAGAAAGCGCACATCGTGTTCGCGGAGCCTGATCCCCACCTCGGCGAGACTGTGCAGGTACCTGTCCTGGATATCGTCGGGCGACGGCTTGAGAACAACCTGATACTGGTAGTGCTTGAAGAGACGGTTCGGATTCTCTCCGTACCGGCCATCGGCCGGCCGCCGGGATGGCTGCACGAAGGCGACCCGCCAGGGCTCCGGACCCAGCGCCCGCAGGAACGTGGCGGGATGCATCGTGCCGGCGCCCACCTCGACATCGTACGGCTGCTCGATCACGCAACCCTGCGCTGCCCAGAACCCTTCCAGAGCCATGACGACGTCTTGAAAGGTCATGACGTGCACCTCAGGAAAATGAAAAAGCCCGCCCGTCGCAGAGACGGAGGGCTCCCTTTCTTTCCATCATTGGTCGCAAAAACTACGTTGGAACGTTGAAGCGTTGGATCGTTGAACCAGAGAATGATTGAAATCGTCCTCTTCGCTTCAACATTTCAACGTTCCAACGTGTCAACGTCGTTAGCCAATCCCGAGCGGTTCTTCGCTGCGCTCGCGTCGCCGCACCGAGGGCATCGGCACGGTGGAGAGGATCGCGGCCACCGCAAACGCCACCGCCCCAGCGACGGCCCACGACACAGGGAGCTCAACGACCCGGTCGTCGGTCTTCACCCGGATCAGACCGTTGGGGCCTGGCCGGATGACTCCGCGCGCCTCTTCCAGCGCCGTCCCCAACTGCAGCAATGCATGGCGGGCCCGCTCGAGATCGATTTCCAACACGACCACCTCCGCCCTCCACACTATAACATACGGGAACGGGGAAACGCGGGAAGACAGGAACGCGAAACCGCCCTCCCCTCACTTACTTCTCCTCCAAAAGGGAAGAGGATTGCTGTGACTCATCTTGTCCGCGTTCCCCCGTTCCCCCGTTCCCGCGCTCCGCCCCGAGCCGGCGACGCCGGCGTGGGGGTTCCCGTCTTCAAAAGTTTCTGAATGACCAGCGGGCTCTTCAATTTCGTCTCCAGCCGGTACTCGGCGTATCCCTGCAACAGGCCGCCGACCTCGGTACGCTGCCGGGGATCCAGCACCAGGCGGGCGAGGGCCTCGGGCTGGACGTGCAGGAGGTACCCAATCGCCCGCAACGCCCCCGCCGATGCCATCACGGCATCGGGATCTCGGTGCTGGTCGGTCCCGCACAGGACCCCGCCAAGCGCGTAGCTGAACGCCGCCCCGCTGCGCACGGACCGGCCGCACACCTGACAGCGATCGGTCGTCGGCGCATACCCACTGTGCACGAGCAGCTGGGCGGCGAACCACAGTGCGATCAGCTGGGGATCGCCGGTCTGCATGAGATCCAGCGCCGTGCGCAGGACCCTGAAGAGGTCGGGAGCGGGCTCGCGATCGGCGGTGGCGCGATCGGCGAGCTCGACGGTCAACGCTGCGTACGCGAGGCGGTCCAGGTTCTCGCGCAGCGCGGCGAACGCCGTGGCGACCTCCACTTGAGAAACCACATCGAGCGTCCGGCCGACGGCCAGCAACACCCGCACATGCGAGAAGAGCTCCAGCCGGCCGGCAAACCGGCTCTTCGGCTTGCGGGCTCCCTTGGCCGCGGCAGTCACTTTGCCCTGGTCCCGGCAGAGCAGGGTAACCAGACGGTCCGCCTCACCGAGATTGCCGCGGCGGATGACGATCCCTTCGGCCTTGTAGACCGGCATCTGGGACCTACACCGCCGTACGAATCGTCATGATCAGGAGTAGCAACGTCAGCAGGATCATGGCCGCCACCGTCAGGCCGGCAATGATGTTGAGGGGGAGAGAGTTCTTGAACGACCCCATGATGCGGCGATCGTTCGCGAGGATGAGGGTGATGATGAGGAGAATCGGGAGCAGGATACCGTTCATCATCTGCGAGAGAAACATCACCGGGATCAGGGGAATCCCTGGGATAAGGATCACCAGCGCCGCCGCTGCCATCTGCACGCTGAAGACCCCAAAGAAAGCCGGCGCTTCACGGATGCTCCTGTCTAGCCCCGCTTCCCACCCGAACGCCTCGCATAGCGTGTACGCTGTCGACAGAGGAATAATGGCCACCGAGGCCAACGAGGCGTTGAGAAGGCCGACCGCGAACAGGCCTGCGGCGTAACGACCGGCCAGGGGTACCAGCGCCAGCGCCGCGTCTTTGGCATCCGAAATTGTGATGCCGTGAACGTACAGGGTCGCCCCGCAGGCCACAATGATGAAACCGGCGATCAGGTTCGTGGTGATCATGCCCAGATACGTATCTACCCTCACGCTACCCAGATCTTCTGCGCGAATGCCTTTATCCACGACGGATGCCTGCTGGTAGAACTGCATCCACGGCGTGATGGTGGTGCCCACAACGCCGATCACCATCGCCAGATAGGGCGCATCAAGTTGAAAGGAGGGGGTGAAGGTTGCCCGCAGGACTTCCCCCCACGGCGGCTTTGCCAGCACGGCCGATGCCGCGTAGGTCAGATAGATCAGCAACGCCCCGAAGAAGATCCGTTCCACCAGGCGGTAGCTTCCTCGCACCACCACCATCCAGACGAAGACGGCGGCAACGGGAACGACGACGTAGCGGCTGATTCCGAAAATCTCTGCCGCCCCGGCCATCCCAGCGAAGTTGCCCACGGTGTTGCCCCAGTCGGCCACGGTGAAAATCAGCATCGCCACAACGGTCAGACGGACGCGGAATCGTTCCCGGATGAGGTCGGCCAGCCCCTTGCCGGTGACCGCTCCCATGCGCGCCACCATCTCTTGCACCACAGCCAGGGAAATGGTCGACAGGAACAGCGTCCATAAGAGGCGGTAGCCAAATGACGCTCCGGCGATGGAGTAGGTGGCAATGCCGTTCGCGTCATTATCGATGTTGCCGGTGATGATCCCCGGCCCCATCACCGACAGAAAGAGCGCCACGCGGAGCCAGCGCGATCTGACCCAGAGACCGGCTCGATTCATGAGGATCCGGAGCCAGCTCGCCTCCGGGTCATTGCTGTCCGCTGGCCTGCCTGGAGTGTGGCGTTGCCCCGACCGAGGTCGGTCCGCGTAATCCCGGGCTCATGGCGCCACCTCCCCGGACTGACTCGTACGGGGCTTTGCCCGGCGCCGGAAGCGCGGGGGGACTCGTCGCCGCCCCTTGCGCAGGATAATCCCCATGAGATCGTCGACCGTCACCACCCCGACCAGCCGGCCGCTGGCAGCGAGCACCGGCAGGGCCAGCAGGTCGTACTTGGTGAGCGCGGCGGCCACCGTCTCCAGATCGTCATCGGTAGACAGGGCGATCACCTTGCGGGTCATGATCTCGGAAATCGGCTGGGCGGGACGTGCCACGATCAGCGCCCGCAGGGGGAGGACGCCCACCAGCTTGCGGCCGGCATCGATCACGTAGAAGTAGAAGATTTGCTCGGCCCCGGGCGCGAGCTCGCGCAGCCGTTGCAGGGTCTGCTCGGCGGTGAGGCCCTCGGGCAGCGCGACGACTTTGGTGGTCATCACGCTCCCGGCAGTGCCCTCAGGATACTTGAGCAGTTCTTTGACATCCTGGGCCTCTTCAGGCGCCATCAAATTGATGAGCTTTTCGGCCCGGGCCGGCGGAAGGTCGGTGAGGACATCCGTGGCGTCGTCGGGGGACATCTCCTCGAGAATGTCGGCGGCGAGGGCGCTCGGCAGACTCTTCATCACATCGGCCTGCACCTCTGGTTCGGCCTCGGCGAGTATCTCGGCGGCGGCCTCGTGACCCAACGCGGTCATGACCTCGACCCGCTCGTCGCGATCGAGGTCTTCCATCAGCTGGCCCAGGTCGGCGGGATGGATCTCGCGAAGCCGCTCACGCGAGATGCTCAGCTTGACGGGTGTGAGTGGACCGCTGAACGTCGCGACCATCTTCCACGGGATCACCCTGTCCGGCAGCGCCCGGCCGACCAGCCGCACCAACCGCTGCACCAGACCATCCAGGCTCAACCGGCGCAGCAACCCAAGGGTTCCCACATCGGCCGCCACCAGGCGCACCTCGCTGTTCGCCTGGGACAGTTGCAGGTCGTTGACCCGCACGACCTTGAGGCCGTCCGTGTCCACGACCTGTGTATCCAGAATGTCTGCGAGAAGCATCTCGTCCGGCTGCAGCGGCCGGGGGTGCAGGAACCGGCGGGCCACCCGGAGGCGGACCTGTTGGGGGTCCAGCGTCTCCACGGCGTCCCGGGGGATCAGCGCGACCCGGCTGCGATCCGCGCGCATGCACAAACCGGTGACTCGGGGCAGCGGATCCCGGAGGTCTACCGCGACATCTCCGACGGTTCCCAACCTGACGCCTTCGGCATCGACGATAGGCGCGTGAATGAGGCGGCTCAGATAGAGCATTGCGGCGTCGTGACCTCCGTCGGCGTCGAAAGCCGCGCACGGTTTCCACGCGTGCGGATGGATTTCCTCTTTTTCAGTTATTCAGGATAGAATGCCTTTATAAGTTCTTCCCGCTCGCGCCATCCTTTCGACGTCTTGACCCACAGATCCAGGTAGACGCGGGATTGCAGCAGCGCCTCGACGTCCAGGCGAGCCCGCCGCCCGATGGCTTTGAGCATCCGGCCCTCCTTGCCGATAAGCATCTTCTTGTGCGCATCCCGCTCCACGTGGAGGATGGCGCGAACATAGATGAGATCCTTGCCCTCGCGCCGCCCGAACTCCTCAATCTCGACCGCGATGCTGTACGGCACCTCCTCCCGTGTCATCTTGATGGCCGCCTCCCTGACGAGTTCCCGGACCAGGAACTGCTCGGGCTGGTCGGTCACCATCTCCGGGGGGAAGTACTGCGGACCCTCCGGCAGGAGCGTGGTCACCATCTGGATCAGCCCATCGAGGTTGGCCCCGGTAAGACCCGAGACCGGGACCACCCCGGCAAAAGCGTGCAGCCCGGCAAGCGTGGCTTCAACAGTGGCCACCTCGTTCGCAGGAATGCGATCGATTTTGTTGAGCACCGCTATCACCGGTGCGCGGATGCCACCCAGGCGGGCGATCACGGCGCGGTCCTCTGGCGTTGCGCCGTCTGTGGCATCGAGGACGACCAGCACGGCGTCGGCATCGCGGAGGGCCCGCGTGGCCTGCTCTACCATCCACTCGCCCAGTCTGTGACGGGGCCGGTGGAGGCCAGGGGTATCCACGAACACAATCTGAGCATGGGGCAGCGTCAAAATCCCGGAAAGCCGGCTCCGCGTAATCTGAGGGACTGCCGCGGTGATGGCAATCTTTTGACCCACGAGCCGGTTGACCAACGTCGATTTGCCGACGCCGGGGCGGCCGATCAAGGCGACAAAGCCCGAGCGATGCGGAGATGGCTCCTGGATATTGGATGTCGGATGCTGGATCACAGACGAGACCTTTGCCGCATTTCGGCATTATCCAGTATCCAGGATCCAGGATCTACGATCGTCTTTTTCTCTTGGGTAGTCTCTCCGCCAGGAAGGGCTCCGCGAGCAGTTGCCGCAGCGTGCGCACGCGTGTACGACCAGACGGGCTCGCGGCAATGACCTGTCTGACGCCGAACTCGGCCATCACCTGCCGGCATGCTCCGCACGGCATCGCCGGCGTCTCCCCATCGGCCACCACGACGACGGTATCCAGATGCCGGTGGCCGTCGGAGACCGCCTTGTGGATAGCGACCCGCTCCGCGCAGTGTGAGAGGGGGTACGATGCGTTCTCAACATTGGCGCCCGTGTACACGTCCCCTTCGCGGGTCCGCACCGCGGCGCCCACGCGGAAGCGCGAGTATGGGGCGTACGCGAGGAACCTGGCTCGCGCTGCGGCCGTCACCAACCCGGCCACCTCATCGCGCCGCCCAGGCCTTTGCTTCCGCCGCTTCACGGCGCCTCGTGTCCTCCGGGCTCGACGGACACCGACCGCGGCGACCGCGATGGAGCCACAATGCCGCCGGACATCATCAGCTTTATTCCCTCTTCCACGCTCATATCCAGCGGATAGACCTGATCCTCAGGCACAAGGGCCAGAAAACCGGTTGTCGGATTAGGGGTGCTCATGACGAACACGTTGAGGACCCTTCTCCCGGCAATCTCCTGGGTCCGCCCGCCGGTCTCCCCGGTAACAAACCCCACCGTGTACATTCCCTGTCGCGGCCACTCCACCAGCACGGCGCGCTGGAAGGCGGCCCGGCGCTGGAGGAAGATACTGTCGCTGAGTTGCTTGGTGGCCGAGTAGATGCTGCGGGCCAGGGGGATGCGCAGCATGAGCCGGTCGAACCACCCCACCAACCGCCGGCCCAGGACGTTTGTGGTCAGCGCGCCGATCAGGAAGATGACGGCAATCGTCGCCACCAGTCCCAGCCCGGGGATCGGTTCCCCCAGGAGCAGCGTGAACAGCCATCCCAGGAATCTGTCCAGCGTGCGGAACAACCAGAGCAGGAAGCTGAGAGTGATGGCGATGGGAAGAAAGACGATGAGCCCGGTGAAGAAGTACCGCCGGAGACGGGCGCGCATGGATCAGGAACGCAGCGGGGGCACAGGCGCGAGGCGGCTGATGCGTACCCGGGCGATGCGATGGCCCTCCAGTTTTTCCACGACGATCTCAGCGTCGCGGGCAGTAATCTTCTCCCCCTGCGCCGGCACGTGGCCGAGCAGAGAGTAGACAAACCCGCCGATGGTGTCCACCTCGCCGGTCGGCAGGTCCAGATTCATCAACTCGTTGACCTCTTCGATACTCAGCCGTCCGTCCACGATCGCGGTATGCTCATCGACCGTCTCAAACAACTTCTCCTCGACGTCGTACTCGTCCAGAATCGGACCGACGATCTCCTCGAGAAGGTCCTCGACGGTGACGAGCCCGGCCGTGCCACCGTACTCATCCACGACAATGGCCATCTGCGTCCGCTTACGCCGCATCTCCCGGAACAGGTCGTCCAGCCGTTTGCTTTCCGGCACGAAGTAGGCCGGCCGCATCACCTCTCGCGCCGGGAGGGCGTGGTGGCCGGCTTTGATGTGACTGAGGAGATCCTTGACGTGTACGACGCCCACGATCTGATCGATCGTTTCATGGTAGACCGGAACGCGGGAATGCCCCTCTTCCAAAATGACGCGCAGCACGCCGTCCACCGTGGTCGTGTCCTCCACGCACACCATATCGATGCGCGGGACCATGACCTCACGGACAACCGTGTCACCGAACTCAAAGATGGAGTGAATCATCTGCCGCTCATCGGCCTCGATCACCCCCTCTTCTTCACCCATCCGGACCAGCAGCCGGATCTCCTCCTCGGTGACCAGCGGCGAGGCGAGGTTGACGCGGCCGCCCAACGGCCGCACCAGCAGGTCGCTGATCAACGATAGGATACGGATCACCGGCCCCAGCGCCGCCGCCACCCAGGCGACCGGCCGGCCCAGCCAGAGCGCGAGGCGGTCCGCGTGCTTGGCGGCGAACGTCTTGGGGGTGATCTCGCCCACAATCAGCAGTGCCACGGTCATGGCCACCACCGCCAGCCAGGGGCCCCGGCCGGGACCCAACCATTGGACGAACAGTGCAGCCGCCAGGATCGACGCTCCCACGTTTACGATATTGTTGCCGACTACCAGCGCGGTCAGGACGCGCCCGGGCTCTTCCTCCAGCAGACGGCTGAGCTGGCGGGCGCGACGATCTCCGTCGTCGCGGAGCCGCCGCAGGCGAAGTTTGTTCGCGGACAGCAGCGCAGCCTCCGCAGCCGAGAAAAACGCGGACAGCAGCAACAGCAGCACCAGGATGAGCCAGCCGTACGGATTACTCGGGGCTACCAACGAGGACCTTCACGCCCTTTCCACCACTACGATATGCGTCTGATTATATCATGGGGATTGTGCGACCATGGAACCAGGGGACCCGGGACCAGGCAGACGAGGGATCATCGCGCAAGCAACTCACCCTGCACGGTTCCTGGATCGTTTGGTCCCTTGGTGCCTTGGTTCCTTGGTCCCTGTTTCTATTGGTGCAGGATCTTTGAAAGGAACTGCTGCGTCCGCGGATGGGTCGGGTTCGTGAAGAAGTGTTCCGGCGCGCCTTCCTCGACAATGACCCCTTCATCCATGAAGATGATGCGATCGGCGACCTCGCGGGCAAAGCCCATCTCATGGGTCACGACGATCATCGTCATTCCCGTGTCCCGGGCCAGCCCTCGCATGACGTCCAGCACCTCCTGGATCATCTCCGGATCCAGCGCCGAGGTGGGCTCGTCGAACAGCATGACCTTGGGTTGCATCGCCAGGGCCCGCGCGATGGCGACGCGCTGCTGCTGGCCCCCGGAGAGTTGCGCCGGATAGATGTGCGCCTTCTCCGGGATGCCGACCCGATCCAGCAGCTCCACCGCCACGCGTTCCGCCCTGTGCTTTGGCCACTTCCGGACTTTCACCGGCGCCAGGATGATGTTCTGCACGGCGGTGAGGTGCGGGAACAGGTTAAAGGACTGGAACACCATCCCGACTTCGCTGCGCACCGCATCAATGTTGTGCACGTCGTCGGTGAGTTCGATCCCGTCCACGACGATGCGGCCACGCTGGTGACTCTCCAGCCGGTTGATGCATCGGATCATCGTGGACTTCCCCGATCCCGACGGGCCGGCAACGACCACGACCTCGCCCGGCCACACCTTCAAGGCAATGCCGCGCAACACGTGCAGCTTTCCGAACCACTTATGGACGTCTTCGAGGGCGATGATCGGCTCACCCCCGTGCGCTGGCGCGGTGGCGCGGCGGAGCGGCCGCGGCACCGCCGATTCTCCTGAATCGCTCACGAGTTTGCTCACTCGGTGTCACCCCTTCTCAGTATACCTTCGGATTCCGGCGTGATGCCGTCTCCAACTCCGCGACCGCCTGACTTCGCCGTCATCGCTCCCCAAGTCCCAGCCACTCGACTCGCCGCTTCACGGCTCGCTCGTGGCCTTCGGCCGCCATTCTCAGGCGAGTCGAGTGGCCTGAGCGAGCGAAGCGAGTCGAAGGGCGCGTCGTTTCACCGCTCCCCAAGGCCCAGTCGTTGTTCCAGCCTCCGGCTTGCTGATGACATGGCATAAGAAAACGCAAAGTACGTGAGGAGCAGAAACACGTAGACTTCTCGCACGTCGTGCAGGTACTGGGTGATCGCCAGCAGCGCCCGGCCGGTGCCGACCAGCTCTGTGAGGCCGATGATCACCGTCAAGGAAGTATCCTTGAACAGGCTGATGAACTGGCCGACCAGCGCCGGAATCATGTTTTTCACTGCCTGCGGCAGCACCACGTGACGCATCGTCGCGAGACCTGACAGGCCGACCGCCCGCGCCGCCTCCATCTGCCCGCGTGGCACCGACTGGATCCCAGCGCGGACAATCTCGCCGACGTAGGCGGAGGTGAAAACGATCATGGCGACCATGGCTCGCTCGACCCTGCTCAGCGCATCCCCCGATACCAGGGTGACGAACACAGAGAACCACAGCAGCATGGTGATGAACGGGATGCCGCGGATCAGCTCAATGTACAGCGTACAGAGTCCCCGCACGACGGGCAACGGGCTCACCCGCCCCATCCCGACCAGGACGCCGATGGGGAACGACCCGGCGATCGCCGCCACTGCCAGGAGCAGCGTCAGGTAAAGGCCACCGATCTGATCCAGCCGCACAGGAGACATCACCCAGGCCACGGCGATGAGGATTCCGCCCCACGCGCTCAAGAGTGCCGCGGGCCGCACCCGGGCGCGGACCCCCAGCAGCGTGAGGAGTACCATCAGAGCGAGCAGCCCACCCGCCCAGTACGCGCGGAGCGCCAGCTCCACGGGCATGAGGCCGATCAGCCAGAACCGCGGGTGGTCGGCGATCACCCCCCAGTGGGCGCGTGCGATCCACGGCCCCACGCGCGCCATCACCAGCGCCAGAAGGGCGGCGATCGCAACCGTGAACAGCGTGTTCCAGATTCCATCGAACAGGTTGTGCTGCAGCCATTCCCGCGTGGACGGCCGCGTCTGCGGAGGAGCCAGAACCTGCGCGTGGATAGCCGTCATAGTTCAGCCAGGCTCCCTGACTCAATCACCGTGACCAAGGCGTGCAACTCAGACCCCCTCACCCTTCATCCTTCTCCCTCCAGGGAGATGGGACTGCGGTTGGGCGCTCCGCGCCCTCACTACGCGCCGGGAAGCGCGAGCCGGAGACGGATGAGGTTCAACACGCCCGAAATCGTCAGCGAAAGCACCAGGTAGGCCAGCGTCACCACCGTGAAGGCCTCAAGAGAGCGGAACGACTGGCTGCTGACCGTGTTGGCCGTCGTGAGCAGCTCTGCATAACCGATCCCCAACGCCAGGCTGCTGTTCTTGGTGAGGTTGAGAAACTGGTTGCCCAGCGGCGGAATGATGATGCGGAAGACCTGGGGCAAGATGATCAGGCGCAGGCCCTGGCGATGGGTAAGGCCCAGGCTGCGCGCTGCTTCCATCTGCCCGCGCGACACCGCCAGAATCCCCCCGCGCACGATCTCTGCGATGAATGCAGACGTGTAGACCGCCAGCCCGATCACCAGCGCGGCCAACTCCGGGGTAAGCTGGTAGCCCCCCTCTGCCATCATCCGTCCGAAGCGCTCTACAAGCGTGCCGCCGATCGCCAGTCCGGAATTCGTGAGCGTGACCAGCCCTCCGAGCAGCCGCAGTGGTGGGTGGCTGGAAGACCCGTCGGGAAGCTGAAGAAAGATTGCGAAATACCAGAAGAACAACTGCACCAGCAGTGGGGTGTTGCGCAGCGCCTCGACGTAACCCAGCGCCATTCTGGCGACGAGCCAGTTCGGCGACAGCCTCGCGGCCCCGACGACCACACCGACGAGGGTCGCCAGGGCGATGCCTATCACTGCGACCTGGATCGTGTTGATCAGGCCGGCGATGATCGCTTCAGCGTTGCTGTCGGTGGGCTCGTACCGTTTAACGCGCAGGGCATCAAGATCAAGTGTCCATTGCAGCGCGCTGAGCTCGAACCCCGCCGGCTGGCTGAACACACTCCAATCCAGCCGGATGTTGTGCCGGATGAAGCTCCGCCGTAACGTGGTTGTGGCCCCCAGCAGAGCGAGGGCCACGACCACAACCACGAAGATCTGCGCGAGGATGGTCAGCGTGCGGGCATCTCGCCAGAATGGAGGTTTGGTCAGCATCGCGTCACGAACGGGACCGCTCGCCCTCTCACCCTTACGTCCCCCTCCCCACGGGGAGAGGGAAATAGAGGCGGGGCCTCCGGCCCCTCATCTATATGGCCGGCTGGCTTGAGCACCCCCCCGCTTGGCCAGATCGTTGCGCGTCCCGGGGCGGCTGATGGCCGTCTTCTGGCGCGGTCCGAAGTAGCGATCGTACACTTCCCCGTAGTTACCGATGAGGCGGAGCACGCGCTGGATCGCGCCGCTTTTCAACTCCACGAGGTTCTTCGCGTTGGGATCCTTGCCGGTCAGCTCCGCCAGTTGGGCGGGATCGCGGGTCACCGTCTGCGTGATCCCGAGCTCCTCGGCCAGGATCATGCCCCAGACCGTCCAGTTGACAACATCGGCCCACTTCGAGTCGTTCTCCTGATACATCGGGGCCAGCGGCTCGTCGCTGAACTCCTTGCCCACGATCTTGAAATCCGCCGGGTTCGGCGCCGTAGACCGGAAGGCGGTGAGCTGGCTGGCGTCGGTGGTGAAGACATCGCACCGTCCCGCAGCCAGTCCGTCAAACGCCTGCTTGGCTTCGGCAAACGTGATCTGCTGAAAGCGGAAGTTGCGCGCTCGCATCTGATCTGTGATGTTTCGTTCGCTCGTTGTCCCGGTGAACACGCAGATGCGCGCGCCGTTGAGATCGTCCAATCCGCTGATCCGCGAGTCCGCCCGGACCAGGAGGCGCTGGCCATCGTAGAACGTGACCGGACCGAAGTCCACCTGGTCATCGCGTGTGATCGTCTGCGTCGTCGTGCGGAAGACCACGTCCACCGAACCGGAGACCACCGCCGGGATGCGGCTGGCCGAGGTGAGGTTGACGAACTCCACGTCCGGCACATCGAGGAAGGCGGCGACCGCCCAGCAGAAGTCGGCGTCGAACCCGACCATCCGGCCGGAGACCGGATCTGGGAAGGAAAAGCCCGGCGTCGTGCCGGAGACCCCGCAGACTAGTTTTCCACGCGAGCGCACGGTATCCACACGGCTGCGCGGCTGCGCCAGCACCGCATACGAAACCGTGACGACGGTCAATGCTACCGCCAGCGCGTAGGCGACGAGTTTGCGCACCATCCCCACCCCCCTCGGTGAATGCGCCGATTCTGTCATTCCGTACTGCCCTGAAGAACTGCGGGATTAGGATCAGGGATTGGGGATTCGTACCTGCCAGAACACCGCGGGTGGGAACATGCCCCTTCGAAGATCGCGTGGTCCTGACTAATCCCTCATCCCAATCCCTAATCCTGTGGTTGTGTTGGATTCTGTACGACGCCTGCGACAAGGCTCCTCCGTAGAGTCATACGTCTTGGCTGAGGCGCTGGTACGTGCACTGCGGGATCCCGGCGCGATCACCGGGGGCGATTCGATGCCGTGCGCGCGGCGCCGGTGGGCTTCTGGGTGAACCAGAGGACCGCCGCGCCGACCAGCACGCTGAACACGGCACCGATACGCG